>SL_5KL_010_SEDDRAFT_10000876_pt1 | contig 18908 bp, 11 predicted proteins | sample SodLakKL_010_SED_FD_9118 | JGI IMG/M metagenome (IMG submission 9118)
GGCGAGCTCCTGGCCCGGGTCCGGCAGGGGACGGAAGCCGACGTGGGCGCCGCGGTGGCCGCCGCCGAGAACGCCCTCCCGGCGTGGCAGGCCCTGGGCGGTCAGGGCCGGGCCCGTGTGCTCTACGCCCTGGCCCGGGGAATCCAGAAGCACAGCCGCCTCTTCGCCGTCCTGGAGTCGCTGGACAACGGGAAGCCCATCCGGGAGAGCCGGGACCTGGACATTCCCTTGGTGGCCCGTCACTTCCACCACCACGCAGGGTGGGCCGCATTGGTGGAGGAGGAATTTCCGCACCGGGAGCCCCACGGTGTGGTGGGGCAGATCATCCCCTGGAACTTCCCCCTCCTCATGCTGGCGTGGAAGGTGGCGCCGGCGCTGGCGTGCGGAAACACTGTGGTGCTGAAGCCCGCCGAGTACACCCCCCTCACCGCCCTCTGCTTCGCCGATCTCTGCCGGGAGGCCGGGGTCCCGCCGGGTGTGGTGAACATCGTCACCGGCGACGGGCGCACCGGCGCGGCGGTGGCGGCCCACCCGGACATCCGAAAGGTGGCCTTCACCGGCTCCACCGAGGTGGGGCGCATCCTCCGGCGGGAGACGGCGGGCACGGGGAAGGCCCTCACCCTGGAGCTGGGTGGCAAGTCCCCCTTCCTGGTCTACGACGACGCCGATCTGGATTCGGTGGTGGAGGGGGTGGTGGACGCCATCTGGTTCAACCAGGGCGAGGTGTGCTGCGCCGGCTCCCGCATCCTGGTGCAGGAGTCGGTGGCGGAGCGGCTCGTGGCCAAGCTCCGAGCCCGGATGGAGACGCTCCGGCTGGGCGACCCCCTGGACAAGGGCGTGGACATGGGCGCCGTGGTGCACCGGGTGCAACTCGAACGGATCCAGGAGCTGGTGGCCAGGGGCCGGGAGGAAGGGGCCCGGGTGTGGCAGCCGTCCTGGACCGGGAATGGGACGGGGAGTGGGAGTGGGACCGGGCAGGGAGGGTCCCAGGCCGAAGCGGAAGGCTCCGAGACCGCAGATGCCGCGGGGGAAGGCGCCTTCTTCCCCCCTACCCTCTGCACCAATGTGGAGCCGGCGGGAACTCTGGCCCAGGTGGAGATCTTCGGCCCCGTGGTGGTCCTCATGACCTTCCGGACCCACGACGAGTCGGTGGCGCTGGCCAACAACACCCGCTACGGGCTTGCGGCCTCGGTGTGGACCGAGAATGTGAACCTGGCGCTGGATGTGGCACCCCGGCTCGAGGCCGGGACGGTCTGGGTCAACTGCACCAACGTCTTCGACGCGGCCTCCGGGTTCGGGGGCGTTCGGGAGAGCGGCTTCGGGCGGGAGGGCGGCCGGGAGGGGCTCCTGGCCTATCTCCGGCCCCGGCCGCCGGCCGAGGCGGATGCCCGGGGAGAGACGGACGCCCACACCCCCGCCACCGAGGTCCGGATCTCCCCTGCCTTAAGGTCTTTGCCCGGTGGAAGTTCTGCCGCGGCGCCGGCCCCCGGGTCGGATGGTGAAACCGCACCGACTGAAGAGCCCCTCGGCCCAACCGGGTACGGCCTTGAGGGCTCATCCCCCACCCTGGACCGTACCCCCAAGCTCTACATCGGCCGCAAGCAGGCGCGCCCCGACGGCGGCACCAGCCTCGGTGTGGTGGCCAGAGACGGCGGTGCTCCTTTCGGTGTGGTGGGTCGGGGCAACCGGAAGGACATCCGGAACGCCGTGGAGGCGGCAGGGAAGGCCTTCCCCGGCTGGTCCGGCGCCACCGCCCACCTCCGGGCCCAGATCCTCCACTTCCTAGCCGAGAACCTGGCGGCCCGAGCGGAGGAGTTCGAAAGCCGTCTCCGGGAGGAGGCCGGGCTGGAGCCCGGCGCCGCGGCCCGGGAGGTGACTCTCTCCGTGGAGCGCCTCTTCACCTGGGGCGCCTGGGCCGACAAGGTGGATGGCCGGGTCCACGCCACCCCCTTCCGGAATGTGACACTGGCCATGGTGGAGCCGGTGGGGATCGTGGGGATCGCCGCGCCCGACTCCCACCCCCTCCTGGGGCTCGTCTCGGCGGTGGCCCCGACCGTCGCGCTGGGCAACACCGTGGTAGCGGTGCCGTCCCAGTCCTTCCCCCTTTCCGCCACCGATCTCTACCAGGTGCTGGACACCTCGGACCTCCCGGCCGGCGTGATGAACGTGGTCACGGGCCTGCGAAGCGAACTCGTCCCGGTTCTGGCCGACCACGACGGGGTGGACGCGGTCTGGAGCTTCGGTGACTCCGACGAGGCACGGGAGGTGGAACTCCGATCCGTCGGAAACCTAAAGCGCACCTGGGCCCCGGTGGGAGGCGCCGAGCCGCCGCTGGTCTGGAGCCGGCCCCGCCGCGCCCAGGACGAGCGCTTCATCGAGCACGCGACGCGGGTGAAGAACATATGGATCCCGTATGGGGCTTGAGGATGGGGATGATCGGGATAGGCCCGTGAAGAGGGTGGTCGCGATCGGGGCCTGAGGGGATTGATTGCCATGGGGGCCTGAGGGGGGTCACCGGGAGCGGGGCTTGAGTGGGACCACGGAGATCGGTGATCTCATCCGGTGGAGGGACTCCGGAGCCCCCACCCTCACAGGATGAGAAAGAGAAGACCCGCCACAAGACAGACCACCACCACGGGAATGCCCGTGATGCGCATCACCTTTCCTTCCCGAGCCTCGAGACCCACGGATCCCGCCGCCATGGCGATGTTCGACAGGGAGATCATGTTGCCGACCCCGGCGCCGATGAGCTGCAGCCCCATGAAGCGGGCCACCGGCGATCCCAGGGCCTCGGCCGAGTCCACCTGAAGCCCGGCGAAGAGCAGGTTGCTAACGGTGGCGCTCCCGGTCATGAACGAGCCCATGGCCCCCAGGAACGGGCTGAAGATGACGAAGGCGCCGCCCAGGTAGTCGGCGAATCCCTGACCCAGAACCTCGGGGATCGAAGGCAGCCCGGCCTGGTTGACCTCGGACCAGAGCACCAGTTGGGTCAGGGCGATGATGAAGACCAGCACCACGGAGGCAAGACGGAGCCGCTGGTACGTGGCCGTTGCGGCATCCCGTAGCGTCTGGCGCGTCACCTTGAAGATCACAAGCGCCACGAGGAGCGCCAGCGCCAGATAGAAGTAGGGCGTGTAGAGGGGCGCCGCCTCCTGATCCAACTCCAGCGTTCGGAACTCCCCGAAGGAGAGGGTCATTCCCTCCAGGAGTTCCCGGAGGCCCGGGATCATCCGGGAGGCGATGAGGGCCACCACCATCACCGCGAAGGGCGCGAAGCTGCGCATGACCGCTGCGGGACCCGGCCTCTCCTCCTCCCCCTCCCCGCCTTCCGTTCCGTCCTGGGAGGGGAGAAGCAGGCCACGGTTCGCGGCCAGGGTGATGGCCAGAATCGCCGACGCACCACCGATGATGGCAGGCAGCTCCGGCCCCACCAGATACGCGGCGGCCAGGTACGGCAGGCTGAAGCTCAGCGCGGAGAAGACGGCGAAGGGAATGAACTCCCGAAAACGCCCCTTCTCCTCTCCCCTGGTGACAAGATAGGTGATGAAACAGGTCACCAGGATGGCCATCCCGGCATGAACCGCGGCCCCTTGGAAGACGGCGCTGGCCACCACATCGTCAGACAGGCCGAGACCGCGAAAGCCGATGATCACCGGGGTTCCGGCCGCACCGAATGGGACCGCGGTGCTGTTTCCGATGAGGGAGATGGCCACGGCCTTCGTGGGGCTGAAGCCGAAATGAACGAGCACCGGGGCGGCCAGCACGGCAGGGGTGCCGAAGCCGGCGATCCCTTCGATGAACCCCACGAGCCCCCACGCCAGGAGCATGGCCAGGACCCTCTTGTCGGAGGTGACCCCGGCCATGGAACGCTTGATGGTGTCCAAAGCCCCGGTCTCGATCATCACGTTCAGCACGAGCAGTGCGACCGCCACGATGAGGAACACCTCGGCGAACACCACGAGGGTATCCAGGAGACTGGCCACCAGTACGCTTCCCGAGATCTCCCAGACCCAGAACGCGATGCCCACGGTGATGGCGTAGCTGATGGGAGCCGCTTCGTAGGCGGGACGGCGCAGGCCGATCAGGAGTACGAAGAGGACGAGGAAGGGGGCAAGGGTAATGAAGAAGAGCGCCATTCAGCGATCCAATCCGTACATGGGGTTTTCAGACACGGCGGTGGCCGAATCACGCCCTTGCAAGGTTCCGGGGCTCGCCGGCGATGAAGCTCTCCACGTTGTCGCGGGTGGTTTGGAGGATCTGATTCAGGGCGTCACGGGTGTTGAAGGCGCTGTGGGGTGTGACAATGACGTTTCGCATCCGCAGGAGGAGGTGGTCGGCCAGGAGGTTGTCCAGCTTGTGCCGCTCCCGGAAAAAGGAGCGAAGGAGCTCTCCCTCTTCCCTGACGGTCGGCTCCTCTTCCAAAACATCGAGTCCCGCTGCGGCGATACGGCCATCGGAGAGCGCCTTCAGCATGGCCTCGGTGTCCACCACTGAGCCTCGTGCGGTGTTGATGAGGACCGAGCCCTTCTTGATCACGCTGAACTCGTCATGGGAGAGCATATTCTCCGTGGCCTCCGTGGCGGGAACGTGGAGCGAAACCACATCGGCGCGGGAGAGAAGATCCGGCAGGTCCACGTAGGTGAAGCCCACCTCCCGGGCCAGCTCGTTCTGCGGCTCCACATCGAAGGCGAGTACCTCCATGCCGAACCCGCGGGCGATTCGTGCGACGTTGGCGCCGATGTCACCGGTACCGACGACTCCCATGGTCCGACCATACAGGTTGAAGCCCGTGAGCCCCTGCTGGGAGAAGTCTCCCCTGCGGGTGCGGTCCACGGCTTCCACGATCTGGTGTGAAATGGCCAGGAGAAGCGCAAAGGTGTGCTCGGCCACGGCGTGCCCTCCGTAGGTCGGTACGTTGGACACGATGATATCCCGGTCGTCGCAAGCGCCGAGGTCAATGTGATCCACACCTGTGGAACGGGTGGCGATGAGCTTCAGCCCCTGGAAACGATCCAGCAGATCCGAATCAATGTGCGAGTAGATGAACACCGACAGGATGTCGGCGTCCGCCACCTCCTCAGCCGACTCCGCGTCGAGCTGGCCCTCACGAAAGATGACCTCGTGCTCCTCTTCCAGCTCTGAGAATGCTTGGCGTTCCCATTCCTCTATCTCGAAAATGGCAATCTTCATGCATACTCCCATGACGGCTATCTTGAAAACTCTTGATGGGTGTCGCTGCGGGCCCCATGGGTTCCGGGGCCCATGGGGCTCTATCCTGCACACTCCACGCCAGCGCCTGGAGCGTTGGCACGACGGGACCCTGGGGCGGCGGCGCCAGGACAGGCTCCGGAAGGTGGCCGTCTTGCCCCTGGGCGACGCGCCGGTACCACCCCTACTCCTCACTCTCAAGGGAGTTGGGGGTTAGACTCCAAACCTATGACTCAGCTACCCCTCCCTACTCCTCGCCCCATGCGCATCTTCATGGTGGGGGCCACCGGAACCATCGGGCGTGCCACGGTAAGGGCCCTGATTCGCCACGGCCACGACGTCGTGTGCTTCCGGCGCCCTCCCGGTCAGTCCGCGTCCAGTCCGGGCTCACCTGCCCTCCAGGAGGAGGCGGGAATCACCGTTCGCCGGGGCCATGTGACCGATCCTCTCTCCATCCAGCGGGACGGATTCCAGGGAGAACGGTTCGACGCCGTCGTCTCCTGCATGGCCTCGCGCACCGGGGCTCCGAAGGATGCCTGGGCCATCGACCATCAGGCCCATGTCCACCTGTTGGAGGCAGCCCAGGCGTCGGGGGTGACCCACTTCGTTCTCCTCTCGGCCATCTGTGTCCAGAAGCCCAAGCTCGCCTTCCAGCACGCCAAACTGGCCTTCGAGAGGCAGCTCATGGACTCGGGGCTCACCTGGTCCATCGTCCGTCCCACCGCCTTCTTCAAGTCGCTTTCAGGGCAGGTGGCCCGGGTCATGGCGGGGAAGCCGTTCCTCGTCTTCGGCGATGGGACCCTCACCGCCTGCAAGCCCATCAGCGACGACGATCTGGCCGAGTATCTGGCGGGATGTCTCATCGACGGAGACCGGCAGGAGCGGGTGCTCCCCATCGGCGGGCCCGGGGAAGCCATCACCCCACTGCATCAGGCGGAACACCTCTTCGCCCTGCTGGGGCGGGAGCCCAGGATCCGCCACGTGCCCCCCGCCCTCCTGGGTGGCATCGCCGGTGGATTGGGACTCCTGGCCCGGGTGATCCCACCCCTTGAGGCCCGAGCGGAATTCGCCCGGATCGGCCACTACTACGCAACCGAGTCCATGCTGCTTTGGGATGAGGAGGCCGGTCGCTACGACGCCGACGCCACCCCGTCCACCGGTTCCGAGACCCTGTTCGACTACTACGGAAAGCTCGTCCGGGACGAGGCCTCGGTAGAGCTGGGTGAGCACAAGGTCTTCTGACTCTTCCCGGAGCCGGGCGGTCTCGCCGGTGCTTCAGGATCGGCGGTTTACAAGGCTTCAGCCAGGGTGTCCACATGCGGTCCCGGGATCGAGCCAGGATCCACCTGGCCCTGGCTCACCAGGCTCAGAACACGCCGCGACAATTCTCCGCCAGGGTCACTGAGATGCGGTCCACCTCCCGAGCCCCTGCCGGCATCTCCGCATCGGTCAATCCAGGGAAGAAGAGCGCTGCCTTCCACTCTTCGAGGGTCGCCGTGAAGAAGGCGGAGGCCTCGGCATCGGCTTCGAAGACGATGACCTCGTAGGGTTCGTGAAGCGAGCCGCCGTAGCGTGTGATCACCTGCCACTCGCCATTCCGCTTGAATGACGTGTTGGTATGGTCTGACTGCGGGTAGAGCATGTTGTCCGTCGGGCGAAGAAGAACCCAGATATCCTCTTCGTGTCCTTCAGGATATACCCCCATGGTCAGCACCCGGCAAGGAACGGCCTCGCCGTCCAGGGGAGAGGTGATCTGAACCCGCTGGACCGGGTGATCCACCTGGAGCTTCCCTGCGGTGGCCGGGACCTCCAGTTGCCCCCGCTGGCTCACCACGCCATAGGCGAACCCCCCGTAAAGGAGGAGCCCAACCCCAAACACCGCCATAACGATCAGGATAGTGGGACTGGATAGGCCCCAACCTCTGGGCTCACTCTTCAGGAGCCCGACAATAGCAGGGACCACCAGAACCAAACCTGCGATGACAATGATGATTTCGAGAGTCATGGCAGAAGCTCGCTTTCATGGCGCCTAATGAAGGTCCCGGTTCATAAATAGGAACCCACAGTAGACATATCGTCACAACTGCATATCGGGAACCGGTTCCACCCGGCCTTCTGGCTCGGGAAAGGAGGAGCCGAGCCAGAAGGCCAAAGACCTCAAATAGCGTCCGAGATGGAGGTGAAGGTGAAGTCCCGCACCTTCAGGGGCGGCACCACGACCGCGGGAGTCAGCCCGGCTGACTCCCCGGAGGAGATCCGGACCGGGGCGCCCATCATCTCAATGTTGTTGAGCATGAAGATGGGTGTCTCGTTCCAGCGCAAATTCTTCACGGGATGGGTGATCCGCCCATTCTCAATGAGGAAGGTTCCGTCCCGGGTCAATCCGGTGAAGAGGATCGTCCGCGGGTCCACACTCCGAATGTACCAGAACCGAGTCAGTAGAAGCCCCCGTTCCGTAGAAGCGATCATCTCTTCAAGGGTATCGCTGCCTCCGGCCATGTACCAGCCGGATGGGAACCCGGTGGGCTCCCGGTCATTGTGCTGCGCCCAGTAGCGGTCGTAATTGAGTTCCTGGAGCGTTCCATCCCGAACCCAGATGGTGCGCCGGTTCGGAAGCCCGCTGTTGTTGAACGGGGTAGAATAGATGGACGGGTCTTCGGGGTCCGAGTGAATGTTCACCCGGGAGTCGATGAACTGCTCGCCAATCTTGTTCCCTCCGCCGGGTGCCGAAAAGAAAGACCGCCCCTCGTCAGCCGCCCGGGCCGCAAGCTGGTTCATCATCAGGTTGACCATGTTGCCCACTGCGGTGGGCTCCATGACCACGGTCCAGCGGCCCGGCTCCACATCCCGGGGCTCCCGGCTCTGAATCGCCTTCTGTACGGCGATGCTTCCCAGTTCACTCGTGTTCAGGTCGTTCCAGTCGTTGACACTCGTCCCGCTCCACCCCGACCCGGTTCCGTCTTCGGTCCGGACGGTGGTCGTGAAGTTGACGCGGGAATCCAGTCCGTAGGCAAACAGGCCCTCGGAGGTGGCAACGCACGTGGCCCCTGAGCGATGGACCAGGAACCCGGTGGAGATCAGGTCCTCAGCCACCGCCTGCTCAGTGACTTGGGCGATAGCCCTGGCTCGCTCCTCCGGCTCAAGTTCAGCTGTGCTTTCGTAGTAGGAGCCACGGGTGTTCGGATAGGTCTGCGACCCCATCTCACCCATATACTCCGGATCCTCTGGAGCTAACCGGGCCAACTCCTCCGAGGTTCGGACAACCTGCTCAAGCGACGCGTCGTCAAATCGGTTCGTGGTAGACGAGGCCACCCGCTGCCCGAACGCGCTCGTGACCGTCAGGTTCGAGTTTGTGATGTCACCGGACGTACTCATCTGGTTCCGGGCAAAACGGGTGTTTCCGTCCATGGCACTCGTCAGGTTCACACGGCAATGGTCGGCCTGTGAGAGGGAGAGAACCCTATCAGTGATTCGGCGGGCTTCTTCCTCGGACATGAAGGGCTGCTCGGCCATAGGTCAGACGCTCCGGGCGGTGTTGATGACGGTGACATTGCGATGACGGGTGGCAGGACACCCGTGGGTGATGGCATTGGACTGGGCGGGCTGGCCTTTTGCATCTCCGAAGGCTCCGCCCAGGAAGTAGGTGCTGGGCCCCCCGCACAGATCCATGGCATTCCAGAACTCGGGAGTCCGAATCTGATAGGCCACATCCCGAAGCATTCCGGTGACCCGACCATTCCGGATCTCGTAGAACACCTGTCCCCCGTACTGGGAGTTGTAGCGCTGCTGGTCGATGGAGAACGACCCGGACCCGTCGATCATGATGCCCCGATCGATTCCCTCCACAAGTTCATCCACACTTACGTCGCGATCCGGGTAGGGCTCCAAGTTGATGTTGGGCATCCGTTGGAATTGCACGTCAGCCCAGGATTGGGCGTAGGAGTTCCCATGGGAGCGGGTCTCACGGCCCTGGCTCCGATACCAGTCCTCAAGCCAAAGCGCCTGCTCCCGCGTCGTCTGAAGGTCATTCAGGAAGCCATCCTTGACGATGTGGTAGTCCTGCGGCCTAACACCCTCGTCATCCCACCCCACCGTGGAGAGGGCCCCGGGAGTGGAGCGTTCCCCAACCACATTCATGAATTCAGGGCCGTACCGAAACTGCCCGAGGAACTCCTCCAGCGGATAGATGAAGGACGTACCTGCATAGTTGGCTTCGAATCCCATGATCCGGTCCAACTCCGTCGGGTGGGCGATCGCTTCATGGATCGTCAGCCATAGGTGGGTCGGAAGGAGCACAAGATCATATTCGCCCGGGTCCACCGATCGAGCCGAAAGCTTCTGGACTGCCTCTTCGGCGAAGCGAGGTGCAAGCCGCACCATGTCCGAATCCACCACGTGTTCGTAGCCCAGCCCCATGGGTGCGATGTCCGTAGAACTCCGAGACTGGAAGTCCGAGTTGTCGTCCGAGACAGCCGTGACATTCATCGTTGGGTAGGTCCGGAAGATCGTCTGATCCGTAACCGTTCCTTCGGAATTCGCGTAGAACTTGTCCTCGCGGAGGAAGAACATGGAGGAATTCACAAAGCGGACCCCGGCAACACCCATTGCAGCCTCGTTTGCACCGAAGAGGTATTCCACCTTCTGCTCAATGGGGATGTCAAAGGGATCGGTGCGGATCGGACTCCGCCACACGCCATCGGGCTCCACTGGGGTGGGCGCGAGTTCCACGGGTTGTCTCTGCGCCGCCCGGTTCGCCCGGGCCTGGGCCACCGCCTGCCGTGCTACCCGGACCACCTCGTCAGGCGTGGCGCTGCCTGAGGCCGCAAAACCCCAGGTTCCGTCCACAAGAACCCGGACGCCAAAGCCCGAAGTCACATTGTCCGAGAGACCGGTCACACGACGCTCCCGAGTCTGGATCCCTTGATTGCGATTCGTGTTGATCCGGACGTCGGCGTAGTCTGCACCGGCGGACCGGGCGGCCTCCAAGGCTCGCATGGCAAGAGCCCGCCGGTCGGAGCGGCCAACCACAGGGCTGTACGCGGTCGGGGATAGGATTCCATGGAGGGCATCGGGATGACCCACCACAGAGAGCCCGGCGGCGGCCACCGCTGAGTGACGGAGGAATTCGCGTCTCTTCATCTTCTTTTCCCTATCTGGGGTGTGGTGTGAGGGGTTGAAGGGCCCATCCCCGTGCAGTGCCTCGAGCCTCTGTCACCGGAGGAATCCTTGGATCAACGTTTCCTGTGAGAAGGAGGCTCAAGCGCTCTCTTTGAACAATGTCGGCAGCCCACATAATCTGTCACGCAAGTAATCTCGTCAAACGTAATTGCCCCATGTCCTCGGATCGGTGGGCTCCCGGTCCGGTACACGATCCTCATGGGCGACCTGCCCATCTGCGCAGGATCCACTCTCCCGCAGCGACTCCGAAGAGGACGAGAAAGACAATGAAGGCAAAGGGCCAGCCTCCTCGCACTGGATCCAAAATCGTGTCGCCGACGGTCACCCCTCCGCCGGGTGAGGCGATAGCGAGGCGAGCCAGGCGACCCTCGGGGTCAGGACCGTGAACTCCAGTCTCCCGGATGACGACGCCCACACCCGGGTTGATGGGATTGTCCGCCTCATCGACGCCCTGGAGCCGGTACACCCCCGGTTCCAGGGCCACAAGGTGGATCTCTTGCAGGTGGAGCCCGCCTATCTGGAGCGGCGGAGGAAGGCGATGGTCGAGGAAAGCCCCTTCTTCCTCCGTCAGGACCCGCAGTTGAACAGGCACACGACCCCCATCCACGGTCAGTACGCGTAACCGGACCGCCTCTCCCACCCGGACATCTTCCCCCAGGACCTCGATGGCGGGATCCTGTCCACCTCCCCCGGTGAGCCAATCGGCCATTCCTCGCCAGAATGACCGGTGTCCCTCCACCGCGTCTCCCTCCATCCTCCATCGCCAACTCTCAGTAAGGTGAAGCACGGCCACGCGGCCCACCCCAAGGGATCCCAACGTCAATGGTGGAGTCCAAACCCCGTCCTCCGGGAAAGCGGGAAGCCGAAGCGGCGATGTCACATCCCGTGCCGGGAGCGGGGGGATCTCGGGCGGAAGTCGCCACTGCACCTCGTCCCCACCCGCCAAGCTTTCGGCCTCTGGGGGGGCACCGGATATGGGGGACTGACCCTCGATCTCCATCTGCACGGTCAGCCATTCAGCCGTGGCCTCTTCCATCCCGGCACCCCCGGCCATCAACAGTCCAACGCCCCTCTGACGCACGGCACCTTCCAACCCATCTCTCAGGACTCCTGCGACCTCAACGCCAGGAAAGACAATGATGAGGTCGTAGCCGGCGAGTTCGGACTCGACGGAGGGCAGTGGACCTGGATCCCGACCACGACCAACCCAGAGCTCCCTGCCCAGGTGGATCCATGCCTCTACATCCTCTCCGGCCTCCTCCAGTGCCCGGATCGCCAGACGGGCTTCGGAAGAGGGGGGTCCCGAAAGAACCAGGACCCGTAGAGCGCCAGCTTCCTCCACCCACCCACCCACCTCAGCCTCGATCGGCACCGGAAAGGCCTCCTCACCAACGGAGGACACCGCAAGGTGCCAGCTCGCAGGTCCGGACTCCCTGGGTTCGATGAGGAAAGCCCCATCGTCAGAACCCAGTGCGAGGCTGTCGGCCAAACCAGCCGGTCCGGTCAGAGTCATGAGCCGGAGATCAGCTTCAGAGGCACCCAGCGCCACTCCAAGAGAAGAGGGCCGCCCTACACGGAAGCGGGTCGGCGGTTCGAGCCTCAGGGGTGCCGGAGATCCGGAGACGCGGGCATGAATGGGGACCTCCGCGCTCCGGGAGAGGAGGTGGTCCCATGCGTTGGGTGATTCCACAATTGTCGAGAGATCGACCTGCATCGGATCCTGAGACCGATGCTCCCCCGGGACTCCCAGGATGAAGAGTCCCCCCAGAAGGACGAGGAGGAGGGCGCGTAGCCGCATGGCCCCCTCTGGTAATCTCCGCTGCGTTGGACGAGTCACCGGGTCAGGGCGTAGATGAGCAGGTTTACGCCGAACCGGGTGTTGTCAACGGCCAGGAAGCGCTTGTTAACGGCGTGATAGTTCCACTCTGAGGAGTAGTCCTTGTTCGAGTAGAGCAGCCCGATTCTCCCATTGATCCGAATCGCCTTGAGCTCGGGGTGAATGATCCCGTCACCCCAGCCCGAGAGCTCCATACTGGTGGTGGGAGGACCGTCGTCAAAGTGGAAGAAGGCCCGGTAGAGCTCATGGTCGTTGGGCAGTGGCTGAAGGGCGTCGTCTCCGAAAATCCGGGCCAACTCCTCCGTCACTGTCCGGTGGAAGGCACCATCGACATCGTGGTTGTGATCGTCCATGAAGACGAATCCTCCACGTTCGACGTAGGCCTTCAGGTTACGGGATTCGGCCTCGGAAAAGCGAACCGGAATGTGCCCGGTCAGGTAGAGGACCGGATACCGGAATATCTCGTAAGACGAGAGATCGACCACGACCCCTTCCGGAGCGACCGGGAAGTCCGTGTATTGGGCCAAGGAGTGGATGAGATTCTGGGGAACGAGGGGACCAGAATCCCAGTTGCCCGATTCGTACCTAAGGGTTGCAAAGACGAAGGGTTCTTCTGCCAAACCCCCATCGCGGTCCGGGGTCTCACTCCCGGACGGGGTGGATTCAGGCACGACCCGATCCCTCCCGGATACGAGTAAGGAGGAGGTGACGGAGGGGCTTCCGCGGACGGGTCTGTGCAGGCGCTCAGGTCGGTCGGCACGGGCGTCCAGGAGGCGAAGGACCCGCGCCAGTTCCCCAAGCGCTCCGTCCCGGTCTCCAACCCGTAGCCGCTCATCCGCCTCAACCACATGACTCCCGGCAGCAGAGGGGGTTTCACCATCCGTAAGGATGGCCACGGCAAGCTGGGACAGCTCGAGCGTCTCCCCCTCGTGTATCCGACCCATGGCGGCCTGGATCTGTCCAATCCACCTGTCCGCCCTGTCCACTCGCTCGGTGGAGCTCCGGGGGGCTGGGTCCACGTCATCCACCGAACCGGTCCCTCTGACCTCCGCCACATCCACCGGAGGTGCCGAGACCCGACCCCGTGCGAACACCCGTTCGTTCTCGCGCAGTGCCTGGAGTCCAGCTAGCGCCTCCTCCTGATGGGGTAGCGAGGCGTCGGGGGTGACCAGTTCGAGGCGGCGCGAGGATTCCCACATGGCGTTGTAGATGGCCAGCAGCGGCTCGTTGACCGAGAGGATCGGGTCTCCATCGTGGTGATGGTCGATCCAGTTCACCTCACCGAATCCGGTGGGAAGCTGACCCAGCCCTCCGATCGTGACGCTTCCCACATCCGTCCCTGCCTCTGACGGACTCATTGCGTCGTGGTCATGTCCATGGCTGTGCCCGTGAGCATGAGGGTGGTGGGGCGTCGACACCGTGGTATCCTGAGCAGAAACCGGACGGGCTGAGGGATCGAAGATGGAGGCAACTCCATACCGGGAACCCGGAGGGCTGCGCTCCTGGTGGTCGTGATCGTGGCCGTGATCGTGGCCGTGGTCATGATCGTGTGTGTGGTCGTGATCGTGGCCGTGGTCGTGATCGTCCGCATGCAGTAGATGGGCGATTTCGTGGGACGGGTCTCCATGCGAGTGGTCCCCGAGGTGCAGATCATTCGGCTGCATGGCCCCCGTGGCACGTGAGAAGACCTGCTCGCCGATCTGGCTGCGCAGTCGGAGTTGCTGCTGTGCAATGGCGCCAGACTCCCGTGCCAACTCGTCCGGCGTGAGCTCATCGGCCCGTTCCAGAAGCTCCTCGGTCATGATCAGGAGCATCCGCTGCGAGAGGATCGGTTCCTCGGCAAGCTCCAGGGGAAACCCGAGGAGCGCATCCACCTGCATCTCCTCACCCTCACGGATCACGCGGATTTGACGGGTTTGGGAGACACCGGTTCCGGGGCCGGTCACCTCATTGAAGTCCGAAGCGGTGGCCCTTAGGTGGAGGACCTCGCCGGGGCCGATCCCCAACTCTTCCAGATCCAAGGTGAGCCAGCCCTCGACCCCGTCCTCCGTCTCCTCCACGACCGTCCAGCCTTGGCTGTCTTCACGGAAATCGAAGGACTCGCCGCCGCCGCGCGTGTGGACCCAACTCAGTTGGAACTCATCGATCCCGAACGCATCCTGAGCTCGGGCATGGAAGGTCACGTGTCCCTCACCCCTGGCCAGGACCAGGTCTCGCACAGGCTCCAGAAGCTCAACCTCGGGAGGTCCGTCTCGGAGGACCTGGACAGGGAGGATCCGCTCCCGCCCGGTGCCGGGCGAGCTTCGCAGGAGGAGACCCCGGTCTCCTTCTCCCAGTACCCATTCGACTCGCCAGTTCTCTACCGGGATCAGGGGCTCAGGTTCTTGCCCCTCGCGGATGACCCGAGCATCCAGTTGGTGCTCGGCTCCAATGACCTGAACCCGGCTCCCCGCCAGGGCGGTAATTCCTTCGCTGGCCTTGAGTTCGAACGGGTCCAGGCCAGTGTAGGCGGGGGGATTTATTCGGAGAAGAAGTTCTGCGAATGGGTCCATGGACTCAAAAGCGTCTCCCCCTGCTTGAACCACGGAGGTTGGGCTCGGCCCGTGAAGCACTGGGGTCTCGTGGGCCGCCCATAGAGCGCCGGGACCGCCGGCGGTCAGCACCACGAACCCGGCGGAGCCCAGAAGGAGAGCCGCCCCCGCTTGCTGCGCACGAGTCAGAGAGGGTTCGAGCAAGCTGGATGGACCGAGGCCTTCCACCCGACCCTCACTCCGACGAGCGAGTTCGGAAGCGTACGGATGCTCCGGGTCGAGACGGAGAAGGGTCAATGCCAAGTGATCGTCCGCCCCCCCTTCGTCCACCCGCAGTGCTAGCGCTTCCAGGCTGGGGGCCCGGACAATGGCCCAGATGGCCGAAGCCCCGAAGATGAGACCAGCCAACACCGGGGGAACCCATCGGAGAACGACGGTCGTCGACGCAGGGAGAATCCCGGCGGCGAAGAGGAAGGCCAGGAGAAGGATCCCGCCCGCCAGCACCCCGAGACTTGCAGAAGCGCCTCGGACCAGGGTCCGGAGGCGCCAGCGGGTCCGGGTGGCCCGCAAGAGGCGGACCAGACGATCCCGTGCCGATGGGAATGAGGTTGGGGGGTTGGAGTCTACGTTCATAGGTCCAGGGTGGATTGGGACGACGCTCCTTCCCACAACATTCCAATCAACGATACTCCAAGAGAGGCTGCGGGGATCCTGGTCATGGAATCCGCCGGACTCTCAGGAACTCTACCAGCGCGAGGATGAAGGCAACCGCCAAGAGGAGCCGGGCCAGGGGTAGGCCCGCCTGCTCGTCCCGAATGAGCTCCGCCGGGACCGGGCCTACACCCTGAGCCGTCTCAAGGATCGAATGCCAGAGATCGGGAGCGCCTTCTTCCTGATCGTTTGAGACACGACGGACGCCACACCCCTCCCAGAGCAACGCATCCATTAAGATCAACAGGTCGCCGAGGATCGGGACCTCGCCGTTCACGGGCAGGGTGATCCGACAGGGCTCGTCCAGCCCCGGACCGGTGGCTGCCGCGGCCGGACGTCCTCCGCTGCGAAGGAGTGGAATCCGCGCATTCACGGGCGGCGATCCACCGAACGGACGGCCCGCACCTGGAATGGTGCGACCGTCGAGCAGGAGGTATTTCCCGTCCTCATTCGCCCCAGTGCCTTCCTCAGCCCCCAACCAGAGGGCCCCGAGCTCCTCGGACGCACCAACGATCAGCTCAACCTCCGGGCCTTCATCCCGAGTGGGCTCATACCCCCAAAGCTCCAAGGCTTCCCAGAAGGTAGACTCCAGATGCTCCGGAGCCACCAGTCGGATCGCTTTCCCGGTGGCATCCGCCGGGTCCTGACCCAACAACTCCCCTCCGTTGATGAGTTCGGCACCGATCCCTGCAGGCCAGATCTCCTCTCGCAGCAGGGCGGTGCCCGGATGCCAGGAAGACCAGCGAGCCCGGGTCAGGATGCGAGCCTGAATCAGCTCGACCCCCACAAGGCCACCCCCGACCAGGCGAAGCTGCCCCAGGAGGTCCACAAGACGGATATCTTCCCCAGGGCCCAGCTCAATGGGAGAAAGGGCCGTCCAGGCCTCTCCCTCGGGTAGCCGTGCCGGGGCGATGGATTCACTCGTCACCGATCCATCCGGATCACGCCCCACAAGAACAATGGCTAGAGTATGGTCTCCGACCATCTCGGAAAGCGCCGCTTCCACCTCGGACCAGACCCCAGCCATCCCTGGCCCCCGATCCACGATGAGGATCTCGCCGACTCCCTCGGCGGGACCAACCCACCTCATCCCGGAAAGAGCCGCCCCCAAAATCAGACAGAAGGCCATCCGGAGGATGAGTAGGGGGATGTGGTCGGGGAGTCTATGGGTTCGAATCCGGGTTCTCGTCTCTCTGGAGAGAAACCGGGCGGTGGGGAGTAGCCGCCGATCCCGCTCCTGCGGTCGAAGGAGGTGAAGAGCCAGGGGGAGGAGGGCCGCAAGGGCGCCGGCCCCCAGGAGTGCGGGACGGGCGATCTCGATCATCGCCGGCTCTCACCCCGGATCCACCCGCGCAGGAGGGGGAGAAGCGGATCGGTGGTGGTCGCCTCCCACCACTCAACCCCTCGCTCCTCGAGTTCTCGCGCCAAGTGACCGTAGTACCGCGCAAGCCGTTCGGCATAACCCACATCGCCGCGGGGCCGGCCGGGAACCGTCCGATCCGGATACTCGGGGTCTGCAAACAGCCCGTCCGCCTCCGAACCCCTTCCGAGCTCGTCAGGTGTCAGGATCCGGATCGCAGTCACATCGTCTCCCCGAGCACAGAGGTGGCCAGCTTCCCTCCAGAGCGCCTCGCCCCCGTCCTCCTCAAGGAAATCGGAAAGGATGATCACCCGGCCTCGAGGGAGCCCTCCGACTCGGTCCAGGATGGGGGCCAGGGGAGAAGGCTCCCCCGCTTCCAGCCCATGGAGCGTATGGAGGAGTGCGTGCCAGGCCTCCTTACCAGGGCGGGCAGACTGGAAGTAGAGGGGCGACCCATCCGGGCCTCCCGATACCACAAGTCCGGGAACATCTCCGGCTTCCCGCGCGAGGTGCCCCAACACCGCGACAAGGAGGGCTGCGAACCGGAGCTTGGTCAGTGGCCCCTCACCCTTCTTCGGTCGGACATCGATGCCTGCGAAACCCATGGATGGAGAACCATCCAGGACGAACATGGTTCGGAGGTTGGCGGCTTCCCTGTACCGGCGAACATGAAGCCGGTCTGTCCGGGCCAGGAGTCGCCAGTCCAGGTGCCGTAGGTCATCCCCCTGCTGGTAGGGGCGATGCCTCTCGAAGTCCTCGCCGAAGCCAACGAGGGTGGAGGGGTGGATTCCGGGCCCCAAGCCCCGGGCCACATGACGCCCCACCCACTCCAGATCCTCGATCCCATCCAGGAGTTCAGGGGGCAGTTCAGACTTCCCGGCCATCCTGATCAGGCGACCCGGCTCGCCGGTGCCGGGATCCGCTCCAGGAGGCGAGATACGAGATCATCCGGTGCCAAACCCTCGGCCTCAGCCCGGAAGGTGGGTAGGATGCGGTGGCGGAGTACCGCGGGTGCCACGGCCCGGAGGTCCTCGGCGGAAAGGTGCAACCGCCCGTGGATCAGTGCCCGGGCCTTCCCAGTCAAGACCAGCGCCTGACCGGCACGTGGACCGGCACCCCAGCGAAGCCAATCAGTCACCGACGCAACCTGCTCCGGCGTTCCCGGGCGTGTTCCTCGCACCAGCCGCACTGCGTAGGCTAGAATCGACGGGTCTGCCGGCACCTGGCGGGTAGCAAGCCTGAGAAGGTGAATTTCCTCAGCACCCAACACAGCATCAACTTGACCCTGAACCTTACCCGTTGTCGCTGCCAGGATCTGCTCCTCCTCCTCGGCTGACGGATAGGGGACCCGAATCTTCAGGAGGAAGCGGTCGAGCTGGGCCTCCGGCAAAGGATAGGTACCCTCCTGCTCCAGAGGGTTCTGGGTAGCCAGGACCAGGAAGGGAGAGGGCACGTGTCGCGTTTCACCGGACGCCGTGACACTCCCCTCCTGCATGGCTTCCAAGAGGGCCGCCTGGGTCTTGGGCGGCGCCCGGTTGATTTCGTCCGCCAGGAGGACATGGGTGAAGACAGGACCGTGAAGGAAGCGGAGGGCCCTGCCGCCAGTCGTGCGGTCCTCCTCAATGATCTCGGTCCCGGTGACATCACCGGGCATGAGATCCGGGGTGAACTGAATCCGGCGGAAGTCCAGCTCAAGACCCTGAGCCAGCGTCCGGACCAGAAGTGTCTTGGCCAGCCCGGGAACACCTTCCAGGAGTCCGTGCCCACCTGCAAGCAGGCAAAGGAGCACCTCTTCCACCACTGCGTCCTGTCCGATCACGACCCGACCGATCTGCTCGCGCAGGCCCGAAAGGCCTGAACTCAGTCGTGCCACCGTTTCTGGATTCGGGCTGCCGGATGCAGCAACCGAAGAATCGTTCGGAAATCTGGTGGGCATGGCAGGTGGGGTTAGTCAAAGTGCATGTGGAGGCCGGCTCAGAATCGACTCATGGCTGTCCGCACGCTAGGGTGCCGGGAGTCGAACCGAACCGGAACACCTTTCGATCCTACGAGACCACTCCGCCTGCCGCAATCACCACACCGC
>SL_5KL_010_SEDDRAFT_10000877_pt1 | contig 18905 bp, 17 predicted proteins | sample SodLakKL_010_SED_FD_9118 | JGI IMG/M metagenome (IMG submission 9118)
ATGAGCAGCGCAATGCGTCGGTGCAGCCCCCAGCGCTGGATCGCCATGGCGATGAGAAAACCGCCAAGGAAGAGGAAGATCATGGGGTTGGCGTAGGAGGCCATGGTCTGCTCGGGGCTGGAGACCCCGAGCAGTGGCAGCGCCGCGGCGGGCAGCAATGCGGTGGCGGCGATGGGCAGCGCCTCGCTCACCCACCAGGTGGCCATGAGCACGGTGAGTGCCGCCACGAACCAGGCGTCCTGCCCCAACCCCGCGGGGGGGCCGGCGAGCAGCATGATCCCGGCGGCCAGGGGGCCGCCGATCAGACCGATTAAGCGTCTGCGCGTTGCGCCCGGATTCGTGCTCTTGCTCACACCTTGAATTGCTCAACCAGTTTGCGCAGATCCCGGGCAAGCGTCTCGAGCTCGTCACCCGCCTGCTTGGTGTCACGGCTCTCCTGGGCCGTGGTCTCGGCCGCGTCGTTAATGGAGGTGACGTTGCGGTTGATCTCCTCCACCACCTGGCTCTGCTCCTCGGCGGCACTGGCGATCTGGGTGTTCACCTCGCTGATGGTGGACACCGACTGCTGGATGTCACCCAGCACGGAGTCCGCCTCAGAGGCCTGACTGACCGTCTCCTGGGTCTGGGAGTGGCCCTGCTCCATGGCCGCCTGGGCGCTCTTGGTCTCCTCCTGCAGGGCGCTGATCATGTCCTGGATCTGCTGTGTGGACTCGTGGGTGCGGGTGGCCAGCTTGCGCACCTCATCGGCGACCACGGCAAACCCGCGGCCCTGCTCACCGGCGCGGGCCGCTTCGATGGCGGCGTTGAGAGCGAGCAGATTGGTCTGTTCGGCGATCTCGCGGATCAGATCGATCACCGTGCCGATCTGCTCACTGTCGTCGGCCAGTTTCTGGATGGCCCCGGCAGCGCGGGAGACGTCATCGGCGAGTTGGTTGATGCCGCTGACCGTCTGCTGGACCACCTGCTTGCCCCGCTGGGCGGCTTCCTCGCCGCTGTGCGTGGCCTCGGCGGCGTGCTGGGCGTTGCGCGCCACTTCCTGAGCGGTGGAGGTCATCTCGTTCATGGCCGTCGCCACCTGCTCGATCTCCGAGCGCTGGCGACCGATGCGCTCATCGCTGCGATCCGTGACCTCCGAGACCTGCTGCGCCGAGCGGTCGAGCCGCTCGGCCATCTCCACCACGCGGGCAATGAGATCGTGGAAGACGGCCATGGAGCGGTTGAAGGCGCTGGCTGCCTGGCCGATCTCATCGCCGCTGTGCACATCGAGCCGGCGGGTCAGATCGCCCCCACCGCTGGCGATGGCATTCAGGCTATCGGTCATGTCGTTGATCGGACGGGTAACCGAACGCTGGATGAAGAGGTAGACCACGAGCAGGAACGGCAGGCTGAGCAACACGGCGATGCCGAAGATGGTGGTACCGAACCCGATCACTGCCCGGTTCACCTCCTCGAGCGAGATCTCCATGTTGACCGCACCGAGCACCTCCCCCTCGTTGCCCGGGCCGTGGCACTCCACGCACGACTTGCCGAGAAAGTCGGTCTCGTTGAAATTGGGGATGACCGCACGCAGGGCCTGGCCGCCGTCGATCTGGGCGATGTAGGGCTCCCCGGTCTCCAGCACCCGCTCCTCGATCTCGTCCTGGGGCTGCTGATCCGGCTCACCGGGGCCGTACCACTCCTCGGTGAGCTCCGCCCGCAGCACGCGCAGGCCGGAGACATTCGGCAGTTCCTGGATCTGTTCCAGGAACTCGTGGCGCTGGTCCATGGTGTTGGTCCACATCATGGCGGTGAGACCAGCCATGGTCATCTGATTCATCGTGTCGGTGAACTCGACGGCCTGATCCACCGCCACGTTGCGCTGCTCCCACGCCGCGTACACGATCATGCTCGTCCAGGCCAGTACCAGCATCAGCCAGATACCGACGAGCAGGCGGATCCAGATGCGGACGTCGTGGACGCGGCGCAGCAGCTTCATGTTGGTCTCCCGTTGCAGCCGTCTGGTCGGCGCAGTGCCTAACCAGGGTATCGGCGCGAATCTAACACACCTGATAGGGACTCGCGCCGCGCCGGAGCACTAGCGCCCCATCCCCGGCGGCAGCCCCCCCGGACCTCCGGGTCCGCCGGGGCCTCCGGGCCCGCCGCCGCCCATCATCTGCTGGAACATCCGCTGCGCCCCGCCCTTTTTCTTGACCTGCTTCATCATCTTCTGCATCTGCTTGAATTGCTTGAGCAGACGGTTGAGGTCCTGGACCTGGACCCCGGAGCCGGCGGCGATGCGCTTTTTGCGCGAGCCGTTGATGAGATCGGGCTTGGCGCGCTCGGCCGGGGTCATGGAGTTGATCATGGCCAGCTGGCGACGGACGATCCGGTCGTCGAGCTGATCCTTGACCTTGTCGAACTGCTTGCCCATGCCCGGCATCTTGTCCATCACCCCGCCGAGGCCACCGAGCTTGTCGATCTGCTGCATCTGCTCCTTGAAGTCGTTGAGATCGAAGCCCTTGCCACCCTTGCGCAGCTTTTTCTCGAGCTTTTTCGCCTTCTCCTGATCGACGCTGCGCTCGACCTCCTCGACCAGACTGACCACGTCGCCCTTGCCCAGGATGCGCGAGGCGACCCGCTCCGGGTGGAAGGGCTCGAGGGCGTCGGTCTTCTCACCGATACCGAGGAACTTGATCGGCGCGCCGGTGACGTGGCGAACCGACAGGGCGGCACCCCCGCGGGCATCACCATCGGTCTTGGTGAGCACCACGCCGGTCAGGGGCAGGGCCTCGCCAAAGGCCTGAGCCGTCTTCGCCGCGTCCTGGCCGGTCATGGCATCGACGACGAACAGCGTCTCGGCCGGGGTCACCGCCTTATGCAGGCGCTTGACCTCGTCCATCATCGCCTCATCGACGGTCAGCCGGCCGGCGGTGTCGACGAGCAGCACGTCGTAGTAGTGCCGCTTGGCGTGGTCGATGGCGTCCTTGGCGATGCGCTCGGGCTTGTCGCCCGAGCTTGAGGGGTAGAAGTCCACCTCGACCTGACCGGCGAGGGTCTCGAGCTGGTCGATGGCCGCCGGACGGTAGACGTCGCAGCTGACCACCAGCACCTTTTTCTTCTCGCGCTCGCGCAGGTAACGGGCAAGCTTACCGATGGAGGTGGTCTTGCCGGAGCCCTGCAGGCCGGCGACCAGCACCACCGCAGGCGGCTGCACGCTCAGGTTGAGCGGCACCGCCTCCTCGCCCATGACGCGGATCAGCTCATCCTGGACGATCTTGATGAAGGCCTGCCCCGGCGTCAGGCTCTTGGCCACCTCCGCACCCTGGGCGCGCTTCTTGACCTCTTCGGTGAAGCTGCGCACCACCGGCAGGGCGACATCGGCCTCGAGCAGCGCCTTGCGCACCTCGCGGACGGTCTCCTGGATGTTTTCATCGGTGATCCGCCCCCGACCGCTCATGCGCTGGGTGACGGAGTCGAAGCGTCCGGTGAGATTCTCAAACATGGGTCCGGCCTATTCGTTCAGCAACCTGAAAACGGGGCGTATTATACGGGTCCGGCGCACCGGCGCGCGAATCCAGTGCGCCGTCGCGGCTTGTCGCAGGGTGGTTCCCGGGTGGCACGGTTTATGCCATCATCCCGTGTATTATGGTTATGACTGCCCTGACCTTCGTCACCGTCCTCCTCTACCTGGCTGCCACGGTCGCTCTGGGGGCGCGTCTGCTGCTCCACGAAGAGCGCAGCCCGGCCCGCTCGACAGCGTTGGCCCTGGCCGCCGCGGCGGTGGGCACGCACGTGGTCGTGGTCGGTGACACCACCTGGGTCGAAGACGGGCTGAACCTGAGCATCTTCAGTGCACTGTCGCTGGTCTCCTGGATCACCAGCACTGGTCTGGTGATCGTCAGCCTGCGCCAGCGCGTCGAGCACCTGGGTATCCTGCTCTGGCCGTTGTCGGCCATGGCCGTGGCCCTGACCCTGTTCGCCCCCCCGGAGGCGACCCTGGATCGCGAGCTGGCGGTGCAGATCCACATCGTGATCTCCATGACCGCCTACGCCACCCTGCTCGCTGCGGTGCTCCAGGCGCTGATCCTTGGCGCCCTCGACTACCGGCTCCGCCACCGGCGGGCGACCGGGTTCGTGCGCCAGCTGCCGGCGCTGCGCACCATGGAAAAGCAATTGTTCTGGCTGGTGGCGGTGGGCTTCGCAGCGTTGACCGTCGCCCTGGGCTCCGGTTTCCTCTTCTTCATGGATCGCCTCCTCGAGGGGATGATGATCCACAAGACGTCGCTGTCGATGGCCTCGTGGCTGGCCTTCGCCACACTGCTGATCGGTCACGCCGTGTGGGGGTGGCGAGGACAGACGGCGATCCGCTGGACCCTCGTCGGTTTCCTCGCCCTGATGTTCGGCTATTTCGGCAGCAAGTTCGTCCTGGAGCTCATCCTCCAGCAGTGAAGTAGTCGGGCTCGTTGCCCGGCCGCCACTTGATGTTGCAGCCGATGCTCGGGTACTGCGGGTCGGGGGGCGCCTCTCCCTGCAACAGGGCATCCACCGCCCCGCGCAGGTCGGCCCCGGTGATCGGGCGGTCGTTGCGCGGGGTGCTGTCGTCGAATCGCCCCCGGTAGAAGAGCTTCAAATCGGCATCAAAGAGGTAGAAATCCGGCGTGCAGGCGGCCCGGTACGCCTTGGCCACGGACTGATCCGGATCGAACAGGTACGGGAATGTGTAGCCGGCCGCCTGCTTCTCCTCGGCCATACGCTCGGGGCCGTCGTCCGGGTGGGTTTCCGGGCTGTTGGCACTGATCGCCACCACCGCGACCCCCCGCTCCTGACACTCCCGCCCGAAACGCGCCAGCTCATCGCGCAGGTGTTTGACGAACGGGCAGTGGTTGCAGATGAAGGCGACCAGCACCCCCTGACCACCGGCCAGATCCCCGCGCAGCGAGATGCTGCGGCCATCGGTATCGGTGAGGGTGAAATCGGGGGCCGGGGTGCCAATGGGCAGCATCGTGGATTCGGTTCGTACCATCCTGGTTCTCCTCCTGGCGTACTGCGTGGATAAGCGGATTCTGTCGCGGCCGCGGGCTCAGCCTCCGCCGTGCTCCGCCTCGGCGCGCTCCAGGGCACCGAGCAGCCGGGCGAGGATCCGCTCGGCGTCCGGCCCACCGCGGGCCGTATAGAGCGCCCGCAGGGGACGCGCGGGATCGGCAAAGGCCTCGCGTTGCTGCGCGTCAAGCTCCTCCAGGTCAATATCCCCCGCCTCCTGGAGCTGTGCAAGCCGCTCGTCATTGAGTTCCTGCTCCATCTCGTGGGCCCACTCCACCAGCTCCTCGCCGATCTCGCGCAGCATCCGGCGCTGCCCGCGCGGCAGGCGCTGGTAGAAGATCTCACTGATCAGGAACGCGGAGACATGGGGCGCGGCCTGGGGCTTGGTCCAGTGCCGCGCCCACTCGTAGACCCCGAGGGCCTCCAGGGTGTGGGGCGGCTGCGCGGTGGCATCCACCTGCCCGTCGGCCAGGGCCTGGTAGAGCTCGCCGTACTCGACGTGCTCGGCCCGCGCCCCGTAGGCGCGGTAGCTCTCGCGCAACAGCGCGCTGTCGGCCACACCCAGGCGCAGGTCACGGAAATCGGCCGGGGCGCGCAACGGGCGGTCCGAGGCCCATACCTGCCAACCGGTGGGGACCAGCGCCAGGGGCCGCAACCGGGCATCGTGGTAGGCTGCCTGCAGCGGCTCGCTCCAGAGCAGTTCCGGGTCGTTGAGGGCCCGGGCGTTGACGTAGGCGTCGTCGCTGTAGATGAAGTGCAGCCCAAAGACCTGGCTCTCGGGCACCGCCCCAGCCAGGTCTCCGGAACCGAAGGCGAAGTGCACCGCATTGCGGCGCACCTGCTGGTGCACGGTCTCGGTGTCGCCGATGGACCCATAAGGGAGAACGCGCACCTCCACAGCCCCGTCGGTGCGCTCCTCCACCTCCTCGGCGAAGCGCTCGGCGTACTCGTGCTGCACGCCGCCGGCTTTCTCCTCCAGGGCGATGCGCCACTGCTCCGGAGGCTCGTCGCCACAACCGGCCATCAGGGCGGCGGCGGCGACGATGGCGCTCAGGCGCTGGCGCATGCCCCGGTTCCCGTTGCCGTCAGGAGTCGCCGTGCTCGCTCTCGGCCTGTTCAACGGCCTCGAGCAACCGCTCCAGTGCCTGTTCACCGCGGGCCCCCACCTCGCCGATGAAGGTCTCCCGGGTGGGCAGGGCGCGCTCACGGAAGGCCTCGCGCTCGTCGTCGTCGAGGGTGATCACCTCGATATCCGAGTTGGCCTTCATATCGGCCAGGCGCTCCTCGTTGACCTCCTGCTGCATATCGTGGGCCCAGTCCACCATATCGGCGACGATCTCGCGGACCATCTCCTGNTGCTCCGCGGGCAGGCCGTCGAAGAATAGGGAACTGGCCATGAAACCGGCGATGAACTGCGCCTGACGCGCCTCGATGAAGTAGTCCTGGACCTCGTAGAAGCCCATCTCCTGGTGGGCAAAGTAGGGCTGGATGTTGGCGTCGATCACGCCCTGCTCGAGCCCGCCGTAGACCTCTCCGTAGGCCATGGGCGTCGGGTCGGCGCCGTACTGGCGATAGGTCTCGCGCAGCAGACGGTTGTCCATGGTGCGGATCTGCACGCCGTCGAAATCTTCCGGGGTGCGGATCCGCTCGTTGGCACTCCACACCTGCCAGCCCTCGGGCAGAACCGAGACCAACTCCATGCCCCGCTCGCCGAAGGCCTGCTGGACCGGATCACTGTGCAGGAAGTGCGGGTCGTTCAGCGCACGGGTGTTCACGTACTCGTCGTCGCTGAGTACGAAATTAACGCTGAACAGCTGACTCTCGGGCACGGTGCCGCCGAGGGCCCCGGAACCGAAGGCGAACTGCACGGCGTTGGCCTGCAGCTGCTCGTAGATATCCTCCATCTCGCCGATGGTCCCGTAGGGGAAGAGCTCGACCTGCACGTCGCCGTCGGTGCGCGCCTCCACCTCTTCGGCGAAGCGCTCGGCGTACTGGTACTGGATGCTGCCCTCGACCTCCTCCAGGGCGATGCGCCACTGATCGGCGTGGGCGGTGCCGGCAAAGGCGACGCTGCCAAGCAGCACGGTGGCGATGGCGTAACGGTGCATGGGGATGATCTCCCGTCAGCGTGACGATCGTTTTGCACCCTAGCACACGCCGCGGCACTGTACGTATCCCCCCGCGGTTCGGTATGTTCACGCGATCGATGCATTTGGAGCCCCGGGATGGGCACACGCAAGCGGACCTGGCTCGGGCGCCTAGACGCGGGCATCGCCCGTCTTGAGGCGTTCATCCTTGCCGGCGGCGTGCTGCTGCTGGCCGGGCTTTCGATCGCCAACACCCTCTCGCGCAATCTCACCGGCAGCACCGTGCCGGGTACCTTCGAACTCACCGAGATCCTCATGGTCTGGATCACCTTCGGCGGCCTCGCCTATGGGGTGCGCCGGGCCCGGCACATTTGCATGAACGCCGTCTATGACCAGCTGCGTGGGCTGGCGCGCAAGGGGCTGCTGATCCTCACCCATGTGGGCACCGCCGGGCTGCTCTTCTACATGGCGTGGCACGCCGGGCACTACGTCTGGGAGGTTCACGAGAGCGGCCGGACCAGCACGGCGCTGGGCATCCCCATGGGGCTGGCCTACGTCATCGTGCCGGTGGGGCTGTTTGCCGGTGGCGTGCAGTACGCCCTCAGCGCCTGGAAGAACCTGACCCACCGGGAGCTCTATCGCTCCTACACCGAGCGTGAGACCTACGGGCCGGGTGAGGATCCGGCGGGGGATGCCCGGCTATGACCACCCTGGTCATCACGGTGATGCTGATCCTGCTGCTACTCGGCTTCCCGCTGATGGTGCCATTGCTCGCCGGCGCGCTGCTGATCATCGTCGTCGAACTGCCGTTCATCGACGCCGATGCGCTGATCCGGCAGATGATCACCGGCATCGAGCCGGTGGTGCTCTCGGCGGTACCGCTGTTCATCCTCGCCGCCGACATCATGACCCGCGGGCGCACCGCGAACTCCCTGCTTGACCTGGTGGCGACGACCATCGGCCACATCCGCGGTGGCCTGCCCATCACCACGGCGGTCAGTTGCGCGCTCTTCGGCGCCGTCTCGGGCTCGACCCAGGCCACCGTGGTCGCCATGGGCACGCCGTTGCGCCCGCGCCTGCAGCAGGCGGGCTACAAGGACAGCTTCAACCTGGCGCTGATCGTCAACGCCAGCGACGTGGCGCTGCTCATCCCGCCGAGCATCGGCATGATCATCTACGGCGTGGTGGCGCAGACCTCACCGGCGCAGCTGTTCATCGCCGGTATCGGCCCCGGGCTGCTGATCCTGCTGCTGATCAGCCTCTGGTGCTACGTCTACACCCGCTGGCAGGGCATCGAGGGCAGCGAGCGGGCCACCTGGGGTGCCCGCGGCCGCGCCCTGCTACGCGCGTTGCCGGCGCTGGGATTCCCGGTGATCATCGTCGGCGGCATCTACAGCGGCATCTTCACGCCCACCGAGGCGGCGGCCATCTCGGTGCTCTATGCGGCGATCCTCGAGTTCGGGGCCTACCGCAGCCTGGGCTGGCGGGATCTGCTGGAGGTGGCCCGATCCACCGGCCTGATCACGGCGGTGGTCTTCATCTTGGTCGGCGCCGGGCAGGCCTTCGCCTACAGCATCTCCTTCGCGCAGATCCCCCAGGAATTGGTCGGGCCACTGATCGACGCCGTGGCCCACGATCCGACCCTCGCGTTGCTGGCCATCGCGCTGATCTACTTCGTCGGCTGCATGTTCGTCGACCCGATCGTGGTCATCCTGGTCTTCACGCCGATCCTGGCGCCATTGGTCGAGGCCGCTCAGCTCGACCCGGTCCTGGTGGGTACGCTGGTGGTCCTGCAGGCGGCCATCGGCTCGGCGACGCCGCCGTTCGGTGTCGATCTTTTCACGGCCATCGCCGTCTTCCGCCGGCCCTATCTGGAGGTGATCCGCGGCACGCCGCCGTTCATCGCCATCATGATCCTGGCCACGCTGCTGGTGATCTTCTTCCCTGAGATCGCCCTGTTCCTGCGCGACCTCGCCTTCGATTAGGGCATCGCGAGCGCTTCAGCGCAGGCGGAACTCGATGGTCACGTTCAGTTCGAGCCGCTCGAACGACTCGTCTTCGGGGATTTCGGGCATCTGCACCGCCTCGATCATGCGCTCGACCTCCTCGTCGAAGAGTTCGTGCTCGGAGGCCTCGGCGATCTCCCACTCGAGGACCTGCCCCTCGGCGTCGAGGACAAAGCTCAGCTCGACCGACCCCTCCAGCCGGCGGCGCTCGGCCGAGCGGGGATAACGCTGCTCCTCCTGCAGGGTGCGGTGGACATCGGCGAGGAACGAATCCGACACATCCGACTCCGTGCCAACCTCAGCCTCCTGGGGCGGACCATCGTCGGCCTCCTCGTCGTCCTCCTCCTCGACTTCGTCCTCGTCCTCAACCGGATCGGGCTCGTCGTCCGGCTCGGGGTCATCCTCCTCCTCGACCTCATCCGGCTCCGGTTCGGGGTCGGGTTCGGGTTCGGGCTCTGGTTCGGGTTCCGGCTCAGGCTCTGGCTCCGGTTCCGGTTCCGGTTCGGGCTCCGGCTCCGGTTCGGGCTCCGGCTCCGGCTCCGGTTCCGGTTCAGGCTCCGGCTCGTCCTCTTCCGGCTCTTCGACCACCTCCTCCTCTGGTTGCGGCGGGGCGGCGGACAGTTGCACCTCCACCCCTTCCGGGGCGTGGCGCTCTTCAACCTGCTCTTCGGCGTCCCGGGGCACCCAGGCCAAGATGGCGGCGTGGGCACCCAACGCCACGGTGCCCGCAACCACCCAGTGGATCCAGCGCGGCTCCATCTCAGTGCTCCCGCCGGGTCACCAGCTGCATGCGCTCGGCGCCGGCCTCGTGCAGATCATCCATGACGTCGAGCAGGCGGGCGGAATCCGCCTCGGCATCGGCCTTCACCTCCACCGGGCGCTCGGGCGCCTCTTCCAGCGCCGCTTTGAGTCGCGCACGGAGCTGCTCGCGATCGTCGACGACATCCTGGTCGATGGCCAGCTGTCCCTCGGCATCGATCAGCACCCGCAGGGGCTCATCCACCAGTTCGGCCCCCTGCTCGCTGTCCGCAGGGTCCACGGACAGCGGCGAGTCCGGCTCGAGGGTCCCGGCCACCATGAAGAAGATCAACAGCAGGAAGACGATGTTGATCATCGGGATGACGTTCTCTTCCGGCTCGCGGCGAGGCGGCTGGGGCAGTTTCATCCCGACTCCTCCTCGCGCAGCACGGCGACGTCTTCCAGGCCCGCCGCAGCCGCGCCATCCAGGGCGCGGATCACGGCACGCACCGGCGCCCCCTCAGCGGCGATCACCAGCAGGCGGCGTTCGGCATCGGCGGCGTAGGCCTCTTCGAGGCGACCGCGCAGGGCCTCCTCGGCCACCGACTCGTCATCCATGCGGTAGCCCTCGACGGTGACGTAGAGGCGCAGCGGTTCCTGATCCCGCTCTTGCTCAGCGGCGCCCTCGGCCGGTGCGTCCACCCCGAAGGCCTGCCACTCGACGAAGGTCGAGGCGAGCATGAAGAAGATCAGCAGGATAAAGACGACGTCGATCAGCGGCGTCAGGCTGACCAGACGCCGCCGCCGCGGGGCTTCCTCAATCCGCATGGCGCAGCGGCGGCGGCGCCGTGGTGAAGACCTGGGTGACGGCGTCTTCGACGCGGTGGCGGAAGCGCTCAACGATGCGCTCGAGCCAGGTGAGCGCGGCCACGGCCGGGATCGCCAGCGCCAGCCCGGCGGCGGTGGTTAGCAGGGCCTCCCAGATGCCGCCGGAGAGCATGGAGGGGTCCACCTGGCTGCCGGCAGCCTCCAGCTGGCGGAACGCCTCGATCATGCCCAGCACGGTGCCGAGCAGACCCAGCAGCGGGCTGAGCACACCGATGGCCTCAAGGCCGCGAAGGTAGGCACGCAGCTGCTCCAGCCGACCGCTGGCCAGCCGGGTCACCTCTTCGCGGACCCTTTCCTGGTCATCGGGCGACTCGAGACGCCCGCGCATCGCCACAGCCAGTGGCTCGGCACCCAGGTGCTTGCTCTGATCGAGCCGCTGCAGGGCCTCCTGGGTCTGCCCGGCGCGCCAGGCAGCCAGCGCATCGTTGAACGTGCGCCGGTCGTAGAGCCGCGCGGCAGCGAACTGCCAAACCTTGATCAGGATCAGGGCCAGGGTGAAGACCGAAAGGACGGCCAGCAGGGTGAGTACCGGTCCCCCATCGTCGAGGAGGGTCGTCAGTCGCTCGATCACGGTGCCGTCGGCGAAGGGGCCTGCTGCGTCGCTTGCACTCATGGGGACTCGCTCAGAGGTCTCTCATCGTGAACCAGGAAAGTCTAATGTTGTTGCGAATCGTTTTCAATACCATCTAGGCGACCCTCGAGCCGCCCGACCGGTCCGCTCTAGCCGTCCTCGGAGGCGTAGGCCAACAGCTCCCAGCTCAACTCGCCGCCTTCGCTGAGCTCATAGGCGAGTAGCGCCGTGCCGCCGCCGGTCTCCATCTCGATGGTGGCCAGCACCCAGCGGTCCGAGAGCACCGCACTGCGCTCGCGGTCGATGCTCAGCGGCTCCTCCAGACGGGTGGCCTGCTCCGCCAGCCACGCCTGCCGCTCCTGCAGATCATCGAGCAGGTACCGCTCCGGATCGCCGTCGATGCCAGCGACCTCGAACCGCCGCACCGCTTCGGTGCTCAGCCCGAACTGAGTCAACAGCCCCTCGCGTTCCTCATGGGCCGCCATCTCGGCCTCGAGCTCCTCGGCCCGCTCCTGGGCATCGAAAGCCACGTAGGTCAGCCAGCCGGTGATCGCCAGCAACATCACCACCGCGGCACGCCAGACCAACCGCTCGCGGATCTGCTGTGGATCCCGCGGATTGCCTTCCGGGCTGCGCTTGTCGTTCACGTCTCATCCTCCAGCAACCGGAGCAGGTCCTTCTGGGTCGCCACCTGGCGCACCCCCCGGGAGAGCACCCGGTTGACCAGCTCCTCATTCTTCGCCTCACTCGGCCCGAACAGCGCCCGGGTCTCGGTACGCACCCGGGCATCGGAGCTGTAGCGCTCACCGTCGATGCTGCCGCTGACCGTCCACTCACTGTTCAGCTGCGCCCGACGATTGAGGAAGCCACCCGTGCGCTGGTAATCGAAGGTGTAGATCTCCACCTCCAGACGCCGCTCAGCTTCGCCATTCCACTCGGTTACCGTGATCCCCTGGCGCTCGAACGCGCGGGCCAGTCCATCGTGGACGGCCTCAGCCAGTTCGGGTTCGCCGCTCAGGGTCACACCGGCGCCCTCGTCCCGATAGCCGAAGATTTCCCGGGGGCGCCGATCGGTCACCCGCAGCGCCAATTCGGTGGACTCGGCCCGCTCCCGATCCTCGATCTGCTCGGCTTCGGGGGCCAGTTTTACGGTCTGCGCGCCGGGGGCACACCCGCCCAGAACCACGGCACCGCCGAGCAACAGCACGATTGCTAACGCTCTCATGTTGGGATTGCCTCGTTTGCTGACGCCGGCGGCCGCCGGCGTGGCGTCATCGTACCTGATCGCCCGCTCCGCTTTGCAGCAGGTCCTGGATGGAGGGCAGCATCCGCTCGACCATGGCCTCGCCGATGCCGATCGCCTCCTCGGCACGATGGAACTCCAGCAGCCCGATGTGGGCCAGACGGGGGGCAAGCATCAGTTCCGGCGGATCGCCGGCCATGCGACTGCGGGTGATGCGATCCTGCATGATGTTCAGCGAGCCGGCGAGGACCTCGAAGACCCCGGGCGCCTCGCTCCGCTCGGCATCCCGTGCGCCGGTCCAGTCCCCCCACAGCCCTACCAGCGTCTGGGCATGACTGCGCACTCCGGCTGGCAACTGCTGCAGCCATCGCTCCGGATGCACGCCGGAGCCGGTGTGGTGGGCACCCTCGCGCATGTGCCGGCCCACCAGATCGCCATTGAGGTTGACGGCGATCACCACATCGGCGTCGAGGGCGCGGCAGACGCTGACCGGCACCGGGTTCACCAGCCCGCCGTCGACCAGCCAATCGCCGCCCCGGCGCACCGGACTGAATACACCCGGCAGCGCGCTTGAGGCCCGCACGGCATCGGCCAGATCGCCGTGCCTCAGCCACACCTCGGTACCGCGTCCCAGGGTGGTGGCCACAGCGGCGTACGGCATCGCCAGCCCCTCGATGCTCGCCCCGGCCAGGTGCTCCTGATAGAAGTCGTGCAGGCGGCGGCCCTCGATCAGGCCGCCGGTGGTGCGCAGGGTCGGGTCGAGCATGCCGAGCACGTCGCGCCGTGTGAGCTTGCGCACCCACGGCTCGAGGACGTCGAGCTTGCCGGCGGCGTAGAACGCGCCGACCAGCGCACCGATGGAGGTGCCGGCCACCACCTGCGGATGCACCCCGGCTCGCTCCAGGGCGCGGATGATACCGATGTGCGCCCAGCCCCGCGCCGAGCCGCTGCCCAGCGCCAGGGCCACCCGCGGCGTATGCTGCCGATGCTCACTCACCATACGGATTCCTGCTGACGCTCTCTCTCGAGCTCGCGCAGCATCGCAGGGCTTGGCGGCGCGTTCCACAGCTGCAGCGGCGGGAAGTGCAGCCCGGGCCAGTCGGGCTGAACCCGCCGCCACCTGCCCCCATGCAGCCGGCGGGCCGAGCGCAGCCACACCCCCGGCGAACTCCTCAGCCGCACTTCGACTCCCCGCAATTGAGGCAGGTCAGGCAGCCGTCCATCTGCACCATGGCCTTCGTCTGGCACTTCTGGCACAGCTGTGACCCCTCGGGGAAGGCACCGGGCTCGCCGTCGCCGGCGTTGGCCGCGGGGCCGCCGCCTTCGACCTCGGCGCGCTTTTGCTCGATGAAGCGCTTCTGGTGCTCGTCGAGCCCTTCCGGCTCGAGCATGCCGATCTCCCGCAGGTGGGTCTCGATCACGTCGCCGATCTCCGCCACCAGCGAGGGCATGAACCGACCGCCGCGCTTGAAGTAGCCACCCCGCGGATCGAAGACCGAGCGCAGCTCTTCGGCGAGGAAGGTGCAGTCACCGCCCTTGCGGAAGACCGCCGAGATGATCCGCGTCAGGGCCACGATCCACTGGAAGTGGTCCATGTTCTTCGAGTTGATGAAGATCTCGAACGGGCGGCGGATCTCGTGCTCGGTCCCCGGGTTGAGGATGACGTCGTTGATAGTGACGTAGAGCGCGTGCTCGGAGAGCGGCGTCTTGATCTTGTAGGTCGAGCCGTGGAGCGCCTCGGGGCGCTCGATGTGCTCGTGCATGTGCTGGATGTCGGCCTCCGGCTGGCCGGCCGCATCCTGGTTCGTCTCTGGCGCATCCGCCTCGTTGCGGACCACCTCGTAGTCGACGATGCTCTTCTCGATTTTCTTGGCCATTGCGTTGCTCCCCCCGCGTCGGGGCTGCGATTCGGTTTTCGGGCCTTAGGCAGTCTGCGGGCGCCCGGCGTTCCGCACCGGACAGGGCTGCCCCCCGCCCAGGCGCGGCGCGCCGGGGTGCGCCGGGTCAGAACTTGCCGTAGTACCCCTCCTTCAGCGCCTCGTAGAGGTTGGCGGCGCTGTGGGTTTCGCCGTCGTACTCGATCTCCTCGTCACCCTGCGCCTCGATCACGGTGCCGTCCTCCAGATGGAAGCGATAGGTGGTCTCGGAGAGGTCCTTCTCCTTGACCAGCACGCCCTGGAAGACTTCCGGGTTGAAGCGGAAGGTCGTGCACCCCTTCAGTCCCTGCTGGTAGGCGTAGCGGTAGATGTCCTTGAAATCCTCGTAGGGGTAGTCCGTGGGCACGTTGGCCGTCTTGGAGATGGACGAATCCACCCAGCGCTGCGCGGCCGCCTGGATGTCCACGTGCTGCTTCGGCGTCACCTGGTCGGCGCTGATGAAGTAATCCGGCAGCTTGCCCTCGCCCTCTTCACCGCCCTCGGGCAGCGCATCGCCATCGACGAAGTGGCGGTAGGCCAGCAGCTCGAAGGAGAAGACGTCCACCGGCTCCTTGGTCTTGCGCCCCTCGCGTATGACGTTGCGCACATAGTGGTGAGCGAAGGACGGCTCGATGCCGTTGCTGGCGTTGTTGGCCAGCGACAGCGAAATCGTCCCGGTCGGGGCGATGGAGCTATGGTGGGTAAAGCGCGCCCCCACCTGAGCGAGTTCATCGACCAGTTCCGGGTCCTCCGCGGCGATCCGCTGCATGTAGCGCGAGTAGCGGCCCCACAGGACACGGCCCGGGACCTGCTCCCCGACTTCGTAGCCGTCCTCGCGCAGTTCGGGGCGCTTGCGCATCAGCTCGGGGGTCAGCTCAAAGAGTTCCTCCATGATCGGCGCCGGCCCCTTCTCCTGCGCCAGCTCGAGACCGGTGCGCCAGCCCGTCAGCGCCATCTGCTTGGCCACTTCCTCGGTGAACGCCACCGAATCGGCGTCGCCGTATTTCATGCGCAGCATCGTCACCGTCGACCCGAGGCCCAAAAAGCCCATGCCGTGGCGGCGCTTGCGCTCGATCTCGGCACGCTGCTGCTCCAGCGGCAGGCCGTTGATCTCGACCGTGTTATCGAGCATCCGCGTGAACACCGCCACCGCCTCGCGGAACTCGTCCCAGTCGAAGCGGGCCTGCGGCGTGAAGGGGTCACGCACGAACATGGTCAGGTTGATCGAGCCGAGCAGGCAGGCGCCGTAGGGCGGCAGCCCCTGCTCACCGCAGTTATGGACCATCACGCCATGGGCGTCGAAGGCGTTCACGCCGGGAACCTGCACATCGTAGACGTCCGCCTCACCATCGGCTTCCACCGAGGCGACCTCGGCGACGAAACGCTCGCGGTTGAGCCGGCGCTGATAGCCGCCGAGGGCCGCATCCAGCCGACGGCGTTTGTCGGTATCCGCGAAGCCCACCTCGTCGCGGAAAGTGCGCAGATTCTCGCCGGTGATGATCAGCTCGTGCTGGGCCCGGATCGGATACGCCCGGCGACCGCCCTGGCCGTCGGGCAATTCCGATTCACCGGCGGCCCGCCGGTTGGCGTAGATACGCCCGACGACGCCCAGGCGCAGCAACATCCGCTGCACCGCCTCTAGGCTCGACTGGTCGGACTGCGCGAGACGGATGGAGACGCCCTTGTGCTGCCCACCCTGCACGGATCCGTCGGCATCGAACAGGCCGCGCAGGAAACCCCGGTGGAATGCGCTGGAGGTGCGCTCGATGGCCTCGGTGGGGCGCTTTTCCTCGGCAGAGAGCCCCAGCTCGGCGGCCAGCGCACTGATCGCCGCCGTCGACAGGCGGAACTCGTTGCGTCCCGCCACCTCTCGCCAGCCGTTGAAATCCGCGCGGTGCTGGTGTGCACGCGCCGCCGCTTCTGCCGCGGCCATGACACCGTTCACGCCGCCGGCCTGCGGACCGTTGGCGACCGCTGCAGGCCGCCACGCCGACAGGATGGCCTGACCGTCGCGCTTGACCGTCCCGTCGCCGACGAGCAGTCCCATCAGATAGCCGTCATCCTCGCTATAGGGGCCCGCCCAGTCGGTGCCGGCACGATGGTCGTGAAGCACCACCTGGTCCCCTGCTGTCAACTCGCCGGCAGGGCACCACGCCTCCTCTCGCTGCCAGCGCGTGAGCCGGGTGACCCGGCGAACCTGGTGATCGGCGGTCAGGCGCAGGCTCATGCCATCCCGGGTGCGCAGGCGCACCACCGGCTTGCGACCGGTGTGGAAGAAGCCGTCGGCACCGGTGTCGTGGTCTTCGCCGTGGACACGGGCCCGGAACGGTGTCCCGATCAGATCCGCCACCTGGCGCGGCCCCTGGTCCGTCTGGACCCAAGTCTCGGCCGTAACGCACGGGTTCGTGGCCCGGATCTCCTCGCAGAACCAGTTGTTGTTCAACTCGTTGTACTGATCGATGAGGATAAACCCGGGCTCCGCGTAGTCGTACGTGGAGGTCATGATCAGGTTCCACAAATGGCGCGCCTTGACCCGCCGGTAGATGCGGCAGGCCACGCGGCCCTCCCCATCGGTGACGTACCCCGCACGGGTGGGCCACTCGCGCCAGAGGACCTGCTCCGGATCCTGAAGATCGATCGCCTCGGCAGCCACCTCGTCCTCGGTCAGCGGGAAGGCCAGCGGCCACTCCTCATCCGCCTCCATGGCCTGCATGAAGGCGTCGGTGATCAGCAGCGACAGATTGAACTGGCGCAGGCGACCGTCCTCGCGCTTGGCGCGGATGAAGTCGGTCACATCCGGATGGCCCACGTCGAAGGTGGCCATCTGCGCACCCCGCCGCCCGCCAGCGGAGGAGACGGTGAAGCACATCTTGTCGTAGATGTCCATGAACGACAGGGGCCCGGAGGTGTAGGCGCCGGCGCCGGAGACGTAGGCACCGCGCGGGCGCAGGGTGCTGAACTCGTAGCCGATGCCGGCACCGCTTTTGAGGGTCAGCCCCGCCTCGTGGACCCGCTTGAGGATGCCGTCCATGGAGTCGTGGATGGTGCCGGAGACGGTGCAGTTGATCGTGGACGTAGCCGGCTTGTGGTCCCAGGCCCCGGCGTTAGAGATGATCCGGCCTGCCGGTACCGCGCCGTGGCGCAGGGCCCAGAGAAAGCGCTCGTACCAGTGCTCCTGCTTGGCCTCGGTCTCCTCCACCTCGGCCAAGGCTCGGGCCACGCGCTGATAGGTCTCGTCGATGCTGCCGTCGACCGGCTCCTCGGTCTTGGTCTTGAGCCGGTACTTCTTGTCCCAGATGTCGAGGGAGGCGCTCTGGATCGGCACATCCCCGGCCGACTGGCGCATCGCCTGGACCTTGCTCTCGGCGCGCTTGCTCATGGATCGTCCCCTTTACCTGCCTGTCTTGCATGAATCGCGAGCCAAACGCCCCCTGTGGGGCCGGCGCAACGGGCGCTGGCCCCGGTCTCGGGCGGCTCGCGGGAAACACCATATGTAGTGCTTTCCCGCTGAGCCTACCCCAACCAGTAGTGATTTCAAGTCTTGACAGAGAAAATCGGCGCCGCTAGCCGGACGGCTGCGGCATGGGCAACGCCGGAACCCGGCGCCGGCGGCGCAACCACCGGCGCCGGGCCCGGTCCAGCTCAGTCCTCCGGCGAGATGCGCCGGCGCAGGACCGCCTTCTCCAGCTCCACGATGCCGAACAGGAGCACTCCGAAGATCAGCACCCGCAGCCACTCCTCCGGCCCGAGTGCGGCGGTGCCGAAGAGCGCCTGCACCGGCGGGGCGTAGGTAAACAGCCCCTGCAGGACGATGAGCACGCCGATGGCGATGAGCACGGCGCGGCTGCCGAGCAGGCCGCTCAGATTGGTCACCGGCTCGAGGATGTAGCGGGCGTTGAACAGATAGAAGACCTGCCCCATGACCAGGGTGTTGATGGCCACCGAGCGAGCCAGCTCATCGCTGACCCCCTGCGCCTCCATGTAGACGTAGTGACCGAAGGTGCCGATCACCAGCAACACCGAGACGAACAGCACCCGCCAAATGAGAAAGCCCGAGAGGATCGGCTTGGCCGGGTCCCGTGGCCGACGCTCCATCAACCCCGGCTCCGGCGGCTCGAAGGCCAGCGCCAGGGCCAGCGTGACGGCGGTAACCATGTTGATCCACAGCGCCTGGACCGGGGTGACCGGCAGGGTCAGCCCGAACATGATGGCGATGACGATGGTGAACGCCTGACCGCCGTTGGTGGGCAGCAGGTAAAGGATCGCCTTCTTGAGGTTGTCGTAGACGGTGCGCCCCTCCTCCACCGCGTGGGCGATGGAGGCGAAGTTGTCGTCGGCAAGCACCATCTCCGAGGCCTCCTTGGCCGCCTCGGTGCCCTTGTTGCCCATGGAGATGCCGACGTCGGCGCGCTTGAGCGCGGGGGCATCGTTGACCCC
>SL_5KL_010_SEDDRAFT_10000879_pt1 | contig 18891 bp, 14 predicted proteins | sample SodLakKL_010_SED_FD_9118 | JGI IMG/M metagenome (IMG submission 9118)
GATGTCGCCGCCGCACAGGGAGACCACCCGATACGGCAGGCCGAGCCGCCGCAGAACCGCCTCGGCATGACCGGTGAGCGCCTCCAGCGCATCCCACGACTCTCCGGGGCGCACCACTTGGACCAGCTCGACCTTCTCGAACTGGTGCTGGCGGATCATGCCGCGGGTGTCCTTGCCGTAGCTGCCGGCCTCGGAGCGGAAGCACGGCGTGTGGCAGACAAAGCGCAAGGGCATGTCGCCATCCTCGACGATGCGCTCCTGGACCAGGTTGGTCACCGGTACTTCGGCCGTCGGTGCCAGGTAGAAATCGGGATCGTGCTCGACGCGGAAGAGATCGGCCTCGAACTTGGGCAGCTGCCCGGTGCCGGTCAGCGCCCGGGCATTGACCAGGTACGGGACGTAGACCTCGGTGTAGCCGTGCTCGATGGTGTGCAGATCGAGCATGAATTGCGTCAGCGCCCGGTGCAGCCGCGCCAGGGGTCCGCTGAGGGTGACGAAGCGGCTTCCGGCGATGCGCGCGGCCGCCTCGAAGTCCATCCCGCCGAGCAGCTCGCCCAGATCGACGTGATCCCGCGGCTTGAAAGAGAGCGCCGGGATGCCCCCCCACTGGCGAAGCTCCAGGTTGTCCGCCTCGTCGTGGCCATCGGGAACCTGCTCGTCCAGGAGGTTGGGCAGCCCCAGATGCAGGGCGTCGAGCTCCTCCTGCAGTTGGCTCAGGGCCTGCTCCGCCTCCCGCAGCCGTTCGCCAATGCGGCCCACCTCGGCCTTCAGCGGTTCGATATCCTCGCCACGCTTCTTGGCCGCGCCGATCTCCTTGGAGCGCTCGTTGCGCTGGTTCTGCAGCGTCTGCGTCTCCTGCTGCAACTCCCGCCGCCGGGCGTCGAGGGCTCGATAGCCGGCGGCGTCGAATTCGAATCCGCGCCGCGCCAGATTGGCGGCAACGCCTTCAGGATCATTACGCAGCAGCTTGGGATCAATCATGGGTGTCGCAGGCTCCTTGGTTCCTGGGCAGGCGGATGGGCGGCGTGCATTCTAATGATGACCGGACGGTCGGCGCCACGGGGCGCGTGTCACCGCGGCCGGGCGCGCAGGCGGCGGAAGCGCTCGGCAATCCGCTGCTCGAGCCCCCGATCACTGGGCTCGTAGTATCGGGTACCGGCCAGGGCGTCGGGCATGTACTGCACGCCGGCGGCGAAGGCCTCCGGTTCATCGTGGGCGTAACGGTAGCCGTCCCCGTACCCCTGCTCCTTCATCAGCCCGGTGGGGGCATTGCGCAGGTGCATGGGCACCTCCAGCGAGCCGTGCCGGCGTACGTCCTCCGTGGCCGCCTGCCAGGCAGTGTAGACGCGGTTGCTCTTGGGCACCGAGGCCTGGAAAGCGGCCGCGTGGGCCAGGGCCAGATCCCCCTCCGGCGATCCCAATCGCTCGAACGCCTCGGCAGCATGCAGCGCCACTTGCAGGGCGCGCGGGTCGGCGTTGCCGATGTCCTCGGAGGCCACGCGGATCAGCCGCCGCGCGATGTAGAGCGGATCGCAGCCGCCATCGAGCATGCGCGCCAGCCAGTAGAGGGCGGCATCCGGATCCGAGCCGCGGATCGACTTGTGCAGAGCCGAGACCTGATCGTAGAAGTCATCGCCGCCCTTGTCGAAGCGCCGCGCCCCGCCGGCCACGGCCTCGGCGACGGTGTCGGCATCGAGGGTGGCGCCATCGGCCAGATCGGCGGCGATCTCCAGGGCCGAGAGCAACCGCCGGGCGTCGCCGTCGGCGGCGCGCAGCAGCAGCGCGCGGGCCTCATCGGTGAGCGCCAGCCGCCGCTGCCCCAGACCGCGCTGTGCATCGGCCAGGGCCCGCTCGAGCAGCTCGGCCAGGGCCGTCTCGTCCAGGCCCCGGAGCATGTAGACACGGGCCCGCGAGAGCAGCGCCTTGTTGAGCTCGAAGGAGGGATTCTCGGTGGTGGCACCGACAAAGACCACGGTGCCGTCCTCCACGTAGGGCAAAAAGGCGTCCTGCTGCGCCTTGTTGAACCGGTGCACCTCATCGACGAACAGCACCGTGCGCCGACCCGCCTGCCAGAGGTCGCTCGCCTCGGCCATCGCCGCGCGGATCTCGCGCACCCCGGCGGTCACCGCGGAGAGGGTCAGAAAGCGGGCCTCCACGTGCTCGGCCACCAGCCGGGCGAGCGTCGTCTTGCCGCTGCCCGGCGGCCCCCACAGGATCATCGAGTGGGGGCGGCCGGCGGCCAGACTCTGCGCCAGCGCGCGCCCCGGGTCGAGCAGGTGCCCCTGCCCAGCCATCTCGTCGATGCTCCGCGGGCGCATGCGCTCGGCCAGCGGGGCGCCGGGGGCCGTGCTCAACGGATCCCCTCGTCCGGATCGGCCTCGTAGACATCGACACCGTCCGGCGGCTCGAAACGAAAACGCGCCTCATCCACGGACTCGTTCAGACGCACCTCATCGAGTTCGACGCGGGTGACCTGCCCCAGGGCGTCGTCGATCTCCAGCGCACTCGGGCGCCCGTCACGCATGCCCAGCCGGGCCTCATCAAAGGCCTCGCCGCCATCCCGTGGGGTGAGCCGGACATACTCGTCGGTTTCACTGAGCTCAAAGAGCTCCTCGAGGTCGCCGTAATCGCCGGAGAGCAACTGCGCCGGCGTGCTGCCGAGCACGGCCCGCTGGTCGCGGACAGTCACCTGATCGAGCTCCACATCGTAGACCCAGAGCCGCTCACCGTCGGCGATGATCTCCTGGGAGAACGGGCCGGCGTAGGACCAGTGGAATCGGTCCGGGCGGTGGATGGCGAAATCACCTGAGGACTCTTCGATGACCTGACCGCGGTCGTCCAGGGTGAACTGTTTGAACACCCCCTGGACGGTCTCCACGTCCGAGTAGTAGCTCTCCAGCGCCTCCAGCTGCCCGGCCTGGGCGGTGTGCAACGTCAGCCCCAGGGCGGCGGCGAGGAGGATTGCGGTTCGTTTCATAGCTGGACTGCCTCCGGGTTGTCGGCGGGTGCACCGATCCAACCGTTCAGGGTAGCCGCTACCGGACCGGGGCGTCACGTCCGCAGCGGGCCCTAACCCTACGGAGCTCATGGTATTATTGAGCGGTTCCCCCATCGCACAACCCCACAGGAGGGCACGTGTGAGCAGCGGCAGTCCGGCAGCGCTCTACCGCCTGATCAGGCATCGCATCTTTGCCATCCTCGGCGAGGTCCCACCCGAGGAGCGGGGGCGGCTGCTGCATCCCGGCCAGCACGATGCCCTGCTGGCCCGCCAGCGCGCTCGCATCATCATCGGTCGGGTGCGCATGATCGCCCTGCTCCTGGCGGCGCTCACCCCGATGTGGATTGTCATGGACGTGCTCTTCTTCCCCCGCGAGCAGGCCCAACTGCTCGCCTTGGGGCGGGGAATCACCAGTCTCGCTTTCCTCGCCCTGGCGCTGGGCCTGCGCAACAACGCGGAGCTTTCCCGGTGCTGGATCGGGGTCGGCTTGCTGTTCGCCATCCCCACGGCGTTCTACATCTTCTCCCACGCGCTGATCGGGGCGGTCGCCAACGAGGGCGCGGCGGGCGCCGCTGCAGCGGGTTACGCCTTCCTGCCTTTCGTGATGATGGCCGGTCTGAGCGTCTTCCCGCTGACCGTCATCGAGGCGTTCGTCTACGCCCTGCCCATGCTCCTGGCCAAGACCCTGATGGCCCTGCTGGGCGTCTCTACGGTGGATTGGGGGGCTCAGTTCGGGGCCCTGTGGCTGCTCGGGTTGATCACCCTGGTCGCCGGCTCGGCCGGGCTGAGCCAGCTGCACTTCATGGCCCAGCTGGTCGAACGCTCCTCGCGCGACCCTCTGACCAACTGCATCAACCGGGCCCACGGCGAGGAGCTGCTGGGGGTCCACGCCGCCCTGGCACGACGGCAGAACACCCCGCTGACTGTCGCCTTCATCGATCTCGACCGGTTCAAGGCCATCAACGACGAGTACGGCCACGAGCTCGGGGACGCCGTGCTCTACCAGGCCGCGGATGCCCTGCGCAGCGGCCTGCGCGAGACGGACCCGCTGATCCGCTGGGGCGGCGAGGAGTTCGTCATCGCTTTCCCGGGGACGACCCTAGTCGGGGCCCGGGAGGCGATGGCGCGGCTGATGCGCCGGGGCCTTGGCCGCCGCCCGGACGGCTCCCCTCTGACCGCCAGCGTGGGACTGGCGCAGCTGGGTGAGCAGGGAGCGGGTGGGGCCCCGGATGAGCTGGTCGGCGCCGCGGACCGACGGATGTACGCCGTCAAGGAGCGGGGCGGCAACGCCATTGCCAGCAGCGAGGCAGAGCCCGCGCCGCACCCGGCCTAGGCCTTGGCACCGACACGGCTCAGGCGTCCGGTGGCGGCGGCGCCAGGACCTCACGCCCACCGTTGGATTGCAGCGGCCCGACCACCCCGGCAGCCTCCATCTCCTCGACCAACCGGGCGGCCCGGTTGTAGCCGATCTTCAACCGCCGCTGCACACCGGAGATGGAGGCGCGCCGGGTTTCGGTGACGATGCGCACGGCATCGTCATAGAGGGGGTCGCTCTCGCCGCCGCCACCACCGCCGTTGCCGCCCTCGCCGGGTAGGCCGGGGATGGGGGCCGACTCGCTGGCGTCCTGCAGCACCTCGTCGACGTACTCCGGCTCGGCCACCGCCTTGAGATGCTCGACGACACGGTGCACCTCGGCATCGGAGACGAAGGCGCCATGCACGCGCTGCGGCACACCGCTGCCCGGCGGCACGTAGAGCATATCGCCGTGGCCGAGCAACGCCTCCGCACCCTGCTGATCGAGGATCGTGCGCGAGTCCACCTTGGACGAGACCTGAAAGCCGATCCGCGTGGGGATGTTTGCCTTGATCAGCCCGGTGATGACATCCACCGAGGGGCGCTGGGTGGCCAGGATGAGATGGATCCCCGCCGCCCGGGCCTTCTGCGCCAGCCGTGCGATGAGCTCTTCAACCTTCTTGCCGACGATCATCATCATGTCGGCCAGCTCGTCGACCACCACCACGATGAACGGCAGCTCCTCCAGCTCCGGGGCCTGGGGAGAATCGCTTTCGAGGGTCTGCTCGTTCGGGTCGGCGGCGTCAAACAGCGGGTCGAGCAGCGGCTCGCCGGCCTCGCGTGCCGCCCGCACCTTGTCGTTGAAGCCGGTGACGTTGCGCACCCCCAGCGCCGCCATCAGGCGATAGCGCCGCTCCATCTCGGCCACGCACCAGCGCAGCGCGTTGGCGGCATCGTTCATGTCGGTGACCACCGGGGCGAGCAGATGCGGGATCCCGTCGTAGACCGACAGCTCCAGCATCTTCGGATCCACCATGATCAGCCGCGTCTGCTCCGGGGTGTTGCGGTAGAGCAGTGAGAGGATCATGGCGTTGATTCCCACCGACTTGCCCGAGCCGGTGGTGCCGGCCACCAGCAGGTGGGGCATCTTGGCCAGGTCGGCGGTAACCGGATTGCCCCCGATGTCCTTGCCCAGCGCCACGGTCAGCGGCGATTTCACGCGCTTGTACTCCTGGGAGCGGATGATCTCCGAGAGCGCGATCACATCGCGCTGCTCGTTGGGGATCTCCAGCCCCACCGTAGACTTGCCGGGGATGACCTCGACCACCCGGACCGAGCGCACCGACATCGCCCGGGCCAGATCCTTGGCCAGGTTGGAGATCTGACTGACCTTGACGCCGGCGGCGGGCAGGACCTCGAAGCGGGTGATCACCGGCCCGGGCTGGACGGTCTCGACCTGGACCTCGACGCCGAAGTCGCGCAACCGCTCTTCCACCTGTTGCGACATGGTCGCCAGCACCTCGCGGCTGTAGCCACCCTTGCCTGCCGGCGGCTCATCCAGCAGATCCACCGGCGGCACCGGCGAGGCACCCGGCACCGGTTTGGCACGCTTGCGTTCGCTCTTGCGTTGCCGGCGCGGCTTCTCCGCGGGTTCGGCCTTGGGCGGCGCCGCGGGCTCCTCGATCACCTGCTCCGGAGGGTCCCCGGCGCGGGCACGGGGCAGCAGCTGGATCGCCTTGCGCACCTTGCCGCCGCCCGCCTCCTGCCCCGCCGGTGGCGCGATCCGCGGGGGCTCGGCCCGGGCCATTTGCTGCTCCTCTCGCGCCTGGCGCCGCCGCGCCAGCCGCCCCCGCGCGGCCCGCACGCCCCCTACCACGCCGCCGACGAGTATCCGCCCGAGCAGGGCACGCGACTTCCCGACCAACTCCAGCGTCCAGCGACCCACACGCTCGGCCAGCGCCAGCCAAGAAAACCCAGTGGCCAGGGTCAGCGCCGCCAGAAACAGCGCGCCGGCCATCAGCGACGCCCCGACGAAGCCCAGCCAGCTCTCCAGCTCTCCGGCGCTCAGCTCACCGAGCAGACCGCCCGCGCCGAGCGGCAGCGCCTCGCCCTCCAGGTGCAGACTGGCCAGGGCAGCGCCGGCGAAGAGCGCCAGCAGCAGCCCCACCGAGCGCACCAGCAGCGCCAGCGGATCGAACCCGGGCTCGTCGAGCATCCGAAACACGCGATAGGCGGCCCAGCCCATGAACAACGGCACCAGATAGGCCAGGTAGCCAAAGAGCACCAGGGCGATATCGGCAAACCAGGCACCGGCGATGCCGCCGAAGTTCTCTACCTCGGCCGCCGCACTGACCCGACTCCAGCTCGGGTCGCCGGCGTCGTAGCTCCACAGGGCGAGCAGCATGAAGGCGGCCACACCGGCGAGCAGCACCATGGTTGCCTCGCGCAGGCGACGTTGCAGCTGATGACCAAGGAACGGCTCTTCCCCGCGTTGTTCTTCCGGCTCCGCCACGGATCTCGTACCCTTTGCAGGAATCAATCCACCATTGTCAGTGACCACCGCGGTAGCGGCAAGTCACGCCCGCCGCACCTGCACGGCGCCGGCGCCAGGCAGTATCATGCAATCGGTGACGGCAAGGCGGCACCGCAGGCCCTCGGCAAAGGAGAGCCCCTTCGACTCATGCGGCGCTTACGCTGGTTAAACGAGCACACCCCGGAAGAGCCGTTCCCCTCGGCGGATCAGGCCCTGGCCGATCCCAATGGTCTGCTGGCCGTCGGCGGCGACCTCAGCCCCGAGCGACTGCTGGCCGCCTACCGCAATGGCATTTTCCCTTGGTACGGCGAGGGGCAGCCCATCCTCTGGTGGAGCCCCGACCCGCGCGGCGTCTTTCTCCCCGGCGACTTCCACGTCAGCCGCAGCCTGCGGCGGCGGCTCAATCAGACCCGCATGACGGTCACCCTGGATACCGAGTTCGAGGCTGTAATGGCCGGCTGCGCCGCCCCGCGCCCCGACCAGGACGGCACCTGGATCACCCGCGAGATGATCGCCGCCTATACCGAACTCCACCACCTCGGCTGCGCGCACTCTGCCGAGGTCTGGCTGGAGGGGGAACTGGTCGGCGGGGTCTACGGCGTGGCGCTGAACGGTGCCTTTTTCGGGGAGTCCATGTTCAGCCGCATGGAGGACGCATCGAAGATCGGGCTGACGTGGCTGATGGCGCAACTCTGGCGCTGGGGCTTTACGCTTTTCGACTGCCAGATGGGCAACCCCCACCTGGCCCGGCTGGGCGTGCGCGAGATCCCGCGCAGTGATTACCTGGCGCGCCTGCAACAGGCGCTGGAGCGCACCCACCGCCCCCCGCCCTGGCACCTGGACGCGGACCTGGATCCGGTGGCTGAACACCGCAGACAGGAGGGTACGTGAGCCGCGGCCGTGTCACCCTGCTGCGCACCGACTGCCACGACTGCGCCTACGTCGGCGGCCGGACGGCGCGACTGGAGTTTCTGTCGCCGCGCCTGGCACTCGACGACCGACGCTATCAGCTGCTCCTGGAGCAGGGCTTCCGACGCAGCGGCCCCTACATCTACCGACCCCACTGCCCCACCTGCAACGCCTGCCACTCCCTGCGCATTCCGGCGTCCCAATTCCGCAAACGACGGCGCCACCGTCGCTGCCGACGGCACAACGGCGACCTTCACGTCGCCGCCCAGCCGCCGGTGATCACCGATGAACACCTGGCGCTGTACCGGCGCTATATCCATCACCGGCACCCGCAAAGCAGCATGGCCAACCCGGGGCGGGCCGAGGCCGAGGGCTTCCTGATGGCCCCCTGGTGCACCACCGTCTTCTATGAACTGCGGACCGAGGCGCACGGCCAGCTCCTCGGGGTGGCCGTCACCGACGTGCTGCCCGATGCCCTCTCCGCGGTGTATACGTTCTACGCGCCCGAGGCCGAGCACCGCGGCCTGGGCACCCTCGCCGTACTGCTGCAGCTGGCCGAGGCCCGCCGGGTGGGGGCGACCCACGTCTACCTGGGCTACTGGATCGAGGACGCTCCGACGATGGCCTACAAGGCGACGTTCAAACCCCACGAGGTCTTTGATGGGCGACGCTGGCAGTGGCGGGGCTAACCACACCAACCGCCTTGCCGCCAGGGCCATAGGCCGGTATAGTTCGCGCGTTTAGAGGTTCCGCCCAATCGGCGGGGCACCATCGGACCGCAGCGACCACGAGTCAGAGAGGCGCATGGCGAAGGAAGACTCCATCCGCATGCAGGGGGTGATCGTCGACACCCTGCCCAACACGATGTTCCGCGTCGAGCTGGAAAACGGCCACGTGGTCACGGCCCACATCTCCGGCAAGATGCGCAAGCACTACATCCGCATTCTCACCGGGGATAAGGTGACGGTGGAACTGACCCCGTACGACCTGAACAAGGGGCGCATCGTCTACCGCGAACGCTGACGACTCACCCCCGGCGCGGTGCTGACTTGCGGAGCCGGGGGGCGCCCGGCTACGCCCCCTCGGTGTCTCTTTCCCGAACGTGGATGGCCAGCTCGCCGTCCTCGACCGTGACCTCGACCTCGCCGCCACCCGTCAACTCGCCGAAGAGCAGCTGTTCCGCCAGCGGCTTCTTGATGTGCTGCTGGATGACGCGGGCCATCGGGCGGGCGCCCATCTGCGGATCGTAGCCCTTCTCGCCGATCCACCGTCGGGCGTCACCATCGACCACCAGCGTGACCCGCTTCTCGGCCAGCTGCACCGAAAGCTCGCGGATGAACTTGTCGACCACCCGCTGCACGGTGTCCTGGCCCAGCGGCTGGAATTGCACCACCGCATCGATGCGGTTGCGGAACTCCGGCGAGAACGTACGGCGGATCGCCTCCATGCTGTCCTGGCTGTCGTTCTCGTTGGTGAAGCCGATCGAGCGCTTGCTCATCTCCTCGGCGCCGGCGTTGGTGGTCATCACCAGGATGACGTTGCGGAAATCCGCCTCGCGGCCGTTGTTGTCGGTCAGCGTGCCGTGGTCCATCACCTGCAGCAGCAGGTTGAATACATCCGGATGCGCCTTCTCGATCTCATCGAGCAGCAACACCGAGTGCGGATGCTTGATCACCTCCTCGGTGAGCAGACCACCCTGGTCGTAGCCGACGTACCCAGGGGGCGCACCGATCAGACGCGAGACCGTGTGCCGCTCCATGTACTCGGACATGTCGAAGCGGATCAGCTGCACGCCGGTGAGTTCGGCCAGCTGGCGGGTCACCTCGGTCTTGCCCACCCCGGTGGGACCGGCGAAGAGGAATGTTCCCACCGGACGATCCGGCGTACCCAGCCCGGCGCGGGACATCTTGATGGTCGACGCCAGGTTGTCGATGGCCTCGTCCTGGCCGAAGATCAGCCCCTTGAGTTCCCCCTCCAGGCTCTCGAGCACCTTCATGTCCTGGCTGGAGACCCGCTTGGGCGGGATCCGGGCGATCTTGGCGACGATCGACTCGATATCCGGCAGCCCCACCGTCTTGCGCCGCTTCGAGCGCGGCCGCAGCCGCAGCCGGGCCCCGGCCTCGTCAATGACATCGATGGCCTTATCGGGCAGCCGCCGGTCGTTGATGTACTTGGCCGAGAGCTCTGCCGCCGCCTGCAGGGCCGGCTCGGTGAAGCGCACGTTGTGATGCTCCTCGAAGCGACTCTTCAGGCCCTTGAGGATCTGCACGGTATCCTCGACCGAGGGCTCGCTGACGTCGATTTTCTGGAACCGCCGGGCCAGCGCCCGGTCCTTCTCGAAGATCCCCCGGTACTCCTGATAGGTGGTGGAGCCGATGCAGCGCAGCTCGCCGGAGGCGAGCATCGGCTTGATCAGGTTCGAGGCATCCATCACCCCACCGGAGGCCGAACCGGCGCCGATGATGGTGTGGATCTCGTCGATGAACAGGATCGAGCCAGCATCTTTCTTGAGCTGATGCAGCAACGCCTTGAGGCGCTTCTCGAAGTCGCCGCGATACTTGGTGCCGGCCACCAGGGCGCCCAGATCCAGCGAGTAGATGGTGCTGTCCTTGAGGACATCGGGCACCTCGCCCTCGACGATCTGCTTGGCCAGGCCCTCGGCGATGGCCGTCTTGCCGACGCCGGCCTCGCCGACGAACAGCGGGTTGTTCTTGCGACGCCGACAGAGCACCTGAACCGTGCGCTCGATCTCGAAACGCCGGCCAATCAGCGGGTCGATCTGGCCGTGCCGGGCCCGCTGGTTGAGGTTGGTGGCGTACTGCTCCAGCGGCGACCCGCCCTGGGCCGGCTCCGCTGCGCCCTCTTCATCCGCCGGGCCACTCTCTTCCTTGCCCATGTCTTCTTCACCCCCCACCGAGGAGATGCCGTGGGAAATGTAGTTCACCACGTCCAGGCGGGAGATATTCTGCTTGTGCAGAAAATAGACCGCCTGGGACTCCTGTTCGCTGAAGATGGCCACCAGCACGTTGGCCCCGGTGACCTCGCGCTTGCCGGAGGACTGAACATGGAGGATGGCGCGCTGGAGGACGCGCTGAAAGCCCAAGGTTGGCTGGGTCTCGCGACTGTCGTTGGCCGGCAGCAGCGGCGTGGTCTCGGCCAGGAAGGCCTGCAACTCGCCGCGCAGCCGCTCGAGGTCGGCGCCACACGCCTTGAGCACCTGCGAGGCAGCGGGGTTGTCGGTCAAGGCCAGCAGGAGGTGCTCGACGGTGAGGAACTCGTGCCGCTTCTCGCGCGCGTCCTTGAAGGCCAGATTGAGCGTAAACTCTAACTCTTTACTCAGCATGCCCTATTACCTCGCCTGGGGCTCAACCGGGGTAGCATCCCCGGGTTTTGGACCGACCAGCACCGCCACGGTTCCTGGAACGATTCAAGCTTCCTCCATCGTACACAGAAGCGGGTGCTCGTGCTCGCGCGCGTAGTCGTTGACCTGCGAAACCTTGGTCTCAGCGACATCCCGAGTGTAGACGCCGCACACGCCCTTCCCCCGCGTATGCACGTGCAGCATGATCTGCGTAGCCTGGCTGCGGTCCTTCTGGAAGAACCGCTGCAGGACATCCACGACGAAGTCCATGGGCGTGTAGTCGTCGTTGAGCAGCACCACCTTGTACAAGGGGGGCTGCTTGAGCGACGGCTTGGCCGCCTCAACCTCGGGGCCCTGCGGGTCGTCTTGGTTCGGCTCGTCGGTCATCACCCCTCATTTTATATGAGTCTCACGCCACCCGGCCATTGCTGACCTTCGCGGTCACCATAAAAAAACCCCGGGACGGCTGCATACCGTCCCGGGGCCCGGCTTGTTGCCGCCTTCGAGCAGCAAACCTAGAACTGCTCTTCCTCGGTGGAGCCCGTCAGTGCGGTCACCGAAGACTGGCCACCCTGGATCACGTTGGTGACCTGGTCGAAGTAGCCGGCACCGACCTCGCGCTGGTGGCGCGTCGCGGTATACCCGTACTTCTCCGCGGCGAACTCGGCCTGCTGCAGCTCGGAGTAGGCCTCCATCTGACGCTCCTTGTAGCCGCGGGCCAGCTCGAACATCGAGTAGTTCAGCGAGTGGAAGCCGGCCAGCGTGATGAACTGGAACTTGAAGCCCATCGCGCCGAGCTCGTCCTGGAACTTGCGGATGGTCGCCTCGTCCAGGTTGCCCGCCCAGTTGAACGACGGCGAGCAGTTGTAGGCGAGCAGCTTGCCCGGGTACTTCTCGTGGATCGCCTGGGCGAAGTCGCGGGCAAAGCCCAGGTCCGGCTTGCCGGTCTCGCACCAGATCACGTCGGCATACGGGGCGTAGGCCAGACCACGACTGATCGCCTGCTCGGCACCCGGCTTGGTGCGGAAGAAGCCCTCGGAGGTCCGCTCGCCGGTGATGAACGGCTTGTCGTTGTCGTCGACATCCGAGGTCAGCAGGTCGGCCGCCTCGGCATCGGTGCGCGCCACCAGGATGGTCGGGACATCCATGGTGTCGGCCGCCAGGCGGGCGGCGATCAGCTTCTGCACCGCCTCCTGGGTGGGCAGCAGCACCTTGCCGCCCATGTGGCCGCACTTCTTCACCGAGGCCAGCTGGTCCTCGAAGTGCACGCCCGCAGCACCGGCGCGGATCATCCCCTTCATCAGCTCGAAGGCGTTGAGCACGCCGCCGAAGCCGGCCTCGGCGTCCGCCACGATGGGCTTCATGAAGTCGAACGGCTCGTTGCCCTCGGCGTGGTTGATCTCATCGGCGCGCAGCAGCGCGTTGTTGATGCGGTCCACCACCGCCGGGACCGAGTTGGCCGGGTACAGCGACTGGTCCGGGTACATGGTCTGACCCAGGTTGGCGTCCGCCGCCACCTGCCAGCCCGAGAGGTAGATCGCGTTGAGACCGGCCTTGACCTGCTGGAGGGCCTGGTTGCCGGTCAGGGCGCCGAGAGCGTTGACATAGGGCATCTCGTGCATGTACCTCCAGAGCTTCTCGGCGCCCTGGCGCGCGAGGCTATACTCGACGTGCACGGTCCCGCGCAGGCGAACCACCTCGTCGGCGCCGTAGCCCCGCTGCACCCCTTTCCAGCGCGGGTTTTCCGCCCAGTCACGCTCAATCGCCGCTTGATCTTTCAACATGTCTCTCTGCCTCCCAATCGGGCTGGTACACCGTACCCCCGAAGATCGTGTTTGATGTTCTATTGCTGCCTGCCCGAGGGCCATCGCGGCCGCTCTCGTTGAGGTTCGAACCCCGGGAGGGGTTAACCCGGGGCCCAGAACCGATACTGCTGCGTTCGCCAAGCGCCAACAGCCGGGTGGCACACTGCCGCGCCTGAACAACGCGTCACAGATAGTATGGCGCGCCGCAGCATTTGACAATATTTCCCAAACTATATTGCATATTGATCGACCCAATGCATGAAGAACGGAAAGCCTTGGATCACGAATCGCCTCGCCACTACTATCGGCACAATCGACTCAAGCAGTTGCGCGCCTTCTGCCACGCAGCGCAGGAGCGCAGTATCTCGCGTGCCGCCGAGCGTCTCGAGCTGAGTCAGCCATCGGTCTCGCTGCAGATCCAGGCCCTGGAGCGCGAGATGGGCATCACCCTGTTCGAGCGCCGCGGGCCACGCATCCGGCTTACCCCCGACGGTGAGGGGCTCTACGAGGTGGCCGCGCCGCTGGTCGAGGGGATCGACTCGCTGCCGGAGCAGTTCGTCGCCCGCAACCGTCGCCAGCAGCTCGGCCACCTGGACATCGCCGCCGGCGAGTCGACCTCGCTCTATGTCCTGCCCGATCTGCTGCGCGCCTTCATGGAACACCACCCCAAGGTCCACGTGCGCCTGCACAACCTCATCGGCGAGGAGCAGATCCACGCCGTGCAGCAGGATCGGGTGGATATCGCCGTCGGCTCGAACCTCGACCTGCCCGACGACGTGGTCTACCGAGCCACCCACACCTTCGACCTGAAGCTGATCACGCCACTCGATCACCCGCTGGCACAGAAGGAGCAGATCACGCTGGAGGATCTGGCCGCCGGCGAGCTGATCCTGCCGCCCCGGCAGCTGACCACCTGGCGCCTGGTGAACCTGATCTTCCAGCAGCACAGCGTGCCCTACCAGGTGCGCCTGGAGGTCGGCGGCTGGGAGATCATGAAGCGCTACGTCGAACTCGGCTTCGGCATCGGCATCGCCAGCGCCATCTGCCTGACCGGCCACGAGCGGCTGGCCATCCGCGATCTACCGGAGATCTTCCCGCGCCGGACCTACGGCGTCATGCTGCGCCGCGGGCGCTACCTCTCCCCCCAGGCCCGCCGCTTTCTGGAGCTGATCGACCCCGAGGGTTTCGGCCAAGCAGCTGATTGGGACGGCGTCCCGGGCAGTCAGGAGAGTGTCCTTATCCCCGGCCGCGGCTCGGAATAGCGCGCCGGATGCATCGGGCCTACCGGGCCGCCCCCACGACTGTGGTAGCCTCTCGGCCCGGGACACCTGACAGATCCGCCCCATGACCGAATCCCCCAAGCGAATCGTTATCGGCCTCTCCGGCGGCGTGGACTCCGCCGTGGCTGCGCTGCGCCTGCTCCGCGCCGGTCACGAGGTGATCGGGCTGTTCATGAAGAACTGGGAGGACGACGACACCCTGACCCGGTGCTCCGCCGAGGACGATATCGCCGCCGCGGTGGAGGTTGCCGAGCACCTGGGGATCCCCATCCGCCGGGTGAACTTTGCCGTGCACTACCGGCGCGAGGTCTTCGAACAGGCACTGCGCGAGCTGCGTGCCGGCCGCACGCCCAACCCGGACATCCTCTGCAACCGGCACATCAAGTTCGACCGCTTCCTCCGCCACGCCCGCGAGCAGTTCGCTGCGCACGCCGTGGCCACCGGCCATTACGCCCGCCTGGGGGACGCCAGCGATGGCGGCCCGGCGCTGCTGCGCGGCGTTGATCCGGGCAAGGACCAGAGTTATTTCCTCGCCGGGGTGCCCCGCGAGGCGCTGGCCGACGTGCGTTTCCCCCTGGGGGACAGCACCAAGGAGGCCATCCGTGAGGAGGCCCGCGCGGCGGCGCTGCCGAACTTCGACCGCCCCGACAGTACGGGGATCTGTTTTATCGGCGAGCGGGACTTCACCCGCTTCCTGCAGCGCTACATCGAACCTCATCCCGGCCCGATCATCACCGCCGACGGCGAACGCATCGGCGACCACCGCGGATTGCCTTTCTACACCCTGGGCCAGCGCCGCGGACTGGGGATCGGCGGTGATCGGGACCGCCATGCCACACCCTGGTACGTGGCCGCCAAGGACCCGGGGCGCAACGCGCTCATCGTTGTTCAGGGCCACGACCACCCCTGGCTGCAGAGCGTGGCGGTGACGACCGAACCCTGCCACTGGCTGGCGCCGCGCCCTGCAGATGGCGCGCGGTTGCAGGCCCAGGTGCGCTACCGCCAACAGCCCCAGGCCGGCCGACTGACCCACAACGCGGATGGCAGCGTACGGTTTCGGTTCGATACCCCCCAGCGGGCCGCCACCCCAGGGCAGCACCTGGTCCTCTACGACGGTGATCACTGCCTGGGCGGGGCCGTGATTGCCGCCGCAGACCCGGCCCAGCCGGATCCCCCGCCGACCCTGCAGACGGATTCAACGGAGGTGGTGTGAGCGAGTCGCGCGAGAAGGAACAGGCCCTGACCCTGGCTGTCATCATGCAGTCGGTCCAGTGCATCCGCGAGATTGCGCGCAGCGGGGATACCGAGGCGAGCCGCTACCAGCCCCTGATCGAGGGCCTGCTCGGGGAGTACGACGGCTCGACCGACGCCCTTTACGGCACGGCGCGCCTCGCCCCAGGACTGCGCCGGGTGGTCGAGCAACTGGAGGACCCCCAGGAGGCCGACACCACACGCTACGTGGCGAGCATCCTCCACCTCGAGCGCCGCCTGATGAAGCGCCCGGCGGTGCTCCAGCGCATCGCCGAGGGGATCGAGCAGGCGCGGGGGCAGGCGGACTACTTCGAGGGGGCCACACACATGAGCGTCATCCACGGCATCGGTGACCTCTACAGCCAGACCATCAGCCAGATGGGGCCCCGGCTGATGATCCGCGGCGAGCAGCAGCATCTCGAGAACGAGCGCAACGCGGCGCTGATCCGCGCTCTGCTCCTTTGCGGCATCCGGGGGGCCAGCCTGTGGCGCGACAACGGGGGCGGGCGCATGACGCTGCTCTTCCGGCGCCAGGCCATCGCCGGCGCTGCCCGTGAACTACTTGAGCGGCTGCCTGCCGAGGCGTAAGCGACGCATCAGGATGGATTCGATACACTCCAAACAACGCTGATCGCACAACCACTGGAGGGATCATGACGGACAGCTTCAACTCGCGGACCACCCTGCAAGCCGGGGGCAAGGCCTACGAGATCCACAGCCTGGACGGGCCGCGCCGCGATTACGACGTCGATCGCCTGCCCTACTCCCTGAAGATCCTGCTCGAGAACCTGTTGCGCACGGAAGACGGCGTCAACGTCACCCGCGAGCATATCGAGGCGGTCCTCAATTGGGATCCCAAGGCGGCACCGAAGGACCAGATCGCCTTCACGCCCGCGCGCGTGGTGCTGCAGGACTTCACCGGCGTCCCGGCGGTGGTCGATCTGGCCGCCATGCGCGACGCCATGCGCGACCTCGGCGGTGATCCGGGCAAGATCAACCCGCTCTCCCCGGCCGACCTGGTCATCGACCACTCGGTGATGGTCGACCACTTCGGCAACCGTCAGGCGCTGCAGCTCAACACCGAGATCGAGTACCAGCGCAACCGGGAGCGCTACGAGTTCCTGCGCTGGGGGCAGACGGCGTTCTCGAATTTCCGGGTCGTCCCGCCGGGCACCGGCATCGTCCACCAGGTCAACCTCGAGTATCTGGGCCAGGTGGTCTTCCGCAATGAGAATGGCGGTACGCCACAGGCCTACCCGGATACCCTGGTGGGGACCGACTCCCACACCACCATGATCAACGGCCTGGGCATCCTTGGCTGGGGCGTGGGCGGCATCGAGGCCGAGGCCGCCATGCTGGGTCAGCCGATCAGCATGCTCGTCCCGGAGGTGGTGGGTTTCCGCCTCGAGGGCCGACTGCCGGAGGGCGCGACGGCCACCGACCTGGTGCTGACCGTCACCGAGATACTGCGCAAGAAGGGCGTGGTCGGCAAGTTCGTCGAGTTCTTCGGCGACGGCCTCGACCACCTGCCCCTGGCGGACCGGGCCACCATCGCCAACATGGCCCCGGAATACGGCGCCACCTGCGGCATTTTCCCGGTGGACAAGGAGACCCTGGCCTACATGGAGCTCTCCGGCCGCGACCAGGAGCTTATCGATCTCACCGAGCAGTACGCCAAAGCCCAGGGCATGTGGCGGGAGACCGGTGCTCGCGAGGCCGAGTACTCGGACACCCTGTCGCTGGACATGGGTACGGTGGTCCCGAGTCTCGCCGGACCGAAGCGGCCTCAGGACCGAGTCTCACTGGACGCGGCCAAGACCAGCTTCAAGCAGACCCTGCAGGAGCACCTGCGTGCCCACCATGCGGTGCCGGCCGACGAGGCCGAGGAGCACTTCGAGGACGAGGGCGGCCACAGCGCGCCGGGGATCGACGACGCCCACGAGCGGGGCGCAGTGGAGATCGAGATCGGCGGGCGCAAGGAGCTGCTCAAGCACGGCGATGTGGTGATCGCGGCGATCACCTCCTGCACCAACACCTCGAATCCCGCCGTGCTGGTCGCCGCCGGCCTGGTGGCCAAGAAGGCGCGCGAGCGCGGCCTGTTGCCCAAGCCCTGGGTCAAGACCAGCCTGGCACCCGGCTCCCAGGTGGTCCCCGCCTACCTCAAGCAGGCCGGGCTGCTCGACGACCTTGAACATCTGGGCTTCTCGGTGGTGGGCTTTGGCTGCACCACCTGCATCGGCAACTCCGGCCCCCTCCCCGACGCCGTCACCGAAGGCATCCGCGAGGGGGACCTGTGCGTGACCTCGGTGCTCTCGGGCAACCGCAACTTCGAGGGCCGCATTCACCAGGATGTCCGCGCCAACTACCTGGCCTCGCCGCCGCTGGTGGTGGCCTACGCCCTGGCCGGCACCATGGCCCGGGACCTGTACAACGAGCCGCTCGGCACCGACAACCAGGGCCGGGATGTCTATCTCAAGGACATCTGGCCCACCCAGCAGGAGGTCGCCGATCTCGTCCGCGGCAACATCTCGGCCGGGATGTACCGCGAGCAGTACGCCAACGTCTTCGACGGCGACGACGCCTGGCAGGGCATCGACGCCCCGCAGGGGGAACTCTACGACTGGCGTGAGTCCACCTACGTCAAGAACCCCCCGTACTTCCAGGGGATGAGCAAGACGCCGGAGCCGCTGCAGGACATCCGCGGCGCCCGCTGCCTGATCTACGTCGGCGACTCCATCACCACGGACCACATATCGCCGGCCGGTGCCATCCACCCGGAGAGCCCCGCTGGGCAGTACCTGCAGGAGCAGGGCGTGTCTCCGAAGGACTTCAACTCCTACGGCTCGCGGCGCGGCAACCATGAGGTCATGATGCGCGGCACCTTCGCCAACGTGCGCCTGCGCAACCGCATGGCACCGGGCACCGAAGGGGGTTGGACCACGCACGTGCCCAGTGGCGAGCAAACCAGCGTCTACGACGCCTCCATGCGCTACCAGCAGGCCGGCACCCCGTTGGTCGTGCTCGCCGGCAAGGAGTACGGCACCGGCTCCTCCCGTGACTGGGCGGCGAAGGGGACCAAGCTGCTGGGTATCAAGGCGGTCATCGCCGAGAGCTACGAGCGCATCCATCGCTCCAACCTGGTCGGCTTCGGCGTCCTGCCGCTGCAATTCCAGGACGGCGAAAACGCCGAGACCCTCGGCCTGAACGGCGATGAGGCCTTCGACATCGAGGGCATCACCGAGCAACCGAGCAGCGTGCGCGTGGTCGCCCGGCGTGAGGACGGCAGCGAGACGGCCTTCGAGGCCCGTGTGCGGATCGACACCCCGCAGGAGTGGGAGTACTACCGCCACGGCAGCATCCTGCACTACGTGCTGCGCGGTCTGGCCGGCACGGCCTGAGGCCGCCTCAGGAACAGGGCGCGGGGGTGGCCAGTGCCACCCCCGCCGTCCCTGGCTGGCGC
>SL_5KL_010_SEDDRAFT_10000880_pt1 | contig 18889 bp, 17 predicted proteins | sample SodLakKL_010_SED_FD_9118 | JGI IMG/M metagenome (IMG submission 9118)
GCAGCCCGTACATTTGTCTTCCCTGATGTAGCGGGGTTTTTTGCGCAGTTTTACCTTGAAGTTGCCAGCCTTTCCTTCCACGCTGTCCACTTCGGTATAGGATATGACCTCGATGTTGGTGTGCCGGTCGACCTCGACCAGTTTGGGTGAGAGTATTCACATCGAGCAGTCATTGGTGGGGAAAGTTTTGTCCAACTGGGCCATATGGCCGCCGATGGCCGGGGCCCTGTCGACCAGGTAGACCTTAAATCCCACTGCAGCCAGGTCCAGGGAGGCCTGAATTCCGCTGACTCCCCCACCGACTACCATTACATCTCCAAAATTGCCGCCGGTAAGATTGTTAATCAGCTGATTGCTGGTTTGTCCTGCTGGATATTCCAATTGTTTCACCTCGCCAGGTTTCAGGTTAAGTCATTTATAATTTCAGTAATATCTTTTACCAGGATTTTTTCTTCGTAATTCAAGCCCGATCTGCTCTCCTCCAGGGCGTCAACACAGTAAGGGCAGGAAGTGGCCAGGACTTCTGCTTTAAGTTCAATGGCCTGTTCCAGCCTCAGGTTGGAAAACCGTTCCGGCATTTTGGTGTCGATCCAGATCCGGCCGCCTCCCATGCCGCAGCAGAGGCTGTTTTCGCGGGCTTCAGGGAGTTCTAAAAATTCTAGGCCAGGAATAGCTTTCAATAAATTCCGGGGTGGGTCATAAATTCCGTTATGTCTGCCCAGGTAACAGGGGTCATGGTAGGCCACTTTTTTAGGGTATTCCCCGTTGATTTCAAGGCGGCCTGTGTCGATTAGTTCTGATATATACTCCGAAATATGGACCACATCGAAGCTGGCTTTAAACTCAGGATATTCGTTTTTAAAGGTGTGATAGCAGTGAGGTGAAGAGACCAGGATCCTGGTTACGCCGTGGTCAATAAAAGTTTTGATATTTTCACGGGCCAGGGTTTTAAAAACATCTTCGCTGCCTGTCTTACGGATACTTTCCCCGCAGCAATTTTCTTCCGTGCCCAGGATGCCGAATTCCACCCCGGCCTTGTTTAAGATCCCGGCCGTAGCCCGGGCTATTTCCATCAGCCTTTGATCATAGCTGACGTAACAGCAGGGGAAGTAAAGGATCTCCATTTCTTCATCGAAAGATTTGACATTGTTTCCTTCCGCCCAGTCGGCCCGTTTCGAGCGGTCCTGGACGAAGGGATTTCCTTCAGCTGTCAGGCTGGCGGCGGCTGAGCGGACCGGCTTGAGCAGGGTGGAGGATACGCCGTATTCAGCGGCAATTCTGCGCATCGCCACCACGTCGTCTGCCTGCTTAACATCACGGGGGCATTCCTGGGGGCATTTTCCGCAGGTAGTACAGCGCCAGACTTCTTCCAGTTCTATTTCGGGAATGCCAAATGCCGCTTCCCTGATCAGCCGGCGGATACTAAAGTCTACTACCTTGTTCCAGGGGCAGACTGTGTCGCACTTGCCGCACTGGTAGCAGTACTTGACGGCATCGCCGCCAAATTCTTTTATTTCCTCGATAACTTCCTTGATCGGGGTTTCAGTGTCCACGATTCAGTGATCCCTTCTTTCGCCGTGGTCTTTTATTCTTTCTTTAACATCCGGGCCATAATACCAGCTACATTATCCAGGCCGTACTGATCGGCCAGCGCTTTTAAGCCCCGCTCCATCTCCTCCTGCTCCAGGTCCTGTTCCTGCTCTTCTTCCTCATCGTCCACCTCTTCTTCCCGTTCTTCATAGGTGAGGGCATCGGAAAGGCACCATTTTACGCAGAGGGGCTCTTCCTGCGGGGGATCGTCTTCGCACATGTCGCACTTAAGGGGCAGGCCGGAGTCGGGCTCCTTGAAAGCATTCCTTGACGGACAGGAGGCCCGGCAAAAGTCGCATTCATCGTATTCCCTGCCGTCAATAATGTATTTGTCCCTGCCCATGCATTCGGCGGCGGTATATTCGCCTGCATAGACAGGAAGGTAAATATCCTCGAGCGGTTTGCGGATCATACGGATCCTGGACCGGGCCGGGTTGTTCAGGCTGTACCTTTCGGAGGCATGAAAAGCGGAACAGATTACTTCACAGGCCCGGCAGCCGTTGCATTTTTCAAGGTCGATATTGATCACTTTAACTGTTTTCGTCTTCTTGGCCATTGGCATATATCCCTCGCTTTTCTAAATCTTCCCCGATATCGTCGAGGTCCAGGGAGCGCAGGGTTTCCCTGGTCGGGACCCCATCTTCGTTCCAACCTTTAAACTTGTAGTACTCATCAAGCAGCTGGGCCTCGTATTCGGGAAATCTCTTTTTCCAGTGGTCTTCCGGGGGCTTGTCGTCTTTTCTTCTCAGGCCCCTGCGGGAGTTGATGGCCCTGAGCAGGCTGCGGTTTCTCCTGGTGATTTTGTCCCACAGCCTTTCTTTATCGACATCCAACCCGGTTGCGGCCGAGATCAGGGTCGGCAGGTTGTGAATATGGTAGGGCGGTTTGATCGGGAAAGAGGACAAACCGGCACAGATGCCGGTGGAGTCATCGATGTAGTGCATAGTTTCCTGCCACTCGACCAGTTCGCAGGCGGTTTGAAAGTCGGGGAAATAAGGGAAGGCGTAATCGCCGCGCGGTTCCCATTTGACAAAAAAGTCCTTAATGTTTTCACTGGGGGCCTGGAACCAATCCTTGACAAATTCTTCACGGTCTTCCTTATTGGGGAAGGGGGCCTGGGGCAGCTGGCCTTCAATCTGGGTAATATTTATTTTTTCCCCCGTGGAATGCATCAGGAAAAAGATCGGGTTTAACATGCCCAGTTTGATCGGAATTTGTTCGTGTTTTTTGATGGTGTTGCTGTCGTAGGCTTCCGCTCCTTTGCCGATCTGGCGGGCGGCCCAGTAGACCCCGTTGGCCAGCACATCGCCGATTCCTTCCCGGTGGACAATTTTTTCCAGCAGGTAAAAAAACCGGCCTTCATTGTCGGGAGGGAAGTCGGGCAAATCTTCGTCGGTAAGGATGCCATCTTCATACAGCTCAATAGCAAAAGCCATGACCTGCGGAGCGGTATATGAATCGACCCCGTAGCCCTGGGCCAAACCGGCAATCCTGAAGCCGAATTCGAGGTTATCAACCATGGCGCCCATGACGTAGGTCAGCTTGGAATAGCACTTCATCATGTATTTGGATAGTTCCAGGGTAGGATAAGCAATGATCGCCCCGCACTTCATGGGGCAGTTATAGCAGCTGATCAATCTCTGCACGGCCCCGTCCTGGACCTGGGACCATTCTTCTTCCACTTCTTCGGACCAGAATTCTTTTCTCCTGTAGCGGGCGTTACCCCAGGAGAAGGCCGTGGTATGCCAGGCTTCATCGTGGATGGCCATTTCCTGCGGCGAGCCGAGGCCTGCCAGGATAGGAGGGACATGCTGCACCGGGTTTTCGGCCCGCCACTGGATATAATCCAGGGCTTCGTTGCAAAGCTCAATAAACTGGTTTGGTTTAGCGATGTTGACATCTTTCGAACCCCGAACAGCAACTGCTTTTAGATTTTTGGAGCCCATCACGGCCCCTATGCCGGCCCGGCTGGCGCTGGAGCGGGCATGTTCTATGGAGGCGTAATAGACCTGGTTTTCACCGGCCAGTCCAATGGAGGCAATCTGGATATCGTGATCCTCCAGCTCCTGCTTGAGGAGTTCTTCGGTTTCAACGACGCCCTTACCCTGCAGGTGGGAGGCGTCGCGTATTTCCACCTGGTCGTTATTGATCCAGACGTAAACCAGTTCCGGGGACCGGCCGCTGAAAATTATTTTGTCAAAACCGGCATGTTTCATTTCAGGGGCGAAAAAACCTCCCATCATTGAATAAGCCATCAGTAAGGTCTGCGGCGAGTAGGTGGTAACGATGGTTCGGTTAGCGCCCGGCGCCGGTGTGCCGGCCAGTAAGCCGGCGCCAAATATGAGCAGGTTTTCCGGAGCCAGTGGGTCTGTTTCGGGAGGGACCCGGTCCCACAAAAGCCTGGCGTTTGTGCCAAGCCCTCCCAGGTGCAGCTCCGTTAGCGCCGGGTCCGTTTCTACTTTTTCGACGTTTCCGCTGGAGAGATCAATGTCCAGGTTATATCCGGTTTCAGCATATCTCATTTTTTAACACCTCTTAGGTCTGTTTTTACTTTGAAGATGCTATTTCAAAGCCAAAAAACCATGTGTCAGTGCCGGTTGCTGCCGCTTTTTTTAATGCTGCCGCTATTTCACGGCTTGTTAGGAATAGTTGCCTGGCCTGTATTGTAATCGGTGATGGCTAAAACAGTTAGTTTTAAAAACGCTGTATGCAGCGGCCGGGCGGGTTAAGGATGCATATTTATTTTTACCTGCTGTTTACCTGATTTTTTTCTATTTAATCCTACTTTACAAGAACAAATACTAGAATTAAATCGCTAATAAGCATGGAAGCAAGGTGAAAAAAGAGTAAAATAAGTGTTAATCCTTTAGCATGACAGCCCGGGCCTGGAAAACGACTGAAGGGCCTATTCGTAAAAACCAGGCTTTTAGTTTATTACCTGAAATGAAACTGGCACACAGTTCCAACGCCTTCCCTTTGACTTACGCTGCGCTTCGGAACGGTCAAACCGCCTCCCTGGCTCCGCTTAGCACATTTGCTTTCGTCGTAACACTGGTGACCGGCAATTAACCCCTCCAGTTGATAACTGCGGGTTTGTATTTTGAGCTTTCTGTTGAATATAAAACGGGCTGGTTATTTACACTAAAGGGACTACCCTGCTCGATGATGGGGTAGTCCCGTTTTGTAACTTGATTCTTTATTGTATTATGTTGTAAAAAGCACGGTTATTGAAAAAGGTTTTGTTATCTGTTGAAAATACTGGAGTGAAAAGGGGACTTTATCTTTCGTAGGTGCCGACCAGCCGGTTCATACCCAATAGATGCGGTTCAATTTTTTCAAGGAGCTGCCACATGGTCAGTCCAGGTTCCAGGTCCAGTTCCTTGTCCAGGGCCAGCACCCAGAAAAAGTAATGGTGCATGCCGTGTCCTTCAGGAGGCATCGGGCCCATGTAGCCCTGTTTCCGGGCATCATTGACGCCGGATGTGTAATCCCTTGTCGCTTCCGGCAGGCTGGTAACCGAACCTGGAATGTTGTAGAGAACCCAGTGCACGAATCCGTAAGTGCCTGGAGAAATCAGGGGAGCGTCAGGATCGTGGCAAATTACGGCGAAAGAAGCTGTGCCTTCAGGAGCATTGTTCCATTCCATAGCAGGGGATACATCTTCACCTTCTCCGGTGTGCTTCCGGGGTATTTTACCCCGTGATTCAAAGGCCAAACTTTTTAAATGCATCTTGGAGAGAGCGAAACCCATCTTAACCATCCTTTCTTTAAAATATGATTGTATCAACTTTCTTTGCCGGAGGGTTTTATCCCTTCCTGATCAGTTAATTTCGCCTTCACTAAATTTCTTTCCATGCCTGCTTTATAGAATTTCTATTTGTTTAAAAGAGGTCGTCCATCTTATCTAAAAACTGGTCCCTGGACCGGCTTCCCTCTTCAATCAAGTCCTCAGCTTCCGCCCTTTTATCAGCATCGTCATTTTTGATGGCTTCAGTCATTTTTTTAAACCCCTGCAGCTTCCATTCCCAGGTCTCGATGAAAGAATCGTGCAGGTTTTCTACATCTTCACTTTCTGGTGTTACTATTTTTAATTCATCGAGTAAAGTTTCGGTTTCTGGAATAATATTTCGCTTTAACTCATCGTGCAAAACCTGATCGCTGATAAAATTATCTCCTGTTACTCCTTCGTAAGCCGAGGCTATATCTCTTTCTTTATCAAGCAGCGCTTCGATCTCATGGTAATAGTTGAGCAAATCTCTTTCTTCCAGGTTATTTCTAATATCCGGTCGGTCGGAATCCAGTTTTTCTTCAATGATGGAAACCAGTTCTTCGTAAGTGTTAATTTTTTCTTCCATTAAGTCAACTATGCGGCCCGGATCTGACGCGTCGTCTATTTTCTGATCCAGCTTATCAATCCAGTTATACATCGGCTGCAGCTTTTCATTGATATCTTCAAGCGCTTCTTCGCTGGCTTGATTTTCAAGCTGTTCCTTTAAATTATCGGCTTTTTCTGCAGCTTCGGCGACTTTTTGCTCCAACTCCTCGAGCTTGGCATTTATCTTTTCAGTTTCTTCGTTAACCCTGTCCATGACGTATTCCTCTATTTCTTCCTCCGGGTAGCGCTCGGCATAAGCTTCAAAGAGGTCGTTTAAAATAATATCGGGATCGTCATCACGCAGGAAACGTTCAACGGCAGTTTCTACGGCCATCTGAAATTCTTCATCTGTTTCCATTTCATAAACTTCTTCTTCCGTGTCGCAACCTGCGGCCGGGATTAGCATCAGTGCAGCTAAAATAATTACTAAAAAAGAACCTGGTGGAATTTTATTTAACATGTTTAACATCCTTTTCCTTGTTGTAAAAAATTCAATATCGGCGCTTCTCATACTGTCTCTATTATCTAGTTATGTTTTAAAGGATGTCAAGTGCTGTTTGAAGGTAAAATAGAAACAATTGTGGAATTACGGGTACAGAGCCTTGAAGTTAACTGTTTGTGGTGCAGTGACTGTAATTATATCCAGGAAAGGCAGGGAGCAGGATGAGCTTTTACAGTAACCAGGAAGTTGAAGCATTAAGAAAAGCAGACGGTGCCTACTTTCTACATCCATTTACCAGTATCCGGGACGTTGATGAACGGGGCCCGAAAATAATCAATAAGGCTTACCGGTCCAGGGTTTATGATATTGAAGGAAAGGAATATATCGACGGTTTTGCCGGCCTCTGGTATAACAATATTGGTCATGGCAGGGAAGAAATGATCGGAGCGATAAGTGAGCAGATGGCTTCGCTGGATGTTTTTCATTGCTTTACCGGCTTTTCCAATGTGCCGGCGATCCAACTGGCAGAAAAATTGAGCAAAATTGTGCCCCTGGTAAAAGCCAAAGTTTTTTTTGCCGGCAGCGGTTCCGAGGTCAATGACAGCCTGTTTAAAATAGCGAGGCTTTACTGGTCGGCCCTGGACATGGAAAGCAAAGATATTATCATTTCCCGCAACAAGGGGTACCATGGTGTCAGCTATGGATCAATCCAGGCTACCCGGTTTCCCCATTACCAGGAAGGATTTGGTCCCCTGCCGCAAGGCTTTGCTTATATCAATGAACCATACTGCTACTACTGTCCCTGGGAGCAGGAGTATCCTTCATGCAACCTGGAATGCGCCGTGGCTTTGGAAGAAAAAATAGAAGAGCTTGGTGCAGATAACGTGGCTGCTTTCATAGCTGAACCGGTGATCGGTTCGGGAGGAGTGATCGTACCGCCGCCGGGGTATTATGAAAGAATAAGGGAAATCTGTACCCGTTATAATATTTTGTTCATTGCCGATGAAGTGATCACCGGTTTTGGAAGGACCGGGAAAGCATTTGGGATTGAACACTGGAACAATGTGGTGCCGGATGCCATGGCCCTGGCCAAGGGCATAACCAGCGGTTACGTGCCTCTGGGGGCTGCTGTTATTTCTGATCAGATCTACCGGGGATTAGAAAAAATTGATATGTTTTATCACGGATTTACTTACAGCGGGCACCCCCTGGCCTGCCGGGCCGCCCTGAAGAATATTGAAATACTGGAAAGGGAAAATTTGAAGCAGAATGCGGCGGTAATTGGACGGCGGTTGATGGAAGGGTTTAAAAACCTGGACCTGGAGTATATCGGCGAAGTACGGGGAAAAGGATTGGTGCTGGCCCTGGAACTGGTTGCCGATCGCGAAACAAAGCAGAAGCCTGTTCACCCGGTTGGATTCGCGGTATTTGAAAATGCTTACCGCCGCGGTTTGATAGTCAGGCCCCTGGATAACGATGTGGTGGCCCTGTCACCTTCCCTGATTCTTGAAAAACAGGATGCCGATCGGATCGTGGAAATCCTGGGCCAATCAATCGAAGAGGTAATGCAGTAAATGTTTTTGCAACTCAACCTGTTGCCGTTGTTGAATGATAAGCAGCGCCATGAAGACGGCTTGAACTTTCCTGTAGTTTCTCTTAATACAGGATCAGCTTTATAAAAAGGAGGTGGCACACCGGACGGGCGCCACCTCCCTCTTCGATACTGTAGTTCTTGCGACAATTATCAGTCTATGATGCTCATCATCTTGCCGCAGCAGATCGGAATGACCTCACCTGCCTTTAGTTTTAGCAGTTTGTTGCAGGTTCTGCAGTATACCTGGACATCCCCTTCCGCCCTTACTTCCACAAAAGAATTGTCCTCTGGTTCCAGGCCTTCGATATGGAAGGAGGCGCCCTGTTCACCTTTTTGGGGAACATACTCTCCTACCGGGACCAGCTTCCGGCTGTCACCAACACAGTCCACCAGTATTTTCCAAAGGGCGGTAAGCTTGGCTTTTTCCTCCTCATTTTCCGGAGACAATAGTACCTGGCTTTTTTGCAANTCGATCTTCACGGTAATCACTCCCTATCTTCACTGTTTTGTATATTATTATATCATAATAAATCGTTATTGAAGCGATTATTAGAATAAAAAAATGTTTAAATATTTATTTCTGGCTGCGTTTCAGCACTGCCAGGCTGCTTCAAAAATATGCAGGTGGCTAGTGGAAAGCACTTTCAGGGCTTCGACCAGTTCACAGCCCCGGCTCCGGGCCTGCTCCCTGGCCCTGGCGGTTAAATAGTCTTGCAGCAGTTTCCCTTTCTCAGGAGGAAACTGGCTGGCATGGCATTCAATGGCTGCCAGTTTTTGATGCCAGTAGTCCGATACGTCGATATAAGTGTTGGGGTAAGCGGTGTAATAGAAAGCCACCGCCTCAACTTTATGAGGTTTAAGGCCACCGGACAGGTTTTCCGGGCAGAAATAGGGCATATGGGAAAGGAAGGCCGCCTCGGCCGCAGCCAGCCCGCTGCGGATATGATCGGAATGGGCTTCATAGGGCAGCCAGGGGTCACAGACGAGTATCGAAGCCGGTTTTAACTCCCTGATTGCTGCAGTAATTTCAGAGCGGACTTCTTCATAAGGGAGGGTTCCACCGTCGGTAAAACCGATCCAGATCATGTCGGCTGTACCGAGGAGGGCGGCTGCTTTTTCAGCCTCACTGCGCCGGATCCGGGCCAGTTCTTCACGCTTAACAGAAGGATCAAAGGTCCCGGCCGAACCGTCTGTAACGGTTAGCCAGGTTGTTTTAACACCGGCCTGGTTCAGCCTGGCGATGGTGGCACCGGCGCCGATTTCGAGATCGTCCGGGTGAGGCTGAATGCAGAGCACATGGTCGGACTTGAATAGATCGGGAATGGGAAATAAGTTGCAAGTTTCGGGTTTCAAAATATCTCCTCACTTCTCGGGAGTCAAAAAATGGATTAACCCAAGCATAGCATACATTTCTTTTGCAGGAAATAAGTGATCTATGCAGAATGCCAGTAGCAAATCAGCTTGCCCGGAGGGAATATCGTGCCTGAGAAATCGCCGCGCTGCAATCACCCGGAAGCCATTGCCAACATCCTGGTCAGGATCCTGGAGAAAACTCCCACTGGAGGGGCTACGATCGAGGATCTGGAAGAAGCTTACGAAGAGGTAAAAGGGGTCACCCCTTCAAGAAAGACAATCTACAGGGCTTTGGAACGTCTCGAACTGCTCTTTGACCCCCTGGCCCGGGGAGAAGAGCCGGAGGAGGGCGGAGATACAGACCAGGACCGTAGCACCTGGCTTGATGAAGATCTGCCCGGCCCGTTGGCCGGAATCAAAAGAGCCAAAAGGGACCGGAAGACTTACTACCTTTTTGACGGGCAGATGGCGGCCCCTGCATTTAACCTTGACGAATCCATATATGCCGCCCTCAGCCTTTATCCGCAGTACCGGGGCATGCTCAAGGATGCTTACCATAAAATCATGCGCAAGCTGCTGGCTGAAACCCTGGCCGGGGTCAGCGTCTATAACTTGCTGATCAATGAAATTGAAAACCACGTTCATGTAGCAGAACCCGCTCCGGCTGACCCGAAAAGCTTTGCGCACCTGGTCAGTAAAATATTTACCGCCCTTCGCTATAAAAAGAGGGTTAAAATCAGGTATCTGCGCACTTATGACGGGGTGGAGACGGAGAGGGTGATCGAACCTTACGGTCTCCTGAACCGGTTTAACAATTATTACCTGACCGGGTACTGCCTCAGCAGTAAAGCGAACCGGATTTTCCACCTGGTCCATATACGCAGCCTGCAGATTATCGAGAACTCCAGCTATAAAATGCCTCCCAGCTATTCATTAAAGAGATCTTACAGCCAGGCCTGGGCCACCTGGACCCAGGAGGGAGGGTCCAAACTGGAAACGGTTCGCATCAGGGTGTGCTGCGGCACAGCCGAACGTTTCCGGGCGATCAAGTTTCATGATTCGCAAATCATTACTGAAGTCGGCAATGGTGAAATTGAAGCAACCTTCATCCTTACCGGGGCCAACGAAATGGTGCCCTGGATTGTAAGCTGGGGTCCAGATATAAAGGTCCTTGAACCTTCATGGCTCCGGGACAGGGTGACTTCATATTTACAGGAAACCCTGGCCGGCTATGAATAGCAACCTATAAGATGCTATAAAAAATAACTGGAAACACTGAGCCTGGTGTAGTTCACTGCCTTGCCTGGAAGTGAGTTTAATTAAACAAGGAACGCCTTTGCAAGTGCAATCCATCAACCGGGGTTAAAAGAATCTTCCAAACAGCGGTGTGAAAAAGGCAAACCCGGTTATGAATAATGTCAGTAGCACTGGAAGCATTAAACCGAGTGCCCCCAGTATTATCCCGATCGTTGCGTATTCCTGGTTTTCCGTCCTGGCTATGATTCCAGTGATGACGGCAGTGATAGCCAGGATTATGGACAGGGGGCCGCAGCAGGACAGGGTCAGCAGCGAAACAATCCCCATTATCAGTGAAAATAATCCGAGGGTGCTGTTTTTGCTATTCATTACAATGGTTTGGTCCGCCGGTCTTTCGATCCTTTCATCGATGGGCTTTCGCTTATCATCGTTACCATTTCCGCTATTTTGTGCAGGCATGACAGTCCCTCCTTTAATATTAAGGGTTGTTTTCCATCTATGGTTATATTTCTTGGTGACAATTGGATTATCCTGCCGGCGGCAGCACTTGTGAAGCAGGCGGATTGTAGAGTTTTTTATTGAGAGAACTGAAGTTGGCCTGGTGGAGATATGGAAAGGGTTTTTATAACGGGAAGTCGAAACTAATCTAGAGCACAGACTGTGATGGCCTGGAAGGTAAAACAGTTTGTAGGAACACTATAGAACCCGGTGATTTATGCCTATCGAGGGCAGGCCGATTTATTAGGGGCGAACACTTTTGGTAGAGGAAAACACTTATGGATAACAAACAAAAAACTGCACCTGAAACCACTGTTCAGATTTCCTGGGCTCACCAACCGGGACAGAGTGGAGGAGGATTTCCCTGGGGCCCCCACAAAGTACCCGTTAAGCTTTCCTTTGAAGGCATATCCCTTGCTCTAGAAAAGCAAGAGGCCGGGATGCATTACCGGCGAAGCAGTAATGGAGAAAATTATGAGAAAAAGATTTTTGCTCAAAAGGGCCGGTTTTTCCTCAGTCCAGTGGAGCCATTCCACAAACCGGTGGGTATTAGTACCCACCTGCTGGTGGAATTTACTCAACCGGTATTGCTTGAACCTCGGGCTTCCAGGAATGTTATGGTTACTTTTCCCCTGGAGCTGGCTTCTGCTATAGCTCAGACGCGGGATGGGGGGAAAGTGCTGGATATTTTTAGCCTTAGCCCTGCGAAGTTTACCCTTTATGGAAGTATCCGCAGCGGGTTGATTTGCCGCTACTGGAAAAGTGAGGTTTATGGTAAACTACCGGTCGTCAACCCGGTGCTGGAAGGGATAATGGAGATCAATGTTCAGAACACGAGCGGAAGGTGGGCTGAAATAAATAAGGCAGCCTTTAGTGCCCAGGGCATGAAGATTTATTTCAATCCCTACCTGGTTTCCTTAAAAGCTTCAATAAAAATAATCAATGATTACAGCGCAGAAACATCTTTTATTGATGAGCCCCTGCGAAAAGGAATGGATAAAGCCCTGGAGCAATTTACTCCCCGGTTAATCGGTCTGCCTGCCAAAACGCTTATGGAGGAAGGGTACTGATGCTGGAGTGGTTGAATCAAACAGTTTATGCTGATGTGACCTGGTTAAACTTGATCATTGCCCTGGCTATTTTCATCCTGGCCCTGATTGTTTCAAAGCTGGTTAGTGTTCAGCTGCGCAGAAGCTTTAAGGAAAAGTTAAGTAAAGAGCATTTGGAGATGATGGCCAAGCTGGTTTCTTACGGAATCATGGTCATTGCTCTGCTTTGGATTATGCCTACCGTAGGGATTGAGCCTTCCGGTTTGATGGTAGCAGGGGGTATAGTTGCCCTGGCTCTTGGTTTTGCCAGCCAGAGCATTATCGGCAATTTGATTTCCGGCTTGTTCCTGATGGGGGAGCGGCCGGTGAAGATCGGTGACCAGGTTGAAATAGCCGGTCACCGCGGCTTTGTGGAAGATATCCATATTATTTCCACTTCGATCAGGACCCTGGACGGCCTTTATATAAGAATTCCCAATGAAACTGTTTTTACTTCCAGTATTATCAACTATTCCAGTAACCAGGTCCGGAGGGTGGAATTTGTGATCGGGATCCGCTATTCGGATGATGCTGAAAAGGCGGTTCAGGAAATCCAGGAAGTAATCAATAAGCACCCTTTGACCCTGGTTAACCCCGAACCTCATGTTTTTGTGGATGAACTGGGCGATAACAGCGTCGACCTTGTTGCCAGGATTTGGACACCAACCTCGGAGTGGTACAATGTTAAGCGCGAGCTGTTATGGAAAATAAAGGTTGCCATCGAAGCAGCGGGTATTCAAATTCCCTTTCCGCAGCGGGTACTCTGGTATGGCGCTGATGAGGAAAATGCTCCCGGTGCTGTTGAATCCGGCACAATTGATTCCATAGAAGGGTCTTCTTCTGCTTCGGAGTAGCCATGTATCCGCCCGGCCACTACCAGTCCATTGATTAATAAATTTTGCATCTCAGCCTGTTTTCGACCCTACACCTGGTTAAGAAAATTGCACTCGCTGTTCGTTTTTGGCTGGAAGTGAACCGGTTTAGCTTCATCCTTTGGAATGGGTTGCCCTCATGATATGCTCATCAAATAACTACTTGCAGTAAAGTCACCCCTCTAGAATGATGGCTGTCAAATCATTGCTGTTGACATTTGAGGCAGGATTGCTTAAACTATTAACAGATAGTCTATATAATTAGTAGAAATTTGTAGAAAGGCATGGAGGGTTGACATGAAGATAGCTAAAGACGCAACTGATCTAATTGGCAATACACCCCTGGTTTACTTGAATAAAGTAGCTGAAGGATGCAGCGCTGATGTAGTAGCCAAGCTTGAAGCATATAATCCTGGAGGCAGTGTAAAGGACAGGATTGCTTTAAACATGATTGAAGCGGCAGAAAGAAAAGGCTTGATTGGCCCTGAAACTGTGATCCTGGAACCGACAAGCGGGAATACGGGAATCGGGCTGGCTATAGTATGTGCTGCCAGGGGTTATAGATGTATCCTGACCATGCCTGAAACAATGAGCATCGAAAGAAGAAGGCTTTTGCAGGGGCTGGGAGCAGAATTGATCCTTACCCCCGGTGAAAAAGGAATGAACGGGGCTGTAACAAAAGCGGAAGAACTTGCTCTTAAAAATAGTTGTTATTATATCCCCCAGCAGTTTAACAACCCGGCCAACCCTGCAGCGCACAGGCAAGCAACGGCCGAAGAAATCTGGGCTGACACCGATGGGAATATAGATATTCTCGTTTGCGGTGTGGGAACAGGGGGCACCATAACCGGGGTTGCTGAAGCTTTAAAGGAGAGGAAACCTTCCCTTAAGGCGGTAGCTGTTGAGCCGGAAAGTTCACCAGTCCTCTCGGGGGGAAATCCCGCCCCGCATAAGATCCAGGGGATAGGAGCCGGGTTTATCCCCGAGGTTTTGCGCCTTGATTTACTTGACGAGATCATTAAAGTTTCCGACCAGGACGCTTTGGAAATGTCCAGGCGCCTGTTAAGAGAAGAAGGCCTCTTTGTCGGCATCTCATCCGGGGCAGCCTGCGCCGCCGCCCTGAAAGTAGCCGGACGTTCTGAAAATGAAGGAAAGCTGGTTTTGACTATTTTACCCGACCTTGCCGAACGCTATATGTCTACGGCTTTGTTTAGCGGGGAAGGGGGATGAGCGGTAAAACAAACCCGGCTTTCTTTCAAATAGAACGTTCATAAGGAGGATTTATAGATGCAGCTTTCAACAAAAGCCCGCTATGCTGCCCGGGCCCTGGTAGAACTGGCCTTGAAATATGGCCAGAAGCCGGTTAAATTAAAGGACATTGCTTCCAGGCAGGAAATTTCGCTGAAATACCTGGAGCAGGTCATGTTTCCCCTGCGTATAAGTGGTTATGTAAAAACCCACAAGGGCAGCCAGGGCGGATATGCCCTGGCCAGGCCCCCGGAAGAGATCAATATGTACGATGTAATCCGGACGGTCGAAGGCTCTCTTTCCCCGGTAGATTGTGTCGATAATCCCGAACTGTGCCACCGGGTTGATAAATGCGTTACCCGCAGGGTGTGGGTGGGGTTAAAAGAAGCTATTCATAATGAACTAAGCAATATAACGCTGGCCGAACTGGCTGAAAAGCAGGAATTACTCTATCGATCTGAGGAGAAAGAGAGCTAGTTTTAATAGTGCAGGATGGTTTTTTGAAAGTGAGGAATGCCCGAAATGAAAAAAATAACACTGCTGATTAACGGCATGAGTTGTGCAAGCTGTTCTCAGAGCCTGGAAAAGGCCCTGCAGGAAAAAGCGGGCGTGGAAAAGGCCTCGGTGAACTTTGCTTCCGCTAAGGCTTACGTGGAATATGATCCCGCAGCGGTGTCCCTGGGTGATATTTTGCAGGTTGTAAAAGAGACCGGTTTTGAGGGAAGCCCTGAAGATGATAAAGAAAATGGTGGTACCACTTCGGTTGTCGATACCGCCTTTATAATAGAAGGCATGAGCTGTGCTTCGTGCGCCCGGGGGCTGGAAGAAACCTTGAAAAATGAGCCCGGCGTTATTGAAGCTTCGGTAAACTTTGCCGCTGAAAAAGCAAAAATTAAATATAATAAAGCAGAAACCGGGCCCTCGGCCCTTTCGAAGCTTGTGGAGAGCGCCGGTTACAAGATAGTGAAAGAAGATGAATCAGTACCGGGCGACAAAAAGGCTGCAACAGCAGTCGGTGAAGCGGACCGCGAAGAAACCGCGATCAGGCATGCGGCCGGGAAGATGTGGTTCGCTGCTTCATTTGCCGGTGTGATTATGATCCTGATGATGGTTCACATGTTTGTGGTCCCTGTTCCCGGTTATTTTGAAATTACCCTGGTACTGGCATTTCCAGCCATTTTTATTGCCGGGTATGAGACCCACAGAGGCACCCTGCTGGCCCTCAAGAGGGGCGGCGCCAACATGGACACCCTGATCACCCTCGGTTCGGCCCCGCCGTATTTGCTGAGTGTGCTCAGTTTCTGGTTTCCCCTGACCACTTTTGTTGAGATGGCAGCGAGCATCATGGCCCTGCACCTGGTGGGGCGTTTCCTGGAAACGAAATCCAAGGGCAGGGCTTCGCAGGCGATCAAAAAGTTGCTGGCTATGGAAGCCAAAACAGCCCGGATTTTAGACCAGGGCGAAGATAAGGAAATTCCCGTTGAGAAACTTCAGCCGGGTCAGATCATGGTGATCCGGCCCGGGGAGAAAATACCGACTGATGGTGTTGTGGTCAGCGGGCAGAGCAGCATTGACGAATCGATGGCTACCGGGGAATCAATGCCTATCGAGAAGAAGGAGGGCGACGAAGTAATCGGTGCGACCATCAACCGGCAGGGAGCCCTGCAGGTCAGGGCGACCAAAGTTGGCAAAGATACTTTCCTGGCCCAGGTGATCAAAATGGTCGAGGAATGCCAGGGTTCTAAGGTTCCGATCCAGGAATTTGCCGATCGGGTTACCGGTTATTTTGTGCCCGTGGTGATTATAATTGCCCTGGCTTCATTTACGTCATGGTTGCTGTTCCCGGATTTCCACAGTTCCATTGTTGCTTTTTTCAACCCGCCCTGGGCCAACCTTGATGTACCGACCATAACCCTGGCTTTCATGGCGGCCACGGCGGTTTTGGTAATATCGTGTCCCTGCGCCCTGGGTCTGGCCACCCCGACTGCCCTGATGGTCGGCAGCGGTATGGGTGCTGAAAAAGGGATCCTGATCAGGAGCGGTGAGGCTATTCAAACCATGAAAGATATTAAGATTATTGCTTTCGATAAAACTGGGACTCTAACCAGGGGGAAGCCCGAGGTTACCGATATTGTCCCTGTGAACGGGTATGAACCGGAAGAACTGCTCTATTATGCCTCCGGGGTCGAGGCGGTTTCGGAGCACCCTCTCGGTGCCGCCGTAGTGGAGAAAGCAGCAAAGGACGGCGTTAAACCGGGTGAGGTTACTGGGTTCAGCTCAGTGACCGGGCAGGGGGTCGAAGGCAGCATCGAAGGAAAAAGTATACTGGTCGGCAGCAGGCGCCTGATCGAGGGTCGCGAAATTGACATGGACGGTGCCGATAGCAAAATGGAAGAACTCGAAGGTGAAGGGAAAACCGCCATCCTGGCTGCTGTTGACGGCAGGCTGGCCGGTATAGTGGCAGTGGCCGATACGATTAAAGAAGAAACTGCTGCGGCGGTGGCTGAACTTGAACAGATCGGGTTCAAAACGGCCATGATTACCGGTGACAACTGGACCACCGCCCGGGCAATTGCCGGGCAGGTCGGGATCAGCAAGGTCCTGGCCGAAGTCCTGCCGGAAGGGAAAGTGGATGAAATTAAATCGCTCCAGGATGAATATGGTATGGTGGCTATGGTTGGTGACGGTATCAATGACGCACCGGCTTTGAAACAGGCCAACGTCGGCATTGCCATCGGGACCGGCACCGATGTAGCTATAGAGGCGGCCGATATCACGCTGGTGCGCGGGGATCTGGGCGCAGTAGTTTCGGCGATCAAGCTGTCCCAGGCCACTTTTAAAAAGATCCGCCAGAATTATTTCTGGGCCTGGTTTTATAACAGCGTAGCTATACCGGTAGCTTTCATGGGCCTTTTGCACCCTATCATCGGCGCCGGGGCTATGGCTGCCAGCTCGCTGAACGTGGTTCTTAATTCACTGCGTTTAAGGAAGGTTAGACTTGATCCCGGTTTCAAACTGCAGCTGTAAGTCTGTGTGCAGTTATTTCAAAGCTTTTCAAACAATGGAGCTTAGTAGTTGCAAAAAAGAGTAGGTTTTTAAAAAAGGGTTTATTCCGGGATGAAAACCGGTTAATATGATTGTTAGTGTTAATTGTTAAAGGGAAAGGTGATGGTATAAATGGACAAAAAATTGTACCTGATGATGGGAGCTATTGTTGTTATACTGGGCCTGCTGGCCCTGCCGAACTTAACCGACAACCCCCTTCTCGGTGCTGCAGGCGACACGACCCTGGAAGGCCGTTATGTCGGCTATTCCTGGAGCGGTGAAGCTGACGGAGTTGAGCTGGAGGAAGCTTCTTCATATATTGAAACTATAATCGAACTTGATAACGAAGGTATTATTACCGATGCCAGGATGAGGTTTTTCGTCCAGAAGGACGGTTTCTGGATCCCCAGGCAGAGCGGGAATTCTTATGTAGATGTAGATTTCGATGTTGATCCTACCAGGGCTGATCCAGGCGAGGACTACAGCCCCGGTGACTCCATGTTTACTGTATACAATGCCGATATGATGGCTTTTTACGCCGCGGCTGTAAATGAGGATGGTGAAACAGCTGTAGCCCTGGTTTGCCCGACAACCCGCTATCAATTTGAAATTAAGCTGCCAGATGACTTTGATTATAATACTCCCTTTGGGGAGTTGACTATAGAAGGCGGGAAGCTGGTTCCGACCATCCTCACTTCTGGGTCGGGAATTTTACGGCCAGAAAGCTGGGATGAGCTGCAAGACAGGAACTTCCTCAACATTGAAACTTATTCCTATGTTGTTACCCAGCGCGGAACTTTTGAAGGATTGAACGAGGAGTCTTCTACCAGGGAATTCATGGAAGCAATGGGGGTCGAATTTTCCGGTGGGCAGCCCCAGCCCATGGAAGTGGAATACGGCTACTTCGGAATGGGCGGTTGGGACGGCAACTACCGCAGCATTGAGGAATACCTGGTCGGCCGTGATGTCCGGGAAGTAACATCACTTGTCGACTGGTCAATAGAGCATTACGCCGGTGGAATCAACGAAGAGAACCAGTTCGGCATTGATGTTGAATCAGGAGCGACCCGGACCGTTCAGGACGGTGTTGATACCATTTCCGGCGCCACTGTTAGAATGTCCAGGGAATCGACTTCCTACCAGCGGGCACTGGTTGAAGCCGGTATTCTCCGCGAACAGGAAGTAATTGTGGGCAGGTTTTAACCTGGGCAAGTAACTCAGCCCAGGGCATCTGGTATGCCCGGCCTGCTTAAGAAAAACTATCCTCCCCCTCCATCAGCGCATTCAGCCCCCGGCTTTTATTAAAGCCCGGGGGCTGAACTTTTTGAACGCCCCCGGCATTAAATAATTAGTACTGCTGATACAAATAATTTATGATTAATATTTTTAATGAAGGCAGGAATCATTATTAATAAAAAGAATATAATAACATCGACATAAATTTGGGAGGTATGAAAATGAGTGTAAAAGTTGGCCAGGTGGCCCCGGATTTTGAAGCCAATGCTTATGTAGATGGCGGTTTCAAAA
>SL_5KL_010_SEDDRAFT_10000881_pt1 | contig 18885 bp, 14 predicted proteins | sample SodLakKL_010_SED_FD_9118 | JGI IMG/M metagenome (IMG submission 9118)
TACTGCTGGCTCGGCGAAACCGAGCAAGGCTTCTCCGAGCTGTCCAAGGCAGTGCGAGGGCAGGAATCCCTGGTGCGGATGATCAAAGTGCTACCGTTTCCGGCGCGAGCCCGAGACGACAAGCGCTATGGCGAGCTACTGCAGTCGCTGAATCTGCCGGCTGAATAGTCCTCGCGCACCCACTCCACCAAACAGAGGGAAGATGAGTGAACGACACGGACTCAGCTATTGTTGGCACTCAGGGCAGAACCAGCCACGCCGACCGCTTATCCGGAGTGCCCGCAACTCCTCACCGCATCGGGGGCACACGGAGGTCTGTCCTCGGTAGCGGGTTAGGTAGTGCTCGGGAAGGTGCGCTGGATCTGCGTCCGCCTCGGTCGCTGTGTGGAGAACCTCTTGCAGTGCTCTATAAAGCAGGGTGAGCTCTTCGTCCGACAACTGACGGGCCTTCCTCTGGGGAGAGAGCCTTGCTTGAAACAGAATCTCGTCAGAGTATATGTTGCCGATGCCGGCGAGTGTAGTCTGGTCCATGAGTACGGATTTCAGCGTTCCCCGGTGCTCTGTCACGCGCTGGCAAAAGGCATCATGGTCCAGACGCGGATCCATGGCGTCCGGGCCGAGTGCCCTTGAACGCACGAAGACTTCCAAGTCCTCAATCCAGCGGATCTTTCCCAGCTGGCGTTGTGAGACGTACGCCAGGCGGTGACCGCCTTCCAAATAGAACAAACACCGAGTGTACTCAGGCAGCGTGTCACCCTCCTCAAGACATTCCAGGCGCCCGGTCATCCCAAAGTGCATGGCCAGCAGATCACCGTTCAGGAGGCCGGCGAACAGGTGCTTGCCATGCCTAAGCGCGGAGGAGAATCTCTGTCCGTTGAGCCGCCGTTCAAAGTCTTCTTCGGAGAGGCCTTCGAGTACCTTCCCGCTGGTCACCTCGGCGCTGCATATGCGGCGGCCCAGCGCACAGGATTCCAGTACACCGCGATGTGCCTCGACGTCCGGAAGCTCTGGCATCACCCCAAACTTTGAAAGCCATTACACTGTCACGCAACCCCTTCGCCGCGCCTCGCGTTTGACAGAGAGGACGGAGCCACGCATAATCAAAATTGACAATCAGTATCAAAGAAGGAGGGTGGCCCATACCTCGAGAAGGAACATGCTGCGGACGGAGCAGCCGATATCTATGGGTGGTGGTTGGTGTGATCGCAGGAGCGCTGCTGCTGACGCGATTTCTGTCCAGCGCTGGATTCTTCGGAGGATAACGTGAAGCAAGGAGTACTGGGGCGGCACATGCGTGGCCCAGGACCGGTTGCTCGGGCTACTTTTTTTCTAGAACAACGAATGGCGCGCGTGCCTGTCTGCGTTTCGGCGTACACGCGCCTATACCGGGGCGTGGTGGACAAGGAAATCGAACTCGGCAGGATAACCGAGCATGATCGTGTCCTGAACGTGGGTTGTGGCGCTGCTCCATTCACCGGGCTGCTCGTTGCCCGCAGATCGGGCGCACGGGTTGTGTGCGTGGAGCGTGATGGGGAGGCGGCCGCGCGCGCGGAGCAAGCAGTGGCAGCGCAGAGGCTGGAGGGGGCTGTGGAAGTGCTCGTAGGCGACGCCGTAGCAGGAGTGCCGGAGTTTGATGTGGCGATCGTTGCTCTCCAAGCCAGTCCCAAACTGGACGTCTTACGCACACTGGCCGAGTGCTCCGCGCCGGAGGCGCGGTTGGTGGTGCGTGACTCGGCTGGATGGTGCCAACACATGTACGACCGGCTGCCGGCCGGGTTGACGCCCCGGGCCACTGTGTACCACAACATGGGGGCGCTGCGCAGTTCCGCGCTGTTCACAAGCAACGATATCCGTCGCTACTGTGAGGAGGGGCCCGACAATGGGTAGGCATGGGCGCCGCCGAGGCAGGTTCGCTGCAGCGGATCCCAGGGCGCATTTGGGCCAGATCCTAGGACGTGGTGCTCTTGCCCTTGAGCGGGCCAACTGCCGCTGGCAGAGTCTCTCCCGCCGATACGGGCGGAGGTTCTACGAGCGGTTGGTGCAGGAAGAAGTCGAACTGGCCGACATCAAGGCCGGCGATCGCGTGTTACACGTAGGTTGTGGAGCATTCCCGTTCACCACTTTGGCGCTTGCTGAGCGAGGCTTTGTGGTGGTCGGGATAGACCGGGACCAGCAGGCGGTGGCAGCTGCGGCTGAAGTTGTCTCCCGTAAGGGGCTCGACGGCCAGGTCGAGATCCGCCACGGAACCGGGGAGTCGTTCGACTGTGCAGATTTCGATGCGGTATGGGTCTCGCTGCACGTATCTCCCCGGGATGAGGTGATCCACAACTGTCTGTCTACGTTAAGGCCTCACGGAAAGCTTGTGCTGAGGAATGTCGCCGGACCGCTCAAACTGCTGTACAACGCCACACCGCCTGCCGCAGGTGCGTCCCAAACGTACGTGCGCACAGCGCGATCCCAGGCAAGGAGCAATTTGGTGACCATGGTCGCCGAGAAGCTTCCCTCCACCGACAAGCAGCGGGTGGTCCTCAGTGGGCTTGCGGCGGGCTGCCGCGGCACGATCGCCGCCACCGGCAACGGGCACCCCTTGCTCGAGCCGTTGGGCATCAGACCGGGAAGGCAGATATGTCTCAGGTGTATCCAGAAGCTCGGCGGATCGGTGGTGGCAGACCTTGACGGACGGCGAGTGGCGATCGATCGCCAGCTGGCCGAGCAAATCGTGGTGAATCCCGTTTTCGGTGACTGACCCTCGTGGGCGCTGAGCGTTCCGGCACCAAGCGTGTGGTGATGATCGGCCCACCCAATGTGGGCAAGAGCGTGATATTCAACCGCCTCACGCGGATGAACGTCGGCGTGGCCAACTACCCCGGAAGCACGGTGGAGTTCTCCGAAGGTGCACTGCGCGTTGCCGACACCCCGGTGAAGTTGATCGACGCTCCCGGCATATACACCCTTCAGCCGGCAAGCGAGGCGGAAAGCGTGGCGGTTGCCTTGCTGGAAGACGCCCCGGACCTGGTACTGTGCGTGCTCGACGCGACAAACTTGGAAAGCAGCTTGTATCTGCTTCTACAGCTCATGGGCCTTGGTCTTCCGTTAATAGCGTGCATCAACCGCACGGACCTGGCCGAGGAACGTGGATTGGCTGTGGACCATGAGTACCTGGCGCAGCAGTTGGGTGTACCAACGGTCGCTACTCGGGCGGTAACGGGGCAGGGCCTGGAGGAGCTTCGGTCGCAGCTGAAGGGAGCTTTGTCTTCCGGGATCACGTCCCCGCCGGCGGGTCCCACCCCTACATGGGCGGAAGCCGAGCGCCTGACGCAGCAGGCCAGAAGAAGTGCCGGGCGCAGCGGGGACACGCTGCGGGACAGGTTGGGCGACGCCCTCGTCCGGCCCTGGCCCGGCCTTCCGGCGGCTGCGTTGATCGTGGTGCTGATATTCGGGTTTGTGATCGGCGTGGGGATGGGGCTCAGACGGTGGGTGCTCCTTCCTTTCTTCGGGGATCTGATTATCCCTCAACTGGAGAACCTCGTGCATGCGTTGCTGGAGCCAGGCCTGGGCCGCGAGGTGTTGGTAGGGGAGTACGGGCTTCTGACCAAAGGGATCGAGTGGCCGTTTACGCTGGTCCTTCCCTACGTGCTTTCGTTTTATGCCGCGTTGGGCGTGCTGGAGGACAGCGGGTACATGGCACGCTTGGGAGCGTTGCTCGACGGATTGCTAAAGCGCATGGGGCTGTCCGGCACGGCGGTGATGCCGATCTTCTTGGGATACGGATGTGGTATCCCCGCCCTGATGGCTACCAGGGCATTGAGCTCGCACAAGCAGCGGCTGACCGTCTGCGCAATGGTGTGCCTGTCGGTTCCGTGCATCTCGCAGACGGGCGCTTTCGTGTCGTTGCTCGCCGAGCGCTCGGTGGGGGCGCTGGCCGGGGTGGCGACGGTATCGATCTTGGCGATGCTGACCACAGGCGTGTTGGCGGGCAAATTGCTCCCCGGGAGCCCCAGCACGACCTTGATGGAGATCCCCGAACTCCTCCTTCCCCGGGCGGATGTGCTGGGAAAGAAGGTGTGGGCTCGGGCTCGTCACTACCTGGCCGACGGTGTCCCTGCGGTGATGGCGGGGGTGGCGTTTGCTGCGCTTCTCTATGAGACAGGCGCCATGCAAGCCGTTGGGCGCGCGCTGAGTCCCGTGATAACCCGGTGGTTACTGTTGCCTGAAGAGGCGGCGGTACCGCTGCTGTTGGGGGTGTTCCGGCGCGAGCTGGCGGTGCTGCCGCTCATGGATATGGCCCTGAGTTCCTCTCAACTGTTTACCGGTGCCATCGTTGCCTTGTTCTATGTCCCGTGTATCGCCATGGTGGCGCTGGTGGCGCGAGAATTCCACATCCGATTGGCGATCGTGGTGCTCGTGTTCACCACGGCGTTCGCGCTGTTCGTGGGCGGACTGTTCGCCCGTTTGGCCCCCCTGGTCCTGTAGGTAGGTTCAGAGCGTTGTGGGCTCAGACGCCCACCCTGGTCAGCAGCGTAGTAGCCAGCGTGAAGTAGATGATCAGCCCCGTGATGTCCTTGACGGTGGTGATCAGAGGATCGGAAGCCGCCGCCGGGTCGAACCCCATCCGGTGCAGCAACCACGGGAAGCCGAAGCCGACCAAGGAAGCAATCCCGCAGGTCAGGGTCAGTGCAAGGAACACGACCAACCCGATACGGACGTCTCCCTGCCACAGCGCGGCCACTGCCCCGGCGGCCACCCCGGTGATCGCCCCCATAGTCAAACCTGAAGCCACCTCGCGCAGAACATAGCGTGCGACTCGTTGGGGTTCGATGTGTCCTAGAATGAGCCCCCGCACGAAGATGGTGGACGCCTGGGTACCGACGTTTCCTCCCATATCCATGATGACCGGGATGAAGAACGCAAGCCCCACGACCGCCTCCAGAGTGGCCTCGAACCTGCCGATCACCATGCCCGCGACCAATCCGCCCACCAGGACGAACAACAGCCAGGGAAAGCGGACACGGAGGACACTTAGGAGTGAGGCCTGTAGCAGTCTCTTGCTCCGCAGCAACTCCACATCGGAGACGGACAATCCTCCCTTGCGGTAGATGTCCTCGGTGGCCTCCTCTTCGACAACGTCCAGAATGTCGTCGTGGGTGATGATCCCGACCATGCGCCCGTCGGAGTCCAACACAGGCAGCGCGGCGAAGTCGTATTCCTCCAGCAGCCGTGCTGCATCTTCTTGGTCGGTGTCGGCCTCTACCGAGACCACGCTGGAATGCATCAGCTCCGAGACGGGCGTCTGCCCATCGCTAAGCAGAAGATCACGCAGCGAAGCAACGCCGCACAGACGTCCCTTGGAGTCGACGACATAGGCGTAGTTCATGATGCCCGCTTCTTGTCCAACTTTGCGGAAGTGCTCCAATACCTGTGATACAGGCCAATGCTCGCGAACACGCAGATATGCCACGTTGGCGAGTGCCCCGGCGGAATCCTCCGGGTAGGAGAGGAGCTCGTGGATCTGACCCCTGGCCTCGTTGGACAGGAGGTTCAGTAGTCTGTCTGCCTGGCGACGGTGGAGGGAGCGTATAAGATCCGATATCGCATCGCTGGGCATCGCTGCGAGGATCTCCTGGGCCACGTTCTCTTCGACGCGGCGCAGCAGATGATATTGGTGGTCGTGGTCGAGGTGTTCCAACACCTCCGCGGCAAACGGCCGCGGCAGAGACTTCAACAGCCTGAACTGTTCCTCCGCGGGCAGTTCCGCCAGTGCCTCCGCGACATCGAACGGTTGCAGTTCGTGGAGGAGTTGCTCCCGTTGTTCTTCTGAGGTCGCCTGCAACAGATTTTGCAAATCTTCGGCGACGTTCCGTTCGTATGGCATGCTCGAGCCACCCCCTGCGCGTGATTTGCCCCGGAGTTTGTCCATAGGGGACTATGGGCAAACATAACGCAGTGCATAGGAATGCTCAACTCCCCGACTACTTTGAGTGTTTGGTCGTCACATTGACCTTGCTACTTGGGGCTATCTGCGGGCCTTGTGGAGCGGTAGTACCTTGCGAACCGGTTTTGGGCGATGTACCATGGGATTGTGCTTACGCCGCAATGGTCGCAGCCTAGTGTTTGTGCTAGTCCATAAAGGCATACCCAAACGAAGCACGCGCGAGCTGAGAATGCGACTTGGCTCGTTCGAGCCAAGGAGGCTACTCAGTGAGTTTCAACGAATTCGAGCTTGACCAATACATCATGGCGGGTGTCCGCGATGCCGCCTTTAGAAAACCTACACCTATTCAGCAGCAGGCGATTCCCTTGGTGCTCAGCGGCCGTGACATCATCGGCACCGCCCAAACAGGCACCGGTAAGACGGCGGCATTTGTGCTGCCCATCCTTCAGCAGCTTGGGCGTAACCCCTCCCGTGGGGTGAGGGCATTGATCCTCGAGCCCACCCGTGAGCTTGCCGAGCAGGTTAACGAGTCGGTGAGGACCCTCGGCGCCCACACAAAGCTACGCAGCGTATCTGTGTACGGAGGCGTCAGCAAGGGACCGCAGTTGCAAGGCCTGCGGCGAGGGGCTCAGATCGTGGTTGCCTGCCCGGGAAGGTTGCTCGACCACGTGCAGGCCGGTGCGCTTGACCTGTCCGGTGTGGAGTTCGTCGTGCTCGATGAGGCCGACCGCATGTGCGACATGGGCTTCCTGCCGGATATCCGCCGGATCCTGCAAGAACTCCCGGCAAAGCGGCAGACGTTGTTCTTCTCGGCCACCATGCCCGCGGAAATACGTCGATTGGCGAGCACAATCCTCACCGAGCCGGCCGAGGTGCAGGTCGACCGTATCGCTCCTGCGGAAACGGTCAAGCATGCACTGTATCCCGTTCCGGAGGTCCTGAAGCCCCGGCTGCTGACCTCATTGCTTCAAGAGGTAGCGGTCGAGCGAGCCCTTGTCTTCACCCGCACCAAGCACAGAGCCGAAAGGCTCGGCAAGCAGCTCAGAGGTGAAGGCTGCCGCGCGGGTGTACTGCAGGGCAACATGTCCCAATCCCAACGCCAGGCGGCGATGAGAAAATTCCGTGACGGAAAGCATCGTGTGCTGGTAGCCACCGATGTAGCGGCGCGGGGCCTTGACGTTTCGGGCATCTCTCATGTCATCAACTACGACATGCCCGACACCGTGGACGCATACACGCACCGCATTGGGCGCACCGGGCGCGTCGGCCGAACGGGGGAGGCGTTTACGTTGCCCACTTCGTGGAGCGATGGGTCTTTGATCCGTCAGATCGAACAGGCGGTCGGCTCACGTATCGAGCGCAGGCGTCTGCCGGGATTCGATTACGGCGAGTTCAACCCCGAGCGCCAGTACGCGCATGGCGGCAAGTCCCGGGGCGGAGCCTACCTCCACCGAGGGGGCTCGCGCCGTGCCCGTTTGGGCAGCGCTCGACGCTGACCCGACGGAGAACCTCCTCGACTGTGCTCTAGTGCTCCTTGCTCGGTCCGGCGCCCTTCGAACTGGGTTGCCGTTCTGTTCTTCGTTACAATCGTGATCGGGAGAAAGGCCATTGGCAGCATCTTTTGCGGGCAGTCTCCGAGGGGGCAGGATCAGAATAGGACGTTGCTGGTTGGATCAGAGTAAGCGGACATGAGATCGCTGCGGTTTGTCGTCCATCATGTGAAGCACTACAAGGTAGCGTTGTCGCTTACCGTACTTAGCATGATCGGACTGGTCGGCGTTCAACTCCTCGCACCTCAGCTCATCAGATCGATGGTGAACACCGTCACCGATGCCGACGCGGGACCCGATGCCTTGGGCACGGTGGGCAGGTTGGCTCTGATCGCACTGGCAGTGTACATCGTCCGAGCGCTCATGCAGTTCGCTCGCCGCTATGCCGCGCACGTCGCCGGCTGGCACGTGGTGGCCGAGGTGAGGAACAAAGTCTACCGCCACCTGCAGCGACTCTCCCTGCGCTTCTACGAGGATAAGCAGACCGGTCAGCTCATGTCGCGGACAGTGAACGACTCCAATCTGCTCGAACAGCTGGTGGCCCATGCCATCCCCGACGTCATGGTCAATGTGCTCATGCTTGTCGGGGTGGTTTCTGTGTTGGCCACGATGAGTTGGCAGTTGGCACTGCTATCCATGATCCCTGTTCCGTTCATCGTCCTGGGCATGCGAGGGTTTGCCCGCTATGTGCGGCCCGCTTTCCGTCAGCGCCAGGTGGAGCTGGGGGAGCTGAACGCGGCTTTGAACGACAACATCTCCGGTATCCGCGAGATCAAAGCCTTTACCCGGGAAGAACCCGAGGCCGAACGAATCTGGTACCGAATCGTCCGGCACCGGGACTCCCTGCTGCGGGCGCTGAAACTCATGGCGGTGTTCCACCCTTCGGTAGAGTTCTTCGCCTCCCTGGGGACGATCGTGCTCATCTATTTCGGCGGGAGGTTCGTGCACGAGGGGGCGTTGCCCATTGCCGATCTTGTGGCGTTCTTTCTGTACTTGGAGCTTCTGTACCAGCCGGTGCGTGCCCTGAGCAACATCTGGGAGAACATCCAGGAGGCGATCGCCGGGGCCGATCGGATCGCCGAGCTGTTAGACGAGGATCCCGACGTCGTGGAGAGGCCGGACGCCATAGAGCTCCCCGGGCGGGCCAACGGAGAGATCCGCTTCCACAACGTGTGCTTCCACTACGATGCCGGCGATTGGGTATTGCAGGATATCGACTTGGACATCGAACCGGGTTCGGTGGCGGCGCTGGTCGGTCCCACCGGAGTGGGGAAGACCACCTTGTCGCTCCTCATCCCGCGGTTCTATGATGTGTGCAAGGGGAAGCTCACCCTTGATGGATACGATATCCGCGATCTAACGTTGGAGTGTTTGCGCAGCCAGATCAGCCTGGTGCTGCAGGAGGTCTTTCTGTTCCACGGTACCGTACGCGACAACATCCTGTTCGGTCGGCCCGGTGCGTCGGACCAAGAAGTGGTCGATGCAGCACGCATCGCCAACGCCCACCCGTTCATCGAGGAACTGCCCGAAGGTTACGATACCCTGATCGGCGAGCGGGGGGTGAAGCTCTCCGGGGGACAGCGGCAGCGTCTGGCCATCGCCCGGGCCGTGTTGCGGGACGCTCCGATTTTGATCCTGGACGAGGCCACTTCTTCGGTGGACACGGAAACGGAGCTTCTGATCCAACAAGCGTTGGAGCGGCTGATGGTGGGCAAGACAACCATCCTGATTGCACACCGTCTGTCCACCATCAGAAACGCTGATCAAATCGTGGTCCTCGAGGACGGGCGAATCACCGAGCGCGGGACCCACGAGCAGCTCATGGCCCAAGACGGGCTGTACGCGTACCTGAGCCGGGTACAGTCGCACGAGGAAGCCGCACCACCTGCATTTGGAAATCGTTGATCGGGGATGGTCGATGGATCCGGCGGCGAGCTAGTACGTATAACCGGATGTCTCCTCGGGGGTCGCCGCGACACCGAGGCCCAAGGCGATGCGGTTCACGAAGTTGAAGTAGCTGGCCACCAGGTTGACGGTCAGGACATCCTCGTCGGCCAGCCCGTGCCCCCGTAGCGCCTCCACGTCGGACTCGTTCATCTCGGTCGGCCGATGGCTAAGCTTCAGCGCGTAGTCCACGAGTGCCTGCGCACGTGCCGGTAGCTGTGCCGAGTGCGGGTCGTCGATCAACGCCTGCAGGCGATCACTGTCTTTCCAGTAGTGATGCAGCGCCTCCGCATGGTGAGCTATGCAGTAATCACAGCGGTTGGCCGCCGATACGACCACTGCAACCACCTCCCGTTCCTCGCGCGACAGACCCGAGCGGCCAAACATAATGGCCATGTACAGGTCCATGTGCGCCTCCATCGCCCGAGGGCGCAGGCTGTGTACGGCCATGATGTTCGCCATCTTGCCCCGGGATCCTTTCACCTTCTCGCACACCGCTCGGAGCTCTTCGTCCGCTGCCTGTTCTTCGACCACTCGTATCCAAGCCATGGGTATCCTTCCTTACCTGGCGCGCCGGGTTTCCGCCAGCGTAACGCACAGTCGGTTGCTTCGCTACTCCATGACAGTCGCAAGAAACCGGTGAATGCCTCAGGATGGGGCGCGGGCCAGCTCGAGGTACCGGCAGAACGCGTTGGCCAGCCGTATCTGCCGCGGGGTACGACAGTCGGGCTCGAACAACTTGGGACTGCCAACCAACACGCAACCACACCGCGCCCTGGACGTGGCCACATTGAGCCGGCTCAGACTGTACAGAAACTCCATTCCTCTTGGAGCATCTTCGGGGGACGAACTGGCCATGGAGTAGATGACCAGGGGAGCTTCCTGCCCTTGGAACTTGTCCACGGTCCCCACGCGCGCTCCCTGGGGTAGTGTCTCAACAAGGGCCGCTACCTGGGCGTTGTACGGTGCAACGACCAACACGTCGTGCAACGTGAGGGGGTGCGCCCGACCCTCTTTATCCACCCACTTGGCGCCGTCGTGTAGCAGTCGCTGGACCAGGTGGTCAACGACCAACGCTTCCTCCCGGGCTTCGTTTCGGTTTCCCTGGTGTTCCGCGGGCAAGAACCACAGCCCCGCGCCGCTGCAAGGCACGTTGCCGCGAATGATCTGCCGTTCAAGTCCGTGCTGGGCTTGCAGCCGCCCCTCGTAGAAGAGCTCCGAGGTGAAGGAGCACAGGGCCGGGTTGAGGCGCCAGGTCGTGGACAAGAACAGCCCCCGGTCGGCGGGAAGCGTCCGATGTGTTCCGAGCAGATGCTCCAGGGCGCTTAGGTCCGTGCCTTCCGGATGGGTGCCGCGCTGGGGCTGTTCGAGTTGCTGTGGGTCGCCCAGAAGCACGACCGAACCGGCTGCCTGGGAAACAGCGACCACGTTGGCCAGCGAGAACTGCCCAGCCTCATCGACGAACAGGATGTCCACCGCCTGTGCGGCATCCTCCCGCGCCCACAGCCACGCTGTTCCCGCTGCCACTTGAGCCTTGCCGCTGCTCAGGTCGGCCAGCACACGACCGTTGTCGGTGGTCTCGGCCATCCCCTTGGGAAGGACCTCTCCGCTCAGGCGTCTCACTTTCTGTGTACAGCGGACCTCCAGGCCTTCCTGCTCGGCAGCGGCCACGGTCTCCTCCAGGAGGTTCCTGATCACCTTGTGGCTCACGGCGGTGATCCCGACCTTCTTGCCGGCGGCCACCGCCTCGCAGATCATCCTCGCGCCGGTGAACGTCTTCCCGCTGCCTGGAGGCCCTTGAATCGGAAGCACGCCTCCGGTGAGATCCAAGGACAGCTTGCGGGCCGCCTCGAGGGTAGCGGGAGCCTGACCGGCTACCTCGTCCACTGCACCGGCTGCCAGACGGGGACGGTGCCGGAGCAAAAGGTCCCGGCCTGCGCGGTACGGCCCGTGGGCATCGATCCCGTGCTCTGTCACCCACCAGCCGACCCTGAACAGGGCATCCCTGAGGACCCCGGTAGGCACGAGCTCGTGCGCGAACACCGCACTTGGATGGAACTCTGTCCACGATGGACCTTTCTTGAGATCCACGGTACGCCCTGCGGGGTCGAGCCCCGTGATCGTGGCGAACCCGGAAGCCCCCGCCTCGCGGCACAGGAGCTGTTCGCCGGTCCGCAGCCTTGTCTCCTGGGCCGGGAATGTGTACCGATCGATCACGCTTCCCCGTCCCACGATGTCAAGTCGGTCCTTGTGTTCCAGGCCTCCTAGGGTTGTCGGTTCCTCCAACAGTTCCTCTTCGCTCAGCCCCGCCAAGCGGAAATACTCCCACCACATGGCCTTGTCCTCCCGCCGATGCCAGTCCAGAAGGTGGGCCAGAATCCACTGCGCCTGTTGCTCGGCGGACCTCTCGGCGCGCTCCGCAGGCAGCCCCTCGAGGAGCGTCGCAGTGAGGATCTGTGTCTTGGTCAGCGCTTCGTCCAACTCCTCGCTGGGATCTCCTGGCTTGAGCTCCGGACGTGGGATCTCCTGTCCGGCGTCCACCAGCTCCTGCCGCAGTCCTTCCAGCCATTCGCGTAGGAAGAGGGCGGCCAAGCAGTCGTCTTCGTTGTAACCCTGGACGATTCTACGGTGCTCGGAAGAGATTCCGTCCGCAGCTCCCGACTCGAGCGCCGCCTCCACCATCCGCAGGTGCTGGCTTGCCTCACGAAGATCCACGCGACGCCGGTACCCGAAGAACGGCTCCAGCTCTTTCAAAGTGTAGGCCTCCACGCTGGCCCGTACCGCCTGCCGAGCAACGGCGTACAGATCCACGAACCGCTCGCCGCGAAGGAGCCGGTCGACTTCCTCCTCGCGCGTTGCGTGCCGTCCCATCAGCCGTTTGACCGCCGAGGGCTCGTAGGGAGCGTAGTGGTAGATGTGAAAACCGTCTTCGGCGTCCCAACGGGCTATCGCATCGTCTATGAACTGTTCGAAGGCAACCCTCTCCTCCTCTGCATTTTGGGCCCACAGGGCCTCGTATTGCGGGCGCCCCGTCCTGTCCCGTGATACCCAACCGAAAAGGTACTCCAGTCCACCTTCTCCGACATAGCGTGCAGACTCGAGATCGAGGAACACATCCTGCGACGTCGGCTGGGGGAGCCGATACATCCCGTAGTCCTCCTCAGGTGGCAGGAGCTCATACGTGGGCCGTCCGTGTCTCCTCCCGGCAAGCTGGATCCTGGCTTGTTGGTGAAGGCGCCGGTAGACACCCGCCGACCCCCGCTTGGGCGCGATGTCAGAGACCCCCGTGGCCGAGCCCAGGGCATCCAATGTGTCGATGCCTCTTTCCTCCAGTTCCAGTACCTGCGCCCGGCTGATCCCTGCCACCAGTGAGAGGTGATCGTCTCGTCGGCGCCGATCCTCGCACTGGCGCCACCAACGGCAGATTGCACACTGCTCGCAGGGCATCGGGTAGGTCTGTCCACCACGCCACCGACCCCCTTGCAGCGCCTCGACCAAGCGCCTGCGCACCAGTCGGTAGTAGGCTACGTAGTCGGTCGTCTTGTACTCTTCGGGCTCGTAGCCCCTTCCAGGGGGAACCACGTACATCCGTTCGGGGAGCAAGCCCTGGAGGCCTTCCAAGAGTTCGGAGTAGAGGCATAACTGTAGGATGGTCCGGCCGCGGGTCTCCCGCGCAAGCTTGGTATCAAGGATCTCGTACGAGTAAACTCCCAATGCGTCCGACGGCCGCTCGACCCGCCTCAGGATATCGGCCCGGCCCATCCAGCCCTCTCCGAGAAGCGTTGCCTGCACGATTACATCCGGTCCCTGGCGCATCGCCTCGCGGGTGGCTGCGAACTCCGGCTCGGCGGCTCCCAGGTCTTCGAGCTCCAACACTGACATGCCCTGGGCGCGCAGGTGTTCCACGTAGGCCCGTTCGTGTTCCAGTCCCCGCTGCTTCAAGAACTCCAGCGAGAGATCCACATGCGAGGGAGGCTCAAGCTCGCCCCGCACGACACAAAGATCGAGGTAGGTGCGATGGCGACAGCCAAGATGGTTTACAAGGTCGCTCGCCGAAAGCCTTAGTCCGTTCCTACTTGGCTTCATGGGCGGTCCTCGTTCCGGTCAGATATGCCATCACCGTGAACTCTAACCTCTCCGGCCCTGGAGAGGAAGCTGGCGGTATAATGCCAAACCAACATGGGCAACCCTACTGTATCAGAGCTAACGCAGGAGCTTCATGAGCTGGGCGTCAGTGAGGGCGATGTGCTGCTCGTACACTGCGCCTTCTCCCGAGTGGGGCCTGTGCAAGACGGTCCCCGAGGGCTGATCAGCGCCCTGGAGGAGGCATTGGGTCCGGAAGGAACCCTCGTCATGCCCAGCATGACCGACGACGACGAGCAGCCGTTTGATCCTCTGCGTACCCCGTGCTTGGGAATGGGCATTGTGGCGGACACCTTCTGGCGGCTCCCCGGTGTCATGCGAAGTGACAGTCCCCACGCGTTTTCCGCCGCGGGATCCCGCGCTCCTTTGATCGTTGCCCCCCACCCGGTGGACATCCCCCACGGCCCGGACAGCCCGGTAGGACGGGTACATGATCTTGATGGATCTATCCTGCTCCTCGGTGTGGGGCATGACGGCAACACGACTGTCCATCTGGCCGAGCTCCTGGGCGGGGTTCGTTACCGACGAAAGAAGGAACTGGTGGCGATAGACGGCGGACAACCGGTCCGCATCTCGTACGAAGAAATAGACCACTGCTGCGAGAACTTCCGTCTGGTAGACGAATGGCTCGAAAAGCGGGGTGTGCAGAAGATGGGGACCGTGGGCCATGCTGAGGCACGCCTTATCGGGTCCCGTGTCCTGGTGGCTGCAGTCGTGGAACAGCTTACGAGGGATCCTACAGTGTTCTTGCATCCGCCGGGTACCGATGACCAATGCGACGAGGCATGGGCCAGCCTCGAGCGGTGAACCTTCGCTCTCATGTCAGCAGGGCTGTCATCGGAAGGCATGATCACGTGCAACGGCACGCTGATTGAATGGAAGGTGCGGCCGGCCGCGGGAGCCCAGCATCCTCCGTTGCTACAAGGACACTCAGAACGACCGGCCGCACCGTAGGTTAGCATACCGGAGAGCTTTGTGGCCAGAAGGCGGGGCTGCAGGTTGGTACAGTTTCCCGCGGGAGCATGTCGCTGTACGCCAGAGCAGCCCTCTGCGTGGGTGGTTCCCCCGTCTCCAGTCGAGTCTCCGGGCCGCCGCCGGCGTGATGGTTGCCTGACACGAGCCGCCGTGTGCGCTATGGTGGGGTATGGATAGGAGACTTCCGCCCGGGCAGCGGTGGATCGACCACCCAATTGTCTACGACATCGCCCCTGTACCGGCGGCCGAGACACGCGATTTCCGGCTGCGGCTTTGGGGTTCGGTTGAGGATCCTCTTGAGCTGAGTTGGGAACAGCTCCTGGAGCTTCGCCAGGAGACGGTGATCGCCGATTTCCACTGTGTGACCAGATGGAGTGTGCCCGACGTCCGCTGGGAAGGAGTACCGGCCAGGAGCCTATTGGAGCACGTGCGCCTTCTGCCGGGGACGCTATGGGTGATGGCACATGGCCGCGAGGGGTACTCGACGGATGTCCCGCTGGCCTACTTCTCCCGCTCTGATACCCTGCTTGCCCACTCCATGAACGGAAAGCCATTGGACGAGGAGCACGGTGCCCCCCTGCGGCTGGTGGTTCCGGCTTTGTATGCATGGAAGAGCGCCAAGTACCTCACCGGCCTGGAGTTTCTCCAGCGCCGACGGCCCGGCTTCTGGGAGGAACGCGGGTATCATCCGCGGGGAGATCCGTGGCGCGAGGAGCGCTTTCGCTAATCCGCCCTCGTCGCTGACGGCCGCTTAACTTATCCGTTTAGGGTATATATAATGCGGAGGGTTAGGAGGTGGAAGCTAAATGCGTCTGCTATTCAAGTTGATTCGACATGGCGATCTGGCGGCGTTCTTCTTTTTCTCCTGGATTATCATGATGCTCTGGAACAGTATTGTTGCCCGGCATCTGGGCTTATTCCCAACGCTCTCATATCTTCAGACATGTGGCCTTTGGTTTCTGGTCATGCTCCTGTTCTCCTGGGTGGGGGTAGCAAGCGTTGGAGGGGGGTGGCCGTTCCGCGCTTGGCGCAAGGCCCGCCAGGGGGAAGAGGTGGCGCGCGACGTGGAACACAGGATCAAACGAGGCTTCGCCCGCTGGGCGGGAACGTCCGAGGATGTCGACTGGGACGAGCTAGGCCCCATGATTGAGCGGCGGATAAAGGCCAAGCTTCGCAGATGGCTGGAGGAGGAAAACGCAGAAGAGTGAGCGGCTGCCGCAGTTATGAGCTGCGGTGTCCACACCTTAGCTAGGCCGGGAAAAGGCTGTCATAGTGATCTCTCAAACGCCCGGTCAGCTCTCGGGGTTCAGTGCATCCGTCCGTGAGGGCTTCGAGAGCAACGGGTTCCGCAAACTCGATGCACGAGGGTATCCTGTAGAGGAACCGCCGCTTCATCCGCGCCGCGGGTCCCGTCTCTATAGATGCGTAGACCCGCCGATTTGATGTGTGCCGTTCGCAGTACGGCGCTGCGTGCACGGCGGAACCTGTCGGTTGTTTCAACATCCACGCCGCAATGTGCCCGATCCCCTCGTGCCAGGCCTTGCGGCGCGCCGATCCTCCTTCAGGCGCGATCAGTAGTGAACCCCTGTCCAACACGTGTGCGGCCCCGATCTCCAGGGACCGGCGGTTGGCCGCTCTGGCGACCTCCGAGGGTGGCGTCCCGTGGAGCAAAGAGAGGAGCTTCGCCACCAGTGCTGCGCGCGGCCCCCCTCTCTTGTAGTGGTCCCGCCAGCGGCCCAGGCGGATTTCGATGGGTAGGGAATGCACCGCATAGCTAGGAAGAAGGTGGTGTAAGTAGCTGGTGGAGATGATGCGCAAGTCGGACCGGTTGATCGATGCCGCAACCAAAAACGGGGTCAGCAGGGAGGGATGATTTCCATAGATGAGGACGGGTTCTGCTGTCAGAATATGCCTCGCTGTTTCGGACATCTCACACTGCCAGTTTCGAAGGTAGGTGTCCAGTAGCCACGCACTGGCAGTCGCCAAACCCTGTGCGGCGATCCGCTTCTCGAATGCCACAGCGATCTCCAGGAAGCTCCGCACAGGATACATCCGTTCGAGGAACCGGAGAGCAAGGCCGAGCCTGGGTTGCCTCAATTCCTCCATGTACTCTGCAAGGAGTCGTTCCACGTCTCCGGCAACGTACGCAGGACGCATACGCGCGAGGAACGCCGTGCGTTCCGATTCATCCCTTCCTATAGTCCTGGTACCTTGGGGGACGTCCTGCGCTTTCATCTGGCTCCAATGTCGGCCGGTCACGGCCCTGTAGGGCTTACGACGGCAAGCTGTCGGATCATTCCTCGTCCCACGGAAGGCCGGACATGGAAACCACGAGCCGCTCGCCGCGGGCCAACGAGCTAATGCGTTCCATCTCCTCCACGGACAACGCGAAGTCGAAGATGTCGAAGTTTTCCCGGATGCGTTCTGGGCGCCTGGATTTTGGGATCGCCACGATGTCGCCCTGCTGGATCAGCCACCGCAAGCTCACCTGTGCCGGTGTCTTGTCGTGCCGCCTGCCGATCTCGCTGAGCACGGGATCGTCCTGCACCTTCCCCCGGGCAATGGGCGCATAGGCTGTGACAAACGCTCCATGCTCCCGCGCGGCGGCGAGCACGTTCCCCTGCGAAAGGTAGGGGTGGTATTCCACCTGGTTGCAGGCGACGGGAGCCAGCGAAGCCGCCTGCCGGAAGAGGTCGCTGGGAAAGTTGCTTACCCCAAGCAGTCTGGCCTTCCCTTCCTCTTGCAGCTTAAGCATCGTGGCCAGCGTCTCCTGAAGCGGGTATGCGGGGTTGGGCCAGTGAATCAGCCAAAGGTCCGCATAATCGGTGTCCAGCCGCTCTAGGCTCCCGGTGAGGCTCCGGCGAAGGCCTTCGGGGGACAGGTTGTCCATCCACACCTTAGTGGTGATGAACAGCTCACTTCGGTTAACACCGGACCTTTGGATCCCCCGCGCCACGGCCTGTTCGTTCTGGTACATCTCGGCCGTGTCCAGGTGGCGATAGCCGAGGGAGATGGCCTCCTCTACGGCATCGGCGCACTCATTCCCGACGAGCTTGTACGTTCCAAAGCCCAACACCGGAACCTGAACGCCATGTGCCGCCAACTGTTTCATCGCTTCCCTCCACCGGTCGATCGATGCCGCCCCGTACCTCCCTATTGTAGCTTCTAACCGGCGCACATCGCTCCCCGCGATCGCGTCGACCCCCGACCGACCGGTGCAACGAGTCTTCGTTCAGGCTTACGCAGGCACCACTTGGCTCATGTGCGTCGCTGGCGCAGGCGTATGTTGGGCTGTGTTTCCTGAGAAGTCAGTCGCTCGATCTCCGCACGCAAGGGGTCGGGCAGCCAACCGTCGGCCAGCGCCTTACGCAATCTGGAGAGGTCGAGGTTGGAGAGTTCGTCCCACAATCCGGCGTTCCGGATGAGCTGTTCCAGCTCGGAGCGGTCCGGCTGGTCGGCCTTGGGAAACTGCACCTTCTCTTGTTCTTCCACCACCGCTTCCATCTCAGTTCCTACGACCACGCTGTATCCGTGCTGGCTGGCGTACGCGTACAGTGCCTCTTCCACCTGTGCGATCTCATGTTCCTGTTTCTTGGAGGTTTCCCTGAGCGCTTCTTTCAGTGCAGCCAGCCGGTTGACAAGCACAACGCCGGGCTCGCCGAGGTAAGCATTGTCGGGGATGGCCTCCACCGCCATCCGATGTCCCTTGGCCGGACAGATGGTGTAGAAATCGCACCAGTCGCAGAGCGAACTCTCGTGCGGGGGGAACGAACGGGCGGCCTCGATCTCTTTGATCCGCCTGCGGATCTTTTTCTTCAGTTCCTGGGACTGTTCAGGGCTGTGCGTGGTGACCAACCGCTCATCGAATCGGAGGTAGTGCCACACCAGCCGGATCTGCTGCGCATGGGGGAAGCGGTCCTGCACGGCAAGCGCGTACCAACCGGCCTGCTGGTCCTGTTCGGCCTCCTCCGGCGTAGGGAGGCGCGAACTTGTCTTGTAGTCATGTACTTCGTATGCGTCACCGTCACGTTTGGTGAGTCGGTCCAGATAGCCATTAAGGACGGTCCCATCCTCCAGGAGGATCTCAAACGGGACCTCAAGCCCAAGGACGATGCCCTCGTCGAACGGTGCATGTCGGTTGTAGTAGAGTTCCAGGCACCCCTCTCCCACCCGCCGAAGCCCCTCCGACGTTACTTCCGGTCGAACGATACGCACATCGTCGGACCACTCGGCTTCCCAAAGAACGCGGTAGCGTTCGAGCACCTCCGGCAACGTAGGAAGCGTCCCGTTGCTCACCTGTCGATACAGCCACTCCAGGGCTTCGTGCACCCGCGACCCCAA
>SL_5KL_010_SEDDRAFT_10000882_pt1 | contig 18884 bp, 19 predicted proteins | sample SodLakKL_010_SED_FD_9118 | JGI IMG/M metagenome (IMG submission 9118)
GTTTTTAAGCCCTTTTGACAAAACCACGGAGCTGGAAAGATATAGTATGATGCTATATCAATTCCACAGCATATGTCGAAGAGCCATAATTTTGACCCCGGATGGTACAGGTGGTAGGGTTAATTAAAATGATAAACATTCAACGCCGGCATTCATTATGAACATTTTTTCCTGATAAAAAATCAGATTCTGTAGACAAACTCCATGACTGAAGCCATGCCCAACAAAGTCCGATTTTAATAATGCCTGTATATGTCAGGTCAACGCCAGAAAATTCAAGTTCCTGGGGGAGCGAAAGTGAAAATTTTGAACAGAAAACAGGCCATGGAACTTTTATTAAGCAGAGTCCAGGAAGACAACCTGATCAAACACTGCATTTCCACCGAGGCCGTTATGCGCCGTCTATCCCTGAAACTAGGCCATGACCAGCATGTCTGGAGCCTGACAGGACTGCTTCATGACCTGGATTACACTGTTACCCAGAAAGACCCATCAAGGCACGGTCTGGAAAGCGCAAACATGCTCCAGGAACACCTTCCTCCCGAAGCAATACGGGCTATTGTTGCACATGCATCTGAACTGAACAGTGCTCCAAAACCCTCCGCTGCCCTGGATTATGCTCTGCGCTGCGCTGAAACAGTAACCGGACTAATCACTGCTGCTGCCCTGGTCAGACCGGAGAGGCTTGACGGCATGAAACCCAACAGCCTGAAAAAAAAGATGAAGGACAAAGCCTTTGCCGCCTCGGTGAACAGGGACATAATCAAGGAGCATGAAAAACTGGGGCTGGACCAGAATGAATTTTTCGAGCTGGCCATCGAAGCCATGCAGGAAGTTGCCGGGGATATAGGCCTGGACAGGCAGACCTAAGCACATCCAAAGCCTGACGTTCACCTGTGCAGGACCCTGTATGCACTCATGCACTTGGGCTGCAGAACTAAAGGGCATTGGGAGGGATATGAACCTGATATTTATTCCTGCAGGTCATACAATTCATTAAGAATCTCTCTGCCCCCCGCGTCAAGGATCTCCCTGGCCAGTTCCCTTCCCAGGGCCTCGGCATCCTTGGTCCTGCCCCACCTGCTCTTGCGAACCATCATTTCTCCTTTAAGGTCACATACCAGTCCGGTTGCCTGGATTTTATTATTTTCATGGATGCAGTGACAGCCTATGGGTACCTGGCAGCCTCCCTCCAGTTCGGAAAGAAAAGCCCTCTCGCACTCCACACAGACACGGGTGCTGAAGTCATCAAGAAAGCCCAGAAATTCATCCAGTTCCTTACGCTCTTCTGCATATTCAATGCCCAGGGCACCCTGGCCTACCGCTGGCAAAAAATACGGCGGGGACAGTTCTGTGCAGAATTCTGCCTCAAGCCCCAGTCTGTGCATCCCTGCAGCTGCAACTATAATGGCATCATAAAGACCCTGCTGCAGTTTTTTCAAACGGGTATCCAGGTTTCCCCTGAGCATCTCAATCTGCAGATCAGGCCTTAAGCGCAGCATCTGAGCCTGACGTCTGAGGCTGGAAGTACCGACTTTCGCCTTTGGAGGCAACGAGGCCATGTCCTTATATTTGCTGGAAAGCAAAAGATCAAACCTGGACTCTCTTTTGGTGATAATACCCAGCTTCAGGCCGGCAGGCAGTTGGGCAGGCATGTCTTTCATGCTGTGGACTGCGATATCGGCTTTGCCCTGAAGCAAAGCCTCTTCAATCTCCTTGACGAATAAACCCTTGCCTCCGACTTTTGCCAGTGCAACATCCAGGATTTTATCTCCGGTTGTCTTTATCTTTAAGAGCTCAACCTCCAGCCCTGCATACCGTTCCTTGAGCTGTCCGGCTATATGGTCAGCCTGCCAGAGAGCCAGCTTACTGCCGCGGGTGGCTATAGTCATCTTTTTCATGTTTTTCATGCTCAAAAAATTTTCCGGATCACCTGGATGGATCCGGGCAGCTTGATTGTAAGGAATCACCTGTCCAGGATACGATCTCATCCCTGGGAGGCAGAGAGACCTTGTTGCCCAAGGCATCCACACGGACAAAAGTGATCTTGTTGGCAAACACTTTTTTTTCCCTGTCTCTTCCAGGCTCATCCGAAAAGACCGTAACATCGTATGTAACAGAAGAAGTGCCTTGTTTGTAAAACATTATATTAAACCGAAGGATGGAACCGTTGGGTACCTGCTGGGAAAAGCGGATCTCGTTCATAGCAACGGTTACCAGCTTGCACCCCCTGTATTCCTTGCTTGCGGCCAGCCAGGCGAATTCATCCACCCACTTGAGCATAACCCCTCCGAAAAGGAAACCGTGGTGATTCAGGTGTTCCGGCCTGACCAGAGTATAATTGTTCATTAATTATGCCTTTAATACCAGGGTTGTCCTTGAAACAAAGCTGCACCTTTGAGCATACCGAAACAACCGGCCAGCATCATGTCTCCGCCCGGGCAAAGAAAGTGCGCATCAAATCCGGCTAATATTCTGCGTCTCGGACCCAGTAAAAATGTAGGTTTGAAGTCCGTGGCTGAAGATTCTTCCAGGACCCGGCAACCATGACCCTGATCCTGGAAAACCTGCTCATTGGTCAGTTTTCCGGACCTGAAACTTTTTAGCTGCTCCCACAGTTTTTGTCCATCCAGTAAAGCAGTATGGTGTTCATAGATGCCCAGAACCCTGTTCCTGAGTACCAGGAAGGCTGTGGTATGGCTATTGCCGACATTGACCACACAGATGCCCCTCTCTCGGGACATGTCATCTACTTCGGGGACAAACAGGGCTCCCAGCAGAGCAGCTGCGCCGGTATCGCAAACCAGGCCCGCACCTATGCACTTTTTAAGGCTAGCCAGCCTGGTCATTTCCTCAGGGGGGACGTCAAAAATCAGTTTCTCCAGACGCCCCTGATCCTGAGAAAGAAATCTATCCCATACACTGAATCTGCCCAGACGGTTACTGCCATCCGGATGAAAGCCATGATCCTGAACACTGGCCAGAACAAACTGGGGATAGTCAAGGCCTGTCTGGGCCAGAAATCCCTGCCAGAAGCCCGGATCAAAATCGGTCAAATATATCGGAGCATAGCCCGGGGGACATTTGTCCGTGATTTGCAGACCCATATCCCGGACCCGGCTCATGGAGTCAGACAAAGCAAAGGCCGCTTCTGGATGTACCGCAGCTTTCAGCCCGTTTTGCATATGTCGTCTCAGTGTCCGTGCAAATCCCCCTCCCATGTTGTGCCCATAGAGGTAGATGCTTTTTTTCTGGTTGCTCAGTATAAAAATCCTCCGGGATACAAGCCGTGCCGGCGAGGGAAGAATAAACTTGGAACAGTTTTCAAGTTCTTCTCCAGGCAGATAATAGAGCACATCCTGAGTGCCGCTTCCGATATCCAGACAAAGAGTTACAAGGTCCATAAAACCTATTTTTTTTCTGGGCAGCTGTTCACAACGTCCACAAAAAACATGGTGAACAGGTTGTCTATCTGTTTTAATTTGCAGGTCCTGTGCATTGAACCCAGACAAAAAAGGCAGGTCTTTACCTGCCTTTTTTGTCTGGGGTTTGTCCAGTATTTATTGTATTCTTATGTTCAATTGATTGTTTTCCATGTCGATTAGCACCTTTTGACCGTCCATTAGCCTGCCGGCTATAATTTCCCTGGCCAGAGGGGTCTCCAGGTGCTGCTGCAGATACCTGCGCAAGGGTCTGGCTCCATACACCGGATCATACGCCTCCCTGGCTATGAAGTCCCTGGCGGGTTCGCTCAATTCCAATTCTATCTTGCGATCCTTTAAACGCTCCCTCACCTGCTGAAGCAGAAGCTCAATAATCTGCTTGATTTCCTCCACGAGCAAAGGTTTGAACAGAACTGACTCATCAAGCCGGTTCAGAAACTCCGGCCGGAAATGAGCCTTGACCGTATTCATAACCTGCTCCCGGACATTCTCCTTCAGGTAACCGTCAGGGGTAATGCCCTCCAGCAGGAAGTGTGAGCCCAGATTGGAAGTCATAATGATGACCGTGTTCTTAAAGTCCACGGTACGGCCGTGACTGTCGGTTAGCCTGCCGTCATCCATAATCTGCAGGAGCACGTTGAATACATCAGCATGGGCCTTCTCCACCTCGTCAAACAGAATCACGCTGTAGGGCTTGCGCCGGACAGCCTCGGTAAGTTGTCCCCCTTCATCATACCCAATATATCCTGGAGGCGCACCAATCATTCTGGCAACTGTATGTTTTTCCATGTATTCAGACATATCCAGGCGGATCATGTTTTCCACTGTATCAAAAAGGTTAATAGCCAGGGTCTTGGAAAGTTCTGTCTTGCCCACTCCGGTGGGACCCAGAAACAAAAAAGAACCTATGGGCCGGTTGGGATCCTTGAGGCCTGATCTGGCCCGAAGTACTGCATCGGCCACAGCATCCACTGCCTCATCCTGACCTATGACACGTTCATGCAGAATATCCGAAAGCTTGAGCAGTTTTTCCCTTTCTCCCTCCATGAGTTTGGTCACTGGGATGCCTGTCCATTTGGAAACTATCTCAGCCACATCATCAGGTCCCACCTCTTCCTTGAGAAGCATTTCTCCAGTTTCTCCACCGGCCAGCTGGGATTCCTTATGTGCCAGTTCCCTTTCCAGCTGATTCAGTTTGCCATATCTCAGCTCTGCAGCTTTGTTCAGGTCATAGGCCCTTTCCGCGTTTTCAATCTCATGCCTGGTTCGCTCAATTTCCTCCTTGAGGGAACGCAGGGAATTGATAGTTTGTTTTTCCTGTTCCCACCGGCTTTTCAGGCCTGCCTGCTCCTCCTTGAGATCGGCAAGCTCCTGACCCAGCTTTGCCAGTCTTTCCTTGGAAGCCTCATCCTTTTCTCTTTTCAAAGCTTCCTGTTCGATTTCCAGCTGCATAATTTTGCGGTTTATCTCATCAAGTTCAGTTGGCAGTGAATCAATCTCGCTCCTGATTTTGGCCGCGGCCTCATCAATCAGGTCAATGGCCTTGTCCGGAAGAAAACGGTCTGAAATATATCTGTGGGACAGTGTTGATGCAGAAACCAGGGCTCCGTCGCTGATGCGCACCCCGTGATGTACTTCGAAACGTTCTTTTAGACCGCGCAGAATTGAGATCGTATCCTCCACGCTGGGTTCGTCCACCATAACCGGCTGAAACCTGCGCTCCAGCGCAGGATCCTTTTCAATATGCTTGCGGTATTCATCTACAGTAGTCGCACCTATGCAATGAAGCTCTCCCCTGGCCAGCATGGGCTTGAGGAGGTTTCCTGCATCCATGGCTCCCTCGGCCTTGCCTGCACCCACTATGGTATGAATTTCGTCAATAAAGAGCAGGATTCTGCCCTCGGACTGCTGGACCTCCTTGAGCACGGCTTTCAGGCGCTCTTCAAATTCTCCGCGATACTTGGCCCCTGCAATAAGAGCGCCCATGTCCAGGGCAAAAATGGTTTTATCTTTAAGCCCTTCGGGCACATCCCTGTTCAGTATGCGCTGGGCCAGACCTTCGGCAATAGCGGTCTTGCCCACCCCGGCCTCACCGATAAGCACAGGATTGTTCTTGGTCCGCCTGGACAGGATCCTGATGCATCTGCGGATCTCACTGTCCCGGCCAATGACCGGATCCAGCTTGCCCTCCCTGGCCTCCTCCACCAGGTCCCTGCCGTACTTTTTCAGGGCATCGTATGTATCTTCAGGCGAGGATGAGGTTACCCGCTGATGGCCCCGGACTTCTGTAAGTGATGTCAGTATCTTGTTTTTGTCCACCCTGAATTCGGCAATGACTCCGCCTGTTCCTGTGGAAGGTGATTCATCCAGAATGGACAAAAGAATATGTTCTACACTTACATACTCGTCCTGCATGTTCCTGGCCAGATCCCGGGCCTTGAGCAAAAGAGAATTGAGCCTCTGGGTCACGTATATCTGACCGGGCTGAGCCCCGGGGCCGCTGACCCTGGGAGTTTTTTCCAATTGCTTGTCCAGGGAAGAGCTGATGGAGCGGCTGTCGTACCCGGCCTGCTGCAGTATCCTGGGAACCAGCCCCTGCTCCTGTTCCAGAAGAGCCTTGAACAGGTGTTCCACGTCTACCTGCTGATGACCAAGGCGCAGTGCAATTTCTTGAGCAGCGGATATAGCCTCCTGCGATTTCTGGGTGAATTTGTTTATATCCATAATATCCTCCGAACTTATATTAACCTTCTAAGCTGTCTGATCTCCTGTTCCATGCTTTCAATCCGTTCCAGAAGATCCACTACAATAACGCCGCCGATTGTAGGCAGCTCAAAATCCCGGCATATACGCATCAGCTTCTGCACCCGGAATACCTCCTTCTCCGGAAAATGATAGCTCTCCGGCGAGGTCCGCACCGATTCCACCCAGCCCATCTCAACCAATTCGCCGAGCATACACGGACATACTCCGGTACGCTGCACGAATTGGCTCCAGTGTATAAGGCTGGACCTGATAAGCAAACCCTGTTTTCTGGTATCTATATTGGACATGGATTCCTCCGTGAATAATGCCTCTATTGTCTGGGATTAAATACGGATGCCTGCGCCAGCTGTTCCCAGAGCTCTTTTTCTTCCTGAGAAAGATTCCTGGGAGCCTTGATCATTATCCGGACCAGCTGATCTCCTTTAGCAGCTCCCCTGCCCAGTCCCCTGCCTTTAAGGCGCATCTTCTGTCCGCTGCTTATTCCAGCCGGGATGTTCATCTCCACCTCGCCCTCCAGGGTAGGTACCCGCACCTTGGATCCCAAAGCGGCTTCCCAGGGAGCAACGGGCAGATCATAGATTATGTTGTCTCCGTCAACCTTGAACAGAGGATGCGGGGCAATCCTGACCTTGAGATACAAGTCACCGGCCGAACCAGAGCCCCGTCCCGGAGAACCCTGGCCGGATAGGCGGATCTTGCTTCCGTCCTTGATTCCCGAAGGAACATTCACGTTCAGGGTTTTGGTCTGCATCTTGGGCCTTCCGTCCGGCCCGATTACCTGTTCCTGCAGAGTGATGTTTTTCCTGCCCCCCTGATAGGCCTCTTCCAGGCTGAGTTCCAGGGTGGCCTCAGCATCCTGCCCCCGGACATGCCCCCTGGATGAAAATCCGGCCCCGGAAAAGGGATCCCCCCTGAATTCTTTTGAACGTGCGCCTTGAAAATCGCGGGCTTGACCTCCAAAGCCTCTGAAAATGGTTTCAAAGAAGTCGCTGAAACCACCCATGTCTCCCATGTCATAGCCGCCTCTCGGATCACCCTGGAACTCGAAGTGAACGTTTTCATAACCGGGCGGTGGCTGGAAATTTTGACCATGCTGCCAGTTGGGACCCAGGGCGTCATAGTGTTTTCTCTTTTCAGGATCCTTGAGCACTTCGTGTGCTTCATTAACGTCCTTGAACTTGTTCTCCGCAGAAGGATCATTGGGATTCAGGTCCGGATGATATTTTCTGGCCAGTTTTTTATAGGCCTTGGTAATTTCCTCCTGGCTGGCCTTCTTGTCCACACCCAGGATTTTGTAGTAATCTTTGTATTCCATAGACTAAGACTCCCTTCCCGACCAAATTTGTGCCTGATAGAGCGCAAAGTTCCTGACATTTCTTCTTAAGTTCGCAACCATTTAAGTCAAGTTCTGTTTTTTTCTGTAAGTCAGTGCAAAAAAAGGCCGGGATTGAGTCAATCAAGCCCGGCCGGAGTAACGCATGTTTTTTTTCAGGTTAACTTGACCGTTGAATGATCTCCTGGGCCGCTTTTCTCCCGGACCTGAGCATGCCCCCGAAGACCGGTCCCATCCTGAAAGAGCCGAAAGTGGCATTGGCAGACATCCCACAGACATAAATGCCCGGAAAAGCCTCCCTGGTGTTCTCCAGGGTATGTTGTTCCGCTATTTCGGCCCACATGGACTTTTCCCCTTCAAGCTTGCCCGAAGGAGTATTCAGCCTCAGATCCATCTTGCGCTCTATCACTCTCATGATTTCCACCGGATGTCCGGTGGCCTCAATTACAAAATCGGCACGTATGGTCAGTGGATCCACATGCAGCCCAGCGCTTTCTACTGCGGACCAGTTGATGACCAGCCCGGAAACCCTGTTTTCCCTGACCATAACATCCTCTATGCGGATAAGATTAAAAAATCTGGCCCCGGCTTTAGCAGCTTTGGAGCCAATAGTACACACTGCTTCCACCGAATCAGCAGTAAAGTATCCAGGAGCATACTCCACAGAGTTTACTTCAAACTCATCCAGGATTTCCCGGGCCTCTTCCTGGACCACTATTTCATTGAACATCATGCCCCCGCCCCACATGCCGCCTCCGGGGGCCAGATTGCGTTCGAAAACCGCAGTCTTCATCCCGGCCATGGCGAGATAGTAAGCAGCAACCATTCCTGAAGGACCCGCCCCGCAGACCGCCACGTCAAGCTCAAGACAGTCTTTCAGTTTTTTAGTGTAAGCATCTATAATTGCTCTGGAAATAACAATTTCATCCAGTGACATGATCATCCTCCCTAAATTACGATAGATTTATGCGGTTTGTGATCAAAAAAGGGCTGCTTCCCCTGAGGAAGCAGCCCTGAAAAAACTTATTGCCGCGCATCCAGGCGCGGATACGAATTTTCAAAGCCGCTTTCCTTCGCCGGTATTATCCGTATCAGGTTCAAGGGGTCTTCCGGTCAATCCGGAATCTCAGGCAGAACCTCCCCCAGCGGCATTTATTTCCATTAACCAGGAGAATTCATTGAAGAACGGGTTATTGTACTTTTATGGACTGTTATGGGACATTCATCCTCAGATAATCTGAAAAAATCAGACACCCGGATAATGTCATGAAATCTTGAGCATTATCCCTGAGAATACTCTATGAGCATGAATGCGTCGGTCCTTCTAACTCTCCAGGTTCCTGGCCACAAATTCCCAGTTGACCAGTTTATCAAGAACGGCCTGAACATAATCAGGCCGCCTGTTTTGATAATCAAGGTAATAGGCGTGCTCCCAGACATCAATGGTCAAAAGCGGTTTCTGGTTCTGGGCCAGAGGAAGATCAGCATTGGCTGTCCTGGTTACCTTGAGTTTATCACCGTCCAGAACAAGCCAGGCCCAGCCGCTGCCGAACTGGGTTACCGCGGCATTGAGCAGTTTCTTTTTGAATGTATCAAAGGATCCAAAAGAAGCCTCGATCTTCTGTTTCAGTAAAGCCGGCGGCTCTCCACCCCCTTTGGGGCTCAGGCAGTGCCAGTAAAAGGTATGATTCCACACCTGGGCAGCATTATTGAAAATCCCTGCCTGATCAGCTGAACCATAGGTGGAGATGACTACATCTTCCAGTGATTTTTTCTCAAGGTCAGTTCCAGCAATAAGCTTGTTAAGGTTGTTTACATAGGTCTGATGATGCTTGCCGTAATGAAACCCGATGGTTTTGGCCGAAATCACCGGTTCCAGCGCGTTCTGTTCATAGGGCAGCTCTGGAAGCACATGGACATTTCCTGTATTATCCTGAGTCATTATAAAAACCTCCTTGATGCGGTTTGTTCAGTTATAAAAACAAGGCTCTTCGACGTATGCAGTGGATTTGTTATGGCATTATACTATATCTTTCCAGCTCGGAATGTAAAAAAACGTTATTATGATTTAACATTATTCCATAGTGATTGTCGGGGAACCGGAAATATTATCGGTTGATGACAAAATGTCCATTCAAAAAAATTTTGCAAGTCCGTTTTGCTATTCCAGCTGATACCATCCCTTGCGTTCGCCGCCGATGTTAAGGGCGATAAATAAAACTGCCACGCCCACAAGACTGCTAAATGCCTGAACACCTACATGGAGTTGCAAATACATTATTACTCCAGCCAGACTGGAAAGTAAAAAGCCCCAGAAACCCCATTTTTTCCATTTAAAAAGAGCTGTTGCACATATTATATTTATTAACGCCGTGAGGCCTATACCAATAAATACCCATTCAGGAACAGCAGGGTACGCCTCCATCAGAATATCTCGAAAAAAAAACTGTCTCAATGCCTCTATGCAGTTAGCCCCGATGATTATTATCAACCAAAGGGTAAGGAAGCCGTGACGCTTTCTTTCTAGCATTCAACCTTTCCTTTTTTTTTGTTGTTTCTGTGAATAATATTCCCTTAGTACTGGCTTTATCCAAAAATTTTCTGTTAAGCAACCATGGCTGGATGATCCGGATTCAAAGCAGGAGCCAGACAATACAGGTGGATTTTATCCGTTTATGTTGCTGATTCGGCAGACCTTCCGGTCATAATTCAATTCCATACATCCTTGTATAAAATATACTGTGCTCAGCGTCAATCCAATGCCACTCCGGCTCAGAAACATAATTTCTCAGAAACATCCGGGTCAAAACAGGGCTGGACCAGAAATGAAAACGAAGATATACACATCCGCATAGAGTCAGGAGAAATAAACATGCAATACACCCAGGCCCGACCCGGAAGAATCTTTGTGTTAAGGCTGACCCAGGGAGAAATTATACACAGGGTTATTGAAGACTTTGCCCGAAAACAGGGTATCAAGGCCGCGGTACTGACAGCCCTGGGCGGTATCGAACATGGAAGCAGGCTGGTTACAGGTCCCGGGGACGGCCTGGAAAGACCTGTACAGCCGACTTTTCATACCTTGGAGGGCGTGCATGAAGCTGTCGGCTCCGGAACCATATTTCCGGATGAGGAGGGCAATCCTGTGGTGCATATGCATATGGCCTGCGGCAGAGGACAGAACACCCTTACCGGGTGCATACGCCCTGGTGTGGTTGTCTGGCAGATCCTGGAGGTGGTGCTCCAGGAACTCACCCATTTCCGTGGAGTGCGCAGTAAGGATAATGAACTTGGCGTATCTGTTCTCAGCTGTTCCTGAATTTCTGCCCTCGGGTAAATCTTGGCCAGACCGTGTGGCCTCCTTAAGGACCGGCGCCAGAGATTATCATCCCTGCTGTTTTTGGGACTTCAGACTTTCCTCCGCACACTTGACCGCACAGAGCTTCCCGCACATGGTGCATGTCTGTCCATCCCGGGCCAGTTGCATCCTTCTGCGGACCAGCTCCGGGTCCAGGGCATATTTTATCATTCCCTCCCAGTCCAGGGCCTGACGGCAATGAGACATCTGCAGATCCTGTTCCCTGGCGCCGGGTAAACCTTTGCTTAAATCTGCTATATGCGCGGCTATTCTTGCGGCCATGACTCCCTGGTAAACATCGTCTTCGTCCGGGATACACAGATGTTCAGCCGGTGTGACATAACAAAGAAAATCAGCACCTGCGGCTCCGGCCAGGGCTCCGCCAATGGCCGAGGTGATATGGTCGTATCCGGCAGCGATATCTGTAGGGAGAGGGCCCAGCACATAAAAAGGAGCGTTTCCGCACAATTTTTTCTGAAGCTGAACCTGTGCTTTGATTTCGTTCAAAGGAACATGTCCGGGACCCTCGATCATGACCTGTACATCTCGTGCATAGGCTCTTCTGGCCAGTTCGGCCAGAATCATGAGCTCCTCCAGCTGGGCCCCGTCCAGGGAATCCTCAATGCATCCAGGCCGGAAACCATCCCCCAGGCTCAGGGTGACGTCAAAACGGGCAGCTATCTCCAGAAGATAATCAAAATGTTCATACAGTGGGTTTTCCCGTTTATTGTAACTGATCCATTGCATGTGCATGGATCCCCCCCGGCTGACACAGGGCATAACCCGTCTGGAGGATTCAAGTCTTCGTAATGAATCCCTGGTCACGCCGCAGTGCACAGTGATATAATCCACTCCCTGCATGCACTGGTTTTCTATCTCCTGGAAAAGGTCCTCAGGGGTCATCTGGTGCATGGGCCTGCCCTTTTCAGCCATTCTGACAGCCAATCCGTAAATGGGCACTGTCCCCAGCATGGTCGGGCCTTTATCCAGAAACATCCGTCTCAATTTTTCCAGGTCTCCACCTGTGGACAGGTCCATAAGTGAATCTGTTCCAGCCCTGAGCGCAGCCTCCAGTTTTTGTTCTTCCCTGTGAACATCAATGCACTCCCCGCTGGTACCCAGGTTTGCATTGACCTTGGTTTTCAGGCCCAGGCCAATAGCCCTGATCCGGTCAAAATCATGGTTTATGTTCTTGGGCAGTATTGCCACTCCTCGGGCAATATTTACCCTCAGCTCATGCACGTCCATGGATTCATGAGCTGCTGCCTTTTCCATTTCAGGGGTGATTGTCCCTGCTTTGGCCTGCTTAAGCTGTGTAGGCATAAATAAATCCTCCTGCTGGAAAGATTTCAGGAGGGATGCAGGAAAGCAGATCAGAAGGAAGAATATCAGGTGTGATGGTTTCGCCCCCAAGATAAAGGGCTTCTGCTCGCCAATCCCTCCGCCGGTATTATCCGGATCAGGTTCAAGGGGTTCTTCTCAGCCCTTACTTTAAAGGGCGCCCCCTGGCTTTTTTTATTGTACAAGCAATCTGAATAAGAGCAAGACCGATTTATGCGGGCTTGCAAACATTATTCTAAGCCCGACTGAAATTCTTCGACCATCTTTTTTGCGGTTTGCAGCTGTTCGTGATTCAGCATCAAAGCTGTAGATTCCATGTTTTGCCTGGCCTGATCAAAACCCTGCTCAGCTGAAAGAAAAAACCACTTGTAAGCCAGGACATAATCCCTGTCCACGCTTCTGCCGTGCAGATAATAAAGTCCCAGGGCGTTCTGGGCCAGGAAATTGCCCTGCATAGCTGCACGGTTGAACCACTTGCAGGCCAGATCAAAATCCCTGGCAACGCCCAGCCCCTGGGAGTAATGCAGGCCAAGATTTGTCTGGGCGTAGACATTTCCCTGTGCAGCAGCCAGGCGAAAGAGTTCCATGGCCCTGGAGTAATCCCTGCGCACTCCTGCACCCCGGGCATATAGTTCTCCCAGGTTGTTCTGAGCCTCATGATTACCTTTTTCAGCAAAAGGACGATAAAGCTCTGCTGCCTGGCTCCAGTTTCCCTGCCTGTAGGCTTCATGGGCTTCTTCCAGACTTGAAGCGCTGACCCAGGACAGGATAAAAAACATGAAAATCAGGATGCACAGACCGAAAACAAGAGTTTTTCCCCAAAGAAACATGAGCTCACCTCCTTGAAGCGTTGATCCTGCTTACCATAACTCCGCCTACCAGCAGTTGAAACAGATGGTAAAAAATAAGAGGCAAAAGAATCAGACCCAGACCGGGGTGAAATTCGAAAATGATATTGGCCATGGGCACCCCTGCTGCCATGGTTTTTTGCGGAGCACAGAAAAGTGCGGCCATGGCGTTGGAGTGATTGAAACGGACTGTTCTTATGCCCAATAATACCAGAGCCAGCACGCACACCAGAAATATGATGGAACCGGCTCCGGCAAGAACAGCAGCGGCTGTTCCTTCTTTCAACCATATTCCATCCTGCCATGAATTGCAGAAAGCGGCATATACTATGAACAGAATAATCAGACTGCTGATGATGGAAAAATGTTTTTTGCAGGCATCCGCCTTTTGCCAGACCATGGGCCTCAGTGCCTGACCCACAAGTAAGGGCGCCAGCAAAAGCATGGAAATGTCCAGTATAAGGCTTCTCAGGGGCAGCTCTATTCCCCCGGCCTGCAGCCAGATACTGACCCATAGAGGGGTGATGAAGATTCCGGCTACATTGGCCAGGCTTGAATTGAAGACAGCTCCGGCTACATTTCCGTTGGTCATGAACGTGTAAGCCACAGAGGTGGCAATGGTCGTAGGCAGGACTGCCAAGAAGAAAAATCCGGTCTGCAAATCATCCGGCAGAATCGTAGAGGAACTTAAAATCAGACCAATGGCGGCCAGAGGAATTATCAGAAAAATAAATACCTGAACAAACAGGTGCAGCCTCCACTGCATTAGCCCGGATTTAAGAGAGGACAGAGACAGGGTCAGACCCTGAAAAAAGAAAATCAGAATCACTCCAAGTCTTGTGGTTGTCTCGCTGCGAAGGAGCCCTCCTCTGGCTCCAGGCTCAGTAAAAAGCCAGGCCAGAAGCACTGCAGCCAGAAGCCCGACTAGAAACCAGTTCTGCCTCAGCCATTGGGTCAAAAGCATTCTCCTGCTAACGAGCTTATTAGATTTAAGACTCAGTCTTCTGCCAGGCGCACATACAAAGTCAGTCCCCGGTGGTCAACAATAACCACCCTGTCTCCAGGAAAAAGAGGCTTTTTACCAATGTTTCTGGCCTGCCAAATTTCTCCCCGCACAAAAACATGTCCTTCCGGATCCAGTGGAGTCCGGACCAAGGCTTGTTCACCATGCATCTGGGTAACCATGTCTGTTGGTCCGGGCTGCATGGCCTTTTTATAAAAAGGGTAAAAAATTATATCCTTGATCACCAATGCCAGGATAATCAGACCAGCGGTGATGGCGCTGACCCAGCCCATATTCCATGCAAACCACAGTAGAATGGAAATCAGAGCATGACCCGGAATCTGCAGAAGAATATAGCGTAAAAGGGGCATTATCAAACTCTGGGGCTGAAAAATGTACGAAAAATTAACAATAAAACCCGGAATATTAAGGCGATATAGATTTCACCAAAAGCATATCTTGTCAACAGCCGCTTTTATGCTTTAAGTTTATTATCAAAAATTTTTTACTTATCAGTAAAGATGTGACTGCAAAAAGTCATTTTTGCAGTCACAGAGGTCAGAGGTCAGTAAAGACAAATAGTTATGTAGTTTATTTATTCCTGAATTATTCATTACCCGACTTTTTGCAGATGGATCAGTAAAGGATGTTTTTTAGAACAGAATTTTTGATTGAGTTTCCGGACAAATGTATAAATTTGACACATGTGCACATTTTTAATACCTGAATGAGTAGTACCATGATAAAAAAACTGCCCCTTTCCAATCTGTTCAGCCTCCGGCTGGCCCTGGTTATTTACCTGGTTACTCCGCTGGCCCTGATTCTGACCTTAACAGGTTATCTGGTGCTCAATGCACTGGAAAGACAAGTGGAACGCCAGATGCAAAATGACCTGGAGCTGGTGGCCCGTTCTATTCAGTTGCCCCTGAGCCATGCCCTGGAGCGTGACAGACAGGGAAGCATGCTTCAGGCCCTGGAATCAGCCTTTGCCATTGGCCGGGTATACAGCGCCAATGTATACGATCAGGATGGACAGGAAATAGCTTCAGCAGGAAGAGCCGATCCTGATCCGGAAAAGGAAAAGCTCACTGAATTGGCCGCCGAGGGCGAAAGACGGGGGGAATACGGCCATGTAGGCGGCAGGGATGTGTATTCATACTTTGTTCCTTTGACTGATTCCGGGGGGAGGATAAACGGTCTTCTCCAGCTGACCCGCCGTGAGAGCGATTTTCAGGAGGATATCCGGGACATAAGGACCAGGGGGATAATCGGACTGACACTGGGACTTTTTGTTATGAGCGGACTGGTTCTTTATGCTCACCACAAGGCCCTGGGCAAGTATTTCACCCGGCTGAGCCTCAGCATGTCCCGGGTGGCCCATGGAGAAAGAAGGCACCGTTTCAGGCCGCAGGGGCCAAAGGAAATTATGACTATAGGGCAGCGCTTCAACCATATGCTGGACAGTATTGAGGCAGCTGAAAAAGAAATTCAAAAGCGCAGGGCTCTCCAGGAAGAGCTGCAGGCCAGGTTGAGACAGGCAGAAAAGCTTGCCGCCATAGGACAGCTGGCTGCAGGTGTAGCCCACGAACTGGGAACGCCACTGAGCGTAGTCAGCGGGAAGGCTCAAAGGGCCTTAAGAAACAAACAGCTGCCCCAAGAGGTCTGTACAACTATGCATGAAATCCGTCAGGAAGTAGTGCGCATGGAATACATTATCCGTCAGCTCCTTGACTTCAGCAGGAGCAGCAAACAGCAGAAAAGGGATGTATCTCTTCATCAGCTCGCTTATTCTGCGCATGCGGCAGTCAGCGATGAAGCCAGGGATGCAGGTTGTGAGCTGCACCTGACCGGAGAAGATTTCCAGACAACTATTCTGGCCGATCCCACCAGAATTGAACAGGCTCTGGTCAATCTGCTCAAAAACGCGGTACAGTCAGCTCCAGAGGTCAGGGTTTATCTTGACTGGGGGGAACAGGACGGATGGGTCTGGTTTCAGGTGGAGGACAGCGGTCCGGGCATCCCCCAAGAAATTGAGTCCAAACTTTTTGAGCCCTTCTTCACCACCAAGAACGTTGGCATGGGGACCGGTCTGGGGCTTGCTGTGGTCCACGGCATTACAGAAGAGCACAATGGAAGCATCGAGGTCCAAAAGAGCAGCATGGGCGGAGCATGCTTCAGGATCCTGCTCCCTCGAAGCACAGCGCACACGAGTCAAAGAGACAGTGGGTACAGTGAGAACATTAATAACCGGGAGTGAAGGTTGTCAGGCATGAACCAGGATCAAATAAAGGACAACAAGATCCTTGTGGTAGAGGACGACAAGGGACTGGGCAAACTGCTTGTGGAGGAAATCCATGATCACGGCCTGGAAGCCCTGTGGGCATCCAGTGCGGAAGAGGGTCTGGATATAATGCAGGACTGGCCCCCGGACTTGGTGGTGAGCGATCTGCGTTTGCCGGGTATGGACGGACTTAAGTACCTGGACAGGGTCAGAGAGAGTTATCAGGGGACACAGCCCGACTTCTTGATTATTACCGCCTTTGGGACCATTTCCAAAGCTGTAGAAGCCCTCAAGGCCGGAGCCGAGGACTTTCTGACCAAGCCCCTGGACCTGGATCATTTTGTCCTGACCGTGGAAAGAATACTGCGCAACCGGGCCTTGCGCAAGGAGGTCATGCACATCAAAAGCCTATTGAATACTGACAGCTTTCACGACATGTACGGACAGAGCAGAAGCATGCGTTTTTTATTCGATCAGGTCAGCCGGGTTGCCCATGCTGACGGGCCGGTTCTTATTCTTGGAGAATCAGGCACAGGCAAGGAACTGGTGGCCAGAGCCATCCACGCCGAGAGCAATCGAGCCAGAAATCCCTTCCTGGCAGTGAATTGCGCCGGGATCCCTGAACATCTTCTGGAAAGCGAGTTTTTCGGACACAAGGCAGGGGCCTTCACCGGGGCGAACAGGTCCAGGCAGGGACTATTTGCCGAGGCCCACAAAGGCACCCTGCTTCTGGATGAAATTTCAGAAATGCCTTTATTTATGCAGGCCAAACTACTGCGTTTGCTGCAGGACGGCAAGGTCAGGCCTGTGGGAGAAAACCTGGAAGAACAGGTGGACGTACGCATACTGGCCGCCACCCATCGGGACCTGGAAGAGGAGGTCAGACAGGGCCATTTCCGGGAAGATCTTTTCTACCGTTTGGAGACCTTTACCCTGAGAGTGCCTCCCCTGAGAGAAAGGGACAGTGATCTGGAGCTTCTGGCAGAACGTCTGCTGCGCCGCTTCTGCGTCCAGACGGGAAAGAGAATCCATGGGTTTTCAGAACCGGCCCTGAATATCCTTGGAAAATATCACTTTCCCGGCAACGTACGGGAGCTTCAAAATGCAGTGGAAAGGGCAGTGACTTTCTGTGACGGCCAGGAGATACTGCCCAAGCATCTGCCTGCCAGAATCAGAGAGAATCATGCTCAGAGCATGGAGCAGATTCCGGCGGGATCGCCCCAGGGCCTTTTTCATGACAAGAGCCTTCCACCCCTGGCTGAAATAGAGAAACGCTATATTCAGCATGTCCTGGACAGGGTTGGGGGCAACAAACGCAGGGCTGCAGCCCTTCTGGGCATAGGCCGACGTACCCTGTACCGCAGGCTTGGACAGGAGATCTGAAATATGAAAACATTGAGATTTCTCAAGGCTGCACAAAATCAAAGCATGTGTGTCAAAAGTACACAATCATGTACTTATAATTCCTTGCCCATGAGTGCCATCTCTTAAGGTCCTTTAGGCCCCAGCCCACTGCATGCGGTCATTTCGCTTTCCTTTTATTATTCTGGCACGCCTGTTGCTTGATAGTTAATCAGGCACCAGCCGAATGTTTTCGGCTAAAAAATCAACTATTAGGAGGTTTTGATGTTTAAAAGAAGCAGTACTAGTTTTCTCATCCTGGCTGTGGCTTTCATGTTTGTCCTGGGTCTTGGTTTAAAGGCAAAGGCTCAGGAAGGATACCAGCAGGATTACCAGCAGGAGGGACAGTACCAGGAATACCAGCAGGAAATGATGCAGCAGCAGGCCCCTCAAGTGGATGTCAGTGATGCTGAACTGGACAAGGTGGCCGAGGCTTACCAGGCCGTGACTGAAGTCAGGGAACAGTTCCAGGATGAGCTAAGCGACGTCACTGATCCTGAAAAGGCTCAGCAGCTGCAGGAGCAGGCCGGGGAAGAAATGGTCGAGGCTGTTGAAGCCCAGGGTCTGGATGTTCAGACCTATAATCAGGTCATGGAAGCAGCCCAGGTTGATGAAGAGCTCAGAAACAAGCTACTGGACAGGCTTGAAGGAATGTATTAATTATTAAGGAGGATTGGTAACTATGTGGATTAAGGGTTTTGTGATTTCTCTGGCGGCCGTTCTCATGCTCGGGCTCTCCATGGGTTGCGAACCTGAACCCATGGAAGAGTATGATCCTGATGCATTTGAACCAGAAGAATATGAACCGCCTGAAGAATATGAGCCGCCTGAAGGATACGAGCCGCCCGAAGGATATGAGCCGCCTGAAGAAGATCCATACGGCGAGCCCGGTGAAGAGCCGAGACTTTAGCACTTCAGGTCAACATTGATTTCTTTTCATGATTCCAGATAAAAAGCCCTCTCCCAAGAGGGCTTTTTTATCTGGCTCAACCCCATCCGTTTTTTCCATTCAAAAACAAGAGCGCGAGATGATTCAGAACTGCAGAAGCAGGAATCGTTGCAGCAGCATCTACAACACTCTTTCAATACAGCCTGTTTTGACCAAAAAAA
>SL_5KL_010_SEDDRAFT_10000883_pt1 | contig 18857 bp, 17 predicted proteins | sample SodLakKL_010_SED_FD_9118 | JGI IMG/M metagenome (IMG submission 9118)
TTAACCATCTATTGTGCTAAAATTCTGAATCTCTAAATCATTAAGATTTTATAATAGATGGATTGTAAAATTACCACCAAAACTGAAAAAACCGGGCACGTTGGCCCGCCCAAACAGGCAGCTACAGGAGACATAAAAATAAATATTTAACAACCAAACAGCCTGTTATAATTAAATACATAAATTTTAGTATGCATATATAAAAATTTAGCAGAATAAATATTTTTTTTATCCGGTTTTTTTTCGATTTAAACTTAATATGATTATATTTGCATATCACTTGTTACCGGTTTTTTGTTTTAACGGATCAGGAACCAAAAAAAGTCAATATTAACAAATATACTTTTCGGAGAAATCAGAACTTTGAATACATTTTATACAAATTAAAAATATATAAATCAAAAACATATTAAAAAAATTGTCATATTTTTAAATTGTTAATAAGTTTAAAGCATTACAATAAGTTTTATAAAAAGCTGTAAATCAAAATTTTATCTTTTAAAATATTTTTTAATACACATAACATGTTGTTTGAAATCTCGTTAATTATACTAAGTAATTTCCGCAATAAATCAAATTACTTTTTTTATTAAATTTAAATAATTTAAGATTAAATTCGCGGGATTGCAATATAACTTTAGAAAATATGTTAACTCAAAAATTATAATACAGACAATAATTTTAACAAGTATAATAAACTATTTATATACATTTAAAATTTTTTCTTTTACCTTAACAGGGTAGATAATATCATTATGAATACAATAAAAAACATATTAATAATAGATGATGATAAGAGTAGCTTAGATGTAGTTAATAATCTTTCTTCAAAACTTGGATATAATATATATTATACACAAGCAACAAATCAGGCTTTTGATAAACTCAAAAAAAATGATATCAGCATCGTATTTGTTGCCATGAATGAAGCAGCTATCAATGGCATCAGTATTATTGAAAAGATTAAAAAATCATATCCCGACATTTCCATAGTTGCTCTTACAGAAAATTGTAATATGCAAAAGGTAATTGATTACGTCAGGGCAGGTGCAAAGGATTGCCTAAACAAGCCCTTTAGCACGGAGGAGATAAAAGAGGTGATTGAGCGTATTAATCAATTTACTGAAGTACAAATACAACTCAAAAAAACCGAACTTAAATACAAGCATACCCAATCGGAATTAAAAGAAAATTTACCTGTAGAAATAGTAGGTGTTAGCCCGGGAATAAAGGAAGTTTTTAACATGGTAGCTAAAGTTGCAGCTACCGATGCGACCTCAGTTTTAATCACCGGCGAAAGCGGCACAGGAAAAGAAGTGATAGCCCGTTCTATACATGCTTTAAGCAGCAGAAGCAATAATTTTTTCCATTGTGTAAATTGTTCTGCAATACCTGAATCGCTTTTCGAAAGTGAGTTTTTCGGATATAAAAAAGGAGCTTTTACAGGAGCTGCAGAAAGCACCAGTGGATGGTTTGAAGTTTCACACCATGGTACACTTTTTCTTGATGAAGTGGCCGAACTGCCACCCGGATTACAGGCTAAATTTCTGCGTGTACTTGATGACAAAATGATCAGCAGAATAGGTACAAAAAAATCAATCAGTCTTGACCTTAGAATTATTACTGCTACAAACAAAAACCTCGAACAACTGGTCAAAGAAAAAAAATTCAGAGAAGACCTCTATCACAGGCTCAATACATTTGTAATAGAAATACCTCCACTGCGTGAAAGACAAGAGGATATTCCCGAGCTGGTCAATTATTTTGTTAAATACTTTTCAAAAAATCATGGTAAAAACATTACCAAAATTCAGGAAGACATTTATCATTACCTGGCACAGTATCCATTTCCCGGAAATGTCAGGGAATTAAAAAACATGATAGAGCGTGCCATGATAATATGTGAGAGCGATGTTTTACAGGTCAAAGATTTTTCTTTACCGGTTGAAAAAACAAAACGAAACACTTTGTTAAAACAATATGATATAACAACAGAAGAACTAGACCTTGAAAAACTTGAATATAAAGCTATCATGAAAGCATTAGAGCTCAGCAAATTCAACAAATCAAAAGCAGCCGAGATGCTCAATATTACCAGGCAATCATTGCAACGCAAGATAAAAAAACATGGAATAAAAAAATAAAATCATGTTAACCGGATGCAGAGTATAATCATAAATCGATTGTAAATAGAAGGCTGCGCCAATTTTTGCCCATTATTTGACACCCGTACGAATTCGGTCAAAATTAAAAAAAATTACCTTTCATCTCCGGCACTTCTATACTACACAGAACCATACAAGCTATTACATTAATATAATCGTGCCCATTATCGGTCATATTTTTTTCTTCTAATTTGAATTGAAATATGTTAAAACCTATGTTTCATGCTATTAAAAAAAATGGCATAAAATTGGCTATTAAAATTTTGCAGAAAAATGATTAATAATGAGAATAGTCATAATCGGTAGCCGGTCAATAGATCCCTCCACTAATAACAGTGCAGTGGATATTTCAGTATTAAGCATAGCAAATAATATTGAAGAAGCCATCAATATTTTAAAAAATACCGTTGATGAAACAATGGTGCTTTTAACCGATTGTGATCAAGATACATTCCATAAAATAATTGAAAAATCAAATCTTATTAATCACCCTGTAAAAGTGCTGATGATAAACAATAAAAAACGTTATTTTATATTAGGCGACAATTCATATAATAATTCGATAAAATATCATATACCGATATAACTTAATGAATCAACAACATCTGGAAAGTAAATAAAACAGGGATAAGAAGATGGTGGCAATAAAAAAAGAGCTGCCCGCAAATAGCGGGCAACCCAATGGAGTCTATTTGCAAGACACAAATAAACCATTTACACTACAAATATAACAAAAAATTATTCGGAAAACAAGCTGTTAAACACTAAAAGACTATGCAAACTAAAATAATGACCAAAATCAAACACCTGCCCATTTGCGGTCATTTTTTTTCGACAAACCCTGAGTATTAGCGCTTAAAATTATTAATAATGATATATTAAAAAAAGAAATGTCCGTTATCGAGCAAATAAAAAATACTATTTTTTACCTCTGAAAAAGCTTATATATTGGATTACAAGAATTTGAAAGTTATGGCATGATATTAGCATATAAGGATAAAATGATTAAATAGTTAGCTAAAAATACATTTTTTTAAAATAAAATAAAAAAGCAAAACATGAAATTTTTTTTGGTAGTAGCATTACTTTTTTTATCTGCCATGGCTTCCAGGAGCCAGGATTTTGTTTACAGACCCGTAAATCCGGCATTTGGAGGCAATTACCTGAACCATCAATGGATGCTCAGGTCTGCGGAGATACAAAGTGAATTTAAAGAAGAGGTAGTACCCAGGGATACTTTTAGACGTGATCCGCTTGAAGATTTTGAGGCAGGCTTAAGCCGTCAGATATTAAGTCAACTTTCCCGCCAGGTAATGTCAGATCATTTTGGAGAAGGACCAATTGGCGAAGGCAGTTATTTATTCGGGAATTATCAAATTGAGGTGAGCCCGGGAATCGATGGACTGGTCATATATATTATGGATACAACAACCGGTGGAGAGACGACCATTACCATACCGCATTTTTAGGCTTGCTTAAAAAATTTTTAATGGCTACTAAAATTAATATGAACACAAAATATTTTATCAAATACAAAATAAGTTATCTTTTTCTTATTTTAATATTTTCGGGTTGTTCTTCAATGTTCAGGGTGCCCATGAAGCCCGAAGCGGCACGATTGGGTGAATTCTCATCGGTACATGAGGAATTAAAGTCTCTTCCCAGGCCCAAGGAAAAGGTAGTAGCAGCGGTATATCAATTTCGCGACCAAACCGGGCAATATAAGCCGTCAGAGGTGGGTGCAAGTTGGTCTACAGCGGTTACGCAGGGAGCCACTACGATGTTACTGCAATCTCTTGATGAGTCGGGATGGTTTGTTCCGATCGAACGCGAAGGCTTATCAAATTTATTGCAGGAAAGGCGTATTATTCGTTCCAGCCGTGAGCAATATCAGGGTGGTAACCAGGGAGGGCAACTCTTGCCACCATTACTTTTTGGGGGCATAACGCTTGAAGGTGGCATTATTTCATATGAAACCAATGTAGTAACAGGCGGTGCCGGCCTGCGGTATTTCGGAGCAAGCGCCTCCGGAGAATACAGGGAAGACAAAGTGTCCGTTTATCTGAGAGCAGTTTCCACCAGCAATGGAAGGATATTAAAAACAGTACATTCATCTAAAACAATATTATCACAAAAGTTGAGCGGTGGCTTGTTTCGTTTCGTATCTCTAAAAAAAATGCTGGAAGCTGAAGCAGGTTATACCTATAATGAACCATCACATATGGCTGTTAAAGAGGCAATAGACAAGGCTGTATATGCGCTGATAGCAGAGGGAGTAATAGACAGGCTGTGGGAAACTGAAAACCCGGAGGACATTAACCATCCTGCCATATTAAGATACATAGAAGAATCAAAAAGAGCTTATGATACCGATTATCTTGGTTTTCATTATTTAGAAAACCGCAGAAACACCACAGCTGTAGAGTTAACAGGATCTGCCAAAATGTATGATGGCGATTATGAAGGCGGCAGGATATTACCCGGCCTTGACCTCTCCGTTGGCTTTAACCAGGACCGCCCCCTATCATTCAGCTGGACCACAGGTGTAAGCCGTGTCGAAAGCAGAAATGTATTCCATGCCAATATTGGATACTCTAACTTTGACCTGAAGTATCGCTTCATGAACAATTACCAGGGAAGCCCCTTTTTGAAATTGGGCGGCGGAATACTATATCATACGGAAGAATATTATGTGGATGAACCATTTAATTTTGATAAAAACCTTATACCTTTTATAAATATGACTGCAGGTTACGAATGGTTAGTCGGAGAACAAACCGGAATCAATGTAGCACTGACAAACCATCAATTGCTAAAAGACGACATTGACGGTATGGAGTATGGAAGATTCTACGACCGGATCTGGTCATTTGATGTGGGAATTAAATACTATTTTAATTTACTGGATAGAAGACAAAGAGATGATAATGCCAATTAACCAAATGTTTAACTTTTTAAAAGCCAATTTTGCCAAAGGACAAAATTGCAAGACTCAATCAAATCATTTACAATTTTTTAATTCAAGCCGCAAGGCAAATTTTTAACAATTAAACCATTTACAAACTTAAAATTTTTAAATTATGAAAAAATTAATTGCAGTTATCGGAGTACTCGCTTTTACAGCGGGAATAGCAGTTGCTGAAGATCCTAAGAACAAAAGTGATATTCAGCAAACAGGAAAGCATCACTATGCAGAAGTTAATCAAACTGATGGTAAAATTGAATCCTATGTTATTCAATCCAACAAACACAACTCAGCAATCGTTAATCAAACAATGGAGTCTGGAGATGATGTTGACAAAATTTTGAGCAATATCAATCAATCAGGCAAATATAATGAAGCTATTGTTGAGCAGATTCATGACCGTGATTGGGAGTGGCAATATGCAGGACCCGGTGGTTTAATAGAAACATATATTAATCAATCCGGCAACCATAACATGGCTAAGCAAATTCAAGGTGATCACAGACAGCTTGGTAACCTATATGCTGAAATCGATCAAAGCGGTAATCACAACTGGGCTGAACAAAATCAGCAAGCACGTGGTAACAGTGCCTACATTAACCAGGGTGGAAATAATAACGAAGCTTACCAGGCACAAGACACAGAATTACCTCCGGAAGCTTTAGGAAGTATGAATTATGCACTCATCGATCAGGCCGGAAATCATAACCATGCAGCTCAACAACAAAATGGTTGGAGCATGGATGCTGAAATATATCAAGGAGGAAATAGCAACGAAGCATTACAAATGCAAGATGGTTGGGTAAACGATGCATATATAAGCCAAGACGGTAATAATAACTGGGCAGTTCAGGATCAGTATGGTGACTTAAACTATGGTTCAATAGTACAAAGCTCTAATAATAATATTGCTGAGCAGCATCAAATTTCTACTGGCAAGGGTTCTAATCCATATGTTCCAATAAACTATGGTGAAATTGAGCAAAAAGGCGGAAACCATAACAAAGCTTATCAGACCCAAACATCAGGTTATCCTGGCGGTAAAACTGAGGATGGAATATTAAATGAAGCTATAATCTGGCAAGATGGTGGTAATAACTGGGCTGAACAAGTTCAAAATTACAAGAATAACTATAGTAAAATTGATCAATTAGGTGACCATAACAGTGCAGACGTATATCAAAACGGATCTAACCCAAATTGGAGTGAGATAATGCAGCATGGTAACCACAATACTGCAATAGTAAATCAACTTAATCCCTAATATAGGGGTTGATTGTATGCACAAATAAACCATTTACATAGTTTTTTGTGCTAAACAAGTTCAAGAGCCGGCATTGGAAATTTCCCAAAGCCGGCTATCTTGGGCTAAATATAAAAAAATGATGAAAACACTAAGCATCAGTTTATTTATTCTGTTTTTGCTTCCTTGCTGGTTAATATCACAGCAGGATGAATCCGGTGATTTTCAGGATGGTATTTTCCTTGAACAAATAAGCCCGGAAAGCAACCGGATCATACAGGTTTCTCCAGGCAACTTTAACGGAGACGCTATAGGTTTTGGTTACAAGGAAATGATGGAACTTTTAAACTCCAGGATTGCCAGAGCAGAAAAAGAAAGTCATATGATAATTCACCAGGAAGGTGAAAAAAATGTGGCTAATATGGTAATAGAGGGAAGAAACAATGCCATGGAGGTTTTACAGTTAGGCAATGAAAACCTGTATGAGGGTAAATTGATAGGCGATGAAAACCTTATCCATGTATTGCAAAACGGCCATTTGAACAAGCTTTACCAGGTAATGCAAGGCGATGGTGCAGGGTTACAGGTAATACAGGAGGGACAGGGCCTGGAACTTATACAGATCGAGGCCGCAGGAAATGCCCCTGCATATCAAATACACCAAAGAGGTGAAGGAATGAAGTTGCACATCGAACATAATTACTGATCAGGATTCATCATAAAGAAGCAATTAAGAAAAACAAAGCCCGGAAAGAAAGGAAGAACTTTGTTTATATAGTTTTACAACCGGGCTTTGTTTTTTAAAAAGTCACGATAAAATACGATCATGAAAATAAAATGGTATAATACAAATCTTAATAAAAAGATAAATACCCTTTTGATGTGTTGTATTATTATAACAGTTAGTTTAATTACCGGCGGTTTTTCAATTAAACAGGATAAATCCTGTGAAGCCACTATAAGGCATTCAAAAGATGGTGAAATGCATAAGTTCGCAGGGATATTTATAAACAAAACTGAAACACCCATAGATGCCCATTACACAATGGATGCTACCAGGGAAGGTGCTTCCGGCAGATCTGTGTCAAGCCAAAGCGGTAGTTTCAGGGTAAAAGAAAATCAACAAAAAGATTTATCCACAACTTCTATAAACATACAAGAAGGTGATATATGGAAGGTAGTGCTAAAAATATATAAGGACGAAATAAAAATATGTGGCGACTCTATAGTAGTTGAATAATTAAATAACAAAATTTTTAAGGCAACACAATGTCAAACCAAAATATCTTGCTGTGAAACTCTTAAGAACAAACCGATTCATTACAGTATTTATTATATTACTGATATTAATTCAATGCAGAGATGACAAGTTATCACCCGATGCCAAAGGAACAATTGAGGGCAAGGTGCTTGATAATAAAGATCTCTCGCCCATTGAAAATGCTGAAGTATCAACCAGCCCAGCTACCCATACCGTTCTTACCGACTCAAACGGTACTTTTACAATGGAAGTAAAAGTGGGCGAGTACAATGTCATTGCCAAAGAGAGAGATTATTTCTCCTCCAGTACTTCAGTGAAAATAAACATCAATGAAACCACACATGTGATTATTAAATTAGACGAGAGGATCACAGAAGTAGAGTTGCCCGCTTTTACAGATCACTACTATCCCAAAGACCAGCAACAAAATGTACCTGTAAATGATACCATAAGGTGGCAACTCAAAAATAAAGGCAAGGAGCTAGACGATACTGTTAAATTTAATCTCAAACTATATGAAGCAGGCAAACCTGCGTCCCTGCACAAGGAGAATCTTACAGATACATTTGCCACTGTTAAAGGTTTAAAATTCAACACTACATATCTATGGCAAGTGTCGGCTGAAAATAAGGCAGGGAAAACTTATTCAGAAGTACGGTCTTTCACTACACGTGTTTTTCCTGACGATTTTGTGCTTTATGCTAAACGGGTTGATGATGTTTCACAGATCTTTGTCACCGATACAATAGGCAAAAGTAACATACAGCTAACACACAATAATTATCACAGTTGGCGGCCAATATCTAACCAACAAAAAACGAAAATCGCTTTTTTGTCTACCCGTGATATTAATCCACAACTCTATACAATGAACATTGATGGCAGCGATACAAAAAAAATCACCAATATACCCACAGGCGGATATTACAATAAAGGTGTGGGGTTTTCCTGGCTTCCCAATGGTGAGCAACTGGTTTTCTCAGCCTATAATAAACTTTATACAATAAACTATGATGGTACAGGCCTTAAACTGCTGACCTCAATATCGGAAGAAAAACATTTCAGGGAAGTTGATTGGTGCCCGGTTAATGACAAAATAGTAGCCCTGACACTGGGCGTAAACCGGTATGATGCTGAGATCCTGTTGATGGATAGCGACGGTTCAAACAAAGAAGTTATTGTTGGCGATAAAAAAGGAGCACTTGAAAATCCTGTATTTTCAATCGATGGTAAAAAAATACTTTATACATACGACGTTTCGGGTTTCCAGTCAAACCAGGGGCGCCAACTCGATGCACGTATATTTCAGTATAATATTCAAACAAGTAAAAAAGAAGATCTGTCAGCCTTTAAACCCAATGGTACTAATGATCTTGCTCCCCGCTATACGCGTGACGGGGCAAAAATACTTTTTATAAACACAGCAAACTGGATTGGTGCACGAAAAGACCTTTATATAATGCCAACTGATAGCATAACAAGCCATCACCGCCAAAAACTGATCGAAGATGTGGAAATGGTTGACTGGTCAAGAAAATGATCTTATAGCAAAAAATTAGCCTGGGAAACTATTTAAATAAATGCCAAAAATGAAAAAAATAGCTGCTTTGCTAATACTGTTGTTTTCATTACTCCAACTACAGGGGCAGATACAAATGTTTTTGGATGATAACGTCGATAAGCAAAAAAGTATTGATGGAATAGAAGTTACAGATATGATATTTAATGAAACCATTACAAAAATAGGCAACGATTTCCATCATCATTTTTTTCAGAACTGGCAAAACCCTTCTGATATTACCGGCATATCAATTTACATAAAGGAAAGACCTGTACCCGGTATGGGTAGTATTATTTATGTGGAAATCGAAGATCGAATGGTTTACCAGGCATCTCTCAGGCCGCAACATCAACAAATAATTGATGCTGCAAAAGATGCAATAGAAAGAGCGCAGTCGCATTTGATCAATTACGAAACGATACAACAACAATTGAAAAGTGAAGATGAGGCCGGAAGCGGTATTTATTAAATAAATCTGTCCAAAAACGTACACATGCCCATATACGGTCATAATTTTTCGACCAACTTTCAATCAGAACTTTTGTTGCTTTTAAATATTTACCTGATCCCAAAAAAATGTCCGCTTTCGGGCAAATAAGAAATACAATCCTTATATTTTCCGGGCCTAAATTCTGAGCCACAATAACTTCAATATCCTGGCATGATATTAGAGAAATTAGACAAACAATTAGTTCAATCATTAAATTTTTGGAACAAAAATAAAAAGACATTTATGGGACTTAAAAAACGATTTTTTTTATTAGGAGCATTTCTTTTTTTATTCACACTTACACCAAAGGGTCAGGATTTTGTTTATACGCCAATAAATCCTGCATTTGGTGGTAATTACATGAACCACCAATGGATGTTACAGTCGGCTGAGATGCAAAATAAATTTGAGGAAGAGGAAGCTGCCAGGGATCCATTTAGTCGTGATCCACTTGAAGACTTTGAGGCAGGCTTGAGCCGTCAGATATTAAATCAAATTTCCCGCCAGGTAATGTCGGATCACTTTGGTGAAGGCCCTATTGATGAAGGCAGATATCTATTCGGAGATTATGAGATCGAAGTCACTCCGGGCATGGATGGGTTGGTTATATATATCCTTGATACTACTACCGGTGGGGAAACGACCATTACAATTCCTCATTTTTAAGGATGGTAAAAGCACAACACCAAAAGCTTATTTAGTGTATATATGGTTATTGATTTAAGCAACCGGGGCCTTAACATCATAAGCCGGCAATGCTATTTTTTATTTTATCAACAGGAAGCTTTTTATCCATTGATTCACTTTCGATAGTCTTAAATATAGATTTATAATTTATTATTCCCGACTTTTTTGAAAAAAAGACTATTGAGGTTAATGCAGCATTTTTTGCCCCTACACTTCTAAAATCGTATTGAATGATTTCTGCGCCTGTTTCAGGTATATCAAGGCTTTTATCTATATAGAGCACTCCCTTTTTCATATTGTTGATGCGTTTTAAATTATGCTTAAGGCCATCTTCTGAAGTTATAATAACAACATCGGGTATATTTATTCCGTGAAAATTAATTTTACCGGGCGACAGATTCAACTCAGCTGTTGAGAATCCCACTCCCACAGTAACAGGATAACTGCCTTTTTGTGTAACATCCAATCCTGAGCGTATTGCACTCTTCGACAGTATTGCTGCTGCGAGCTGTACGCCTTCACCTGCCGACCCGCTTAATATAATTGATATGGGTTCTTTAAGGTTGTGAGTATATTCCCTGTCGATTATTGAAACTTTGCTCAACAAGTCTTTTGTTTTCTTGCCTTGAGATAGTTTATAAGCAGGCCTGCTATTCTCCCATTCTCCAATTTTACGTCCCGAACTCTCAACAATTTCATTAAGTTTACGCCGGGGGTTGAGCTTAACACCATAGCTAGGGCAAATTTCGACTATCTCCAGGAGTGAAAATCCTTTAACTTGAAAAGCAGATGAGAATTTATCTGATATATCACCAATACCGAGTACCCTGCAAGTATATGATGCTCCTGCTGTATGTGTCAGGGCACATATATCGTATCCTGATAAAGGATTACCTTCATAAGATGTTGTAGTAGCAAAATTCTTAGGTGTAAGCCCGCTTGTTTGCCCGCCGGTCATACCATATAACATATTATTATGCAAAATCACAGTCATGTTAAGGTTTAATCTTGCCGCTTCCATTATGTGTTGAAGGCCTATTGTAGCACCACCATCACCAATAAAAACGACAACTTTCTTATCGGGATTTTCCAGGCCATAAGATATACCGGCACCAAGTGCAGCCGATCTTCCATGAAGTCCATGTACTGTATGAGTATTAAGACATTTATCTATGATCCCGTGGCACCCAATATCTGTTACCATTATTACATCTAATGGTGAAAAACCGAGATCTTCAAGGGCTTTCATACTTTGTTTTGCTATAAGATCATGGCCACAGCCTTTACAATATGGCAAAGATGACGTGTTTAACAATTGTGAGCTCATTTTTTTACCTCCTTTATTATTTCTTCGGGTGTAATCATTTTACCCAATCCTTCTACAAACCGAATATTTTCAGGCCTTTCAACACCAAAAAGTAACTGGCCGAATTGATTGTTTATATTTTCTTCGGCAATTACGGTTTTTTTGTATTTATTTATTATTTTTTTATACACATTCGTAACAGGAATAAGAGTTTTTGGTATCAACAAACTGGTTTTTATTCCCTGTTTTCGCAAATCACTAACGGCATCAATGGCAGCCGCTGAAGAAATTCCGTATGATACTACAATGTTTTTTGCTCCATCCTGTTGATCATAATCATAGTAGGTATATTCATCCAGGTATTCATTTATTTTTTTTTCAAGCCGGCGGGTATTATTAAGAGCATCTTCAGAAGAATGTTGGAGAATACCGTACTGATCATGTGTTGATGCATTGAAACGAACCTGGTGAACATTTTGGTTAACAGGCAAAAATTCGGGAACTAATCCTTCAGCGTCATATGTTTTGTAATTAGAATCTTTATCGAAATATTTTAGCTGCGTTTGTTTTATGTTATCAAGCAGGTTAAGGTCAAAACTTTTTTGTGTCATCACCTCTTCTTTTGAAGTAAGCAGCACCACTGGTGTTCTAAGTTTAGCTGCGATATGAACTGCTTTTTCCGAAAGTTTCCAGCAATCTTCAAAATTGGAAGTAGCGAGCACCGGCAAAGGATGTCCTCCCGACATCATTCCTTTCAGTGCAAGCAGATCGCCCTGGGCACCACAAGTAGCTGTACCCGTAGCAGGCCCTAATCGCTGAACAAGCACTATTACCATAGGTAATTCCATCATATATGCCATATTAACAGACTCTATCATAAGTGCCAGGCCTGGGTATGATGTTGCGGTTACGGGAATTTTTCCGGTAATAGAAAGCCCCGACATCCATTGTAAAGTTGTTATCTCATCGGGTGCAGGCAACATTATCGACATTCTTTGGCTACCATAGGCATACAGAAGATTGGCAGGAGTGATGGGATATCCGATAAAAGCATCGGCCCCTGCACGTGCCATGCTTTCAATCATAAGGCGCGACCCGTCAATCAGCACCCTTTCACATTTATCTTTTTCTTGCATATACAACTCCTTTATTTATTATATTATCAATTTCTTCTTCAGTGTATCCCAGCCAGTCTCGGAGAATCATTTCGGTATGTTCGGCATAATGTGGTGGCGGGGAGAGATGCTGCCTGGTCAATTTGTCGTCAGTAGAAAAAGCAATGGCACGCACACCTTCAATTTTCTTGTTGTCAGGGTAATTACCATGCAAAACCATATCTTTGGATTCAGGCACATCAAAAACCTCTTTCATATTAAAAACACCGCCTGCAGGAATACGTTTTTCACCGAAAAGCTCCAGTATTTCTTCGCGTGTATATTCCGATATAAGGTCCTGCAAAACAGTTAATATTTCATCTTTGTTGATAACCCGGTTCTGGTTTTGCGCAAATCTTTCATCTTCGGCTAGTTCGGGTCTTCCCAGTAAAGTTATAAGCTCCTTAAATTGTTTATCTGTCCCAGCAGCTAAAACAATTTCTTTATTATCGGATGTTTTAAATATTGTTCCGTAAGGCACTATATTGGGATGATCCGAACCAATTCTTTCGGGTATGGTTTTGCCAACCAGCCAATTGGTAGCCTGATTGGCAAGTGAAGCTATACCGGCTTTAAAAAGTGATGCTTCGATATATTGGCCTTTACCGGTTCTTTCGCGATAAAGCAAAGCAAGTAATATGGCTTCTTTCAAATGATGAGCTGCTAAAACATCCATCAGGGCTACAGGCATTTTAGTAGGTGGCCCCCCGGGGTTGCCATTCATATATGTGAAACCACTTTCAGCCTGAATGATAGCATCAAAACCTGCTCTTGAATTTTTTAAACCATATCCGGTTATGTGCGAATAAATTAATGCCTGATTGTATTGTTTTAACGTAGGATAATCAACCTTAAGTTTTTCAGCATCGCCGGGTTTATAGCTTACCAATACAATGTCACATTCAGCAGTAAGCTTGTAAATAATATCCAGGCCTTCTTTTTCCAAAAGGTTTACAGCAAAAGAATATTTCCCCCAGTTAACACATGAGAAGTACCCTGATATATCAGTATTGGGGTTTTCTTTAGCCAGCTTCCATTTGCGTGTAACATCACCTTGTGTGGTAATATTTTCTATTTTGATAACCGTAGCTCCCAGTTCGGCAAAAAACATTCCAACACTTGGGCCTGCTAATACACTAGCCAGTTCAAGAACTTTTAACCCTTCCAATGGAGTTTTTTCATCCATAAATTCTGTAATTTATAGTTAATAAATCTTCCGGTTTATTCAAAACGTTTTTTTTGATCTAATGGTTTATCTTCAGCTCTTTTAACTTTCTTTTTCCTTGAATAAATATTTCCGGCAATTATAAAAATCAAAGCTGCCCCGATAGCCACATAAGTATCTTCAATTTTCCACCATTCGAATATTCCTGCTACAATATTAATAAGTACTGCTATAGCACCTCCAACAAAAGCAAAGCGTACTCCATCTGTACTGATCCATCCTCTTTTATAGATTCCCATTACAATAACTATTGCTCCTATTGCACGTATTCCGTATGAAATATATGCCATGCTCAATATTGCTCCTGTACTGTAGTAGGCTAATGGGATTGTAATGACATTTACGAGCAAAACCAGTTTACGGGCAGTTGATATTAACTTTTTATCAGGTGCAGTTTTATTAATAATGCCATGGTAAATATCTTTTGTAGCAATTGTAACTACGGCAAAATTAACCGGCCCCACTGTTGACAGTATTGCAGCCAGTATGCCTGCGAGGGCGATACCACCCAAAACAGGATGTATAAATTCCGGGGTAGTCATCAATGTAGGTAATACAAGTTTAGGGTCTATATCTCCTATTGCGGCATCAAATAACGGTCCTGTTGAGGTAATATCGTATAATTGCCCGGTTTTAACCATTAATCCTAAAAGGGCTACCATTATACCAAAAGGTGCAATTATCAGAGATGAAAAAATTGCAGCTTTTTTTGCTGTAGCTGCTGTTCGGGCTGCAAAAATAGGCTGTATACTGGCTTGTCCGGCCATACCCCCTAAAACACCACCTAGAATGAGGCTCCAGGCATACCCCAGTCCTCCGCTAAATGGATTGTAAAGATTTTCGGGTGCTCCATCAGCAACCAATGCCTCTTGTAATGATACAAAACCATTAATCTCGTTTAACCCTATTACAGTAGCAATGCCCATTCCTGTAAACATGACTATCACATGCATTATACCTGTAATAGCTAAAGCGTGCATTCCCCCTATATAAGTATAACCTGTAATTATCAATGCTGCAATTAATATTGACTCAAACCTGCTAAACTCGAATATTGAAGAAATAACACTTGAAGCAGTTTGCAACTGAACAAAAGCGAGCACAACGTATGCAAATAAAAATGCAATTGCGGAAATTGCCCTGGCTCTGCGTCCAAAAAGATTTTCAAGCATTTCACTGACAGTGTGAACATTATTATCACGATAATGCCTTGCCACAGTAAACCCTATGATAATCATGCCCAGAGCCGTAGATATATTATATAATATAGGCTGCATAGTACTGGTTTCAAAAGCCTTCTCGCTTACACCAATAGTACTCATCCCTCCAAGCCACTCAGAAGCCACAACCACAGCACATGCAATCATGCCAAGATTACGCCCGGCTACAAGATAATCTGCCGAAGAACGACTTGCAACTTTTTTGGTAAAAAATGAAATCAAAGTAATAAAACCAAAATATGCGATAATTACCAACAAATAAATATTCATTTCCCAAATTTAAAAGTTCAAAACAAATAATAATTAACCACAGTAAAATCCAAAATCTATTTATAAATAAAGATTGTGTTTGTTTTTTTTAAACAATCGCCCCCTTTTTTGAATAATAAATCAACAATTTGCTGATCAATTATTAACTCATTAAATTATTCCTATATACTTAAATCACATAAATACACGCAGAATTTTAATGCCGCAAAATTAAAGAATTAGTTTCAATAACCAAAAGTTGTTTAACTTATGCTTAAGTTTTAATCTAATTAACTCAAACCGCAATTTCAGCTATCAATACTTTCTTTCAAAATAATAATAATAACTTTGCCCCAAAAAAACATATTATATTTTAAGATAAAGAACATTAAAAAAGTAATAATTAATTTAGTTTTAACAAACAGGCTGGTCATATAGAAAACATATTTTAACTACACTATCAGGTTTTGTTGTTATTTTAATGTTTTATTTAATTGGGCTTAATTAAAAAACCCTGCGACTATAATGCGTGATCTTACTATAGGCCATGAGGGTAAACAAATATTTGTTTTTGCATTACCAATGCTATTGGGCAATGTATTCCAACAGTTGTACAACATTGTTGACACTATTATTATTGGTCAATACATTGGCAAAGATGCTTTGGCAGCTGCCGGAGCTTCTTTTCCGGTCATTTTTGTTTTGGTTAGCCTGGTTATAGGTATAACTATTGGCACCAATATCATAATTGCACAATACTATGGAGCTAAAGACATTAAAAATGTTAAGAAAGCCATTGATACAACCTTCATATTTTTATTTTTTGCATCTTTGATTCTTACCATTTTAGGTCTTACTTTAAGCGAGTATGTTTTTCGTCTTATATCCCTGCCCGAAGACCTGATACCAATGGCTATGCAATACTTTAACGTATATGCAGCCGGGCTAATTTTTATGTTTATGTACAATGCTACCAGTGCAGTATTGCGGGGTCTGGGCGACTCCATGACTCCTTTGTATTTTTTAATTATTTCAACGATTTTGAATATAATCTTCGATTTGGTTTTTGTGCTTGTTTTCAATTGGGGTGTTTCAGGTGTGGCTTTCGCCACTGTTCTTGCCCAGGCGATTTCATTTTTTATGGCTATTGTTTATTTAAACCGAACCCACAAGGTGATAAATTTTCACTTGTCGGGTTTAACTTTCGACAGGGGCATCTTTGCCAAAAGTATAAAAATAGGTGTTCCGTCAGGCTTACAGCATACCTTTGTTGCATTGGGCATGATGGCACTTATAAGTATCGTTAATGCATTTGGCACTGCTACTATTGCTGCCTATACAATTGCGGTACGTATAGACTCCTTTGCTGCCATGCCGGCTATGAATTTAAGCCGTGCATTGTCAACTTTTGTAGGTCAAAATATAGGTGCGGGAAAAATACCAAGAGTGAGAAAAGGGCTTATATACACTTTGATCATGACTTCGATTATTTCTATAATGGTAACTTTAGCAGCATACTTATTTGGCAGTGAGATAATGGGTATTTTTACTTCAGATAAAGAAGTAATTGGTATTGGCCATACATATCTTATAATTGTAAGCTCTTTTTATCTTGTTTTTTCTGCAATGTTTGTTACTAACGGGGTTCTCAGGGGTGCAGGAGATACTCTTGCATCAATGTTTATTACCTTGCTATCATTGTGGGTGCTGCGTATTCCTTTATCATATCTTTTATCAGAAAGTTATGGAGCTACCGGTATATGGTGGGGCATACCAATTGCATGGATATTTGGGCTAATAGCATCATTATTATACTATAGATCAGGGAGATGGAAGTCTAAAGCAGTAGTTAAACAACCCCTTATGAATGATAAAGGCAATGAAATAGATATTTAATGGGTAAAAAAGTGTATTTCAAAAAACAACAATGATATAATAATTTATTACCTTAAATTCTTGCCAATATTATATGCATCTCCAATTTTTTCTCCTATTTTGCGATATTCCCTTGCTCCACCAATATAAATAAGCGGATTAAATGCTTCTGTTATTAGTGATCCCGGATTATTAACATCTTCAAGCTTATCTGTGTCCATATAAAGTTCAAGTATTTCTCCGGCAAAGTGATTGGTAGTTCCGACTAATGTAGATTTCACCAATTTGCATTCAAAATTCAAAGGACACTCTTTTATTAATGGAGATGGTATATGCTTTGACTGCATTTTTGTGAACCCTGTTTTTGCAAATTTATCAACATCTTTTCCTGAAGTTATACCGCAAAAATCAGCTTCAGTCATATAATCAGCGCTTGCAATATTAACAGTAAAGTGTTTGTTGTTAATAATCTCATTTCCCGAATACCCCCTGGTACCGATAGACACTCCAAGTGTAGGAGGAGAACTGGTTAATAAACTAACCCACGCAATGGTTACAATATTTGCTTTTTCCATAGTTCCCGTTACAACTAAACTTGTTGGCATTGGAAATAAAATCTTCTGTGGTCCGAAAGTAGTTTTCATGGCTATCCTAAGTTGGTTTTACATAAAATTCTTAATAAATTTCAGGGTCGACATATTAAAAATAACAAAAAAATTAAAAAGATTAAAAACCAAACAGGATTTTTTTTAATAACTACAGGCCTATTTCAATACTAAAACGAAATATAGGGTTTTGATAATATACTGAACTTTCGTGATTGAAGTTATATAAAGCCATAATATTTAAAAAAGCCTTTTCTCCAATTTGTTGTCTGTAACCACCTCCCAAAAGATAATTTTCTTCCCATATCCTGTCTTCGTTTGCATGATCAAAATATGAGGGGTCAATATTCAGGATCTCATATTGAGCCTGAACAAAAACCTGTGGAATTATTAATATCCTTGCGAATGTATTACCACCAAATGTATGAGAACCAAGCCCAACATAGCGGTCATAATAGTACTGATAAGTCAAGCCTATTCCGGCTGACAAACTATTTGTAAGTCTATAGCCGGCAATTGGAGAAACATCTATAAAGGTATGGGTGCCAAATTGCAACCCTAAATAACCGCCTACAAATAATCTTTCCTTAAAAGGCAAATCTTTTACATCAGCTTCATCATTGTTATCTCCAAAAGCTGTTGTTACAAATAGAACCAAGATCAATAACAAAAATAAGCGAAGTTGTGAGATCGTTAATGCTATGTTCATACTATTTTATATACCTTTGGTAGATGAGGGGTTAATACTTTTAACCTAAAAATCTAAAATAAAAAATAACGGAAGTGAGCTAAAATGCTTATCTTTAAGGTGTTAAAACAATAAACAAAACACTTTAAACTCACTTCCGAGA
>SL_5KL_010_SEDDRAFT_10000884_pt1 | contig 18834 bp, 19 predicted proteins | sample SodLakKL_010_SED_FD_9118 | JGI IMG/M metagenome (IMG submission 9118)
TTTTTTCTGCTCTCCAAGCTTTTTGTTCCTGTTCTCCCAGCTTTATTTCCTGTTTTCATAGCTTTACTTCCTGTTTTCATAGTTTTACTTCCTGTTTTCATAGTTTTACTTCCTGTTCTCACAGTTTCATTTACCTTTTCCCTGTTTTCAATGATTTCGTTTTGCTTTTCCCCTGTTATCCTTATCCCGTTATCACTATTCGCCTTTACTTTTTGAATGCCTTCTTACTTTCACTGCTTTCATTTTACTTTTTCCAGTGTCAGGCGGCCAAGTTTACCTTCCTGAAATTCCCTCAGCACGATGCGAGCAGCTCGCTGACGGTCAACCCTTCCTCCAGACTGAAGGCAGCCTCGCTTCCTGCCTATCTCTGCCAGCAAATCATAGCTGTGCTCACCTCTGTCGGTAACTCCATAACGCTGCTTGAGGGAGTTTGGAGAAAGCTCCCGCAAATAATCAAGCAGCCGGCAGGCCAGCAGCTCCCGATCCACTACATCAGGATTAACCGAGCCGCAAATGGCAAGCCGGTAACCCATCTCTTTGTCGGTAATATCCGGCCAGAGGAGGCCCGGGGTATCTAACAGCTCAATTTTATCTCCAACCTTTATCCACTGCTGTCCTCTGGTAACTCCAGGTTGGCTGCCAGTTTTAGCTCTTCCTCCCCCGGCCAGAAGATTTATCAGGGTGGATTTGCCGGAGTTGGGAACCCCGGCGACCATTGCCCGCACAGAACGCTTATTTAAACCTTTCTCCTGGCGTTTCTGGTTAACCTTCTGGCGAACCTGGTGAATCAGGTTTATCAATTTATCCTGGCCACGACCGCTAACCGCATTGATTCCCAGCGCAGCCCAGCAGTTTTCCTCAGGTGATTCTTGAAAATAGGCAAGCCATTTTTTTGTCTCCTCTGGTCGGGCCAGATCAATTTTGGTAAGAGCTATAATTCTCTGCTGCTCCTCAATCAACTCCAGAAGACTGGGATTGCTGCTGGAACGAGGAATTCGAGCATCTCTTAGTTCAATCACTAAATCAACCAGTTTAAGATTTTCTTCAGCCTTCCTAAAAGCCTTAGCCATATGCCCGGGAAACCAGTTAATTTTATCAGTCAAACTGACCGCCTCCGGCTTCTGTAATAATGTAGTAATCTGCAGTAAATGGATAATCTCAATCACTGCAACGAATAGTGTTAATCATGTTAGTTGCGGAATCGATATATTAACTTTAAAAAATCAATAGATTCATTTTGTATGTAAGCAAAAATTTTGCAAGAGAAAGAAAAGTTCTCAAGTGGATAATAAGTTCTTAAATGAATGATATTTATCAGGTGAATGATCAGGTGAATGATATGCTCTTAAGTGAATAATAAATTTTCAAGAGAATAAATTTTTTCAAGTAAATGATATGTTATCAAGAGAATAATATGCTATCAAAAGAAGTATAATTTGAATTTCTTAAGAAAATAATAATTTCATAAATAATAATATCATAAAGGAATAATAATTTCTTAGAGGAATAATAATTTCTTTAGGGAATAATAATCAATTCAACGGAATAAATTTCAACGGCAGATATTAACAGAAAATTCATAGAAGAGAGACAGGGCACACAAAGGTTCTGGCACGTAAACCAGATTTTTAGCTGCTTTTGCGAAATTATTATATGCTCATTCTCCTTTGCGTCATAAAAAGTTATGCTTATTTTCCTTTACATCCTGAAATGTTATGCTCAATTTCTTTTATGTGCTGAAAAGTCATNCTGAAATGTTATGCTCAATTTCTTTTANNTGCTGAAAAGTCATCCTGAAATGTTATGCTCAATTTCCTTTACGTGCTGAAAAGTTATGTGTAATGTGTCTGAAAATTTAATTATAAAATTTCTGATCAGTGCAATAAGCAAACTGCTACCGGCACAAAGACCTGAAAATATGACGAGATAAAGAAAAGAGAGGTGAAGGTTGCCCCCCACCTCACTGAGTTGCGGTCTTAACTACTCTTCCCTCTCCGCTGTATCTTCAGCAGTTTCGACAGCATCAAGATCCTCTAAATCGGCTGCCTCAAGATCTTCGACGGAATCAATACCTTCCAATTCCATCAGGCGGGCCCGTCTTTTTTCCCGAACCCGGGCTGCTTTACCGCGGCGCTCCCGGAGATAATAAAGCTTGGAGCGGCTGACATCACCTTCTCTGAGAACCTTAATCGCAGCCAGATTGGGTGAATGGAGAGGAAAGGTTCTTTCTACCCCCACTCCGTGGGAGTACTTCCTCACTGTGAAGGTTTCCCGNGCGCCACTGCCCTGTCTTTTAATGACAACACCTTCAAAGGGCTGAACTCTTTCCTTCTCGCCTTCCTTTACCTTGATTGCCAGGCTAACTGTATCGCCGGGCTTAAAATCAGGAATATCATCGCGAAGCTGTTCCTTATCAATTTTATTAAAAATATCCATCGATTTCCCTCCTTTCGTCAGGTCAATACTCAAAATTTATTGATTTCCAGACATCTTGTAATTTCTTGATTTTTTGGCGTTTTACCAGAAATTTTATATTCTTGATTTCCTGGAGATTTAAATTTATCAGCCTGTCAGATATCTTTTAGTTTATCAGCCTTCAGATATTAATATCCAGAGGCCACTTAGCTCTAATGCCGCTCAATAACTGGATGACTTTTCCCGCTCTTGCAACTTAAAATCCAGCTAATTTAATCCTGCTGCCACCAGGCAGGAGCCAGCAGCCGATCCAGTATAATCGAAGCGGCACTGCGAACTGAAAGGTGATTAAAATCTCCTCTGCCCCTGACAGGTTCCAGGAGATAATCGCAATCAGCAATCAAATTCTCGCTTAAACCCCAGCCGGTTCCGAACAGTATCAGACAGGGACGGTCAGAGTTTTGAATTTCAGAACGGAGCTGCCGAAAGGACACCGGACTGGTATGATCATAGCTTTTAGCCGAGGTTGTCACCATTAAGGGTTTCTGGCCCTGCTCGGCTGAAATTTCGGCTGTGACATCTTCGAGAAAATCAGCGATCCTCAGCACCGCAAAGGCATCGTGGCGGTTCTGATTAAATTCCGCACCTTTGCCTCCGGTCCAGTATTTCCTCATCCGCTGCACCAGAGCCTGCTGGGATTTCAGGTGATTAACCACATAATAGCCGGCAATATTGTAAGTTCTTCCGGCCCGGGAAATATCATGAAGATCCAGGTTGGTTATGGTGGTGGTTATCTCCTCGCCATTTTTGTTATAAACGGGATAGTGAACTAAAGCCAGATAAACCGGGGCTGTTTCAGCTTCGGTATCTGCAGCTGCAGGTTTTTTTCTGCTTTCGCCCTCAGAATCTCTAGCTTTTGTTCTACCTTGGTCCTCAGCATCTCTAGCTTTTACTCTGCTTTGCACCTCATCATCTCTAGCTTTTGTCCTATTTTGGTCCTCAGTTTGTCTGTTAGTCATCTTTACCCCTGTCTCCATCCGCAAGCTCATTCTGGATCTCCTGCAAAATTTCTATATCTTTGTCATCCAGCTCCACCTCTTCGAGCAGGTCCGGGCGGCGGAGCCAGGTTCTTTTTAGCGCCTCTTTCTTCCGCCAGCGTTCAATTCTAGCATGATGACCGCTGAGCAGAATTTCGGGAACCTCCAGTCCCTGAAAGCTGCGGGGCCTGGTATACTGAGGATAATCCAGAATCCCCTGATAGAAAGAATCCCGGCGGGTTGATTCCTCATCGCCCACCACTCCCGGAATCATACGGGCTACTGCATCGATCACCACCATAGCTGGCAGCTCACCTCCGGTGAGAACATAATCCCCGAGTGAGAGCTCTCGATCCACAATCAATTCCCGCACCCGTTCATCCACACCTTCATAGTGGCCGCAGATCAGGATTACTCCCGGTTTCTGGCTCAACTCTCTGGCCTGAATCTGAGAGAATCTCTCGCCCTGAGGTGAAAGCAGAATCGTCTCCGGTCGATAATCCCGCTGCTGAATAAGATCCTGATGGGCTCGACAGAGAGGACCGGGCTGCATCACCATGCCGGCCCCTCCCCCATAGGGATAATCATCAACATTATTATGTTTATCGGTGCTGTAATCCCTGATATCAACGGGATTGACAGTTATGAGTCCCTCTTCCAGAGCCCGTCCTGTTATGCTGCAGTTCAGGGGGCCGGGAAAAATTTCGGGAAAGATTGTCAGGATATCAAAGTTCATAATTAAAACTCCTGTCCGGCTGTAATTAAGTCAGCAGCTTAACCCGATAAATCGGTAGCTAAACACAGTTCAAGATCTCATATCAAAAGCTCATATCAAGAGCTCATTTCAAGAGCTCACAGCCGACCGGAAAAATTCCGGGGCTCACTCAAAATTTCACAATAAATTGCAGTAAATCAAGCAATCCGGGTGTCTGAAAGCTGCTATCGCCTTACAAATCAAGCAGTCCGGGTACCGGTTTAACTGTAATAATGGATTTATCCTGATCAATATTCAGGATAATTTCACGGGCAGCTGGAATCTGGTAATCTTTATCGTCCCCAGAAACAATAAATACATCGGTACCGGTATCGGTGCGAATCTCGCGAAGCTCGCCCAGTTCCCGTCCGGTATCGGTTACCACCTTCATGCCCTTCAACTGATAGATATAGTAATTATCAGCTGGCAGTTCCGGCAGTTCCTTCTCGGGAATGCTGAGAAAGCTGTCTCGAACATCCTCTGCCTCGGCCAGGGAATCTATTCCCTCCAGCTTGAGCACAATGAATCCCTTATGCTCGCGAACTTCCTCTACTTCCAGGAGCCTGTTGCCCTCCCGGCTTTCCAGAATTACCTTGTCAAGATTGAAAAATCGCCGGGTATTATCGGTCATGGGGACAACCCTGAGATGCCCCTGATTTCCCTGATAGCGAACTATCCTGCCGATAACAATGAGATCTTCGAGATTGTCCTTGTTTTTGTTCAGATCGCTGTTATCCACTGCCATCACCGACCTCTGTTATTCAATATCAAGAATGGCTTTTTTATCTGCTTTGGTAGCAGCAGCTTTAACCACGGTTCTGATTGCCCGGGCAATTCGACCCTGTCGGCCGATCACTTTACCCATGTCTTCATCAGCTACCGAAAGTTTTATCCGGACGCTCTTCTGCCCTCTTTCCTCGCTGACTTCAACCTGATCAGGATTATCAACTATGGAACGGGCAATTACTTCAACAATTTCCTTCATAGAGTCAACCTCCTTTAATTGGCTTCTCCTGTATGCCTGGCCCAGACGCCAGTATCTTTGAGGAGACTGCGCACGGTATTAGAAGGGCGGGCACCATTTTTCAGCCATTCCAGTGCCTTTTCCTCATCTATTCTTACCTCGGAAGGCTGCTTGGTGGGGTCATAAAATCCAATCTCCTCAACAAACCTTCCTGTAGGAGCATTGCTGGAATCTGAAACGATCAGTCTGAAAGCAGCATCCCGTTTTTTCCCGATACGCTTGAGTCTAATTTTCAGAGCCATACTTACACCTCCTTCTTTCATAGATCTTTTGACATTACCGCCTCTTAAAGTGTTCTTTCATAGAACTTTTGACATTACCATTTGGTCTAAAACAACCATAATCAATTGTATTTAAGCTGAAAAATATATTTACAATATAAACCGCCATGCCCCTCTGGGACACAACAATAGATGAAAATACAACAGCATATTTTCAAAGTAAACCGCCATGCCCCTCTGGGACACAACAATCGTTATCTTTTTACTTCATTTTTTCTGGTCATTTTCTCTTACGTGGAGAAAATGTATGTGTAATGTGTCTGAAAACTTCGATTTTGATAAATTCCGTCCCTTGATGGCAGTTGATGGCAGCTAATGTCAGCTAAACCTATCAAGAAAGGTTCAATAACCGATAACCCGTTCAATTCAAGAAATGCAGCTCAATTCATAAAGGGGAGTTTGAAGCCTCGGCCTCGTCCTTTACCTTTCTGGGAACCCATCTGCTTCATCAGCTTGCGGGTCTGTTTGAACTGCTTTAAGAGCCGGTTAACTTCCTGGACGCTGGTTCCGCTGCCGCTGGCAATCCGCCTCCGGCGGCTGCCGTTAATTATATCGGGATTGCGGCGCTCTTCTTTGGTCATGGACTTTATAATTGCCTCGATATAATCGAGCTGCTTATCATCCATCTGCATGTTCTTAAGCTGTTTGGCTCCGCTCAGACCGGGAATCATGCCCATTATCTCATCAATTGGTCCCATGTTGCGGACCTGATCCAGCTGATCCAGGAAATCCTCCAGGGTAAACTTATCCTTGCGGAGTTTTTCCTCCAGCTTCTTGGCCTTTTCGGCATCGATGGTCTCCTCGGCCTTCTCGATCAGGCTTAAGACATCGCCCATCCCGAGAATTCGAGAGGCCATCCGATCGGGATGAAAGGGTTCCAGGGCATCAAGTTTTTCGCCAACCCCGGCAAATTTAATAGGCTTACCGGTGACTTCCTTAATCGAGAGAGCTGCACCACCGCGGGCGTCGCCATCGAGCTTTGTCATCAGCATACCGTCGATTCCGAGCTTTTCATTAAAGTTTTCGGCCACATTAACGGCATCCTGACCTGTCATGGCATCAACCACCAGCAGAGTCTCATCGGGCTCCACTTCGCCCTTAATCCGGCTGAGCTCAGCCATCAGCTCCTCATCAATATGAAGCCGGCCGGCAGTATCAATAATGATAATATCATTGCCGTTTTTCTCAGCAGAAGAGACTGCAGCTTTAACGATATCGACCGGGTCATTATCGCTGCCCATCTGGAAAACATCAACTTCCAGTCTACCGGCTAAAACCTCCAGCTGCTGAATAGCTGCCGGGCGGTAGACATCGGCGGCTACCAGCATGGGATTCTTGCCCTTATGCTTGTAATGGCGGGCCAGTTTTCCAGCCGAAGTGGTTTTACCGGAACCCTGCAGGCCGACCAGCATTATCACAGTCGGAGGGCTTTCAGAAAGTTCCAGTCCCTGGTGTTCTCCGCCCATCAGCGAGGTGAGCTCTTCATTGACGATCTTGATAACCTGCTGACCGGGGGTCAGACTTTCCATGACCTCTTTACCGACAGCCCGCTCTTCAATCCGGCTGACAAAGTTTTTGACAACTTTATAGTTGACATCGGCCTCCAGCAAAGACATCTTGACTTCTCTCATAGCCGATTTGACATCATCCTCGGAAAGTTTGCCCTTGCCTTTGAGTTTTTTAAAGGTATCCTGTAGTTTTTCAGCTAATCCTTCAAAAACCATGCTTTAACCTCCTATAGGCAGCCGGTGATTTTCTCCACCGCCTGCAGTAATTCCTGACGGTCTGCCTCGGTCAGGGGTCTGTCATCCTGGAGACGGCTGCGGAGAAAGTCAGCCTGCTCCTGCAGACCGCGGTAGCTGGCCAGAAGGCCCAGCTTTTTCTCATACTGCTGCAGCTGATTTTCGGCCCGCTGCAGGTGATCATGTACTCCCTGACGGCTGATATCAAGATTTTCAGCTATCTCGCTCAGCGAAAGATCGTGATAGAAATAATACTTCATGATCTCCTGCTGTCTTGCAGTCAGCAGTGAGCCGTAAAAATCAAATAATTTGCTGATGGTGATTGTCTTTTCTAACAAAAAAATCACCCTGTAGTGTTAAGTGTTTTACCTTTACAGGGGACATTATAACTGATATTAAGCTGGCTGTCAAGAGTAAATGTTTAAGAAAATGTCGAGGATTTACTGAAAAAGCCAGTTGCTGAAGTTTAACTGATAAAGGCCAAAAGTCGAAAACTAGCTGTAAAAACAATTTGCCGAAAATCAATTTAAAAATTAACAGTGAGTTAAATGAAAAAAATAACCGTAAATTAGTTGAAATAATAATCTGCTGTGAGTTAATTGGAAAAACAATTGCTGAAGTTTAATTGCTGGAAAAAAGGGCTTCGACAAATTTTTCCGGGTCGAAATCCTGTAAATCAGCGGCTCTTTCTCCGACTCCGATCAGGCGGATGGGCAGCCCCAGTTCTTTTTTAATGGCCAGTACAATGCCGCCCCGGGCGGTGCCATCCAGCTTGGTCAGGGTTATGCCGTCGATAGAAACTGCTTCATTAAATATTTTGGCCTGATTTAAGGCATTCTGTCCGGTGGTAGCATCCACTACCAGCATAACTTCCACCGCTTCCTCGCCAGCTTCCCGTCCGATAACCCGGCGGACTTTCTTGAGCTCCTCCATCAGGTTCTTCTGGGTGTGAAGCCGTCCTGCGGTATCTACAATCAGCAGATCGGCCTCCCGGGAATTAGCTGCCTGAACGGCATCGTAAGCAACTGCTGCGGCATCAGCGCCTTCGCTCTGGGAAATGACATCGGTATTCAGGCGGCGGCCCCATTCCTTGATCTGATCAATCGCTCCAGCCCGGAAGGTATCTCCAGCAGCCAGCAGCACCTTTTTACCCTGCTTCTGATAGCGGTGAGCCAGCTTGGCAATGGTTGTCGTTTTTCCGGCACCATTTACCCCCACAATCATGAGAACCTTAAGGCCCTCCCAGGGTTTGAGAACCTGATCGTTTTCTCCCAGGATATTTCGAATTTTTTCCTGAAAAACCTGGTAGAGCTCTTCCGGCTCGGTAATTTCCTGCTCCTCTACTTCCTGTTCCAGGTCGGAAATCAGATCCAGCGTTGCCTTAACCCCCACATCTGCCTGGATCAGGGTCTCCTCCAGCTCTTCATAAAATTCCTCATCTATTTTGCTGCGGCTGAAAACCGAGCTGACTTTATCGACAAAACCCTGACGGGAGCGGGCCAGCCCCTCCTTAAGGCGCTGGAAAAAGCCCTTATCCACCTCTTCTTCATCCTGGAGAATTCTATCGGCTTCATCCTGTTCAGCTTGATCCTGCTTTACTTTATCCTGATCAACCTGGTCCTGCTTAACTTGATCCTGCTCGGACCCCCCTTGCTTAACTCGATCCTGCTCTGCTCCCCCTTGCTTAACTCGATCCTGCTCAAGATGATCCTGCTCTGCTCCCTCTTGCTCAAATCTATCCTGCCTGGCTTCCTCTTTTTTATCCCCTGTTTCCTCATTTTTATCCTTTATTTCAACTTCAATATTTTTTGTTTCTTCATTTATTCTTTCCTCTTTTTCTTCAGTTCTGCTGGTTTCAGTTTCTTTATCCTTCTCTTTCTCTCTCTCTTCGATCCTCTCAGCATCTTTTTCTGTGATCTGTTTATCATCTTTGCTTGCGCTTTGATCATTATCTTTCTCCTGGTTCTCCTCTTTATCTTTTTCCTGTCCTTTCTCTCTATCTTGTTTCTTCTCTTTATCCTTATCTTTATCGCGTTTGAAAAAATCAAAGATCGGCATACTCAACCTCCTTCATCTCCAGCTGACTGCAGATATCGGTAAATTCCTGGGCTATCTTATAGCGGCGCTTGCGCAGCTGCGCCTCTTCTTCGGGGTTGTCAACCTCAAAAAACTTCTGCTCCAGCTCTTCATTTTCATCGGCCAGTCTAAATAATTTATCATTGGGACCGATGGCCATGACACCCTTGATTTCGCCCTTCTCATTATGTCCGACGGCAACAATGGGACGACCCCACATGCCGGGACCGGCCATGGCATCGCTCATATGCATAACTCCCGATCCTCCGGGATGGGTATGAACAATGGCGGTATTAAGGGGGATAAGCTCGGTATAGGCCTCTCTGAGAGAGCGGTTATTGATTTTCTTATAACTGGAAGCCATCAACCTTGAGGGGATATAACCCATTCCTCCCACAACTATCTCGCTGCAGCGGGTAATGTGGCCCTCCTGATCAATTTCACCAAAGGCTGCCACCTCCCGGCCGGGCTCAACATCAAGCGATTTATCTACCAGTTCCCGGGCAAAGCTCTTCTCCAGGGAATATAACTTCTGGCGGGGAATCCGCCAGCCTGCCTGACAGCGCTGTACCTTTTGAACCTCTGATTTTTTTGTTTCTACCAGAGGTAGTTTTTCTGAAATCTCAAGAAACTTAAGGCGAAGGCGAGCTATTTTTTTCAGTGCTTCCTTCTCTTCTTCCATGGTTTTAGCGGCCAGAGAATCCAGCTGGGCTTTTTCGGAACGGGTGGCCAGCTCAAAATGCCGCTCTTCGGGATACAAAATGCCGATTCCAGCTACCTGCTGGTGTTTGACTCCAATTTTCACCACCGGCAGATTAAAGACATTGATCGCTCTGGTGTTGACCACAATTCCGGTCTGTCCGGGGTCGGTGGCCAGATAAACTGCATTCTCCGGCAGAGAATTTATCATCTCCAGCAGAGAAACAGAGCTGTGATGAGAAATGTCATCCAGCAGCTTGCGGAAGGGCAGTCCAGAAACTCCCCCATCGGTCAGATGATTATAGCTTGATATTATTCCCTCACTGTCTACATAGCCTATGGCTCCCACCGCTCGACCCTGACTTAAGAGATTACCGCGGGAAACCAGCCTATTTACTACCTGGGTACTGATGCCCTGAATCCGTTCTTCCTGCAAAATTTTTCCTCCCTGGTTGACTGGTATTAATGCTTTTAATTTTCCTGATGTTTATTGTCCTGATGATAACTTTTCTACTATCACGAAAACATATCTCGAAAACAGTTTTTTGCTTTATCAGATAAACCGCCATGCCCCTTCAGGACACAAAAATAGATGAAAATACAATTGCAAGTTTTCAAGAAAAACAGCTCTGCTCCTCTGTGATGCAATAATAAATAACCTGCTGGCACCCAATAATCTGCCGACTCCTAAATAACTCCTGAGCCGACTCCTATATAATCATAAGCCGAATCCTAAATACTACTAAGCTAACTCCTATATACTACTAAGCCAACTCGCCAACTCCTAAATACTACTAATACAATCTTACAATTAATTGGCCGGAACAGCAAGTAATTTCAATATTTTTTCAAGAAAAACTAAATTAATTGCAATTTAATTGGCAATCTCTTCAGCCATTTTTTCCTGCTCTTCCTCCAGCTGCAGGGAAACCAGCTTGGAGATGCCATTTTCAGCCATGGTAACGCCGTAAATGGTATCGGCTGTGGCCATCATCTGTTTGCGGTGGGTCACCAGAATAAACTGGCTGTGCTTGAGATAATTCTGGATAAAGTTTGCGAACATCTGCAGATTGGCTTCATCCAGCGGAGAATCTATTTCATCCAGCAGATAAAAGGGGCTGGGCTTAACATTCAAAAAGGCAAAAATCAGGGCAATGGCAGTCAGGGCCTTCTCTCCTCCTGACATCAGGGTCAGCCGGGAGAGGTTTTTTCCCGGAGGACGGGCAGAAATCTCCACCCCGGTGGTCAGCAGATCATCTTCTTCGGTCAGGGTTAACTGGGCCTCTCCTCCGGAAAAGAGCTGCTGGAAGATCCGGTTAAATTCCTCGTTGACCTTGAGGAAGGTCTCATGAAAGAGCCGTCCCATCTTCTCTTCGATTTCAGTGATAACTCCCTGAATTGACTCCCGGGCCTGATTGAGATCCTCCCTTTCCTGAGAGAGAAAATCAAAGCGCTCTTTCAACTTTTCATATTCCCGGATTGCTCCCAGGTTAACCTCTCCCATCTTCCGGATCTTCTTCTCCAGCTGATTGATTTCTTCAGCTGGATCCTCATCAGATTCAGAGGTGGAAAACTCCTTCCGGGCCTCAGCCGGAGAGAGGTCGTATTTATCCTCAAGTCTTCCGGTGACACGGTCTTCTCTGGCCTTTAGCTTGCCCTCTTTAAGCTGGAGGGAATGCTCCTTCTCCTGAAGCTCATCCTCAAGCTCCTCCAGGCTCTCCAGGTTCTTGACAGCCTCCCTGACAGAATTCTCAAGCTGAGCGGCCTCACTGGTAATCCTGGTCAGTTTCTCCTTAACCTCTTCCAGCTCAATGGCGGTTGTGCGCCGTCTCTCTTTGAGCTGGGTCCGCCGCTCTTCGAGGTCCTTCCGCCGCTGCTGGCATTCCCGACTTTCCTGCTGCAGGGACTCTTCTTTTTCCTCAAGCTCCTGTCTGCGCTGCTGGCGGTCTTCAATCTCCCGCTTCAGCGAACTCTGCTGCTCTTCCAGTCGGGCCAGCCTGACCTCCTCTTCCTGAAGGGCGGTTAAGAGATGACTGGCTCTATTATCCAGCTCTTCGATCTGTCTGTCGATTCTATCAGCTTTAAGCTCCTGTTCCCGGCAGAGTTCCTGAAAATAATCCAGCCTCTCGCGGTAATGCTCCTGCCTGGCTGAAAGCTCGTCTTCTTTAGAGAGGGTGCTCTGATATTCCTCTCTGATTGCTGAAAGTTTATTTTTACGGTCTTTCAGCTCCTCCTGACGGCTCTGCAGAGCAGCCTTAAGGCTGTTAATCTCCTGAACCTGATGCTGTTTCTCCTCCCGCTTATCTTCCAGGTGAGCAGCCAGGTCCCTTCTGCGATTCTGCAGATCCTCCAGTTCGGATTTTTTCTCCTGCAGCTGACTCCTGCTCTTTCTTCCGGCCCGGGCCAGATCCTCAATTTTCCGGGAACGGCCCAGCAGGGTGGAATTTTTGCTGCTCTGGCTGCCTCCGGTCATTGCTCCGCCGGGATTGATGATATCCCCGTCTAGGCTGACCACTTTGAATTTCTTGCCGGTTCTGCGGGCCAGCCCTGTGGCAGCAGCCAGATCCCTGGCCACCAGCACCCTTCCCAGCAGGTAATTACCGATTTCGGCAAGCCTTTCTGGAAACTCAATCAGCTCTGTCCCCCTGCCGATAAAACCTTCCTGGCTGGTGAGGTCATAGCGATTAAGGTCAATCCGACGGCCTTCAACCAGATCCAGCGGCAGAAAGGTAGCCCGACCAGATCTGCTCTCCTTGAGATATTTGATGGCATTCTGAGCATCCCGGTCACTTTCAACCACCAGATTCTGCAGGCGGCTGCCCAGAGCTGCCGCAATCGCATCTTCATATTCCTCTGAAACCTCGAGCAGTTCAGCAACCGGCCCGATTATACCTGTTAGTTCCTCCTTTGTCAGGACAGCTTTAACTCCCTGATAGTAACCCTCTCCTCGTTCCTGCATCTTCTTCTGAGCCTGCCAGCGGGAGCGATATCTAGAATAGGCCTGCTGCAGGCGATCAACTTTTTCCCGGGCCTGCTGCTCCTGCTGCTCAAGTTTATTATCCTCTTCTTTCAGGCCAGCAATCTCCTGTTCCAGTTCCTTCAAATGAGCAGTATTCCGATCAAGCTTATTTTTTAACTCTGACTCCTTACTTTTAAACCGGCTGATCTCACTATCAATCTCCTCAATCTCCTGCTTTAAGCGGGACTTATCCCGCCGAAAAGATTCTTTCCTTTCCTTCAGGGTTAAAAGATTGTCCTCAAGTTCGCCGATCCGAGCTGCAGCCTCCTCCCGGCTGTAACTCCCGCGGCGCTCCCTAAGCAGAGCCTTTTCCCGGTGAAGGTTTTCCAGAGCCTGCAAAATCTCCTCCAGCAGAAAATTCTGCTGCTCGACCTTAATATTTACCTGCTGTTCCCGGGAATAAACCTGCTGAAGTTCCTGAAATAGCTTGCTCTGGCTGTTTTTCAGCTGCTCAATTTCCTGCTCGATTCTTTCCTCTTCCTGGTCCAGATTGCTCTCTCTTTCTCCCAGAATTTCTAAATTATTTTTAATCTCCTGCTGTCGGGTTTTCAAGGAATAAATCCGTTCCTCCAGATCCTTCTGCTGCTGCTCCTTTTTATCAAGCTGATCCTTAATCTCATCTCGATTATGACGGGCTTCTGTAAGCTCCTGAGTCAGCTCTCTCTTTCTTTCTGCAAGTTTTTCTTCCTGAGTTTTAAGAGACCGTTGCTGCTGCTCAATCTCTTTAAGCTGGGAACAGAGATAGGAACCTTCCAGCTCCTTGAGCCGATCATAGAGTTTTTTGTATTTGCGGGCCTCTTGAGCTTCGGATTCCAGAGGGTCCATGCGCTTCTTTATTTCGAAGATCAGATCGTTAACCCGCTCAAGATCCCGGGATGTTCTTTCCAGCTTGCGCTCGGCCTCTTCCTTGCGGCTGCGATAACGGGTGATGCCGGCAGCCTCTTCAAAGAGTTCTCTGAGTTTCTCAGGACGGCTCTTGATAATAGCCTCAACCCTGTTCTGGCCGACAATAGAGTAGGTTTCCCGGTTGAGGCCGGTATCATAGAGGACCTCTTCAATATCTTTAAGCCGGCAGGCTTCGCCATTGAGATAGTAGCTGCCCTGACCACTGCGGTCTACCTCCCGGGTTATGCTGACTTCCTCCTCCTCGAGCGGGAGAATGTCTTCAGAATTATCCAGCTTCAATGATACCCGGGCTTTCTGCATGGGTCGGCTGCTCTCACTGCCGGAAAAGATGACATCGGCCATTTTCCCACCCCGCAGGGCGGTGGGGCTCTGCTCGCCCATTACCCAGCGGACAGCATCTACTATGTTGCTCTTGCCGCTGCCGTTGGGCCCGACAATGGCCGTCAGCGAGCTGGTAAAATCCAGCGTTACCGGCCTGGCAAAGGATTTGAAGCCATGTAATTTTATTTCTTTTAAAAACATAAAGAACACCCTGACTATGTAAGATAGGATTTAAATTTTTTAAATTAATTATCTGATTGTGCTGCATAAAGTCGATATTATCAAAATATATATGTTGTATTCCCCGTGATATCAACAATCCTGTCATTCACACTGTCAGCAAAATGATTTTTACAGCGGAACCATTTTATAGAATTTGAAGATACTGGAGCAGTTATCAACAAAAAACGAGCGGCAATTAACAGAAGATTCATAGAAGATAGACAGGGCACACAAAGGTTCTGGGACGTAAACCAGATTTTTAGCTGCTTTTGCGAAATATATCCACTGTTAATTCTGCTTTTAGATAAAATATCCGCTGTCATTGCTGCTTTTACTAAATATATCACCGTTAATTCTGCTTTTGATAAAATATCCGCTGTCATTGCTGCTTTTACTAAATATATCACCGTTAATTCCGCTTTTAGATAAAATATCTGCTGTCATTGCTGCTTTTACTAAATATATCACCGTTAATTCTGCTTTTGATAAAATATCCGCTGTCATTGCTGCTTTTACTAAATATATCACCGTTAATTCTGCTTTTGATAAAATATCCACTGTTATTGCTGCTTTTGCGAAATAATTTTATAGGTCACTTTCTCTTACGTACGGAAAATGTATGTGTAATGTGTCTGACAATTTCATTGCTGAAATGGCTGGTTTATTTTGAATGGTCTTTTAATTCCTGCAGGGCTTGCTGCTCCTCATTTGACAGCTCCCGGATCTCTCCTTCAGGCAGGTTGGCCAGTTTCAGAGGACCGAGCTTAATCCGTTTGAGGTCAATCACCTCATAGCCCGCTCTGCTGCACATCCGCCGCACCTGGCGATTGCGTCCCTCATGCAGGGTGAAGAGAAAACTGGTCTGATTATCCCCAAATTCAACCTGGCTCAGACTGGCAGGAGCAGTGGGTCCGTCCTCCAGTTCTAATCCCTGCTCCAGACTCTTTAGAGCTTCGCTGCTGAGATAGCCCCGGACGGTAACCCGATAGGTCTTTAATATTTCATAGGAGGGATGGGTTAGAATATTGGCCAGTTCACCATCATTGGTCAGCAAAATTAAACCGCGGGAATCATAATCCAGTCTGCCCACGGGGTAGAGCCGCTGGGGAATATGGCTGACATAATCGACCACGGTTTTCCGGCCTTCGGGATCGCTGGCCGTGGAGACTACCCCCACCGGTTTATTCAATTTAAAATAGCGAAATTTTTCCCGGGAGAGCTCTTTTCCATCCACCCTGACGGTATCTGAAGTGGGGTCTATCTTATAACCCATTTCGCTAATAATCTCACCATTAACCTCGACCCGACCTTCGGCAATTATCTCTTCTGAACGGCGGCGGGATGCTACCCCGGCCCGGGCCATAAACTTTTGCAGTCTAACCTTTTTCATCTTGTTCTTTAACTCCTCTATCTTTAAAATCTTTTAGAAGATTTTCAGCTTTATCGCCCACAGTCTTCTCAGGTTTTTGCTCCAGCCGCTTTTCTTCTGCTTTCTTCTGGATTTTCTCACTGTTTTTCTTCTGCTTTCTCTCCAGATTCTTCTCCTTCTTCTTCCACAATATCTCCAGCTGTTTCCTCTAAATTCTCCTCATACTCCTCAGCTGCTGCAGAATCTTCAGTGGAAGCGATCTCCTGGCTGGCGCTGGCTGGCAGTTCCCCTTCCTGCCTGAGCCGTTCTCTAATCGTTTCTCTATCGGGAAGGCGGGAGAGATTTTGCAGATCAAAATGGTATAAAAATTCTTCCGTGGTGCCATATTCTATGGGATTGCCGGGCTGTTCTCGTCGGCCCAGCTCGGTAACCAGGTTATGCCGGGAAAGAGTCCTCAGGGTCTGCTCGGCACTGACTCCCCGGATCTCTTCAATCTCTGTTCTGGTAACGGGCTGATGATAGGCCACAATTGCCAGGGTTTCCAGGCTGGCTTCAGTCAGTTTAACCCGCTTAGGGGTTGCCAGTACCTGATTGATAGCTTTGCTGACCTCCGCTTTGTTGGTCAGGGTAAATCGACCTGAAAAGACCTTGAGCTTCAGTCCCCGATTATCTTCCTGATACTGATAATGAAGTTCTCTTATGCCCCGGGCCACTTCATCCAAACTTAAATCCAGTCCGGAAGCAAGCTCTTCCAGAGTTACAGGCTCAGGAGCGGCAAAAAGAATGCCCTCCAGCAGGGCGGTCAATTCAGGCATCGTAAGTTTCCTCCTTCTGCAGCAGAACAATTAAATCAGGCATCGGTAGTTTCCTCCTTCTGCAGCAGGACAGTTAAATTAGTCATCGACAGTTCTTTCCTTCTACAGCAAAATAGTTAATACAACCATCGCTAGTTTCCTTCTTCCGCAGCAGAATAGTTAAATTAGTCATCGACAGTTCTTTCCTTCTACAGCAGAATAGTTAATTCAAGTATCGCTAGTTTCCTTCTTCCGCAGCAGAATAGTTAATTCAAGTATCGCTAGTTTCCTCTTTCTGTTCCAGCTGATAAGGAGATACCATAATGCGGCCAAATTTCTGCTGCTGTCTCAGTCTGATTTTTTTCAACCGGGTCAATTCCAGCAAAGAAAGCAGGGTAATCACAACCTCCAGACGGTCCTGCTGCCGGGAAATAAACTCTTCAAAGGCCAGCCGCCGCCCGGTCTGGCAGGTGGCCAGAATGGTCATGATTTCATCAATCTTTTCCTGCAGGGTGATGGTCTCTTCGGCCATCTTGATGAGTTTTTCCCTCTCATCCTCTCTCTCCTGCCGGACTTCATAGGCCTCCATCACCTGGCAGTAAAGCTGATATATCCTGTCTATATCCTCTTCTATCTCCAGAATATAATTTTCCTGCAAAAACTCCTGACCCCGCTCTGGATAATGATAGCAGGACGCATCCTGCTGCATTTCATCCAGGCAGGCCGCCAGTTCCTTGATAATACGGTGTTCCTTAAGCCTGGCTACCAGGTCTCCGGCCTCGTCTTCATCGTCTTCATCGTAACCAGGAAGCAGCCGCCGGGCTTTAATTTCTATCAGCTCTGCTCCAATCACGGTAAATTCACTGGCCAGATCCAGGTTAAACTGCTCCAGCTGCCGCAGGTAACTCAGATACTGATTGGTAACCCGGGCCAGAGAAATCTCGGTGATTTCAATCTCCTTCTCTTTGATTAATTTATAAAGCAGATCCAGGGGCCCGGTAAAGCTGCCTATTTCCAGCTGATAGGTCATACAACCACCTCCTGCGGCAAATTTTATATTTAGCTACATTATGCACCTTAAGCTAAATTAAGCTAAACTAAGCTAGATTGAACAATATTATTTTAAACTAAGTTAAATTGAAATATATTAAGCTAAACTAAGCTAAACTTAATTATATTATGAAAAACTAGGTTTAATTGAATTATATTAAGCTAAATTAAGCGAAATTGAAATATATTATGCTAAACTGAACTATATTTTGATAAACTAAGTTAAATCGAACTATATTAAACTGCACTAAACTAAACTACGTTAAGCTAAACTAAGCTAAATCAAACTGCATTAAGCTGCACTAAGCTATATTATGCTTTATTAAACTACATTATAAAAAGCAGATTGGTTAAAAATCTTATTATCGGCCCGATAATCATCCAGAGAACTCCGGTATAGATTAAAATTATGATTAATATCATACCGATGGGACCTTCCAGCTGATAAAAATATTTATCAAAGGAGGAAGGCAGAAAGCTCTGGAGAATTTTAGAGCCGTCCAGCGGCGGTACCGGCAGAAGGTTAAAGACAGCCAGCACAATATTGAGCTGGACCCCGATAAAAAATACCTGAAAAATAATTGTGGCTGTATTGCCGCCAAATCCATACATCAGAAGGTTCAGCGGCTGACCGGTAATTACCGCCAGAAGGTTTAACAGTATGGCAAAAATAACCGCCAGGATCAGATTGGAAGCCGGACCGGCAAAACTGACCAGCCTGACATCCCGACGGGGATTGGAATAGTACCTGGGATTAATCGGAACCGGCTTGGCCCAGCCAATCCTGCGGGTTAAAAGCAGTACCAGAAGACCTACAGGATCGAGATGGGCTATGGGATTAATTGTCAGGCGTCCGTTCATCTGAGGTGTGGGGTCTCCCATAGTATGGGATGCCAGTCCATGGCTGAACTCATGGAGTGAAATAGATAAGAGTCCAATTGGTATAATGAGAATCAATTCAAAAGCGATGTTGCCCAAAAAAATTACCTCCAGGGAATAATGTTATAATGTTTTTACAGTCAATTCTGCTTTACGTCCAGAAAAAGTATGTGTGTTGTGTCTGAAAATTCCCTTTTTGTCTGCCAATCATTATCTTGTCATTTTCGATATCATCAACCTATCAAT
>SL_5KL_010_SEDDRAFT_10000885_pt1 | contig 18828 bp, 20 predicted proteins | sample SodLakKL_010_SED_FD_9118 | JGI IMG/M metagenome (IMG submission 9118)
GTTCCGAGAAACGACGTTTGCGGTGATCGGATTGGCGGACATCTCGGTAGTTGTGGCTGCCATAATTGCCTGCCTGCAGTCCCGTGGGCTCAAAAACATCGCCCTCGCGAACCGTGTGTCGACTTCCGGATCGTCGACATTGTCGATCAGTTGGTTGGTCGACTGTAGCCAGCCGATGCGGAGATTCACGACCTCAAGGCCCTCGCGATGCGCGTAGAGATTACCGAGTGCCTCGCCAGTGATTTTCGAGACGCCGTAGTACGAATCGGCGAGCGGCGGCGTCTCGGCCCCGAGCGGCTCGATTGGCCCGTCTTTGGTGCTTTCGGGATCATCCGGCTCACCAACAGCGTGCATGTTGACAGCGTGGTTCGTGCTGGCGAAGACAACCCGGTCGAGGTTGTTGCGGATAGCTGCCTCGTAGGCGTTGTAGGTGCCTTCGATGTTCGGTCCGACAACCGAGTCCCACTCGGCGGACGGAGAGGGGTTGGCCGCCAGATGGATCAGGATATCATGCCCCGCCATCAGGTCGATAAAGCGCTCGCGGTCGGTGACGTTCAGCAGTTGGGTATCGATATCGTCGTACGCAGTTCGTGAAATGGGCGTGAGGTCGTGATCGGTCGACTCGAAGGCCGCAAGCACCTCACGGCCGACGTTGCCGGTCGCGCCAGTGACTGCAATCTGTGCCATATCGTCTGTTTGTGGGCCAGCCCTTTGATCAGCATGGCATGATAAACTGTATATCACAATATCAAATCGTGCGTGAGCAAGAGACGAAACCCGTATCCCCACACGAACGCAAATCCTCTCTAATGGAGTGCGACAAGTGCGACAACGAGGCAGTTATGCACGCCTCGTATTCAGGGGCCCATCTCTGCGGCAAGCATCTCTGTCTCTCAGTCGACAAGCGCGTCCGTCGACGGATTCGCGAAGACGCCCTACTGTCGGCCGACAGCACGCCCGAAAACCCCGAAAAGTGGGTGATCGGGCTGTCGGGCGGTAAAGATAGCGTTGTGTTAACGCATATTCTTGACAAAACCTTTGGGAAGGACCCCCGTGTTGAGATGATGGCGCTAACGATTCACGAGGGGATCGAAGGGTATCGCGACGCGAGCGTTGAGGCCTGCGTCGAGCTGGCCGAGGATCTCGATATGCGCCATGAGATGGTGAGCTACGAAGAGGAGTTCGGCGTGCGGATGGACGACGTGGTCGACGACGACCCCGAAAACATGGCCGCCTGTGCGTACTGCGGGGTGTTTCGACGCGATCTGCTGGAAGGCTACGCCGAGGAGTTCGGCGCGGACAAGCTGTTGACAGGCCACAATCTCGATGATGAGGCACAAACCGCGCTGATGAACATCCTCGAAGGCGATGTCAAACAGGTCGCCAAACATTTCGACGCCAGCCTCGGGAGTTTCGAGGACCGACACGAACAGGACGACTTCATTCCGCGAGCCAAACCGCTCCGGGACATCCCTGAAAAGGAGGTCGCGCTGTACGCTCACATCAAGGACTTGCCTGCACATATCACCGAGTGTCCCCACGCCAGCGAGGCCTACCGTGGCGAGATCCAACAGCTGCTCTGGAAACTCGAAGAAAACCACCCCGGAACGCGCCATTCGATCATGTCGGGCTACGAAGAACTCGCCGAGCTAACTGCCGAACGGTACCGCAGCGACGACGGAGCGGATCTCAACAACTGCGAGCGGTGTGGTTCGAAAACCGGGAGTCGCGTCTGTCGGAAGTGTCGACTGATCGAATCGATCAACGCGGTGTAACACGGCGCTGCAAAAAGTAGCGGGAACCGAGGGGACCGAGCTATCGGATGACGTCGAGGCCGTTTGACCGTTCGAGACGACCTTCGTCTTTGCCGCCGTCAGACTCCCAGGCGGTTTGGTTCGACGTGTTGGCGTTCGCACTTGCGTCGAACGACTGGTTCTGCTGGTTGAGGCTCTGACGGGATTTGTCGGCCTGTTTTTGGGTTGTTGGGCCGAGCACCTGTGCGCTCTGGACACCGGTCATAATCGCCATCACACGGACCTTGCCCTTGTAGCTGTCACGGATGCGTGCCCCCCAGATCACGTTTGCGCTCGCCTCGAGTCGCTCGGTGATGTTGTCGGCAATGCCTTCGGCCTCCTTGAGTGTGAGGTCCGGGCCGCCGGTGATGTGGACGAGTCCACCTGAGGCACCGCGATAGTCGACATCCAAGAGTGGATGATTCATCGCCTCGTTGACGACCTCTTGGGTTTTGTTTTTATCCTGGGTTTCGCCGACCAGCATGACGGCGACGCCGCCCTGGTTCATGATCGTCGACATATCCGCGTAGTCGAGATTGATGAGCGACGGCTGGGTGATCGTCTCCGAGATGCCTTTGACGGTCTCGGCGATGATCTGGTCCATCACCGAAAACGCCTTGCCGATTGGCAAGTTCGGGACGTAATCCAGCAGGCGGTTGTTGTCGAGAACGATAATCGAATCGGCCGTATTACGCAGGTTTTCGAGGCCTTCCTCGGCTTTGACTGTGCGGGCGCGCTCGACGTTGAACGGCGTCGAGACCATCCCGACGACGATTGCGCCTTGTTCTTTGGCAATTTTCGAGACGACGGGAGCCGCACCAGTGCCGGTGCCGCCCCCCATCCCGGCGGTGACGAAGACGAGATCGGCCTCGCCGAGGACTTCTTTGATCGTCCCTTGGGCCATCTCGGTTGCTCGCGCGCCCATCTCTGGATCGCCGCCGGCACCAAGTCCTGCGGTGAGCGATTTGCCCACGAGGATCTTGGTGTCGGCTTCGATCATTTTGAGGTGCTGTTTGTCGGTATTGATCGCGATTGTGTCCGCGCCGTCGACACCGATATTGTACAGTCGGTTGATGGTGTTGTTGCCGGCACCACCCGCACCGACGATCACGATTCGTGGATCACCGAACTCGTCGTCGTCTTCGAGTGCGGCATCCATATCCCGCTTTTCGGCTTCGGCGTTTTCGAGGGCGTCTTGGACGATATCCTGCATCGTTACACCTTGGCCCAGTTGCGGTCAGTGTTTGATCGTCGAGGCTCTGCATCATCGTGTTCGTTGAGCATCTCGCGGACTGCCGACCGGATTGCTTCGCTCCGGTTTGGGAACTGGCCGGTGTCGACCATTTCCTCGACTTCCTCGATCTGCTGCTTTGGAATTCGTAGTGTCACACGCTCCATGCTTACATTCCCCGGTAAGACACATCCACAGCAGTACACTCAGGTGTGATCCATCGGAGAGGGACTGGTTCCGGCCGACGGACATCTGCTGTAAGACGAATGTCTTACGCAACTGTATGGTTATGTTGAATGTATATAAAACTACCGCCGGTTGTAAGACAGGTGTGTAAGACAGCACACACAGCCGCTGAAACGGCTGTTTACAGCATGTTATGGTGTGTCTAACACGTCCGCAGAGGGTGTCCGACGGCCACAGCTCGGACAAAAGCCCCAGTCGGATTGAATCTCGTCGCCGCACTCACAGAACAGCCGTCGACTGGCTTTGTTTCCGCAGTTGGGACAGTAGACGTGTGAATCGTTGAGTGTCTCGCCGCACTGCGCACAGTCGGTCGACTCGGGGCGAACAGACGATGTTTCGGGCTGTGTCTTACGACTCTCGGAAGTCGACTCGTGGTCGACCGAGACATCCTCAGCACTCGCAGCGTCCACCGAGACGTTGACCGTGATATCCGGTGGTGCAGCCACAGCAGGCGTCGGCTGTACAGTCTGTTCCTGTTCGGCCAGTAGTGTTTCGATGCGATCGGTGAGAAGGTCGTCGAGACTGACATCCTCGGTGGCTGCCGAATCGGCCGGCGCATCATCACGTTCCGTTCGCTCGAGGTAGCTGCGGAGTGCCTCTCGCATGACCTCACTTTTGGAGGCATCGAGCGCTTCGATCCGACTGACGAGGTCGTCGTCAGCGCGGAACGTGATTTTGCTCATACGGGAAAGATACTCATCCGTTATATTTGAACTTTCGCTTACAGCAGACAGCTGTCAGACACGCCCCAGAACAGTAACCCTTAATGGCTGCAGGGCGGTACGATGCAGTGACCGCCCTTAGCTCAGCCTGGTAGAGCAGTCGACTGTAGATCGACTTGTCCCCCGTTCAATTCGGGGAGGGCGGATTTTCTCTCTGCGAACGAAGTGAGCAGTGTGAAATCCGTCCCGAGCCGAATTGAGCAGCGAGCGACCGTAGGGAGCGGGTGAGTTCAATTCGGAGAGGGCAGACTGAATCTCAACACTCGCGAGTGGTGCGGAACCTCAGGTTCCGCTGAAAGCCGGTTGTAGACCGGCGATGACAACGATCGGTGTTGAGCATAACGGACAGCCAGTTAGGTCGACAGTCAGCGACAGATCACCTACAGCCGAGAGGGTAGTCTCACAAACCATTTACCCGCGGATGTTGTCGGTCCGGTATGGACTACGAATCGAATCTTGATCGGGCTATCGAGGAGTTGCCGGATCTCGGCGGCTCGGACGAACGGCTCGAGGTGCCCGACGCAGCAGCACAGAAGGACGGCGCGTTTACACGACTGACGAACCTCTCGGCGATCGCCGACGCCCTGGATCGTGATCCCGAACACCTCCACAGTGCGATCCAGCGCGAACTCGGCACCGCCGGCCAGTACGAAGACGGCCGCGCGCGCTACAACGGGACGTTCTCGCCGGCAGAGTTGGACGCCGCCGTCGAATCATACATCGCCGAGTACGTCACCTGCTCGGAGTGTGGACTGCCTGACACCCGACTTGTTACTGAAAACCGCACTCAGATGCTGCGGTGTGAGGCCTGCGGAGCGTTCCGACCAGTCACCAAACGCAGCACGAAAAGCCAGCAGACCGACACCCCCGATATCGAAGAGGGTAAAACCTACACCGTCGAGATCACCGGCACCGGCCGCAAAGGCGACGGAGTAGCCGAGAAAGGCAAGTACACCATCTTCGTTCCGGGTGCTCAAAAGGGCGATGTCGTCGACATCTATATCAACAACGTCAGCGGGACGCTCGCGTTCGCGCGACTCGAGTGAGCCGGATCGGTGTTTTCAAGCCAATGGTGTCGTAGACTCCGACAGTGAGCGTTGCTATTGCCTTTGATCTGTTCGGGACTCTCGTTGCGGCTGAGCGACCCGCCGATCCGGCAGCTGCGGTGGCGGCCGAACTCCGCAAGCGAGACGTCACAGTGCCTGCCGACTGGCAGGCCGCCTACAGCGAACCACATATCGACGCCCCCACGGGTGCAGAGGTACCGCTGCCGGCACACGTGAGTGCGGCACTGGCCAGCCGCGGCGTCGAGACGCCGAACAACGCCGCCCGTCGGGCGGTTGTCGCCGCTTTCGATCCGACCGTCGACACCCGCACGGGCGCGATAGAGGCACTAAGGGCCGCCCGTGAGTGCGGTCCCGTCGGCTTGCTGTCGAACTGTTCGGTTCCCGAGTTGGTTGGACGAACGCTGATCCGCTCAAAACTCTCGCGTGAGGAGTTCGATGCCATCGTCTCCAGTGTCGCCTGCGGCTGGCGGAAACCCGACAGTCGGGCGTTCGAAACGCTGGCCGACCAACTGGGCGTCTCCGTCGACAGCCTCATTTATATCGGTGATAACCCCGCGACTGATGGCGGCATCGAAGACTGCGGTGGTAAATTCATCCACGTCGATACGTGTCCGCTCTCGGAGCTGCCGGCTCGAATTGAAACGGAGGTGTCGGAAGATGCCTAACGTGGAGACCGTATGAACCTCCAACTTGTCGCGGTCGTGCTGGTTGTCGCCATGCTCGACCGATTGGTTGGTGAGCCACCCACCCGCATGCATCCTGTCGTCTGGTTCGGACAAGCAGTCGACCGCGTCGACCGCTCGTGGAGCCACCCAAAGGCCGTCGGCGCGCTGGCTGCCGTCGGGTTGCCGCTGGCGGTGGCCGGCATCGTCTGGGGGCTGGTTGCCGGAGCCGAAAGCGTCCATCCCATTTTCGGGGGGCTGGTCGGTGTATACATTTTGTTTTCGTCGACGAGCCTCCGGCTGCTTGTCGAGACTGCCAGCGAAGTGATCGCACACTCTGAGACCGACCTTCCGCGTGCACGCGAAGAACTACTGGCGCTTGCCGGCCGCGATGCAAGCGAGCTATCGGCCGGACAGATCAGAAGCGCAGCCGCAGAGAGTGCTGCTGAGAACCTCTCGGACGGGTTAGTTGGCCCGCTTGCGGCGTTCGGCATCACCGCGTTCGTCGCCACAACGGTCGGTTGGGCAGCACTTCCGGCCGCAGCAGCCGCAGCCACCTGGGTAAAGGCCGTCAACACGATGGATTCGATGATCGGCTACCGCTCGAAGCCAGTGGGGTGGGGTGCTGCTCGACTCGATGATCTGGTGATGTGGCTGCCGGCCCGGCTCACCGCGATGTGTATTTCGGTCGCCGCAGCCAGCCCTGACCCGCTATTGAGCGGTCGACGTTGGGCTCGCATCCCCTCGTCGCCAAACGCCGGCTGGCCGATGGCGACTCTCGCGGCTGCTCTCCAGATCAGGCTCGAAAAACCCGACAGCTACACGCTAAATCCGGTGGCCTCGCTGCCGAGCGTCGCCGAAGCCGACCGTGGGGTCAGACTCGTCGACCGGGCGGGCTGGCTGGCAGTCGGCCTCACAGGAGTGGTCGTCTATGTTTAAACTGCTGGCTGCACTCCACGGCGCGGTTGGATTTTTAACGCGACTACCAGTCGGCGGCGGCACAGAGCGGTGGGACGCCTTCCGCAGGCGGCCCTACACCATAGTGCTGGTAGGATATCTCATCGGTGCGATTGCGGGTGCGGCGTTTTTCCTCCCGCTGCAGCCGACGACCGTTGTGGCGGCCTACCTGATCGCACTGTATGCGCTGACGGGGCTCACCCACGCCGACGGGCTGTCGGATCTGGGCGACGCGCTGGCGGTCCACGGCGACAGCGAGCGTCGACGTGAGGTGCTCAAAGATTCAGCGACGGGCGTTGGCGGTGTGTTGCTGCTGGGCGTCTCGCTGATCGTACTCACTCTCGGTGCACTCGCGTTTGCCGGTATTGATTCGATGACCGCTCTCCGGGTGGCGATTGCCGCCGAGGTTGGGGCGAAACTCGGAATGGTAGTAGTAGTCTGCTATGGCCGGTCGGCTCACGAGGGGCTGGGCTCGCAACTCGTCGACCGCATCGACAGCACACACATGCCGGCGGCACTGCTCGCTGCGGTGCCGGCACTCCTGTTGGCTCCCGGCGGTTCGTCGACCGCCCTTCTCGGCGCGCTGGCTGCCGGCCCGCTGGCGGGTGTGCTCACGCTGACGTGGGCCCACAGCCGCCTCGGAGGCGTCAACGGTGATGTGATCGGTGCGACAAACGAGATCGGCCGGGCGGTCGGCCTTCATCTGGGGGTGTCGCTGTGGATTCTGCTCTGAGCGCGCTTGTGATGTGTGGCGGCCGCGGCACGCGGCTGCGGCCCGAAATCGAGGGCGAAAAACCACTTCTCGATGTGGCCGGTCGACCAATGGTCGCTCACGTACTCACAGCTCTCCGCGAAAGCGACATCGAGACGGTGTTTGCAGCCGTCTCACCTGCGACACCCAAGACAGCAGCGTGGCTGGAAACACAGGGCGTGCAGGTGATAGCAACCGCTGGCGAGGGATATGTTGCCGACCTCGGTGCGGCACTCGATGTCGTCGACCAACCAGTGCTGACGGTGAGTGCTGATCTACCGCTGCTCACTGCCGTGCACGTCGACCGGCTTATAAGCGACTATGCCACAGACTCGCTGTCGGTCTGCGTGCCGCTGGCACTCGCCGAGGATGTCGCCGCGAGTGTCGACACAACTGTTGAGCACGAAGGCAAGACGGTGGTGCCGACCGGGCTCAACGTCGTCGGGCGCGGCGGCGACCGACGGGTTGTTTGGAACGACAGACGACTCGCACTCAATGTCAATCGGCCGGCTGATCGTCGACGGGCTACCCGCTGGTTTATGGATTCTCGATAATTCGTTTTTGAATACACTACTCTCGCTTTGTGAACGGCAATATTCGCTGTTAATACTAGTATAATTTATCTCGGAACCGAGTGTGTGGTTGTATGGACCCCCAAACGGTCGACACAATCGACCGCATCCCCCACGGTGGAACCCCAAACCCACGGCTGCTGGATTTCAGCGCGAACACGAACCCGGTCTCGCCACCGGGAACCGTCTCGGTTTACGAGTCGGCATTTTCGATGTCTCGGCGGTATCCGGTCGACGATTACTGTGAGTTTCGTGCCGCAGCCGCCGAGTACGTCGGTGTCGAAGGGCGTCAAATTATTCCTGCGGCCGGCGGACTGGCGGGGTTACGACTGGTGTTTTCGCTGCTCGTGAGTTCCGGTGACAGCGTCGCCATCCCCGCGCCGAGTTTCGGCGAGTACGCCAAAGAAATCCGCCTGCAGGGCGGCAAACCCGTTTTCGTGCCGTACGATGAGATTCTCGATGTCGACCCTGAAAAATACACACTGATAGTCGTCTGCAATCCGAACAACCCGACCGGAACCGGCTATTCGGCCCCGAAACTCCACCGTCTGGCCGAACACTGTCAGGACACAGAGACGACGCTGGTGGTTGATGAGGCATTTCTGGATTTTACAACCGAACCCTCGATGGCCGGCGTCCAGAACGTTGTTGTCGCTCGCTCGCTGACCAAGATTTTCGGACTGCCCGGCCTGCGTGCGGGGTTTCTGGTAGCGAGCGGTGGGCTTTGCGAGCAGCTCAATATCGCCCGGCCAGCGTGGGCGTTGAGCGCCCCTGCGGCCGCGGTCGGGGCACACTGTCTGGGTGATATCGCCTTTGTCAACGAAACCAGACAGCGCATCGACGAGGAACGCGAACGGATGGCCGACCGACTGGCCAACCGGTTCGGCGTCTATGAGTCGGTCGCCCCGTTTTTGCTGTGCAAGACGGACGAATCAGTCGACGAACTCATCGCCGAGGCACGAAACGAGGGGATCGCAATTCGGGATGCACGGACGTTCCGCGGGCTGGATTCACACGTTCGGGTGGCGGTGAAACGCCCGCACGAAAACGACCAACTCCTTGCGGCACTCGGCGTATAGGGCTATCGCAGTTTCTGACGGACGACTGCCGAAATCGTCTCACTGAAAAGCACAACGCCGAGAATCGCGATCAGAATCGTGAGCGCGGCATCCCATCGGAAGAAATCGAGCACCGCAAACAGCTCTGCGCCAATCCCGCCCGCACCGACGAAGCCGAGCACCGTCGACGAGCGAACGTTGATATCCCACCGATAGGTTGTAATACCGACGAACGCGGGTTTGACCTGCGGGACGATGCCGTAAACCATGACGTCGACTGCGTTGCCACCCGTGGCCCGGATCGCTTCGGGCTGTCGAGGATCGATCTCTTCGATGGCTTCGGCCAGCAGTTTGCCAATAAAGCCGATTGATCGGACACCGATGGCGACCACTCCGGCCAGCGGGCCCGGGCCGAAAATAACGACAAAAAGCAGCGCCCAGATAATGACACTAATTGAGCGCGTAAGAGTCACGACGAGTTTACCAGCGAGATACGTCAGCCGGCTTGGTGAGGTGTTTTCGGCAGCCAGATACGCAATCGGAACCGACAGCAACACTGACAGCCCGGTGCCGAGCACAGCGATATTAACGGTCTCGATCAGCGGGCCCACGATCTCGTAGCTGTAGGCTCTGTCAGGCGGATACATCCGCACCAAGAGATCCTCAACCTCGGCAGGAGCTGACAGAACAAACTCATATCGTACCCCCAGTGCCTGCCAGGCCCACCCGAAAACGACCAGCGTGAACAGCAGGCCGGCAAACCGAACGAGGCGCTGTCGACGAGACCGGTGTTCCCAGTGTGGCGTGCTGCCGGCCGTCATTGAATCCGCCTCCTGACAGTCGAACTGACCAGCTCGCCGACCATCACGATGCCGACGATGCTGAGGATAATCGCCATCGAAAAGCCGTAATCGAACCGCTCGAACGAGGTAAGCAGCACTTGTCCAATGCCGCCCGCGCCGACAATGCCGATGATGCTGGCCGACCGGATGTTCATATCCCACCGGTAGATCGCCAAGCCGACCATCCGCGGCAGCACCTGAGGGAGAAACCCGAACAGAATGACGTCGACCTGGCTCCCGCCGGTCGCCCGGATCGCTTCGATCTGGCCCTCGTCAATGTCTTCCAACTCCTCGGCCAGCAGTTTGGCATAAAACCCGACTGTCGTAAACACGAGCGTGACAACGCCCGCAAACGGACCGAAGCCGAAGGCTTTGACCGCGATAATCGCAAACACGAGCCCGTGAAACGCCCGCGAGAAGGTGATGGCTCCGCGGCCGAATAGATAGCCAAACAGCGGCGAAACGTTTCTGGCCGCGAGAAACGCAATCGGAATGGAGACGAGCACGCCGATAATCGTCGCCACTACCGACATCGCAAACGTCTCGATAATGCCCGAAATGATCACTGAAATCTCGTGTCGACCCACACCCTCGAAAGTGACCATGCGGCCGAGCAGGTTCGNACCCTCCGAGATCCCCAACAGCAGCCGGTCGACGGAGATTCGGAGTTGGATGGCGTTCCAACCGATAAAGGCGACAACCAGCAGGTAAACGGCGTATTTGGTTCGGTGGCTACCGAACGCCGTCGGTCGCTGCCACCGTCGACTTGCCATCTCCGAAGCGCCGGCGTCCGTCGTCATTGGCGATACAACTCGGCGTCGTCGGCCGGGATCGACTCACTAGTCGACGTACGGCTCGACTGCTGGCCGTCCCGATAGATGGTATCTTCGATACTCTCGTCAACCCCGCTGGCGGGGCCATCGTAGACGACGCGGCCGTTTGTGAGGCCGACGATGCGGTCGGCGTACTCGACTGCAAGGTCGACCTCGTGGATGTTGAGCAGCACGGGGACGCCTTCGTCGGCAGCGAGTTCGGTGAGCAGATCCATCACATCCCGTGAGGTTTCGGGATCGAGACTGGAGGTCGGTTCGTCGACGAGCATGAGTTTGGGCTCTTGGATCACCGCCCGTGCGATACCGACGCGCTGACGCTGGCCGCCCGAGAGTTCGTCCGCACGGTTGTTCTCGAATCCCGACAGACCAACGCGGTCGAGAATTTCGAACGCCCGGTCGACGTCATGCTGTGGGAAATCCCGCCGAAACGCCCGCCACGAACTCAGATAGCCGAGCCGGCCAGAAAGCACGTTCTCCATCACGGTCAGCCGCTCGATGAGGTTGTACTCCTGAAAAATCATCCCCATATCGCGTCTGATTTCAGGAAGCCGTTTTTCCGGGAGTGCGGTAACGTCGACGCCGTCAAGTCGAACCGTTCCACTGGTTGGCTCGACAAGCCGATTGAGACACCGGACAAGTGTGCTTTTGCCGGCTCCGCTGGGTCCAATAATAGCGACGGTTTCGCTGCCCGAAACGTCGAGCGAGACGTCTGCAAGGGCGATATCACCGGAGTCGTAGACTTTTCGAAGCGAATCGATGGTAAGCATTTGACAGTAGGTAACTCGGCTGGCTACTCGTCGTCGATGTTGTCTTCGGTGTACTCGATTTCCTGTTCTTGTTGGACCTGCAACACCGGATCGTAGTGGGTGGCGTAATCGATGGGTGCGAACGTATCGAACCGGTTGACGATCTCATAGAGGTCAGTGTCACCGTACTCGTACTCGAAGTGGGCGCGCTCGATTCCCTCCCGAACCTCTTCGGGGAGGTTGTACTGATAACACATCGGTCCGAGCGGGCGGGCAAACGGGCCGGCCCAGATGACTTTGAGCTCTTCGGCGGTGATCTCGTCGTCGTCATCCATCACCTCTGGAATCGGCCCGGCAACCGGTCCGACCTCGTAATCGCCGAGATAGATGCCCCGGACGCTCCGGAAGTGACCGCCCGAGAAGGTGATCTCGTAGTCCTCGCCGGGGACGATTCCCTCCTGTTCTTCGAGATACAGCGACGGTTCGAGATGCCCTGACCCCGAGGTTTGTTCTGTGTGAACGACTTCGCGGTCGACGAGGTCATCGACGGTGTTGATCTCGTCGTTGTCGATGCGGGTGATAACCCACAGCCGGTTGCCAAACGTCTCATCGCCGTACGGCATGGCGAACGGAACCGCTCCAGTCATATTGACTGCGAACGGGACGTTCCCGGCTGCAACGCGAGCGATATGGAGCCGCTCCGAACGGAACGCCTCGACCATCGCCGCATATGAATCGATAACTTGGACTTCAACCTCGCGGTCGGTTTCGGCTTCAATGTTTTCGACGAGTGGATCGAGCCCCTCCTCGTAGACCTGCTGTTCTTCGCCGGGCGTCCAGGCGAAAACGAGCGGATCCGGATCGATGATCTCGTCGGCCTCCTCTGGGTCCCGTGGTGCGCGACCGTAGCGTGGCTCGTCACGTGGCTCGAAGTTTTCTTCGAGTTCTTCAATCGAGGCACGGGCAAAGCCCGCTTCGATAAGTCGACCCGCCGGCTGTGGGTACTCCGGATCAAGCGGGTCAAAGTCCGGAAACTCGTCGTAGTCGACCTCGATAGCCTCACTTTCGCCGCCGAGACAGCCCGCAAGCAGGCCGACGCCGGCCGCACCGCCAGCAGCCAGCAGTGCGCGTCGTGTTTGGGTATTCTGATCAGTCATTAGTCAGTGATACCACCACCATCTTAAGTGAGTTAGCATTCGACTACTGTCGGTAGAATTACCAGTAGAGTAACTAACGGTGTATCAGAACGAGTCTCGGGCGTCGAACCGTAGCGTGACTGCTGACTTCCGGCGGGCTGCCCGAAAATCCTGTAGCGGGCGAACACGCCGAAATGCTGGTTGAAATCGAACGGCATCTCGATTCGGCGTTGGTCGACCGCAAAGCAGAATTCACCAATATGCCGAGTGACGATTCCGACACCGGGTTGGCTGACACCTACCGTGTGGTCAGTCGACAGTAGACCGGTCAGTCGGCGTCAGTTCGTCAGCGTGAATCAGTGGGAGATCCGCCTCGACAACCGAGTTGGCATCACCCTGAGCGAAGGTTTTGATTGCCACATCGTCGTGGTCGTCGTGGGTGAGATACCACTCGCCGACTTCGAGATGCAACAGGACCTCACAGTCTGTACAGTAGCGATACCCGGTTGTTCCCTGACCGCCGTGGGCGGCCTGCCGGACGCTTTTGCAGAGACGGTGTTTTCCCCACCAGTTGCCGCAGTTGGGACACCCATACACGTAGGCGAAATCCGACCGGCGGCGATCGTAGTAGCTGGAACACCGTCCCGGAAGATCCAGCGGTTCGACCCACGCCCAAAACGAGTCTCCGTGGCCGGTGTCGACCTCGAAACGGTCCGTCTCCGTTTCGGAGACCGGCCGAGACGCCGCGGGAGTCGAAATGGCGGAGTCGGCATCAGCACCGCAAGCGTTGGCCCCAGCACGGTGCCGAGAGGTGTGATCGTCGACGAACGCGACGCCTGAGTCAGTGAGTACGGCCTGCTCGCCGCGGTGTTGGTACTGCCAGGCGTGAACGAGTTCGTGTCGAATCGTCGTTTTGCAGGCCTCGAATCCGGCCCGTTCGTAGGTGTGTTCGGTGAGTGTAATTGTCACCCGGCCATCGCCGTCGTAGGAACACCGACCGTGTCGACGCTTCGCGCGCGTTGAGGTTTCCCACGTGATCTTCGCGCAGTCGACGGCCGCAAGTGGCCATTCGGTGCCCGCAATCACGCGCTCGCCATAGCGGCGAGCCCGCGCCGAAAGTGTGTGGTCGTCGGCAAGCAAACCGACTGGTTGGGATGGGCGACTGTCTGTGCGGTCCACTGTGTCGGCGGTAGGAGACGATGAATAAATAGGTTGCAGTTGGTGATTGTGTGTCGAATGGTACAGCACAACTAGCACACTGGGAAACTAAACGTACTCTCGCAGGTGTCTGTTGTGCGTCGACTGCGTTCACTCCGTAATCAGCGCCTCGTGCAGTTCGAGCGTTCGTTCGAGCAATGTCTCGGCATCCGGGGCGAACACTACGACGCCGGCGGGTCGACCCTCGCCGCCCCGATCAACAACGGCCGCCGGTGGCTTTGGGAGGTCGTCGACCCGGGCCACTGGAAACGGCTGGAGGTGATTGTCGAGCCGTTCGGTTTCGGACGTGTTCGATTCGACGACCGGCCCATCAAGCGTCTCTAGGGCGGTCTCGACGCTCCCGTCGAACCGGCAGTTGAGGCCGAACCGCAGCGCGGGAAAGACCTCCCGGACGGCCAGCAACTCACGGGCCAACGCGGGCGAGCCCCCGGCTCGGACACCCGCTGTGGGTTGGATGCCGCTCCGCGTCGAGGTCAGTCGGCCGTCGACGCCCACCACGTCGGCTGGCCGTTCGGCGTACCGACTGGCACCGACAACGCTCATACCGACCGCAGGCACCAACGTCTCGACGTTCCGGTCGACCAGTCGAGCGATAACCGACTCGACGGCGTCGCTGACCGTGGGACGGTCAGCACGCTCCCGAACGTCGACCAGGTGGTGAACCGCGCCCGGCCCCTCGCCGACATCGATGCCATAGCGGACGGCCTGCTCCATGAACGCGACCCCGTTGTCGACCGCCTCGACCAGTGGCTCGCCGTCGGCGAGTCTGGCTGCAATCGCACTCGAAAGCGTACAGCCCGACCCGTGGGTGCCCGCGGCCTCGATGCGAGGATGGCTGAACTGCTCGATTCGGGGCTCGCCGTCGGTCGACACAACGAGGGTGTCGACCACTTGCTCGCCGTCGAGGTGCCCGCCTTTGACAACTGCGGCATCAGCACCGTGTTCGACAAGCTGGCGGCCGGCCTGCTCGGCGTCGTCGGTGTTGTTGATTGTACAGTCGGTCAGAATCTCGGCTTCGTCGACGTTCGGTGTGACGAGCGTTGCCTGTCCGAGCAACGTCTCGTAGGCGGCCTCGGCGCTCTCGCTCAACAGGCGGTCGCCCGTTGCGGCAACCATCACGGGATCGACGACAAGTGGGCCCGAAAAGTCGGCTAAACAGTCGACGACCGTCTCGATAACGCCCGCAGTCGCCAGCATTCCCGTTTTAATCGCACCCACCTCAAAATCAGCGAGCACGGCCCTGTACTGGGCTTCGATGTGGTCGACCGGCAGCACGTGTACGTCCGCGACGCTGGTGGTGTTTTGGGCGGTTGTCGCGGTGACCACCGAGGTCCCAAACACGCCGTGGGCCTCCATCGTTTTTACATCGGCCTGAATTCCCGCGCCGCCGCCGCTGTCGCTGCCGGCGATGGTGAGCGCGACGGGCGGGCTGTGGGGAGCATACTGTCGACGCATACCTGCAGTTGCGTGTCGCGGTGGTTAATTGCTCCGAGAGATGACGACCGGGGCAAAAAGAGCTGGCAGCTTAGCCGAGAAGAAGCCGCAGCCACGGGTTCTGCTTGACGATGTCGGTCTCTTCGAGCATGCGGTCGACGCCGAGCAGTCGGCCGGCACCCCACGCGCCGAGGCCGAACAGCAACAGCATGTAGACGAACGAGCTATCGATGACGTAGCCGTTTTCGACCGGGAGGCCGGCGGCGAACCCAGCCTGCCAGGCAGCCGTCCAGAAGAAAAACATCTGGATTGCTCCCATCAGCGCGGCGAATCGGAAGAACGCGCCGAAAAGTAGCGCGAGGCCGATCAGAATCTGTCCGAAAATCACCATCGGGTCGACGATGGCTCCGAACTCGGCGAAAAACAGGAACACACCGTGGAGCGGGTTGGCCTCGGGGACCGCATTGTTGAGAAAGCCTGCCGAAGACCACGCCAGCGGCTCACCGATACCGCCTTCGAGCAGTTTTTCAAGGCCTGCTTGCAGAAACACCCAGGCCATCACAAAGCGAAGGCCCAACATCGAGTAGGCCAGCCACGTCTCAGAGTAGTTGAACTGCACTTCGCGTCCGAACAGTTCCGATTGGAGAGTCCGTTCTGCAGGTTTGTTTGACATAATGAATGTCCTCTACAGGCCAAAAAGTAGTGCATCCATCTAATAAGTGTTCGGTGATTCTCTTTCTTTGGGAACCTAAACCAGTATTGTTACTGCACCGCAGAAATCACCTGCACGGAACGTCCCGTTCCGCTGATACGCTATGGATCTCTACACTGTTGTCATCATCGCGGCGAACACGTTGACACTGTCTGCTGGCGGATTGATCGCACTGTTTGCGGCTCGCGCCTACCGCAGAACAGCGGCAGGTGCGCTTCGGGCGGTCGCTGTCGGCTTTCTGCTTGTCGTCGCTGGAACGGCGCTCGGCGGGCTGTTGCATCTCGGTTCGAACGCACTTATCCTCGGTGTGGCAGTCCAAAGCACTGGCACTGCTGGAGGGTTGGTAGTAATTCTCTACTCGTTGTATACGGCTTCCGCGAAGGCGCTTGTTCCGGCCAGCGTCGACTAATCCGAGAGTCCAACGAGAACCTTCGGTCGAAGTCGACTCTCAGCGGAGCCGACGCAAACCGAGTTTTATGTCGACCGCTGCTGGTAGGGTGAGGTATGCAGTCTCTGGGTGAGTCCGGATGAACCGAATCATCGGTGGGATTCTCGGCGGCGCGACTGGCATTGCAGTGATGTCGGTGATTTTTCTGATGCTTGAAGTCGAAACCAGAGAGCAGGTTCAAGCGTTCGATGCGGTCGCCCGCTACGTCGGCATGCCCGGCAGCACCACGCTCGGATTTGTCATTTTCGCGTTCGTCGGCACGTTCATCTGGCCGCTACTGTTCGTCGCTATCGAACCCTACCTGCTGTTCGAGGATTCACCATCCAACGGGATGACGCTTGGAGCGATACTATGGATCGCGTTTTTCGTACTTGGTCGTGGCGATCTGATGGGTCCACTGCTGGTGATTTTCGGCGGCTTTTCGCTGGCAGCACATCTCGCCTACGGCTTCGTTCTCGGCGCGCTGTATGACCGGTTTGACGAGCCCTCCGACTCGCCAGTCGACGGGCCGCCAGAGGCCGCCAGCAATCGACCCTGAACATGGACCTGTTGCTTGCCTCGACATTCGTGACAGCATCCAAACACATCTAACACGCCCCGGGCTGTAGCGGAATGATATGTGTTCGCTTCCGTCACGGAGTGGTGCTTCGTGGTAAGCAATCTCGCGTTTTTCGGCCTTGTGGCGATCAGTTTTGTCGGGAGTGTGGTGCTGTTGGTCCGTCGACACCGCACCAACGACGAGACCGGCCCGCTGGTTTCAGACGGTGGGTTTGCCGACTGGCTGCCGGGCCAACAGACCGGCTTTGCGCACAAACCGGACGGATTAGTTAGGTGGCTGACAACTGTTGATCACAAGGATATCGGTATTCTCTACATCCTCTTTGGAATCGCTGCCGGCCTGTGGGGAGCGGTCGACGGCATGATGATCCGCGCTGAAATGTTTACCCCGGCGTTGACCATCTGGGATGCCAACACCTACAACGCGGTGTTTACGATGCACGGCTTTACGATGCTATTCTTTTTTGTGACGCCCGTCTTTTTCGGCTTTGCCAACTACTTCATCCCGATTCTGTTGGGTGCTGACGATATGGCGTTTCCCCGAATCAACGCCATCGCCTTCTGGCTGATCCCGATGGCGTTCATGCTCGCGCGGGCGGGGCTGCTCACCGAGGTGTTGGGAAAGATGCTGCTGGCGGTTGGCGTCGACATTCCGGTGCTGTTGGCGCTTGAGCCGCCAACCGCCGGCTGGACGCTGTACGTCCCACTTTCCTTACAGCTCGAAAACCCACAGATGGATCTGCTCTTATTAGGCTTACATCTCTCAGGAGTTGCCACCGTGATGGGTGCGATCAACATCGTCGTCACCATCTTCACCATGCGGGGCGAAAACGTCGGCTGGTCGCGACTCGATATCTTTTCGTGGACGCTGCTCACCACCAGCGGCATCGTCATCTTCGCATTCCCGCTGCTCGGTAGCGCGCTACTCATGTTGCTTGCGGACCGCAACCTCGGGACGGCCTTTTTTACCGCAGAGGGCGGGCCGATCCTGTGGCAACACCTGTTTTGGTTCTTTGGGCATCCGGAGGTCTACATTCTCGTCTTACCGGCGTTCGGGCTGGTGAGCTACATTTTGCCGAAATTCGCCGGCCGTAAGCTGTTTGGTTTTAAGTTCATTGTCTACTCGACGCTCGCGATCGGCGTGCTCTCGTTCGGCGTTTGGGCCCACCACATGTTCGCCACAGGAATCGACCCCCGGCTCCGGTCGGCGTTTATGGCGGTCACGCTGGCGATTGCGGTTCCCTCGGCAGTCAAGGTGTTCAACTGGATTACGACACTGTGGGGTGGTTCGATCCGGCTCACCGCGCCGATGATCTTCTGTATCGGCGGCGTTGGCACGTTTATTATCGGTGGCGTGACGGGGATCTTTCTGGCCTCGATTCCGGTCGACCTCGTGCTGCACGACACCTACTACGTCGTCGGGCACTTTCATTTCATTGTCGTCGGCATTATTTCGTTTATGGCATTCGCAGCGGGCTACTACTGGTTCCCCATCTTCACGGGCCGGATGTACGACCAGCGCGCCGCAAAAGCCCACGCCTATCTCACGATTGTCGGCGTCTTTACGACGTTTACGCCGCTGCTCGCATTGGGCTATCTGGGACTGCCACGCCGAGAGGCGTCGTATCCCGCCGAGTTCGCCGTCCTTCAGCAACTGTCGACGTTCGGGGCCGTTCTGCTTATCATTGGCATCGGCATCTGGGCGCTCAACCTGTTTCAGTCGATGCGTGTCGGCCCGAAAGTGACGGATGCGGACGTCTGGGATCTCAAACGGACCAACCAGTTTTCGGCCGAATGGCAGTGGTTCGAACAGCGGCTGGCCGAAAAACGCGAAACGACGAC
>SL_5KL_010_SEDDRAFT_10000886_pt1 | contig 18825 bp, 20 predicted proteins | sample SodLakKL_010_SED_FD_9118 | JGI IMG/M metagenome (IMG submission 9118)
TGGGCGCGTTTGATCTCGCCGACCTCGATCATGAGTTCGATTCGCCCGCGGTCGTAATCTCTGAGTTTCAGCCGCAGTAGATCATCGCCGTAGAGATACGCTTTGTCGACCTTNGCGNCCTCGTACCGGCCCAACTCGGTGACGAGTGCCGCAAGNTCGATGCTCGAAAGCTCCCGCTTGGGGTCCATGGCTGGTGTTCAGGATGGGATACAAAAGGGGTGTCGCTCTGGGTCAACTGCTCTCGGCTGGCGTCTACAGGAGACAGTGGGCCCACAACCGTCGACAGTCCAATGGCTTCATACTCCCGAAGCCCACAGGACGCCTATGGGATCCGAAGGCTCACTGCTTGAGACGTTTCCCGACAGCAAGATCACGACCGCCGCGCTCTCGAAGCTCGAAGACAGCGAGGCGATCCGAACGGCGATTCCGCTCATCTCGGAAGCCCACGGCGGCAAAGAGCTCTCAGACAGAGTTGTCATCCAGACCGACTCAACGGCGATTGTGGCGGTGTACGGCGATGCTGGGGGCTGGCGGGTCGAACACCGCCTTAACGCTGAGGGACGCGATCCGAAAGCAGTGCTTGACGAGGCGATGACCGCTGGCCAAGGCGAGATTTCGCTGGTCGAATCGCCAGAGGAGTAGCGTTTCAGTCGGCAGCGTCGTTCGGAACTCGCAGTCGAACCGCTGAGCCACCGTTGTGTGGATCGATAACTGACACCGAGCCATCGAGTCCTGTGACAATCCAGTAGACAAGCCACAGCCCCAGTCCGCGGCCGTGGACCAGCGGCGTCTCTTCGCCGGATTCGAGCACGGAGCGTTCGAGCTCCGGCAGCCCGGGGCCGTCGTCTCGAACCACACAGCTCACTTCTGTGTCGCTTCGGTCGATTTCGATGTCAACTGTGGGTGTCTCGCCGGCGTGTTTGGCAGCGTTGTCGACTAGCTCCCAGATCGCCGTCTCCAGCCGTGGCGAGCTTTCGAGAACCACCTGTTCGGGTGCCGACACCGTTATCGAGGCGTCGGGATACGTCTCGCGGTGTTGGTCGATGACCCGGTCGACCATGGCCCGGAGATCAAGTGGCGTCCGCTTCGAGGGGGTCTCAAGATTGTTTTCGAGTTTCTGGGCCGTCTCGCTGAGATCGAGTAACCGGCCCGACGTCGTCCGCACACGGTTAGCGAGCAGTTCTTGTTGGCCTTCGAGTTCGGCTTCGAGCATCTCGGCGTAGCCGTTGATCACACCAACATCGTTTCTGAGGTTGTGTCGCAGCACTCGGTTGATGACGCTAATCAGCCCATCGCGGCGTTTGCGGTCGGTTGCATCTCGGCTCATGGCTTGGACGGCGACAATGTCGCCTGGCGTGCGCTCGGCTGGCGGAACGTCACTGTCGTAGATTGGTGTTGCTCGGAGATCGACGTGACGGATCTCTCCAGACTTCGTCTCGATTGGAAGATACTGCTGTTCGATTGTCTCGCCTGCCAACACCTGTTCGAACAGCCCCCAGGCGTGTTCGCTTACGTCCTCGTTCGGGTGTACCAACGAGATGCTTTGGCCTTCGAGTTCGGCAGGTTCGTATCCAGTTGCGTCGACAGCCGAGGGCGCACTGTAAACAAACTCCCCGTTCCGATTGAGCCGAAAGACGAAATCGAAACTGGCATCGATAACCGCGCGATAGATCTCTTCGCGCTCGTCAAGTGTGGATTCGCGTTCGGCGAGTTCGCGCTCGTACGCCTGCTGTTCGATCTCGTAGCCGGCCATCTGAGCGACCAAGTGACTAAAGGATTTCTCGGCCTCCGAAAACGCCTCGTCGCGCGGGTCGAACGACGAAAAACAGACCGTCCCATACGGCTCGCCGTCGACCATAATCGGCGCGCCGTGATAACAGCTGATGTCGTATTCGATCGCGCTGTGATGGTCTTCGAGGCCGACCTCCGCGACATCCCGGAAAGCGAGAATCTCTTCGTCCTGAATCGTCCGCAGACAGAAAGTGTTCGAGAGGTCTTCCTCCAGGCCAGTTGGGTCCGGCCGACCCTCGGGGTCGGTGCTGATGATGATCTCCCAATCGTTGGTCGCCTGATCGACTTCGGCAACGTAGCCGAGGTCGACACCGAACTGTTCGACACCGATTTCGAGAGCCTCCCGCAGGCGGTCTTCTAAGGGACTGTCGGACTGCATCGCAGCATACAGCTTCGCGTACGCTGACTGTCGGTCGAACGTCCCCCGGCCAGCAGTCATTGGCCAGTGTTCGAGGCTTGGTTACGTTATTCTTGTGCTCAGATTATCAAATCTACCAATTTTGCGCCAACCGCCTGAGACCGCGTTCGGCTGGCTTTTTATTCGGTCCGGCCCTCTCGGCGGTATGGTCTCAGAGCTGTTCGACGCCGACCGCTGGGAGCCGGTCGACGGCTTCGCATTCGACGATATCACCTACCACCGCGGCACGGACGTGCCCGCGGTTCGCATCGCCTTCGACCGCCCCGAAGTTCGTAACGCCTTCCGGCCGGGGACGGTCGACGAGCTGTACACCGCCCTGGATCACGCCCGCAAACAGGCCTCGATCGGCTGTGTCCTGCTGACGGGCAACGGTCCCTCCGAAACGGACGGCGGCTGGGCGTTCTGTTCTGGCGGCGATCAGTCGGTCCGTGGTGGGTCGGGCTATGAGTACCGCGATGATGACGAGGCTGCCGCCGATGACGACCCAGCCGTCAGAGAGGCGAAGGCGGGTCGACTCCACATTCTCGAAGTCCAACGACTCATCCGCACGATGCCGAAACCCGTCGTCGCCGTGGTGCCGGGGTGGGCCGTCGGCGGCGGCCACTCGCTGCATGTGATCTGTGATCTCACCCTTGCATCGAAGGAGCACGCCAAATTCCTCCAGACGGATCCCGACGTGGCCTCCTTTGATGGCGGCTTTGGCTCGGCGTATCTCGCCAAGCAAGTGGGCCAAAAGAAGGCCAGAGAGATCTTTTTCAGGGGCAAGACGTATTCGGCCGAAGAAGCCGTCGACATGGGGATGGTCAACGAAGCGATCGCCCACGACGAACTCGAAACTGCCGCTCTGGAGTGGGCCGACGAGATGACCCAAAAAAGTCCGACTGCGATGCGCATGCTCAAATTCGCCTTCAATGCGACCGATGACGGAATGATGGGCCAGCAGGTGTTCGCCGGCGAGGCAACTCGTCTGGCGTATATGACCGACGAGGCCGCAGAAGGCCGGAATGCCTTTCTGGAGAAACGTGATCCGGAGTTCCGGCAGTTCCCCTGGCACTACTGAGCGAGCGTGCTCTGTTGTTCATAGCGAGCAGTCGGCCGCTGGTACTACTTCGGAGATGACAACTTTCGATACGGTTTTGAACGTCGACTGTCTGCTGTCGGTATGACACAAGCGTCCCCAGAGTCCTCCAGCAGTACTGATGAATCGACAGCCGACGTCGATCTCTCGTGGCTGACACTCGACGACGGCGAAGAGGTGCTGTGGGCGAGCACGCCCCACAAAAGCAGCCTCGTTCCCGCACTCGCAATCGGGATTCCGCTATCGTTCGTCCTGATTGGCATTCCGATTCTCGTCAGCGCATATCTCAGCTACAAAAATACCAACTACGTTGTGACCTCCCGTGGGCTCTACCGCAAGCGCGGCATCGTCTCGCGAGATGTCAAACAGATTGGCTTTGATAAGGTCCAGAACATCTCCTATACCCAGGATGCGATTGGCTCGCAGTTGGGCTACGGCACCGTCGACATCAGCACCGCCGGTAGCTCGGGAGTCGAACTCCGGTTCCGTAATATCCCAGCGCCTGCAGACACACAGGAACTGATCTCCCGGGAGATCGAACGCCGTGAGGGCCCACGCCGCAAAGACGACGACCAAGACGTCGATGCCGTTCTCGATGCTATCCTAACTGAACTCCGCGGCATTCGACAGGCGCTCGATGAGTCACCAGCGGCGAAGCCAGCTGTCGAATCACCCGAAACCCCCGACGAGCCAGCCGACCAATGAGCGATGAGTGGCGGTGGCTCGGCGAAAACGAATCGGTTCTCTGGCAGGGTCGCCCCCGGCTGACAACGGTACTTGGTAGCCTCGGAATCGGGCTCGTCGTCATTGCCGTAGCCGGCTGGCTCGCTCTCGAAGTCGACCCACGGCTTGCTGGTGTCGGGCTGTTGGGCCTGCTGATTCCGGCCTGGGGCTATCTGTGGATTTCACACACCACGTATCTGGTGACGACGCGGGCGATCTGGGTTAAAACCGGCGTGTTTGGCCGGTCAGTCCGGCGAATCTCGCTGTCGAAAGTCCAAAACACCGCCTACGAGCAGTCGGCCCGCGGCTCGCTGTTTGGGTACGGGACGGTCACCATCGACGTCGCGGGTGGTCGTGATATCGCCTTCCGGCGCATCAACAACCCACGGTCTGTCCAGGAGGCAATCAACGACGAAATCGGCCATGGCGACGACAGTGAGCTTCCCGGCTCAGTCGATCAGTGGCAGGCCGTACTCTCGACCGTTCGGGAGATCCGCGGGTTGCTCGATACCCGTTCGGGGTAATCAGTTCTCGCGGCGTTCTGTTTCGCAATCGACGGCCTCTTTCCACTCACCGAGTCCTGACGGATCGAGATGGATGTGTGCATCGCCGACATCCTCGATGGCTCTGAGATCGTCGACCAACTGGCTTTCGAGGTCGTGGGCCTGCCGGATCGACATCTCGCCGTCGACTTCGACGTGGACTTCGACTTCGATTAGTGTGCCATCGTAAAACGCCGTGAAATCGTGGAGGCCTTCGACGCCGTCGTGGGCTGTGAGTTCATTACGGATCTCGGTGCGTTTGTCGTCGGTAGGTGCAGCCCCGACAAGGTAATCAACGTTCTCTCGGGCGATGACGATTCCTTGATATATAACGAGCACGCTGACCAGCCCGCCGGCCAGTGGGTCCAACACGGGAATGCCGACAAACACGCCCAGTACGCCGATAAGGGCTGCAACCGTCGTATACAAGTCGTTCAGACAGTCGGTCGCCAGCGCCGAAAGCGCGGTCGAGCCCAGTCCCTCGTTGGCGCGTTGGGTATACCAGTAGACCAGATACATGTCGACGATTGCAAACCCTAGGGCGGCAAGCAGAAACACACTGAACTGGACATCAGTTCCGAACAGAACGCCGCGTGAGGATTCATACAGCAGGTTAAGCCCGAGTAGGACGATCACTGCCCCGACGAACAGTGCGGTCAGCGGTTCGATCCGAGCATGACCGTGTGGGTGCGATTCGTCGGCCGTATCATAGGAGCGACTCCCCCAGACGAGCACAACGATGCTGGCGACGAGATCTGCAACCGAGTGGGCGGCGTCGGCGATCAGCGCGACTGAGCCAAACAGAATGCCCGCGGCTCCCTCGACGACGATTTTGGCCGCGTTGCCGATGACGTTCGCCCACGACGCACGAGAAAACCGTCGACGGGCCTCGGCAACATCCATACTCCTTTTTGAACAAAACGCCTTTTGAGGGTTCGGATTTCCCGGCTCAAACAGGTCTCTTCGTAGCGTCTATCGCAGTTTTCGACTCTATCTAAAACTGACGTACAAATCGATCAGTCGGTCGAACCCATCTCGGCTTTCCGCTCGGCTGGTAACTCCTCGTCGACCGCACGCTGACCAACCGTCCGCTGTGGGAACGGAATGGCGATCGATTCGGTATCGAACCGCGCTTTGACCGCTTCGATCACTGCGGCGGTCGCCCGCCAGCGCACCTGTGGGTTCGGTGGCGAGATCCAAAACCGAATGTCGAGATCGACCGATGAGCCGCCGAATCCCACGGGAAACACCTGTGGATGCGGATTGTCGTCGACGAGTGAGACGTCTTTGACGGCCTCGACTGCGACTTCCGCGGCATGGTTCGGATCGGCATCGTAGTCGACGCCGACCTCGACGTGGACCCGGAGTTTGCCGTCGCGGCTCCGGTTTGTGACTGCGCGGTCGGCGACGTTGTCGTTCGGGATGACGACGTGTTCGCCGTCGAAGTTCCGAACGTGGGTGTTCATAATCGTGATTTTGGTGACGATTCCCTCGTTGTCACCAATCGCTACCCAGTCGCCGATTTCGAACGGCCGAGCGAACATGAGAACGAAGCCGGCAATAAGCGACCCTAACGTCTGACGGGCGGCCATCCCGACGACGATCCCGAGGAAGCCGGCCCCAACCAGAATGCCACCGATCTCGATACGCCAGACACTCAACACGCCAATGCCCACAACTACGAGCAGTGTGACCTGTGCGATACGGGTCAGTATCTGTTCTTGGTGTTTCGTTATGTGAGTGGTCTCAGCAGTGAACTCCTTGATGAGATCCTGCAGAACGTTGTTACCCAAGGCAGCCAACATGAGCAGCGCGGCCGTCATTGCGACTCTGGTCGCGGTTGGCGCTGCCACCTCAAGCAATCCGATAAGCCACCATGCGACGTCGACAAGCCCCCAGACGATCAGCAGTGCAATAACGGTCAGCACGAACAACAGGAGTTGAACAACTCTGACCAGAATTACCAAAATCAGGCTGATCGGGACGACGTCCTCAATGCGTTCGGCGGCGTCTGCAACCCGATCACCGAACCGGTTGTGTGTCCAGCGGGCGGTAACTCGTCGAGTTCGGTCGACGGCTTGTGGAATAACCAGTCCTGCTGCGGCCACGGCGACAATAACGATTCCCAGACTTACTGCTATCCGTATCTCCGGTGAGACGAACTCACCCAACAGCGACTCCAGCCGTGTCACAACCCCCACAGCTTGCATAGTCTGCATACTCACCAGAGACTGAAAATGATACTGTTATGTCGACCGATGTGTCAGCCCCTCGTCGGGTAGGTGTTGTCGACAGTTCGACCAAGTACAATGCAGCCAAAATAACACTGTTCGAGCGTCTACTCGTCGGCGAGGTGGGCTTCGACGCGCTCGATGAGCTCCTTGTTGCCGAGGTGGACGGGTACACGCTGATGGAAGTGGGTTGGTTCGACATCGAGAATCGACTGGCTACCATCCGACGAAACCCCACCTGCAGACTCGACGATGTCGGCCATCGGAATCCCCTCGAACTGGAGGCGGAGTTTGCCGTTTTCGGCCGACTTGAGCGCGGGATACGAGAAGATCCCGCCGTACGTTAACACCTGGTTGACGTCGGCGACCATCGAGCCGCCGTACCGAAGTTTGTACTCATCTTCGACCTCGTCGATGAACGCCGCAAAGCCCTCGGTCCAGTCGGGAACCCGACCGCCCATCCCGTAGACGACCGGCTCGTCGGGAATCGTCACGTCGTCGTTGATGATCTCGATCTCGCCGTCGCCGACGTTTGCCTCATACACCTGGCCGTCGCGGGCGACCGTCATCGTCAAAATCGGTCCGAAAAGAACGAACCCCGAAGCCAACAGCCTGTCGCCGCCGGCCGGAAGCTCGCCCTCGTAGACGGCAATGATCGTCCCCATCGGGCTGTTGGGTTTGATGTTTGAAGAGCCATCGAGTGGGTCACAGGCAATCGAGATCTCACCCTCGCCGACATCGATGGGTTCGTCCTGCTCTTCGCTGGCGTAGATGCCGACGCCATCGATCGCACCGAGTGCCTCCTCGATGAGTTCGTCGGCATAGGCGTCGGCCTCTAGGCGAGTCTCGCCACTGGGGTTGATTTCGCTGCTTTCGACGCGTCGCCCCGGCAGCGAGGCGCGTATTTCGGGAGCTAACTCGGCGAGCGTCTCGAAGATGTCGTCGACAATGGCGTCTGAATTGTTCATTAGTCGAGTGCCGCCGGGTTGGTTGGTTCCGAGCCCATTACCTCAAGGGCCTCTTTGACGCTTGCTTCCTCGAAGATAACCGCTTCAAGCCCATCGAGAATCTGTTCGGGGTTCTCACGCTGGAAGACGTTTCGACCCACTGCGAGGCCGTCCGCACCGGCGTCCATCGCGTTACGAACCGTCGACAGGAAGTCTTGGTCGTTAGTTTTCGAACCACCACTCATGACGACCTTCGAATCCGCGGCCATGTTGACGGCGTGGGCCATTGCCTCGGGTGAACCGGGGTATTTCACCTTCGTGATGTCCGCGCCGAGTTCGAGTCCAAGGCGCGTTGAGTAAGCGATAGTGTCGGGGGTGGTCGCGTTTTTCAGTCCTTGACCGCGTGGGTAGGACCACATGACAACGCCGAGATCGTGTTCGCGGGCGGCTTCCTGAGCCTCGCGGAACTCTTCGACCATCTCGATTTCGTAGTTTGAACCGCCGTAGACGGTAAAACCAATCGCGTCGGCTCCGACCTCGGCGGCGTTTTCGACCGTCCAGTTAACCGATGAGTTGGGCTCGCCCATCCACAGGTTCGAGGTGCCGTTGAGTTTGGCAAGCAGGGTGACATCGTCCTCGTAGGATGGGTAGTAGCCCTCGGCGATGCCTTTCTGGACCGCAATCGCCGTGACTGCATCGTGAGTGGCGATATCGAACACACGTGCTGGATCGGCGGTCGCGGGGTTCGGTTCGAAGTCGACCGGTCCGTGCTCCAGGCCGTGATCGTAGGCGAGGATTAGGGACTTGCCGTCACGGGTGATCGCATCGTCGGCGTGTGGGATCATCAGTTGTATGTGCTGGAATCTAGGATAAAAACGCTGTGGTCAATACCCGGGATTTGATACGTTAGAGACTCCCACGACAGCGATTTCGATACTTTGGATTATTTTGTTTTGTAGTAAATATCCCAGAGATTTGGCCTCTGCTGCCAGATTACACAACAATAATAATTATATTTGTACCACAGCCGACATCCTTTCAGAAATCGGACCGCTGTCTAGTTGCACTGGTGGTCTCCAAACGACACACTGAGCCGACTGCTACCGCGGTTCTGAGACTGCTCGTGCAGCCTGCGTCCACTCTTGGACAACGCGCTCTGCGAGACCCAGTACGTCGACGATTTCGGCGACGTCAACTGTTGCAAGCTGTCGAACAGAGGTAATGCCGGCATCGGCAAGCCTGTCGACTGCCGCCGCGTCGATACCCTCTAGTTCGTCGACCGGTGTCGGCTTGCTTCGGGCACGCCAGGCGGCCTCTGCGTCGATTGGATTGGGTTCGGTCTGTGCTGCAGAGGGTGTTCTGTGGGTCGGCCACGGCGTTCGTTCGCCGGTTTCGGCTGCGTCGTCGGTGGCGTCGTTCGTCTGTTTGCTTGCCGTTTCCCAGTCGCCTGCCGAAGCGGCCACCCAGGCGGCTTCTGCGCTGCCGAGGCCGCGAATCTGTGCTGATCGGCGGTTGAGATCACCACCGCCGAACGACCACGACAGCGAGTGCTCGCGACGGATTTTTGCGGCAACGCCCGGATTCACACCTGCCTCAACCAGCATCCGATAGGAGATGCGCTTGTCAGTGATGGCTGTCACGTCGTATCCTTCGCGGTCGAGAACGGCGGCTGTCGACGGGCCGATAAATCGAACCGACTGGAGTGGTCGGTCGACGGACTCAGGATTCGTGCTGTCACTCGACACAGCCGCTCACCATTGTACCTGACTGTTAGCCCTATCGGTAAAGAGTATTCTCATCAAAATACCAGCGTTGAGAGTTACAAATCGAGACACTCAACGAATATCAGAGATAGCCACAACCACCGGTTTTAGCCGACCATCCGAGTGATTCGGACACTAGCTCAAACCGTATATCGAGTCGTTCGTCTCCGAAAGCCGTCAGGTATCCCGTGATGCCGTACAGTGGCGCTTGATCGTACTTGTAAACGTCGTCGGTTGCCCAGACGCCAACAACGGGGAAGGTGAACAATCCAATCAGAAGAAAATCGATACTGCATTACCGATTTGAACAACTGAAAAGACGATTCCGCGAATTTCGTTTAAATAACTTCACCGTTGGTGGTGACAATACAGTATAAATTACCTCCGCATACCGCATCGGTCCTGCTGGCCCCAATCGGCTTTTTGAGTTGGTCAGCCGTCGACGAACTCGATCAGCACACCGCCCGTCGACTTCGGATGCAGAAACGCCACTTCGTGGCCCCACGCGCCCGGACGCGGCTCGTCGTCGATTACTTCGACGCCACACGCCCGAGCCTGCGAGAGTGCGGCTTCGATATCCGGCGTCGACAGTGCGAGATGGTGGATGCCCGGCCCATGGCTTTCAAGATAGCTGGCAATCGGCCCATCGGTGTGTGGCTCAAGCAGTTCGAAAAAGCCGCCACGGAGTTCGAGAAAAACGACGGTCATCCCATCGAACTGCTCGCGGTGTGCAATCGGCGCATCGAACAGCTCGCCGTAGCGACCAGCCAGCTCGTCGGCGTTGTCGGCTGCGATTCCAGCGTGATGAAACTCCATAGGGAGGGCGTCGACGGCGGTTCGGATAAAATCACTTCCTCGCATCACCTGTTACCAGCCACCAGTACAGTTATTAGTATGATTCCGAGATACTCAGTATGATCGTCACCACGACTGAGCAGGTCCCCGGTCGGAAGGTCACGTCGGTCCATGGCATCGTTCGTGGCTACACCGAACTCAGCACCGAGTCACGCGAGCGAGCCGAAAAGCGAATGATCTCCGAGGCGAACTCGATGGGTGCCGACGCCATTCTCGCTGTCCGGTTTATGACTGCTGAGGATACCGATGGCTCGACTGAAGTGCTTGCATACGGCACGGCCGTCTCGCTCTCCTAACCCAACGACCGGAACAGCAGCACTGCGCCGACGCCACAGCCGAGTGCGAGCAGGACGTTGTCGGTTCGCCACGCCACCACCAAGACAACTCCACCAGCCGCCAGTTCAGCGGGCCCGCCGCTGACCAACTCGGGGGCGAGAATCGAGACGATAATCGCGCCGGGAAGGATTTGGAGGCCGGCTTCCAACCGCTCGGAAAGGTTGATCCGACCGAGCAGCCAGAGGCCACTCGCCTTCGTGATGTAAGTCACGAGTGCCATCCCGAAGATCACCGCAACCACGACTGGCCGGAGCTCACTCATCGAAGCGCCCCACCTCCACGAGACAGCCAGCAATTCCGCCGAGCAGGATGTACCACCGACCCGGAAGGAACTGCGCACACGCCACGGCGACGGCTCCGGCGACCGCCCACGGCAGCAGGCTGGATCGACCCTCCCACAGCGAGAGGGCAATAACAATGAACACCGCCACGAGAATAAAATCCAATCCGTAGCTTGAGGGCTCGCCGATGACTCCGCCACCCACCGCGCCGACCCACGTCGCGGCTACCCAGAACATCCAGATTGCCAGCCCGCTGCCCAGCAGATAGGCTCCCTGCCGTCCACCGGATCGGAGATGGCCCATCGTGAGCGCCCAGTTCTCGTCGGCCGTGAAAAAGACGCTTCCGTAGGCCTGTAGGGGTGGAAGTCGACTGAACCACGGTCGGAGTGCCGCGCCCATTAACACGTATCGAAGGTTCACGATGAACGTCGTCACGATGATGGCAGCAGCCGGAATCGAGGGCTCCCAGAGTTCGACTGCGACAATTTGGGCGGCTCCGGCAAGCACGGTCGCACTCATCAGGACGGCCTCGGCAGTGGTGAGACCGACCTGCCGGGCCAGCACGCCAAAGGCGACTCCGTAGCCAGCGACGCCAAGGGCGACCGGCACGCACGCGATAAAGCCCGCCCGCAGGCCTGCGAGTCCGAACTCCATTGGCTCGTCAGTTCTTTCTGACTCGTCGACGGTCCCGTTGATTTCGCCAGTCTCGCCAGCCTGATGCGTCTCGACGGAGTCAGTACTCATTCGGGCACCACCAGGGTCGTTGTCGACGGGAGAGTAGCACGGTCAGTGTTGGCTACTAATCGCACCGTGGTAAACGCTCGGAGAAGAACTGTTATCCACAAACAGTGATGGCTCCTCCAGTTCGATACCTGAACCGTCGTTGAGTACTGTCTGTGTGAGCCGTCGGCCGCCAGCACTGAGTGTATAGCTGCCGTTGTTACGTTGATTGATCAGACAACACTGGACGAACAGCAGTTTATGAGGCTCCAAGCCGACCGTACGTTGCGGTGGTTCGACTCACGACCCGGATCGCGATCTACACGGGCTCGTTTCTCGTCTTGACAGCCGTCTATACGCTTTTGTATCAGTGGGGTATGCTGGTCTTGGAGGGCACATCCAGAACGCTGATTCACTCTTTGGAGGTCGTCGCCCAGTCGATGACGACAACCGGCTACGGCCAGGACGCCCCGTGGGAGAGTGCCGAGATGACGGTGCTCATGATGCTTATCCAACTCACTGGTATCGCCTACATTTTTGTCGCGATTCCGCTGTTCGTGGTTCCCTGGCTGCAGGATATCGTCGCCCAATCTCCGCCCGAATCGGTTGGTCAACACAGCGACCACGTCGTGATTATCGGCTATACGGATCTCTGTGAGTCGCTCGTCGACGAACTCACCGCTCGGGAAACATCACATCTCATCGTTGAGTCTGACTTCGAGCGGGCCCAACAGTTCCATGAACGTGGCCTTTCGGTGCTGCACGCTGATCCAACCGATGATAAGATTATCGAGGCCGCCGACGTCGACAGCGCGATTGCGGTCGTTGTCGGCTCGACTGAACATGAATACATTCGCGCCGTGTTGCATATCACTGACCGTGCAAACGACACAATGGTCCTCGCACTCATCGAAAGCACTGACCGTGCTCGGTATCTGCGCTATGCTGGTGTCTCGGAGGTGCTCTCACCGAGTCACCGACTCGGCAAAGCACTCGGCGATAAGGTCAGACCCATCATCAGTTCGGCGTTCGAGCCCGCAACGCCGGCTGCCGAGGCGATCCGAATCCGTGAGTACGCCATCGCCCCCGAAAGCGAACTGTTCGATACGCCGTTGGCAGCCTGTCGACGGCTCGAAACAACAGATGCAACGCTACTCGCCGCATGGGTTCGTGGTGATCTGCTTACAACGCTTTCGGAGGCAGTTGCCACTGATCAAACAACCAGACTGCTTGTCGCGGGAACAGCCGCTGATCACGAGGCTGTCGCCAACGAGATCGGAACGGACGGCCGACGATATCAGCCGGCCGAGCGAGTCATCGTCGTCGGTGCGGGATTCGTCGGCGAGATTATCGCAGGTGTGCTTGAGCGTGCTGACATCGAAACCGTCGTTGTCGACCGCGAGGACCGAGAGATCGTCGACATGGTTGGCGACGGGACCGAAGAGGCGGTGCTGCGGTCTGCTGGAATCGAGTCAGCCGACGCGCTGATCGTCACGCCCGTCGACCGCGAGGCCATCGACACGACGCTAGTCGCCCGAGCACTCAACCCCGATATCGAACTTATTGCGGCCGCAGCCCAAGAATCCCACGTCGAGAGCCTCCGGATCGCCGGGGCTAACTACGTGCTCGCACTGCCGTCGATTGCGGGCCGGATGGTCACACTCACGGTGTTCGAACAGGCAGTGATGCCACTGAATGACCGACTCCGACTTGTCGACCTCGACGCCCAGCGATTCGGCTCCGGACGGCCTCAAATCGAGCAGATTCGCGAGAAGACAGGTTGTCAGATCGTTGCACTCGAACGTGATGGCGAGATCGAGACGGCTGTAGAAGAGTCGACGCTTGGGTCGGCTGACCGGCTTGTCGTTGCCGGAACCGACCGTGAATGTGCGTTGTTTGTCGAGCATTTCCTTGACGATGACATGCCGCTGTAGCGGTCAGCCTTGGGACTAATCAACTCTGGCGAACACGGAGCTAAACAGCACCATGTGTATTGTGTACTATGGCCACTGAAGACTCTGAGTTTGATCCGGAGGCACCAGAGACCCAACAGATCGGCCGGGAGATGGTCGACCAAGAGACGGGACTCGGCTCGGTGATGGCGCACCTGTATCGTGGGGAGGTCGAACGGACCGTCCACTGGCGCGACCGACTCGACAGCACAACGAACTGGGCGGTCACACTGCTGGCGGCGATTGTCGCCTACGCCTTCGCTGGCGAGGCCTCGCATGCAGTGATTCTGGCCGGCATGCTGATGGGGACGGTATTTTTGTTTATCGAGGCCCGGCGGTTCCGCGATTATGACATCTGGCGTTCGAGAGTTCGGGTAATCCAAGAGAACCTGTTTGCCAACGCGCTCGATCCCTCGCAGGGAATCGAACACGACGCTTGGCGGTCGACGCTCAGCGAGGATTACCGCAGTCCCGATACAAAACTATCGTTTCGTGCCGCCGTCGGCCACCGGTTGCGCCGTGTCTACCTTCCGCTGATGGGTGCGATGCTTGTCGGCTGGCTGTTCCACCTGTCAGCGTTCATGCCCGGCGAACCCCTCATCGAGCGAGCTGCAGTCCCTGGAATCTCGGGCCAGCTGGTTGTCACACTCCTCGGGCTGTACATTGCCGTTTTGGTTGTCCTTGCGGTCCCCCACGGAACCAACGAACGCGGTGAGCCGAGCGATGCCGACCACGGCGACATTGCTGAGGAATCGTAGACCTGCGCGAGGGGTTCCGGATACTACACGCCGGGTTGGTACTCACCGAACTCCTCGCGAAACACATCCGCAATCTCCTGGACGCTCGCGTAGGCTTTGGCCGCCTCGACCACCGGCGGCAGGACGTTTTCGTCGCCAGCCGCCGCCTCAGCGACTGCATCCAGGGCCTTCTCGACGGCCGCCTCGTCACGGTCAGCCTTTATTTGCTCCAGTCGCTCGACCTGCTGGGCTTCGTTCTGTTCGTCGACGGATTCGAGATCCATTTCGGGGTCTTCGTCGACTTCGAACTTGTTGACACCCACAATAATCCGATCGCCGTTTTCGATCTCCTGTTGGCGTTCGTAGGCGACGTCCTGGATCTGCTGTTGGATGTAGCCGGTCTCAACCGCCCGGAGCATCCCGCCGCGTTCGTCGATCTCGTCGATGATCTCGCGGGCTTCGGCTTCAACGTCGTCGGTCAGTGACTCGACGTAGTAGCTGCCGGCGAGCGGATCGATGGTGTCGGCCGCGCCGGATTCGTGCGCCAGGATCTGTTGAGTTCGCAGTGCGGTTCGAACCGACTGCTCGGTCGGCAACGACAGTGCCTCGTCTTTACCGTTGGTGTGGAGGCTCTGGGTGCCGCCGAGCACCGCCGCGAGTGCCTGATACCCCACGCGGACGACGTTGTTGTCGATCTGCTGGGCGGTGAGCGTAGAGCCTCCGGTCTGGGTGTGAAATTTCAACTGTTTGGATTTGGGATTCTCCGCGCCGAACCGTTCGTCCATAATCGTCGCCCAGAGCCGCCGAGCCGCCCGGAACTTGGCGACCTCCTCGAAGATGTTGTTGTGCGCATTGAAAAAGAACGAAAGCTGTGGGGCAAACTCGTCGACGTCCTGGCCCGCTTCGATGGCGGCCTCGACGTACTCGATCCCGTTAGCGAGCGTGAAGGCGATCTCCTGGGCTGCCGTTGAGCCCGCCTCGCGGATGTGGTAGCCCGAAATCGAGATCGTGTTGAAGTTGGGCACCTCTTCGGCGGCAAAGGCGAAGGTGTCGGTAATCAGCCGCATCGACGGCTCCGGCGGGTATATAAACAGGTTCCGGGCAATGTACTCTTTCATAATGTCGTTCTGGATGGTACCCCGGAGTTTGGCGCGGTCGACGCCCTGTTTGTCGCCGACGGCGATATACATCGCCAGCAGGACAACGGCGGGCGCGTTGATCGTCATGCTGGTCGAGACCTCATCCAGTGGGATGCCCTCAAAAACCGTCTCGAAGTCGGCGAGGGTGTCGATGGCGACTCCGGCCTTGCCGACCTCACCGGCGGCCATCGAGGCATCCGAGTCGTAGCCCATCTGTGTCGGGAGATCAAACGCCATAGAAAGGCCTGAGGAACCCTGGTCGATCAGATAGTTGAACCGCTCGTTGGTCTCGCGGGCGGTGCCCATCCCTGCATACTGCCGCATCGTCCACAGTCGACCGCGATGCATCGTCGGGTAGACACCCCGTGTGTACGGCTCCTGGCCCGGAAAGCCGAGATCCGCTTCGTAGTCGAGATCCTCAACGTCCGCGGGCGTATATAAGTGGTCGACCGACTGGCCTTCGGTGTCGGTCTCGAACGACTCGGCACGTTCACCGAAGCGCTCAAGCGTCGGCTCCAGCGTTTCGGTTTCCCACTCGGTTTTGGCCTCGCGGATCGCCGCGAGGTCCTCGTCGTCGAACATTGCTGTGAGTAAGGAAGCCGATCCTGTTAAAGGGTGGCGCGGACTGTGTCCTTGGCAGTCGGGTACAACCAAGCGCGTCGACGGTCGACAGAGTATGCGAAGGCGGTGTTAGTGCTGGAGGCTCAGCAGGCCGTTGCCGTCGGTACCGCCGTCAGCACGCTCGCCCTCGGTTGCGTCTTCGACGGTGACGACCTCGAACTCCTCTTCGTCTTCGGTCTGTGCCTCTTCGGGTTCGACGTAGCCGACCGCGAACGCGGAGTAGACGGTCTGGCTTTCGGTCGACAGTTCGAACTCGTCGACTGGTTCTTCGTCGGGTTCCTCGTCGTCTTCCGGTGCTTCTTCGTCCTCTGGTTCCGCTTCGTCTTCTGGTGCTTCTTCGTCAGGTTCGTCTTCATCCTCCGGCTCTGCTTCGGCCGGGACGACTTCGAGCGTGTAGTCGCCGGCCGGGATCTCCCCGGTTTCGCTGTCGCCGAAGCCAACACCCTCGAATAGCGGCTCGCCGACCTGTGGCTCTTCGGCTGGTTCGTCTTCCGGCTCCTCCTCATCCGGCTCGTCTTCGTCTGGCATCTCCTCGTCTTCCGGTTCGTCTTCGTCTGGTGGTTCGTCTTCTTCTTGTTGGGTTTCCTCTGGTTCGTCTTCTTCGGGCTCTTCGTCTTCCTCTGGTTCGTCTTCCTCGGGTGCCTCTTCTTCGTCCGGTTCTTCGTCTTCTTCCTCGATTTCTTCCGGTGCCTCGGCAACGACGATGTCGACATCCTCGGCATCGGGCGAGGCGTGGAACAGTCGCACGCGGCTGGTGTCTTCGCCCGGATCGCTGATATCGTCTTCTAGAATCTCGATCTGGAAGCCGTCTTCGGGGCCGCCAGCCGCCTCACCGAAGGCGACGGCCGTGTTCGTCACGCCGGCTTCGACCTCGATTTCTTCATCAAAAACAACCGTATCCGGATCGTCGGCCGCCGTGACCTGAACCTGATAGGTTTCGGGTTCGATCTCCTCGTAGGGGCTGACCTCACGGAAGCCCAAGTCCTCGATCACTGCTTGGTCGTCGAAGTATATGTCGACATTGGGCGCATCCGGCGACGCGTGGGCGACGCGGAACGCCCCAACGTCATCTTCTTGTTCTTCTTCCTGTTGAGTCTCTTCGGGCTCTTCTGCCGGCTCGCCGCCCTCGTCGTCATCGATTGGGTCGCCGTTGTCCGCACAACCGGCCAGCCCGCCGATAACGGCGACGGTTCCCGCGGCTTTGAGTACGTCTCTGCGTTGTGAGTGAGTCATGGGCAATCACCGTCCGATTCGTGGTGGGCTTGTGTAAGATTTTTTGCAGAACGGATGACTCTCGGAGCGGGGAGTCTGTCCGATATGGCGTGGGAATTCCACCAACAGGTCAGACGGGTTGTTAGAGACTGTTACCAGCTATAACTGATATCCAACTTCGGTCGACCACCGGGTGGGTTCGTCACGCTTTTCCTCGTCGCCCGAAAGATGGTAGGTATGTTTGGAGGCGGCGGTATGAACCCACGGAAGATGCAACAGATGATGAAACAGATGGGGATTGACGTCACCGAGATCGACGCCGAGTCAGTAACTATCACCACAACTGACGGCGAACAACTCGTCTTCGATACCCCGGAAATCACCCGCATGGACGCCCAGGGAACTCAGACCTACCAGATCGTCGGCGAGCCCGAAACCCAGGCCGCAGGTGCGGTCGAGGGAGAGGCCGAAAGCGACGTAGAGGAGATTCCAGAGGACGACGTCGAACTCGTCGCCTCACAGGCCAGCGCCTCGAAAAGCGACGCGCGCGAAGCGCTTGAAGCCGAAGACGGCGACCTCGCCGCGGCGATCAGTCGACTCAAGTGATTCTGCTCTGCCACGGTGACCGGGAGTATCTGCGCGCGCCCGGTGAGGAACTCCAAACCGACCTCGGTGTGCTAACCGTCCCCGAAGATGTCTCGGGCGGTGACGTCCTTGAGAGTCATCTCGGCACGGAGTTCGTCGTCCGCGAGCTGCGCGGACCAGACCTGTTTAATCATCTCGAACGCACCGGCGCGCCGATGATGCCGCGGGATATCGGCCTCGTCATCGGCCACACCGGCGCAGCTGCGGACGACCGTGTGCTCGACGCCGGCACTGGAACCGGCGTGCTGTCGGCATATCTGGGTCGACTCGGAGCCTCAGTCACCACCTACGAACAGGACGCTGAGTTCGCCGAGGTGGCCCGCCGGAATATGGACATTGCGGGCGTCGAAGACCGCGTTTCGGTTCACACGGGCGATGTTACCGACGATCTGTCGACGCTCACCGCAGGCGAATCCTTTGATCTCCTCACGCTTGATACAGCGGATGCGCCAACACTCGTTGCGTCCGCCCCCGAACTGCTTGTTTCGGGTGGCTACGTCGTCGTCTACTCACCGTTCGTCGAAAACTCACAGAAAACAGTCGCAGCGGCGAAAGATGCAGGGCTCTCAGAGATTAAGACGTTCGAGACGATTCAGCGTGAGATGACGTTTGACGAACGGGGCTCACGGCCCACAACCGCAGGCGTCGGCCATACGGGCTATCTCACGTTCGCGCGCAACTACTGAGTGTAAGTCGTCTGTGCGTGTTCTTTTCCGGCATGTTCAATCACCGCTCACCAATCAGCGAATCCAGTCGACATCAGATATTTCGAACCGTGCGCCACCCTCATTGCTGTCTGTGAGGTGAATCTCCCAGCCGTGGGCCGCAACAATC
>SL_5KL_010_SEDDRAFT_10000887_pt1 | contig 18823 bp, 15 predicted proteins | sample SodLakKL_010_SED_FD_9118 | JGI IMG/M metagenome (IMG submission 9118)
GGTGACGGATGAGCGCGGCGGGCTGCCGCTGCTGGCGCCGATGTCGGAGGTCGCCGGGCGGCTCGCGCCGCAGATGGGCGCCTGGACGCTGCAAAAGGCCAATGGCGGGCGCGGCGTGCTGATGGGCGGCGTGCCCGGCGTGGGCCCCGCGCGCGTGCTGGTGATCGGCGGCGGCGTGGTGGGCACGCATGCGGCGCGGATCGCGGCGGGGATGGGCGCCGAGGTCACGGTGCTCGACCGCTCGCTGCCGCGGCTGCGGTATCTCGACGACACCTTCGCGGGGGCCTTTCGCAACGGCTATTCCTCGACCGGCCTCGTGGCCGAGTTGCTGCCACAGGCGGACATGGTCATCGGCGCGGTGCTGATCCCCGGCGCGGCCGCGCCCAAGCTCATCACCCGCGCGCAACTGGCCGACATGAAGCCGGGCGCGGCGCTCGTCGATGTCGCGATCGACCAGGGCGGCTGCTTCGAGACATCGAAGGCGACCACGCACGAAAACCCGATCTACGCGGTCGATGGCATCATGCATTACTGCGTCGCCAACATGCCCGGCGCGGTGGCGCGCACCGCGACGATCGCGCTCGGCAACGCGACGATGCCGCATGTGCTCGCACTCGCCGACAAGGGCTGGCGCAAGGCCTGCGAGGAGGACCCGCATCTGCTGGCGGGGCTCAACACCCATGCCGGGCACCTGACCTATTACGCCGTGGGCCATGCGCTCGGCATCGACGTGCTCTCTCCGACCATGGCGCTGCGCCAGTAGAGCGGCGGAGTCCCGGACGCGCCGGTCGGGCCGGCATCGTCGGGGCTGACGCGGACATGGCGCATCGGGATGCAGGGCTTTCCCCCGTTGGCGCGCCGCGCTATCTCCATCGCGCCATCACAGGAGTGCGCCCGATGCCGCAGCTGACCGATTTCGCCATCACCCGCCTGCGCCCGCCGCGCGATCCGGAGGCGATCCAGCTCTATTCCTTCCCGACCCCGAACGGCATCAAGGTGGCCGTCGCGCTCGAGGAACTCGGCCTGCCCTATGACGCGCACCGCATCCATATCGGCGAGAACGACCAGTTCACGCCCGAATTCCTCGCCATCAGCCCCAACAACAAGATCCCCGCGATCATCGACCCGCACGGGCCGGGCGGCGCGCATGCGGTGTTCGAATCGGGCGCGATCCTCGCCTATCTGGCCGGCAAGACGGGCGGGCTCTGGCCCGAGGATGCGGCCGGGCGCAGCGAAGTGATGCAGTGGCTGATGTGGCAGATGGGCGGCGTGGGTCCGATGTTCGGGCAGGTGGGCTGGTTCCTGCGCAATCCGCAGATCGAGGATCCTCGCCCGCTGGAACGCTACACGGGCGAGACGGCACGGCTTCTGCGCGTGCTCGATGCCCGGCTCGCGGGGCGCGACTGGGTCTGCGATGCCTATTCGATCGCCGATATCGCGATCGCGCCCTGGCTGCGCTCGATGCGCGACAGCTACAAGGCGGGGGAGCTGGTGGGCTGGGACGACCTCGCCCATGTCGACGCCTACCTCGAGCGGTTCCTCGCCCGTCCGGCGGTGCAGCGCGGGCTGGATCAGCCGCCGCGCGGCTGAGCGATGCCGCGCTACGCGCTCCGGCTGGAGTATCACGGCGCGCCGTTTCGCGGCTGGCAGCGTCAGCGGGGCCAGCCCTCGGTGCAGGCGGCTCTGGAGGCGGCGCTGGCGCGGCTGGAACCGGGCGCGCCGCCGGTCGCCGCGGCGGGACGCACCGATACGGGCGTCCATGCCACCGGGCAGGTCGCGCATTGCGATCTCGCGCGCGATTGGGACGCGTTCCGGCTCATGGAGGCGCTCAACCACCATCTGCGGCCCGCCCCCGTCGCCGTGCTCGCCGCAGCGCGCGTCGCCGATGCGTTCCATGCGCGGTTTTCGGCGCTCGAGCGGTGCTACCTGTTTCGCATTGTGCTGCGGCGCGCGCCGCTCGCGCTGGAGGCGGGGCTTGCCTGGCAGCGCCGGCACGCGCTCGATGCCGCCGCGATGCGCGCGGGGGCGGCGCATCTCGTGGGTCATCACGATTTCACCACCTTCCGCGCGGCGCAATGCCAGGCCGACAGCCCGCTGCGCACCCTCGACGCGCTCGATATCGTTGAGCATCCGCTGCCCGACGGGCACGAATTGCGGCTGACCTTCCGCGCGCGCAGCTTCCTGCACAACCAGGTCCGCTCCATCGTGGGCACGCTGGAGCGCGTCGGCGCGGGGGCCTGGGCCCCCGATGACATGGCCGCGGCGCTCAAAGCGCGCGACCGCGCCGCCTGCGGGCCGGTCTGCCCGCCGCACGGGCTCTACCTGACAGGCGTGCGCTACCCGGCGGACCCGTTCACGAGTTGAGATCCTCGAGCAGGCGGCCATGGCGGCGCACCTCGGCGAGCACGTCGCCGAAGGTCACGATGCCGCGCGCCTGCAGCATCGGGAGCAGCTTGAGAAAGGCCTGCGCGGTCGCGATGGTGTCGCCGAGCGCGGTGTGGCGCGCCTCCTCGGGGATGGTGATGCCGAGCCGCGTGGAAAGGGCATCGAGGCTGTGGGTTTCCTGGCGCCCGAACACCACCGCCGAGAGCAGCACCGTGTCGAGCACCGGGTTGTCGAAGCCGGCCCCCTGCGCCGCGGCGTGCCTTTGCAGGAAGGCCATGTCGAAGGGTGCGTTATGGGCGATGAGCACCGCGCCCGCGGCGAAGCGGTGAAACCGCGCCACCGTGTCGGCTGGATCCGGCGCGCCCTGCACCATCTGATCGGTGATCCCGTGGACCTGCGTCGAGCCGGCGGGGATCGGCCGCCCCGGATCGACGAGCGTGTCCATCTGCTCGCCGCGCACCACGCGGCAGTTGACGACGCGCACCGCGGCGAGCTGGACGATCTCGTCGCGGGCGGTATCGAGTCCGGTGGTCTCGCTGTCGAAGACGACATAGGTCAGATCGGCAAGGGGCGTGTCGGCGACGGCGCCGACCTGCTGCTTGGCGAGCAGGTCGAAATCATAGACCACGCTGCGGGTGATCGGCGGCGGGCGGCGCACCGCGCGACGCGCCTCGCGGATCGGGACGCGGATCGCGCTGCGCCCGTCGCCGAGCGGCTCGGGCCAGGCCTCGGTGCCATGATTGAAAAGCACCGAACGCCCCGTCACTCCCGTCACCCCGACATCGAGCGGCGCGGCGAGCCACTCCTCGAAATCGCCCATCGGCATGGGCGGCCCGGCCCAGGACAGCTCGAAGGCCGCGCCGGGGCCGTCCTCCTCGATCAGCCGCAGGCACAGATCGTCGCAGCCCTCGCGGCTTGCCACATGCGCACAGAGCTCCGACAGAAGCGCAACCAGCTCGAAGCCGTCACAGCGCAGGATCAGCCCCGGATCCTCGATCGCGAGCACGACGCCCGCCGACTCGAGCCGGGCGCGCAGCCCGTCCATGAGGTCGGTACTGCGGGTCTGCGAGAGCGGCCACCAGTCGGTGCGGCCCTCGTCATAGCGCGCGCCGAGCTCGTTGATGGCATGAACGAGCGTGCTGACCTCCTCGAGGATCGCGGCGTTGAGCCGTTCGGTATGCGGCATGTCCGCGCTCTCGGCCATCACGCCGACGACCGTCTGAAGATTCGCCGCCGGGCGGCGCACGCGGTCGAAGACCTCGGCGAGAAGCTGCTCGCGCTTGGCATGGGCGTCGAGATCGGCGGTCACGTCGCGCAGCGTGAGCACATAGCCCGGCGCGCCCGCGACGTCGTAGGCCTCCAGGAGCCGCATCCGCCCGGCGAGCACCCGCGCCTCGCCGGTGGTGGCGCAGAGCAGGTCGGCGGCGGCGTCAGGCTCGCCCGAGTCGACAAGGCGCTCATGGGCATGGCGCACAGGCCCGTCGCGCAGATAGTCGAACAGGTTGCGGTCGAGCCCCGGCGCGGTGCCCGAACTCAGCAGATCCACCGCCTGGCCGTTGTAGAAGACGAGCTGATGCGCCCCCGAACACAGCAGCACCCCCACCGGCACATCCGACAGGATCGCCTCGAGCCGCCCCTTCTCGGTGCTCAGCCGCGTGGTTTCGCGCGCGACGGCATCGTCGAGCGCGCCGCGCGTGCTGGCGAGCCGGTCCACGACGGCCGCGGCCGCGGGGCCGAGATCGCCGAGTTGCTGCGCGCGCCCGATCTCCAGCTCGCCATCGAGGTCGGACTGCGCATGGGCGCGCAGATTGGCCGCGAGGGCCTCGATGGCGCGCGCGCCATGCGTATCGAAGACAAGCCAGGCCCAGACGACCAGCCCGGCGATCGCGAACCCCGCGAGCAGCCCGGCCTCGAGAAAGGCCCCCGCGAGCTCCGGCGCCCCGAGCCGCTGATAGGCGAGCGCCAGACCAGCGCCCAGCGCGCCGAACAACCCCGCCGCCAGCCCGGCGAAGAGCAGCGCGACGCGCCAGCGCAGGCGGTCAGCCATCGGTGGAGGGCTCCGGATCGAGAAGCCGGCAGACCTCGGCGCGCAGCTCAGCGAGCTCGAAGGGCTTGGAGACGAAGCCATCCGCCCCCATCGCGAGCCCCTTGCGCCGCTCCATCGCCGAGCCGCGCGCCGTCATCATCAGGATCTTCACATCCGCGAGATCCGGCTCCATGCGCACCGCCTGGCAGATCTCGTAGCCCGAGACCTCCGGCAGCATCACGTCGAGCAGGACGAGATCCGGATGCAGCTCGCGCACCCGATCCACCGCGCCCGCGCCGGTGGCCATGCGCTCGTGCCGATACCCCTCCCGTGTCAGAAGATAATCGAGCGCGATCGCGATATTGTCCTCGTCCTCGATGACGAGGATGCTCTTGCCGCTCCCCCCTTCGGCCATGCTCTCACTCCCCGTTGCAGACTGCGCGCAATATTTCGTCGTCCTCCGGCATGTCGCGCCAGCGCGCCCCCTCCAGCGCCCCGTCGCCGTCGAAATCCATCCCCTCCAGCAGGTCAGCCCGCCGCCCCTCGGCGCAATCGACCATCACGCGGATGTCGTAGCTGCGCTCCCAGCGCCCCATCAGAACCACCCGCGCGAGAACGAGCTCCGGGTGGTCCGGATGCGTCATGCTCGCGGCGTGATCGACGGCGCGAAACCGCGTCGTCAGCGGCGCGACATAAGTCCAGGGGCGGTAGAAGGCCGTGGTCTCGTTCGTGGAGACGACCTCGACGGAGCCGGGCATCGCGTCGACGGTGCGCGACAGCCACGCGTATTCCGCCCAGATCGTGAAAGTCAGCATCCCCACGCCCACGCCCACCGGCATGCTCCAGCGCGGCAGCATGCCGCGGGTGATCGTGTTCACGATCAGGATCACGCCGGCGACGCCGAAGCCGGTCGCGATGGTGGCGATGAATTCCAGAAGCATCCGCGCCCCCTAGCTCAGCGAGCCGCGGCCGTGCCCGACGGCCGATTGCATCGTGCGCACCACGACGAAGGCGTCGCGTAGATGGCTGCGGTCGAAATCGGACAGATCGGCAGGGGCGAGGTAATTGTCAGGCTTGCGCCCGGAGCGCACCAGCGCCGCCTGCGACTTCAGCCGCATCTCCGCGATCAGGTCGTAGGCATCGATCAGATCGCGCGCGCCCGCGCCGGAGATCACCCCGGCCTCGCCCGCAGCCTCGAGCCGCGCGCGCGTGTTTACCTGCGGCAGGCGCCCGCGCAGCGCATAGACCCGCCCCAGATCGACGATCGGGACCACCCCGCCGAGCTTCATGTCGACATGGTTCTTGTATTCGCCGCTGCGGATCGTGGCGAAGCCGCGCAGCAGCCCGAGCGGCGGCGCATGCTTGAGCGCGTTCGAGATCATGTGCGCCACGAAGATCGAGTTGCGCGCCGCCGCGGCGAGGGTCTCGGTGTGCAGATCGCTGAACAGCCGCGTGTCGCCGCCGATCGGGCGCAGATCGAACATCACCGAGGCGAGCATCTGCGCCTCGGGCACCGGGCTGCTTATCCAGCCGCGGAAATACTGCCGCCAGACGCGCACCGGCTGGCGCCAGCGCGGGTTGGTGGCCATCATGTCGCCGGGGCAGTAGAAATAGCCGGCCGAATGGAGCCCGTCGCTGACGAAGCGCGCGAGGCTTTCGAAATAGGGCAGATCGTCGTCGCTGACGGAATCGTCGAGAAACAGGCAGTTGTCCTGATCCGACACGCCGGTCTGCTCCTGCCGGCCCTGGCTGCCGCAGGCCAGCCAGAGATAGGGCACGGGCGGCGGGCCGAGCTCGGCCTCCGCGAGGGTGAGAAGGCGGCGCGTGACCGCATCGGCGATATCGGTTATGAGCCGGGTGACGACCTCGTGCGCGTTGTGCGCGGCGACGAGCTGCACCAGAAGCTGCGGGATACGCTCGGTGGCGCGCGTCATGACGGCGACATCCTCGGCGGCGGCGACCTCGCGGATCAGCTGCGCGGAGTTGATCGCCTGAAAGCGCGTCAGATCGGTGTGGGTGATCATGCCGCGCATTTCGCCGGCCTCGACGACGGGCACATGGCCGACGCCGCGCTCCAGCATCAGGTTGAGGATGTCGGAGCCCAGCGCCGAGGGCGGCAGCGTGATCGGGTCGCGGGTCGCCACCTCGCGCACCGGTCCCGACGGATCGCGCCCCTCGGCGAGCACACGGTTCGACAGGTCGCGCGTCGTGATCACGCCCCAGAGCCGGCCGTCCTCGACGACGCCGAGGCTCGAGACCCTGGCGTCGCGCATGCGCCGCGCGGCCTCGGCGATGGTGTCGTCAGCCGCGCAGGTCACCGGGCGGCGGCTCATCAGGTCACCGACCTTGAGCGTGGAGAGCTCGCTGCCGCGCAGCTCGGCCGAACGGCCGCGATTGAAGAAACGCTCGAAGGCCGGGAAATCGGCGACGAGGCGATGGAACATGTCGGCGGGCAATACGAGCAGCACCGAGTCCTCGGCCGCATGCGCGCTGGTCACGGCCAGCCCTTCGCGCATCAGCCCGCGTTCGCCGAAGCTGTTGCGCGGGCCGAGCACCGAGACCACCGCATCGTGCGCGTCCTGCACCTCGACGGCACCGCGGCGCACGAGATAGAGCCCCTCGAGCGGATCACCAATGGCGAAGATGGCGCCCCCGGCGGGCACCTCCCTGCGGCTGAAGGAACCGGCGACACGCGCCAGCTCGTCCCGCGGCAGGCTGTCATAGGGATGCACCGTCTCGAGAAAGGCGATCATGGCCTTGTCATCGCTGTCCATGCCGTCCTCCCCTCGGCGCGGTGCGGGTTGACCCGCCCCCGAAGGGGCGGGCCGGTGTTGTCAGTGATCCTGGGCGCCGCCGGACCCGCGCGGCACGCGGATGCTCTCGACGAGCTCCTGGATCTCCTCGGGCGGCTCCTCCGTCATGCTCGAGATGATGAAGGCGGTCGCGAAGTTCAACATCGCCCCGACGGCCCCGACCGAGACGGTCGCGATGCCGAACACCCAGTACTCCGACGTATCGGGCAGGAAGTTGGTGCCGGGGATGAAGAAGATGCCCTTGTAGGTGAAAATGTAGGCCACCGTGAAGAGCAGGCCCACGAGCATCCCCGTCGTCGCCCCCTTGTCGTTGATCTTGGGCGAGAAGATGCCCATCATCAACGCCGGGAACAGCGACGCCGCGGCAAGCCCGAAGGCGAGTGCCACCGTCTCCGCCGCGAAGCCGGGTGGATTGAGCCCGAGATAGGTGGCGAGCACAATCGCCAAGGCCATCGCTATTCGCGCCGTCAACAGCTCGCCGCGTTCCGAGATGTTGGGCGCGAGCCAGCCCTTAACGACATCGTTGGAGATCGTCCCCGAGATGGCGAGCAAGAGCCCCGCCGCCGTCGAGAGCGCCGCCGCGATGCCGCCTGCGGCCGCCAGCGCGATCACCCAGCCCGGAAGTCCGCCGATCTGCGGGCTCGCGAGCACCAGGATGTCGTTGTTGACGGTAAGCTCGTTGCCTTCCCAGCCGCGCTCCTCGGCCTCGGCCGCGAAGTCGTCGCTGTCGTCATTGTAGAACTGAACGCGGCCATCCTCGTTCAGATCGTCCCAGTTGACGAGCCCGGTGACCTCCCAGGTGCGCATCCAGTCGGGGCGCTCCTCGAACTGCACCGGCGGGTTGTCCGTGCCCTCCGGGTAGATCGTGTCGATGATGTTGAGGCGCGTCATCGCCCCCACCGCCGGCGCGACCAGGTAGAGAAGCGCGATGAACACCAGCGCCCAGCCCGCCGACCAGCGCGCATCCGCGACCTTGGGCACCGTGAAGAACCGGATGATGACATGCGGCAGACCCGCCGTGCCGATCATCAGAGACAGCGTGAACAGCGTCATGTTGAGCATGCTGTCATGGTTCATGGTGTATTCGCGGAAACCGAGATCGGTGACCACGTCATCGAGACGCTCCAGCAGCGGCTGGCCCGATGCGGTGTGCTCCGAGAACAGCCCCAGCGGCGGGATCGGGTTGCCCGTCATCGCCAGCGAGACGAAAACGGCCGGAATCGTGTAGGCCGTGATGAGCACGACATACTGCGCCACCTGCGTGTAGGTGATGCCCTTCATGCCGCCGAGCACGGCATAGAAGAACACGACCGCGGCGCCGATCAGAATCCCGATATGCGACGGCACCTCGAGAAGGTTGGAGAACGCCACGCCGACGCCGGTCATCTGCCCGATCACATAGGTCACCGAGGCGACGATCAGCGCGAGCACCGCTACCAGCCGCGCGGGCAGCGAATAGAACCGGTCGCCGATGAACTCCGGCACGGTGAAGCGGCCGAACTTTCGCAGATAGGGCGCGAGCAGCAGCGCGAGCAGCACGTAGCCGCCGGTCCACCCCATCAGGTAGGTGGAGTTGTCATAGCCCACGAAGGCGATCAGACCCGCCATCGAGATGAACGAGGCCGCCGACATCCAGTCCGCGGCGGTAGCCATGCCGTTGGTCACAGGGTGAATCCCCTGCGAGGCGGCATAGAACTCGGCCGTGGAGCCGGCGCGCGCCCAGATGGCGATGCCGATATAGAGCGCGAAGGTGGCGCCCACGACGAGCAGGTTGAGTATGAACTGATCCATGATACCGACCCCTCAGACCTCGTCCACGCCGTGTTCACGGTCGATGCGGTTCATGTACCACGCATAAAAGAAGATCAGCGCGATGAAGACGATGATGGATCCCTGCTGGGCAAACCAGAAGCCGAGATCCGTCCCGCCGACGGGGATGCCGCTCAAGAGCGGCCGCAATATGAGCCCGAAGCCGAAGGAGACGAGCGCCCAGATCACCAGGCAGATCCTGATGATCCGGATATTCGCCTTCCAGTAGGCCGAGGCGGATGGATTTTCCGACATGGTTTTCCTCCCTCGTTGGACAAAAATTGACCGACCCGGCATACGCGCCGGCCTCTTCTCACCTGCACCCTTTCCGGGCTGCGGGCATTCGCTTTAGCGGCGTGCGCTCTCCACGATGCGGTTCAAGGCAGTGGCGACCGCACCGATATCCTGCATTGCATCGACACGCTGAATGACTCCGCGCCGGTCGTAATAGGCAATCAGTGGCGCGGTCTGATCGTGATAGGCGGCAAGGCGCGCGGCGACGGTGCTGGCGTTGTCGTCGGCGCGGCGATCGAATTCGGTGCCGCCACACTTGTCGCACACGCCGGCGACGGCGGGCACCTTGTTGGTGTCGTGATAGCCCTCGCCGCAATTGGCGCAGGTGTAGCGGCCCGAAATGCGCGCCACCATCGCATCGTCCTCGACCTCGAGCGCGATCACCGCGTCGACCCGGCCGTCGCGCGCGGCGAGCAGATCGTCGAGCGCCTCGGCCTGTGCCTCGGTGCGGGGGAACCCGTCGAGGATCACCCCGCGGCCGGTATCGGGCGCGTCGAGCCGGTCGCGCAGGATCGCCAGGACGATCTCGTCGGAGACGAGCTCGCCCGCCTCCATGACCGACTTGGCGGCCCTGCCGGCCTCGGTGCCCTTCGCGACCGCCTCGCGCAGCATGTCGCCGGTCGAGAGCTGCACGAGCCCGAACGCCTCGGCGAGCATGCGCGCCTGCGTCCCCTTGCCGGCCCCCGGCGGCCCGAGCAGGATCAGGACCGGCGCACGGGTCGTCGTCGTCGCGGCGCCCATGGCCTCAGCCCCGGTTCATGCGGTTTTCGACGAGATCGTCGACCACGCCCGGATCTGCCAGCGTCGAGGTGTCGCCGAGGCTGTCGGGATCGTTTTCGGCAACCTTGCGCAGGATCCGGCGCATGATCTTGCCCGAGCGGGTCTTGGGCAGCCCCGGCGTGAACTGGATGAGATCGGGCTTGGCGATCGGGCCGATATCGGTGCGCACCCATTTCTCGAGCTCCTTGCGCAGCTCGTCGCTGGGCTCCTCGCCGGTCATCAGCGTGACATAGGCGTAGATGCCCTGCCCCTTGATGTCGTGCGGATAGCCCACCACGGCCGCCTCGGCGACCTTCGGATGCGCCACCAGCGCGCTCTCGACCTCGGCGGTGCCCATGCGGTGCCCGGAGACGTTGATGACGTCGTCCACCCGCCCGGTGATCCAGTAATAGCCATCGGCGTCGCGCCGGCAGCCGTCGCCCGAGAAGTAGTAGCCCTTGTATTGCTGGAAGTAGGTATCCTGGAAGCGCTGATGATCGCCCCATATGGTGCGCATCTGCCCCGGCCAGCTGTCCTTGAGCACAAGCACGCCCTCGGCCTCGGTGGTCTCGATTTCCTTGCCGGATTCGGGCTCGAGCACGGCGGGCTGCACACCGAAGAAGGGCTTGGTGGCCGAGCCGGGTTTGGTCGGCGTGGCACCAGGCAGCGGCGTGATCAGGTGCCCGCCCGTCTCGGTCTGCCACCAGGTGTCGACGATCGGGCACCGCTCCTTCCCGACGACCTTATTGTACCAGTTCCAGGCCTCGGGGTTGATGGGCTCGCCCACGGTGCCGAGCAGCTTGAGGCTGGAAAGATCGTGCTTCGTCACCGGCTCGTCGCCATGCGCCATCAGCGCGCGGATCGCCGTCGGCGCGGTGTAGAACTGGTTGACCTTGTGCTTTTCGCACACCGCCCAGAACCGCCCCGCATCCGGGTAGGTCGGCACGCCCTCGAACATCAGCGTGGTCGCACCGTTCGCGAGCGGCCCATAGATGATGTAGCTGTGGCCGGTCACCCAGCCGACATCGGCGGTGCACCAGAACACGTCGCCGTCATGGTAATCGAAGGTATACTGGTGCGTCATCGCGGCGAAGACGAGATAGCCGCCCGAGCTGTGCACCACGCCCTTGGGCTTGCCGGTCGAGCCGGATGTGTAAAGGATGAAGAGCGGATCCTCGGCGCCGACCTCCTCGGCCGGGCAGTCCGGCGCGGCCTGCATCATCATCGCGTTCACATCGACGTCGCGACCCTCGATCCAGGTGGTCTGCCCGCCGGTGTGCTTGACGACGAGGCAGCGCACCCTGTCCGAGCAGCGCTGCAGCGCAGCGTCGGTGTTTGACTTGAGCGCGGTCTTGCGCCCGCCGCGCGGCGACTCGTCGGCGGTGATGACGAGCTTGGCCGCGCTGTCATTGATCCGGTCGGCAAGCGCGTCGGGCGAGAAACCCGCGAACACGATCGAATGGATCGCCCCGATCCGCGCGCAGGCGAGCATCGCATAGGCCGCCTCGGGGATCATCGGCAGGTAGATCACCACCCGGTCGCCCTTGGTCACGCCCTGCGCGCGCAGCACGTTGGCCATGCGGCAGACCTTCTCGTGCAGCTCGGTGTAGGTGATGTGCTGCGCGGGGTCGTCCGGCGAGTCGGGTTCGAAGATGATTGCGGTCTGATCGCCGCGCTTGGCGAGGTGGCGATCGATGCAGTTCTCGGCCACGTTGAGCGTGCCGTCCTCGAACCAGCGGATATCGACACTGCCATAGTCGAAATTGGCGTGCTTGACCTTGCTGTAGGGCTTGATCCAGTCGAGCCGCTTGCCCTCCTCGGCCCAGAAACCCTCCGGGTCCTTGATGGAGCGCGTATACATCTTGTCGTACCCCGCGGCGTCCACATGAGCCTTGGCGACGAATTGCGCAGACGGCTCAAACGCTTGAGCGGCGCCGCCAGCGGCCTTCGAATCGTTTGCCATGGATCCTCCTCCGTACATCCAGCGCGCCGGATCGCGGCGGCGCGCGTGCTCCCGCTGTCGTCACAGCAACAGCTCCGTCCCAAGGGTAGTGTAGCGCATCAGTCAATTTTCATGTAACCCCTTTTCTTGCATCGCTTTTGTTGTAAATTCCTTCACAAAATCTCCCGAAAACCTGTAAACTACGGGCCAAGGCGCAACCTTTAATCAAAGCAGATCAGAACCTTGCCGCGCAGCTGCGCCGTGCAATCGCGACGGGCCGGGCGAAAAGTATGCTCTGCCATACTGAAATCATCGGGATACGGGGCGCGCGACGCAACGGAATGCTTGTGGCTGCGAGCCGCTCCCACGCCGCCCCGGGCAGGTGATTCGCCCCGGAGCACGGGTCTGATCCTGGCGCGCCCTTACCCATGCAAGAGCGGGGCGCAAGCCCGTGCCTGCGCCCCGCCACCTCGCGCGCCGTAGCCCGCGTCAGTTCGGATTATCGACCCGGATCGTCACATGCGCGCGACCCTTCACGGCCTCCGGCCAGCGCAGCCGGATCGCGCTGCCGGCCGAACCCTGCCCGGTCTGGACATAGGGCACGGCGAAGACGGTCTCGTCGTCCTCGTCGGTCACCGGCCCCTCGACGACGAGCGCCTGCACGTTGCGCGCGCGCCCCTCGAAGGGCAGGTAGCCGCCGGTCTCGACGGTCCAGACGTTGTCCTCGCCCGACTGATCATGGCGCAGCATCACGGGGTTCGCGATCGGCTGCATCACCGCGTTGAAGGCATTGTTCTCGACGACGACGTTGCGAAACCGCGAGTAGTCGAGATCGGCGATGCTGTCATCGACCATGTCGACGCGCTCGATGGCGCCGTTGATCATCCGGAACACGTTGCCCGACATGTTGAAGCCCTGGATGTAGTGCCCCGGCCCGTAGGGCTTGATCACGAACAGCCTCACCCACGGCGCCGCGCCGATCGTCGTGAAGGTGTTGCCCATCACGGTCAGCCCGCCAAACGAGAACTGGCTGCCGAATTCCGGCGTCGCGCTGTGCTCGTTGGTCCACTCGATAAAGCAGTTGTCAATGTAGTTGCCGGTCACCGTGCTCATCACGTTGGGCTGGGTGAAGACGAGCCCGGCCTGGCGTATGCCGTCGGATTCGTTATCGCCCTGGAAGAAGTGATTGCCGATATAGATGTGCCCAGATCCGTTGGTCACCGAGAAGGTGCCGAACAGCACCACGCGATTGTTGCGGATCTTGCTGTCATTGGCGTTCACGTTGAGCGCGATCGAGGTGCGATCCTGCGCACGCATCGACATCTCGTTGGACTCGAACTGGCAGTGATCCACGAACAATCCCTGGCAACCGCGCCCCGGCGAGGTGATGCCGCGATCCTTCGGCCGGTTGAAGATGCAATCGAAGATCCGGAACGCCAGCCCCTCCTGCGCAAGCAGGATCGTGCTGGCATGGCCGCGGCACTGGAACTCGATGCCGGTGATCTCGAACTTCGATAGTTGGCTGAAGCCGGAAAAGTCGAGCGCATAGGCAAAGCGGGTGAAGGTAAACTGCTGCGTGCCCTCGGCATCGTGCAGCGGCTGGCTGAGGGTGAGCGTCTCGGCCCCCGGGTTGCGCGCCACGACATAAACCTCGCGCCCGACCCCGCTGCCGGTCACAAGCGAACCGATCGGGATCTCGTCGGCGTTGTCGACCCCGGTGAGAGTGCGCGAGTCGTCCGGCGAATAGCTCGCCTGGCGGGTGAAGCTGCGCGTGTCCCAGGCCGAGCTCTCCTCGAGCTGGATCTGCCCGTTGGTGATCACGCGCCGCTGCGCGAAACTGTCGCGATTGCCGACGACCGCATGCACATCGACGGGCTCGGACAGGGTGAAGCGCCGGCCCTTGAGATCGAGCACGACATGCTGGGTGAAGTTGAACAGCGCCTGCAGCGCCTTGCGAAAGCCCAGCTCGTCGTCGCCGAAGGCCCGCGCATAGGTCGGGAAATCGAAGCTGCGGGTGAGCTGCAGGCGCGAATCGGCCTCCATCTCCAGCCGCCCCTCGAAGCGCACCGGCACCGTGATCGTGAGCGTGGCGCCGATGTAATAGACCCCGTCGGAGACCAGAAGCTGCCGCCCCGATGTCTCGGCGGCGTCATTGGCAGCCTCGAAGGCGGTGCGGTCATCCGTGTCGCCGTCGCCGATCGCGCCGTAGTCGCGCACATCGACCCAGTCCATCATGTCGCGGTGGAAGACATGCGTGACATCGGTGATCTCGATGTCGTCGATGCGCACCACGCCGCCCGTCGTCCCCACCAGATCGAGCCCGAAATGCCCGTATTCGGGCGTCATGCCCCAGACCATGTCCACGCCGTCGCGATCGCCGCTACCGATGATCGCCTCAACGGTGACGACGCTACCGTACTCCGTGAGTTCGACCTCGGGCCCGGTCCCCGGCACATCCTCCACCTCGTTACCGCTGCCGTCNCCGGCCCAGCCCGCGATCCGCACCGAGGGCAGGTCGCCGCTGATCGCCTTGATACGCGCGCGCACCCGCAGATAGGTGCCGGGCAGCATCGGCACCTCGCCCTTCCAGCGCAGCCGCTGCACGCTCTGGGTCTTCGACAGCTCCAGCGCGCTGCCGAAATCCTGATCGGCATCCACGATCGCGGCGTTGGGCGCGCCCTCATAGGTGTCCGAGCCCGGCGTGCCGTCCTCGCTCGACCACACATCGAGCCCCTCCACGAACGGCGGCGGCATCAGTTCGAGATCGTCGGTAATCGCCTTGTTCATTCCCAGCACCTTCCCGTATCCATGCTCCGAACCGCGAAACCGCCCGACACCACGCCTCCGCGCCGGACCGATCGCAAGACCCGCTCAGAGCTAGCAATGCTGGTTTAAGTGGGATTAACCGGGCCGCGCGGTGCCCGCCTCAGGCGCCCGCGCCGGGCACGCGCACGACGCCGCCGATGCGCCAGACACCGTCGATCTCGCGCATGTCGTAATCGAGGATATGCAGCCCGCCATCCGGGCCGGTGAACATCACGCGCTGCCAGATCCGGCCGCCTTCCTCGCGCAGGCCGAGAAACTCGAACGCCTGCGGTCGCCAGACCATGGGATATCCGCCGCGCACCATGTCGGCGAAGCGCTGCGGCGACCCGAAGAGCCGCTGGATCCCCGGGGCGGCGTGGCCGTAAGCCGCGTCGAGATCATCGTCCCGAAAGGCAGAGATCTGATCGCTGATCGTCGCGCGGATGCCGTCTTCGCGCGCCGCCACCGGGGCGGCAAGCGTCAGGGACGCGATGAACAAGAGGGCAAGGACGTGGCGCATGGCGATCCCTCCGAAGCTGGGAGAAGTAGTTAGCCCGCCTGCGACGCCCGGCAACGCCGCCGCGTCAGCCGGTGAGCTCGCCCGCCAGCGCCCGGTCGATCAGCGCCACGGTCTCGTCGATGCCGTAAAGGGCAACGAACCCGCCGAAGCGCGGGCCCTGGCTCGCCCCGAGCAGCACTTCGTAGAGCGCCCTGAACCAGTCGCGCAGCGGCTCGAAGCCATGCGCCTTGCCCACCGCGAAGACCTCCGATTGCAGAGCCTCGGCATCACGCCCGCCCTGCCACGCCACGAGCCGGTCGCGCAGATCCGTGAGGGCGGCGCGCTCGCGCGCATCCGGGGCGCGAAACTGCCGCGCCGGCGCGACGAAATCGTGGAAATACCGCACCGCGAACTCGGCCGCGGCGTCGAGATCGGGATGCGTCTCGGGAGCGGCGTCGGGCGCATACCGCCCGATGAAACCCCACAGCGCTGCCTTGCTCTCGGCGGCCGAGACGCTCGCGAGGTTGAGCAGCATCGCGAAGGAGACCACCATCCGGCTTTCGGGCACATCGCCGCCATGGATGTGAAACACCGGGTTGGCGACGCGCTTTTCGGCGTCCTGGTCCGGATAGGCGCGCAGCTGCTGGTGATATTCGTCCACGGCCTTCGGGATCACGTCGAAATAGAGCCGCTTGGCGGTCTTGGGCTTTTGATACATGAAATAGGACAGGCTCTCGGGGCTGGCATAGCGCAGCCAGTCCTCCATCGACAGCCCGTTGCCTTTTGATTTGGAGATCTTCTGCGCGTTCTCGTCGAGGAACAGCTCGTAATTGTAGAGCTCGGGCGGGCGGCTTCCGAGCGCGCCGCAGATCTTCGAGGACAGCTCTGCCGAGGGGATCAGGTCCTTGCCATGCATCTCGTAATCGACGCCGAGCGCGGCCCAGCGCATGCCCCAGTCGGGCTTCCACTGAAGCTTGACGTTGCCGCCGGTCACCGGGATCTCGACGCGCTCGCCATCCGGCTCCGCGTAGACGATGGTGCCCTTCGCAACATCGCGCTCGAGCGTCGGCACCTGCAGCACCTGCCCGGTCTTCGGGCTGACCGGCAGGAAGGGCGAATAGCTTTCGCGGCGCTCCTCGTTCACCGCGCCGAGCGAGGGCAGCATGATCGCCATGATCTCGTCGAACCGCTCGAGCACCGTCAGAAGCGCGGCATCGAACCGGCCCGACTGGTAGTAGTCCGTCGAGGAGGCGAATTCGTACTCGAATCCGAAGGCGTCGAGGAACGCGCGCAGCCGGGCGTTGTTATGGGCGCCGAAGCTGTCATGGGTGCCGAACGGATCGCGCACCTTCGTCAGCGGCAGGCCCAGATCATCGGCCATCCCCTCGCGGTCGGGCACATTGTCGGGCACCTTGCGCAGCCCGTCCATGTCATCGGAAAAACACACGAGCCGCGTCGGGATATCCGAGATCAGCTCGAAGGCCCGGCGCACCATCGTGGTGCGGGCCACCTCTCCGAAGGTGCCGATATGGGGCAGCCCCGAGGGCCCATACCCGGTCTCGAAAAGCACATGCCCCTTCTCGGGCGCGCGCCCCGCATGGCGATCGAGCACCCGGCGCGCCTCCACGAACGGCCAGGCCTTGGAGCTCATTGCGGCATCGCGCATCTCGGACATTGTCGTACCCTCTGTTGCGGTCGCGGACCCGGTCCGCGAGGCCCTGCTTCCTAGTGCCGCGCCCGCTGGGCGTCAATTCGCCCCCGCGCCGACGCGGCGATTGCAGCGTCGCGCACCTCTGCTACGCTGCACCGAGCGAAACCAACAGGAGTATGCAATGACCCGTCTTTCCGTTCTCGCCTTGCTCGCCGCCGGCACGCTGCCTGCCCTCGCGACCGCCGAGACCCCCAACATCGAGTCCGGCGAATGGGAGTTCGAAAGCGAGACCAGCTTCGAAGGCGACATGGATATGCCCGGCGACTCGCAGACCTCGCGCGAATGTGTGCGCTCCGAGGACATCGTCGACAGCATACTGCAGATGGACGACGAACAGGGTGTCGAGTGCAGCATCACCGATCAGTCCGTCTCCGAGGATTCGATGACCTACACCATGTCCTGCACGGACCCGCAGGGCGGAAGCTTCGACATAGACGGCGAAATCAGTTTCATGGGCGATACCGCGAGCGGTGTGTTCTCCGCAACGATGGACACCGATATGGGCGAGATCGACATGACCCAGACCATGGAGGGCCGGCGTATCGGCGATTGCTGAGCGCGGCGCGCAAAAGGGGCAAGTAGATGAGCGAGATCGCCTATTCGGCTCAGGACAGCCTCGTTGCGATCATGATCTCGATCTCGATCTCCGATGAGACGATCCGCACGTCGGAGCTCCTGACCATCGAGCAGATAGTGGATCACCTGCCCGTGTTCGCCGATTACGACGCCGACCGCATCCGCGGCGTTGCGCAGACCGTCTTCGACCTGCTCGAGGACGAGGACGGGCTCGACGCGCTGTTCGGTATCCTGCGGGGCAGCCTGCCCGACCGCCTGCACGAAACGGCCTATGCGCTGGCCTGCGACGTCGCCGCCGCCGACGGCATCCTGCTGCAGACCGAGCTGCGGCTGCTCGAGGAAATCCGGCACGAATTCAACATCGACCGCCTCCATGCCGCAGCCATCGAGCGCGGCGCCCGCGCGCGGCACATGCGCTGATGCGGGTCACGTTCATCGAGCTTGACGCGCCACGCGCGGACGTTCCAACTCCGCATGCTCAAGGAACCCGAGGCTGGGTCCCGCTTTGGCGCAACCTGCCCTAGCTGTCGGCGCGACGCGCCCAGCGATCGATGAGACGATGATGCAGCGTGCGCGATCGCGCCAGCCAGGTGCGTCCGCCGGGCGGCCGGCCGGGATCGCCCGGATCGAGCGTCGCGCGCTGCGCCAGGTCGTCCACGAACACCGCAAAGGCGAGGTCCCGCTCCCCCGGCGTCGTGATGTATCCCGCCAGCGTCGAGACGAAATTGAGCGTGCCCGTCTTCGCATCGATCGTCACCCCGGTCGACGGGTCCGGCGCACCCGATGCATTGCGCAGCACGATGTCGCGCAGGAGCGGACGCAGCTCGCCCGCCGATGCCGCGCGCNCGAGGATCTGCACCATGGCTTCGGGCGTGATGCGCGCGGCGTCGCTCAGCCCGGAGTGATCCGCAAAGACCGGCACATCCGCAAGCCCGAAGCGCCGCCGCGCCCAGGCCGCCATATGCTCGCCCGAGTCCGCGAGCGTGCGCGGGTCCCCGCCGCGCGCCTTGCTCGCCGCGAGACCGAGCGCCTCCGCCGTGAGATTGGTGGAGTAATTGAGCATGTCCTCGATGATCGACTCGAGCGGCTGCGAGACGTGATCGGCCAGCAACAACCGCTGCCCCCCGTCGCCGACCGGCGTCACCTCCGCCGCATCCGACGGCAGCGTCAGCCCGTGCACGCGCGCGATGGTGCGAAAGGCGTC
>SL_5KL_010_SEDDRAFT_10000888_pt1 | contig 18818 bp, 21 predicted proteins | sample SodLakKL_010_SED_FD_9118 | JGI IMG/M metagenome (IMG submission 9118)
GATTTTTTCATAAGCGTCCATGCCAATGCCCACGGCCACGGGGCAGATGCAGTAAATACCCATGGGATAATGACCCTTTACAACTATGATCATAACGAGAAATTGGCTGATATTATGCTCGACAGGGTAACAGAAAAAATGGATCTGCCGGCTCTCTACACCTGGAGAAGAAATATTGCCGTAACCAGGCATACCCAGTTCCCCTGTGTTTTAGTGGAAGCCGGTTACATGATGCATCCTGAAGACAACTGGCACATTCTTCACCCCAGGGGACAGCAGCAATTTGCGGCGGCCATGGTAGAGGGCATCAAAGAGTATTTTCTGAGCTTTACCGAATAAAATTGATCCTTAAGAGGGCCCCGTTACTTATCGGAGCCCCCATGATACAATTCTTAAAGCTCTTTCGGCAGGCATTATGATGTAAGCCCTTTTAACAGTTCATAAAAACCGGGCAGAGAATTATCTACCGCTTCCGCTCCGCTGATTGTAGATTCACTCGCTGCGTTAAGGGATGCCGTGGCCAGGGCCATAGCAATCCGGTAATCTCCATGACTGTTTAATTCCGCCCCTTTTAATTTGCTATTTCCCTTGATGACTAACCCGTCCGGCTTTTCTTCAATCGAGGCTCCCATCTTGGCAAGTTCCCGGGCCATATTCTGCAAGCGTTCGGTTTTATAGGCCCGAAGTTTAGGGTCGGCCTTTATATTCGTAACCCCGTCGGCACAGGCGGCAGCTGCCATTACAACCGGAATGTCGTCAATAATGGGGGTAATCATGTCATCCCCCAGATCAATTCCCGTTAATTTTTCGCCACCTTTTACAACCAGATCGGCAACTGGTTCGTTGTTGTATTCCCTTTCGTTTTGAATGCTGATTTCAGCCCCCATCATTTTCAAGGCATCCAGCGCCCCGGTCCGGGAGGGATTGATTCCGACATCAGTAATTTTTAATGAACCGGCCGACTTAAGGACCGCCGCCAGGACCAGGTAAATGGAAGAAGATATATCGCCGGGGATAACCAGCCTTTCCCCTTTTAACCGGGAAGGGGTGCTTAAAGCGATGTGGCGATCGCTCAACTGGTTGATGTCGGCCCCCAGGTAACGCAGCATCCTTTCGGTATGATCCCTGGTCCGGTAAAGATCGGTTAATTCGGTTATGCCTCTGCTGTAAAGGGCGGCGGTTAAAAGGGCAGATTTGACCTGGGCGCTGCCAACAGGCAGATTATACTTTAGCGGCATCAGATCATAACCCCGTATTGAGAGGGGCAGCAAATCATTTTCGCTCCTTCCCTTGATGGTGGCGCCCATTTCCTGAAGGGGCCCGGTAATATCTTTCATGTGGTGTTTTTGCAGGTACTGACTGCCGGTAATGGTGGTAAAAAAGGTTTGACCGGCCAGCATTCCAGTGAGCAGGCTGGCGGCAATTTCCGAGCTGCCGACATCAAGGACATTATCCGGCTCCCTAAAGCCGCGCAGACCCTTTCCCTGGATTATTACCCTGCCCTCCATTTCTTCATAGACCACGCCCAGCTGGCTCAAACAGCTCAGGGTGGCTGCAAGATCTCCCGTCTGCATTACGCCCTCGATTTCCACCCTGTCTTCTGTTAACGACGCGTAAATCAGGGCCCGGTGGGCAATCGATTTGTCGCCTGGCGCTTTCACCTCGCCTTCAATTTTCTGAACTGGTTTAATCTTGACATCCATCACAAAACACCCTTTCTTTTAAGATTAGAATCCCTTGCAGGCCTCCTTACCAGCGCATCCTTCGGAAATCTGTTTCAGATTTTCATCACGGGGACTGCTCAAAGGGCACTGCCGGTACCCGCCGGCCTATAGTTAATCCAGTTTGCGGCCTTTGACCGGTGAACAGATCCTGGAACCCCTTAAAAAAACAAATAACTTTCGCCCGAAGGGACGAAAGTTATGGCTTCTCGCGGTACCACCCTGCTTGGACACGTATAGTGCCCCGCTCAGTTAAGGTACGGGCCGGCGCAGGTTTAATACTGCCCGCCTTATACCTCCTTCCTTTTAACGGTGGAAGTTTCCGTCATGGCCTACTGGCCTGCTTAAGCCGGCTCTTTCAACCTGCAGCTCCGGAGGGAACTTCTTCTGGCCGTTATACCGCCGGGCTTTCAGCCCCGGACCCGGCGTCTCTTGGAATAACACCGCCAGCCTACTTTCCTCTTTCATTGCCTTTAGATAGTTATAAAATTGAGGTTTATTATACAGCAAAGACCAGAAGCGGTCAATATTTTTTAGAAAATTTTTTTTGCAAGTAAATTCCCAAAGTAAGTTCCACAGTGGACGACGGGTTAGATTTTTCTCGCTGCCCTGAAGGCCCTTTCAACTGCTTCTTGCGCCGAAGCGGCCCCGGTAATAATTTGTTCTGTTTTACGGGGAGGCTCCAGCCGCCAGCTATTTATAGCGATAACCGGCTTGCCCATTTTTAGGGCCAGGGCTATTTCAGACAGGGTCCCGTATTCTCCGCCGATGGCAATTACGGCATCGGCNCTGCGGGCAATAATGGCATTGCGGGCTTCGCCAAGGCCGGTCGCGATAGAAAAATTGAGGTGTCGATTTCCCAGGCGGTGATCGCTGCCGGGTAAAATTCCCAGGGCTACGCCACCTTCCTCCCGGACCCCTTCNGAGGCCGCTTCCATNACNCCGCTTCCTCCGCCGCAGATTAAAGTCCCCTGGCGGCGGGCAATTTCCCTGCCCGTATCCCGGGCCAGTTCCCATTCTTCACCGGTACATTCGGACCCTCCGACTACAGCAATATAAATCATGGCCGATCACCTCGCCTTGGTTGTTGCCGGTTCGCTATCCGGCCAGGATACCCCTGATGTGGTTTAAGCTCTCCAGGGTATGATCACTCCTGTTTAAAATAACCGCTATCAGATCGATCCGGCAGGGCAGCTCTTTTCGGGTAATTGATTTCAAGTAATAAAGGGCCAGTTTCTGAAGGCGGCGCGCTTTTTCGGGACTAATCGATTCCTCCGGCCCGCCATAGGAATAGCCGGTGCGGGTCCGCACTTCCACTATAACAATGGCCTCCTGATCCCGGGCAATGATATCGATTTCACCCAGCGGACAGCGGTAATTGGTTTGGATAATCTGGTAACCCTTTTTTTCCAGGTAATCACATGCTGCTTGTTCCCCGGCCAGTCCGACCCGGCGGCGTTTCATAGTCATAGTTTAATCCGGTCCTGAAAAGATTATTATAATTTGCAAGCAGAACAATAAAAACCTCTGGAACCCCCGTTTTAATCCCACCGAAAAGAACGGCGATGAGCGGGACAGGGACCGTACCTGGAAATAGAAACCTTGTGATCAGCGGTTCCGTAACCCCGGTTCCGGTCAAAACCGTAACGGGGGTATTTATGATGCAGATCGAGCATAATCCTGTCCCGGCTCACTTTAGCCAGAACCGAAGCTGCGGCAATGGACATTGACAGGTTATCTCCACCCTTGATCGCTTTTTGTTCAAAAGGGCAATCCCTAATGGGGAAACCGTCTACCAGAACGTAGTCCGGAAGCAGCGAGAGCCTGGCCAGGGCCCTTCTCATGGCCAGCATTGAAGCGACATGGATATTTAAACTATCTATTTCCTGCCTGGAAGCGGCGCCAATGCCGTAACTGAGGGCATTAAAGATTATCTGTTCAAATATTAATTCCCGGCTCCGGGCAGAAAGCTTTTTTGAGTCTTTTAAATCCTTAATCAGCGTCCCCGGTTTCAATATTACCGCCGCAGCAATGACCGGTCCGGCCAGGGGGCCCCTGCCGGCTTCATCGACACCGGCCACTTTTTCATATCCCTGCATACCTAGCATCTCTTCTTCGGACAGCATCCTGCGGAGGCGCTGCTGTTCAAGTTCCCAGAGTTCTTGCTTGCGGTTATATCTGTTTAAGAGCTCAATCGTGCCCCGCCTGCGATCCTCTTTCAGAAGTTCTTTTTCTTCAAGACTCAATACACCCCTGTCCTGCAGGTATGCTTTTATCTGGGCGATAGTCATATTTTGGAAATCCAATCAAAACAGCCCCCCAAAACGGTTTCACCTTATTAGCCCTGCGGGGCCTCTTCCAGGGTGAGCCGCCCCAGAGATCCGTCCTGGTAATCGCGCAGCAGAAGAGAAGCGGTCCTCTCGGTATCTACCTTTCCTTCAGACTGCAGGCACCCCTGGGACTTCCCCACCTGTTCAAAGATATCTTCAACTTTCCCGGATTCTAAGTCCGGGTACTTCTTCAGCAAATGATGGCCTTTTCCCTTTTCAAGGTAGCGCCGNATTAACCAGAGGGCGGCATCGTGAAGATCGACCCTGCCGGCAGGTATGGCTCCGACTACAGCCAGGGGAAGGACGGTATCTTCATTAATTTTGGGCCTGAGAATGCCCGGTGTATCAAGAAGTTCCATGCCCGGCATGATCCTGATCCACTGCTTGCCCCTGGTGATACCGGGACGGTTGCCGGTCCTGGTCACAGCCTTGCGAACAAAAAGGTTGATTAAAGTAGATTTGCCGACATTGGGTATGCCGACAAAAATCATGCGCAGGGGCCTTTTAAAACGGCCGGAATGCAGCCTGCTTTCTTCTTTTTTCAGGTAACTGAGAAGCCGGTTCAGGTATTTATTCCCCTGAACGCTGAAAGCCATCGCTTCAGCATCCATTTTTTTGAAGTGTTGAAGCCAATCCTCTGTTTGATCAACTTCAGCGCGATCTGCTTTATGAAGCAAGACCAGGTGCTTCTTATTTTTTACCAGGTCGCTGAATATGGGGTTTCGGCTGCTGTAGGGTATCCGGGCATCCAGCATCTCAATAACCAGATCAATCGCTTTTAAGTCTTCACGCAGCTGGTTGACCGCCCTGGACATGCCTCCCGGATACCACTGACCCCTGTTCAATGTTTATCCACCCCGGTATCGATAACCCTTGCTTCCCAGGGGGGCCAAAATATTAAGAAAGCCCTCCCTTTTAAGCATTCTTCCGAAACAAACCCCACCCGGGGATCCCTTGAATCCATACTGTTCTGGCGGTGATCACCGAGCACAAAGAGATAGCCGGGCGGGACTATCTCCGGCCCATAATCATACATATGCCTGCCGTCATTGAGGTAAGGTTCATTCAGAGCCCGGTTATTGATGTAAAGGCGGCCCTGAACAATTTCGACCCTGTCTCCTTCCACACCGATAACTCTTTTGATAAAATCTCGTCCAGGCTCATGCTCAAAGACAATCACGTCACCCAGGCCGGGTTCCTCAAAATGGTAGACAATTTTATTGACCATCAACCGTTCAGTTTCCTGTAAAGTAGGGTACATCGATTTTCCCTCAACGACAAATACTTCGAACAGGAACATGCGGATTAATAAGGCCAATATTATGGCAATAAGTATAGAACGGGTCCAGTCCCAGAGTTCTTTCCACTTGTTCAAACAAATCATCCCCGTTACGGGTAGTAATTAACGGCTTTCTTTAATTCTGGCCGACTTGCCTTTACGCTTGCGCAGGTAGTAAAGCTTGGCCCGGCGCACTTTGCCTTTTCTCACGATTTCAACTTTGTCAATTGACGGAGAATGAACGGGAAATATCCTTTCTACTCCGATGCCAAAAGAAACCCGACGCACGGTGAATGTTTCCCTGGTGCCGCTGCCCTGGCGCCTGATTACCACACCTTCAAAAGCCTGGGTCCGCTCCCGGTTGCCCTCAATGACCTTGACATGGACCCTGACGGTATCACCAGGTGTGAACTGGGGCACATTCTCCTTGCTATTGCGCTTTTCAACTTCCTTTAATAAATCCATCCTCTTCAACCTCCTATCCAAATTACTGGATAATTATAACATACTATCGCTATTACGATTGTTGTTTTTTCAGTTCTTGCAGGTACTCTTCATCTTCCGGCGCCAGATCAGCCTTTTCCAGCAGATCGGGCCGCCTTTCCAGCGTCCTTTTTAACGACTGTTTCCGGCGCCACCGGGAAATTTCGCCGTGATTACCTGATAACAGTACCGAAGGCACTTCCATCTCCCGGTAAACAGAGGGACGGGTATAGTGGGGATATTCCAGCAGCGACTCTGTAAACGACTCATCGGCCAAGGCTTGCTCCGCTAAAAATCCGGGGAGCAGCCTGATCACAGAGTCGACTAAAACTGCTGCCGCCAGTTCCCCGCCGGTTAGCACAAAATCGCCAATTGAAATTTCTTCGTCAACCAGGGAGCGGCGAACCCTTTCGTCAACCCCTTCATAACGCCCGCAGATTAAAATAAGGTGGCTCTTCTCGGCCAGTTCACGGGCTCTCCGCTGTTCAAAACGGTCCCCCTGCGGGGTCAGCAAAATCACCCATGTGTCTTTGCTGCCGGATCTGGTCTTGAGATCTTCAACCGCTTCAAACAGCGGCTCCGGCTTTAAAACCATACCGTAGCCCCCACCATAGGGGTAATCATCTACCTGGCGATGGTGGTCGTGGGTATAATCCCTCAGGTCGACCAGGTTTATTTCCACAAATCCCTGGTCAACAGCCCTTTTGATCATGCTCTCTTTGAAAGGGCCTTCAAGAATGCCGGGAAAAATGGTTACCACATCTATTTGCATTTTAAAATGCTCCCTTATAAATCAAGCATTCCTTCCGGCAATTCAACGACCATAAAGCCTTCCGGGATGTCAATCCGTTTGATGAAATCTTTGACCGCCGGTATCATGCTTTTTCTATTCTTTTCACCGGCCCGGGCAACCATAATCTGGTCGTGCCCTCCCCCGGGTATGATTTCTATCACCCTGCCCAGGAGATTGCCGGCCGAATCATAAACATGCAGGCCTTCCAGCTGATCATAGTAATAATTGTCCTCCGGCAGGGAAAGTCGTTCTTCTTTCGGAATCCTGACCAGGCTGCCGCGCAGCGCTTCTGCTTCATCACGAGAATTAACATCTTGAAATTTAATCAACCAGTTTTTTCCGTGCACTGAAGAGTCTTCTACCAGGTAAACCCGGCGGCGGGACTCCTGCTCCAACTCCACTTCTTTCAACATATGCACCCTTTCCGGGAAGTCGGAATAAGGATATACTTTCACCATCCCTCCCGTTCCATGCGCTGAAAGAATTTTGCCTATAACCACATCATAGCCGTTTATCATTGCACTATTTCTACAACAACCTTTTTATGCTCTTTAACAGCCGCGGCATTGACAACCGTTCTGATTGCCTTGGCGATGCGACCCTGCTTTCCGATCACTTTTCCCATATCGTTCTCCGCAACCCTGAGCTCAAGAATGATCAACCGATCACTTTCTACCTGCTGGACATCGACCTGTTCCGGCTCGTCAACTAAAGCTTTGGCAATATGCTCCAGTAGTTGCTTCATGAATACCATCCTCCTGTGAACCTACTTACCGAGACCGGCTTTATCAAAAAGGGCCTTGACCGTGTTGGAAGGCCTGGCTCCCTTGGAAAGCCATTGCTGCACTTTTTCCGTATTCACTTCAAAAGTAGTCGGTTTTGTAGTCGGGTTGTAGTAACCGATTTCTTCAATAAAGCGGCCATCCCTGGGATAACGGGAATCAGCAACCACGATCCGGTAAAACGGTTTCTTTTTTCCTCCCATTCTTTTTAACCTGATCCGTACTGCCAAACTGGGTCACCTCCATTATTTTTCTTGCTTTAAATTGTCAGCATTAAGCTGTTTATATAAACCGGATTCATTCCGGGATCTTCCATGTTGGCCTCAAAGGCCATTAAAAAGGAAATCTTTTTTTCATTTTCTTCATTTTCTTGGTCATACCCTTCTTGCCCGAAGCGTTCATTTGTTTGAACATCTTTTGCATCTGGTTAAACTGGTTCAACAGGCGATTTACATCCTGGACCGTAGTTCCGCTTCCCCTGGCAATCCGGCGGCGGCGGCTGCTGTTTAGAATGGAAGGGTTATAACGTTCCTGTTTGGTCATGGAACTGATTATGGCCTCCACTCTTTTTAAACTGTCTTCATTTAATGACATCTGCTTGAGCTCTTTAGGGATACCGCCCCCTTCCGGGAGCATGTTTAAGATATCGTCCAGGGAACCCATGCTGCGCAGCTGGACCATTTGATCTTTAAAATCTTCAAGCGTGAACTGCTGCTGGCGCAGTTTCTTTTCCATTTCCTTGGCCTTGTCCTGGTCAATGGTCGCTTCCGCTTTTTCAATCAGCGACAATACATCGCCCATACCCAGGATCCTTGAAGCCATGCGATCGGGATAAAAGGGTTCCAGGGCTTCAATTTTTTCCCCAACCCCGACAAATTTTATCGGGCATCCGGTAACTTTGCGGACAGATAGGGCGGCGCCGCCCCTGGTATCGCCATCCAGCTTGGTCAGGATTACTCCGCTCAAACCGACCGCCTCATTAAAAGAAGCGGCGGCATTGACGGCATCCTGTCCGGTCATGGCATCAACTACCAGTAAAACTTCATCGGGCTTTATCTCGCTTTTGATCGATCCGATTTCGGACATCATTTCTTCATCGATATGCAATCGTCCCGCTGTGTCGAAAATTACCACATCGGAACCTTCTTGGCCGGCAATTTTTAAACCTTCCCGGCAAATCTCCAGCGGGTCCGCTTCGAGGTTGCTGTAACATTTGGCGCCGATCGATTCGCTCAAAACTTCGAGCTGTTTTACCGCCCCGGGACGGTATATATCGGCAGCTACCAGGTAGGGGTTCCTGCCTTCCCGGCGAAGATGAGCAGCCAGCTTAACCGCAGTGGTTGTTTTCCCGGAACCCTGCAGTCCCACCATCATCACTGTAGTCGGCCCCTTGCCGGCTTTGGCCAAAGCGCTCTGTTTGTCTCCCATCAGCCTGGTCATTTCCTCATTGACGATCTTAATAACCTGCTGGCCCGGAGTAAGACTGCTCATAACTTCCTGTCCGACAGCCCTTTCTCTGACGGAACTAACAAAATCCTTGACCACTTTAAAATTGACATCGGCTTCAAGTAAGGCCAGCCTTATTTCACGCATCGCCGCGTCGACATCTTTTTCACTGAGCTTGCCCTTGCCTTTCAGCCGGCGGAAAGTGTCCTGCAGTTTTTCTGCCAGGTTGGAAAACATAAAGATGATTCACCCCTACTTTTCATTGCTCAAGCGCAGATCGGCGATTATTTGTTTCAACCGTTTAAAATCCCCGGGCTTCAATTCCCTTTGAAGCAATAAGCCGTCTGCTTCGGTCAGCAGTTCCTGTTGTTCATTATAAAGCCGGTACAGACCGAGTTTTTCTTCCAGGCTTTCCATTGAATCCAGCGCTCTCTGGATTAAGTCATAAACAGCCTGCCTGCTGGTTTTATACTCCTCAGCTATTTCGGCCAGAGAATAGTTTTCACTGAAGTACAAATGCAGAGTTTCCTGCTGACGCTCGGTCAACAGGGGGCCGTATATATCGTAAAGCAGGTTGATCCTGTTTAGTTGTTCGAGCATACCCACCTCTGTAAAGTGTTTTTACTTTACAGAGGGAGTATAACAAAAAAAAACAGGTGAGGCAAACTTTTTTTGAGCCCTGTTAAGTTTTTTTTAAATTTCCAGTAAAGCACGGGCAAAATCTTTTGGGTTAAATGGAGCCAGGTCTTCAATTTTTTCTCCGGTGCCTACATAGCGGACCGGTATGCCCAGTTCATCCTGGATGTTAATGACAATGCCGCCCCGGGCAGTCCCATCCAGCTTGGTTAAGATCAGGCCGTCAACAGGCAGGGACTGGTTGAAGCTCCTGGCCTGGGCAACGGCATTCTGGCCGGTAGTGGCGTCAACCACCAGCAAGACCTGGTGGGGCGCCCCCGGAGTGTTGCGGCCAATAACCCGGTGGATCTTGTTCAGTTCCTCCATCAGGTTATAACGGCTGTGGAGCCGCCCGGCAGTATCGCCGATGACAACATCCACATCCCTGGACCTGGCCGCATTCATGGCATCAAAAAAGAGGGCCGATGAATCCGATCCGGCCTGGGTTTTGATTAAATCCACCCCGGCCCGTTCGGCCCAGATTTCCAGCTGCTCAATAGCCGCAGCCCTGAAAGTGTCGCCCGCCACCAGGATAACGTGGTGGTTATCGCGACGGTAGAGTCCGGCCAGCTTTGCGGCTGAAGTAGTTTTGCCGGACCCGTTAACCCCCACCAGCAGAATTACATAGGGCTTTTCATCAGGTTCAGTGGCCGGTTCGCCCGGCTGCATGATCTCAATGATCAGTTCCAGTAGGAGATTTTTTGCCTCCTCCCGTTCTCTGATCCTGCTTTCTTTGACTTTTTCCCGGAGCCGATCAACCAGCTTGATACTGGTCTGCACTCCCACATCGCCACTGACCAGGATTTCTTCCAGCTCTTCGTAAAAGTCATCATCGATTTCGCCGGCGCTAAAAAGTCCGCCCAGCCTCCCCATAAACCCGGACTTGCTGCGGGCCAGGCCGGTTTTGAATTGATTAATTAAACCCATATTTATGAACTCTCCCTGACAATTTTTTCGTCTTCCAGCTTCAACGACACCAAACGCGAGATGCCCGGTTCCGACATGGTTACCCCGTAAAGCACGTCCGCTTCTTCCATGGTCCTTTTCCGGTGCGTAATCATAATGAACTGGGCCCTTTCGGATGACTGCCTGAGAAACCTGGTAAAACGGGCCAGGTTGGCATCGTCCAGGGTTGATTCAACCTCATCAAGCAAATAAAAAGGAGCCGGTTTGTAACGCAGGATGGCAAAAACCAGGGCGATGGCGGTCAATACTTTTTCACCGGCCGAAAGCAGGGTGATGTTTTGCAGCTTTTTGCCCGGCGGTTGGGCGATAATTTCTATTCCCGACTCCAGGATGTCATCCGCATCGGTCATTTTTAACATAACCTGCCCGCCTTCGAAAAGCTCGTGGAAAGTCTGCTTGAAGTTCTCGCCGATCGCTTCGAACGCACTTTTAAAATAGTACTTCATGCGTTGATCTATTTCCGACAAGACCTTGCAAAGCGATTCTTCTCCTTTCTGCAGATCATCCCGCTGCTCTTTTAGAAAATCAATCCTTTCCTGAAGCCTGGCCAATTCCTCGATCGCCCCGAGATTAACTTCACCCAGCGCTTCAATATCCTCCCTGTAGTTATCGATCAGGCGCCGGCTTTCTTCAGCTTCATAACCTTCATCAAGCTCCACCAGGTCCAGGGTGTTAAACAACTCCCTAAAACGCATCTCCTGGTAATTAATCTCGGTTTGCAGCCTGGCCTGCTCCATGGAAAGCTGCCTTTCTTTCTTTTCCTGGCGGCTGACCTGGTTCTGGCGGCGCTTGATTTTTTCTTCATGGTTTATCAATTCGGCTTCAGTCTGGTTTACCTGTTCGGCCATCTGGTCCAGTTCTGAAATCAAACCCGCCTTTTCTTCGTTTAGCTCTTCTATGAGGGCTTTGATCCGAGCTTGTTCGCCTTTATTGTGGGCCAGATCTTGCTGTAGTTTTTCGAATTCTGCTGCTTTTTCTTCGATCTCCCGGCCCGGCTTCCTGAGATTTGTTTCAATTTCCTCGATCCTGCCACTCAGGGTATCCCGCTGTTCCCGGTAGGAGCTGATCCTGACCAGGACCTCAGTTATTTGTTGTTCCAGCTTCTTCTTGTTATCCAGGTATTCCTGGTATGCTTCCTTTTTTCCGGCCAGCTCCTTCTCCAGATCGGCAATTTCTTTCATGCATTGATCTATTTCTGATTGCAGTGACCGGAGCCTTGCATGAATATCTTCCTCTTCGGTTTCCAGTTCGGAAACAGATTTTTGAGCAGCCTCGATTCGATCTTGCAATACGTTCTGCTCGTGCCGGAGGGCCTCTGTCTCTTTTTGGGCCGCGCTTAGTCGATCAGCGGCGTTTTTGCGTTCAACAGCAGCATTTTCAGCCGCCTTTTCGGAATCAGCAAGCCGCTTTTTCACCTTTTCCAATTCTGAAGAAAGTAAGGCCAGTTCTTTTTCTGCTCCCGACTGCTGTTTTTTCAGGCTTTCAATTTCTTTGCGGCGGCCCAGCGGCATACCTGCGCTTTTTTTAGCCACACTGCCTCCCCTGATGATGCCGCCCGGGTTAATCATTTCCCCCTCCAGGGTCACCACCCGGCAGCTGTGCTTGATAAATCGCGCCGCTTTGGAGGCATGATCCAGGTTTCTACAGACCAGGGTCGAAGCCATCAGGTAGTCAATAGCATGGCGGTAGGCAGGGTCGACATTGACCAGCTCAGAAGCTTTGCCGACAACTCCCTCCAGATCGCGCCAGCCGGCATGGCGTTCCAGGGGGTCGGCAGCTTTATGAAGAATATCGAGGGGAAGAAATGTGGCCCAGCCCCGGTTGTTACGTTTCAGATAATCGATGGCTTTATGGACCGCTTTTTCGCTTTCGGCCACCAGGTACTGCAGGGATCCGCCCAGGGCGTTTTCCACAGCCTGGAGATATTTTTCATCTATATCGATCAAATCCGCTACCGGGCCGATAATCCCAGGCAGGGAAGAACGGGCCTGCATAATTTCTTTAACCCCGCGGTAATAACCGGTCAGCGCTGAATCCTGCTCCTGGAGCAGGGCCAGCCTGCTGTTGATCCCCTGCAGAGTCTCCTTTTGTTTCTGCTGCCGGTTTAAAAGGTTTTCAAGCTCTTTCTGGACCTTTTCCTTTTCTTCTGACTGCCGGGCTTCATTTATTTCAGCCGTTTTTTGCAATTCCTTTAATTCAAGCTCGCGTTTTTTCAAAGTCTCGGTTTTTTCTGTCTGCAGGGACAGCTTTTCTTCCAGCTGCGCCTTATCACCGGCCAGGCTATTTTTTTGAGATTCGATACGTTCCAGCCGTCGCTTGAGTTCCTCTATGGTTGAAGCTGCGGCTTCCTTGCGGACACCGGTCTCATATATTCGTTGCTGCTGTTTTTCCACCTCGGCCGGCAGGGCGCTCTCTTCCAGCTCATTCATGTCCTGGCGCAATTTTTCCAGGTCTTCATTAAGGCGGGCAAGATATTCCTGCTTGGACTGCAAATCCTGTTCCGCTTTTGTTTTTTGTTCCGACAGTTCTTCCATTAATAGTTCCAGCTGCTTAACTCGCTGGTTGTTTTGTTCCATTTGTTCCCGGTAACGGGTTTCCCTTTCCCCGTGCAGCCTTAATTCATGCTCCTGCTGTTCCAGGGTTCGCGAAACCTGGTTCAGCTTCTGTTCCTGCTCTCTTCTGTGGGAAACCTGATCCTGGAGGCGGTTCTTTAAATCCTGGATTTCCTTTTCATCCAACCCCTCCTGGGACGAGGCGGCCATCAGGGCATCGTTGACATTTTGCAGCTGTTTATTAATCTTGGCGAGCTGTTCGCGAGACTGTAGTAGTTTATAGGAGAGAAACTTTTTTTCTTCTGCATCGATCTTTTCTTTAAGAGTGCGGTACTGTCTGGTAACCTCAGCCTGGGCCTGCAGCGGCTCCACCTGGGTTTCAAGTTCATAAATAAGATCCTGAACGCGGACCAGGTTGTCCCTGGTTTCGTCAAGGCGGCGCCGGGCTTCCCGCTTGCGCATCTTGTATTTAAATATTCCGGCTGCTTCTTCGAAAATTTCCCGGCGTTCTTCAGGGCGGTTGTTGATAATTTCATCGACACGGCCCTGGCCAATTACTGAATAGACGTCTTTTCCCAGGCCCGTATCCAGAAAAAGCTCAGTTACATCTTTTAAACGGCAGGGCGATTTATTGATGTAGTATTCGCTGTCCCCGCTTCTGAATAAACGCCTGGTTATGGTTATTTCATCATAGTCGAGATTAAGAAAGCTGGAGGCGCCGGCAAAAGAGAGCGATACTTCGGCAAAGTTAAGCGGCTGACGGTTTTCACTGCCGGAAAATATAACTTCTTCCATGCGCGTCCCTCGCAGCGATTTTACGCTTTGTTCACCCAGGGCCCAGCGCACAGCATCCACCAGGTTGCTCTTCCCGCAACCGTTCGGGCCGATAACTGAAGTTATGCCCGGGCTTAACTCAAGCTCTGACTTTTCTGCAAAAGACTTGAAGCCGAAAAGCTCCATCCGTTTAAGATACAATTAATCAGGCCCCTCGCCTTCAATAATTATTGATACTGTCAAGTCTAGAATCAGCCTGCCCGGTAGTATACGGCAGGCCGGAATAATGCTTCAAGAACAGCTGTTGACGATATTTTGCGGTTTTTTTGTTATCTCGGCCCCACCGTAAATTTGACGGCAGTCCTCTCCTCTTCGTTAATCATAATATCTACGAAAGACGGAACAAAGACCAGGTTAATGCCGTTTGGGGCAACATAACCCCTGGCAATGGCAATTGCTTTGATGGCCTGGTTAACCGCCCCGGCCCCTATTGCCTGTAGTTCGACGGCTCCATCACTCCTGATCACACCTGCTATAGCTCCAGCCAGAGCTTTAGTCTTGGAATGCGCCGATACTTTTAAAGTTTCCATGTTTCCCTGATTCAGCTCCTCTATTTAATTATAAACGGGTTCACTGATTAAGGCGTGAGTTTATTCCAGGCGTCTTTGGCTGATGCCTGTTCAGCCTCCTTTTTGCTGCGTCCCCGCCCAAGCCCGATCGGCCGTTTGGCCAGGATGACTTCAGCTTCAAATTCTTTGTCGTGATCCGGTCCGCTTTCGCCTGTAATCCGGTAAACCGGGGTAACAGAAAAACGGGCCTGCGAAAATTCCTGCAGCAAAGTTTTAAAATCGCGGCACAAAACCCCTTCTTGCAAATCATGGAAAACTGGCTGGTAGATCTCAAGCACGTAATTACGGCACTCTTCCAGGCCGTGGTCCAGGTAAAGAGCGCCAATTAATGCTTCAACCGCATCGGCCAGTATGGAAGGCCGGGTAAAACCTCCCCCTGCCATTTCACCCTTACCCAGGCGGATATATTTAGCAAGGTTCAACTCAAAAGCCAGTCTGGCCAGGGAGGCTTCACAAACAAGATCCGCCCGCAGTTTGGTCAGTTTGCCTTCAGGCGTATCCGGGTAGGTATAATATAAATAATCGCTGATAATCAGTTCCAGGACGGCATCGCCCAAAAATTCCAGGCGCTCGTTATGAGTATTGTTCAGGCCCTTTTCATAGGCATAAGAAGTATGTGTTAAGGCCTGTTCGTAAAGTTTATTGTTTTTGATCTTCCATGCAATATCTTCCATGAGATTATAATTTTTTTCAGGTCTGCTCATAAGATATTCCTCACATAATTTTGTTCCATTGATTCACCTTTTTAGTCCGGACTGTACCTCTTGATCACGATGGTTGCATTCGTCCCGCCAAAACCGAAAGAATTTGACATGGCCACGTTAACGGTCCGGTCCCGGTACGGGTACGGAACATAATCCAGGTCGCACTCCGGATCGGGGTAATCATAATTTGTAGTCGGATGAATAACCTGGTTTTCAAGGATTAAAAGAGTTGCAATTAACTCAACCGCTCCTGCTGCTCCCAGAAGGTGTCCGGTCATCGATTTAGTCGAACTAACGGCCACCTTGTAGGCATGTTCCCTAAAAAGGTTTTTAATGGCCTGTGTTTCGATCTTATCATTAAATTCAGTAGAGGTGCCATGGGCATTGATATAATCAATGTGTTCCGGTTCTAACGAAGCGCTGGCTAGAGCCCTCTGCATACTCAGGAAAGCGCCCCTGCCTTCCGGGTCAGGGGCCGTCATATGGTAAGCGTCTCCCGACATCCCGTACCCGGTTATTTCACCATAAATATGCGCTCCCCGTGCAATCGCCCGCTCCAGGGTTTCTAAGATCACCACCCCGGCGCCTTCTCCCATCACAAAACCATCTCTTTCTTTGTCAAAAGGTCGGGAGGCCCTTTCGGGCTGATCATTTCTGGTAGAAAGAGCCCTGGCAGAGGAAAAACCGGAGAAAGCCAGGTGGCTAATTGCGGCCTCAGCGCCGCCGGCCAGCATAATTTCGGCATCGCCACGTTTAATAATATGCCAGGCATCGCCGATAGCATGGGTAGAAGTGGCGCAGGCTGTAACCACAGTAGAATTCGGGCCTCTCAATCCCAGCATAATAGAAATGTAACCGGAAGCCATGTTGGCTATTAAGGCGGGCACCAAAAAAGGGCTTACCCGGCGGGGCCCTTTTTCTGCGAGGACCTTTAACTGCTCTTCAATAGTCTGGATACCGCCAATGCCCGATCCGACCAGGACCCCGATTTCTTCTTTATTCAGCTCTAACCGGTCCAGGCCGGCATCTTTCCAGGCTTCTAGGGCCGCAGCTACACCAAACTGAGTGAAGCGGTCAACTCTTTTGGCTTCCTTTTTTTCCATGTGCCGGGCAGGATCGAAGTCTTTAATTTCACCCGCGATCCGGCAGGGATACTGGCTGACATCAAAGCTTTCAACAGCAGAGATCCCGCTCTTTCCTTCAACCAGGTTATCCCAAAATGTTTTTGGATCCGAGCCGATCGGTGAAATGATCCCAACCCCGGTAATTACTACTCTGCGCACAGCTTCACCTCAAAGGAAACTAAGTTTTTGATTCTATATACTTAACCACATCACCAACTGTTTTAATGTTTTCTTCAATCTCCTGATCAGAAATTTCCAGGTCAAACTCTTCTTCCAGAGCCATTACCAATTCCACAATATCGAGTGAGTCGGCATCAATATCTTCAAAAGTGGTTTCAGCTGACAACTTGCTGCCGTCTACTTCTAACTGATCGGAAATAATTGATTTTACTTTATCTTCAACGCTCACTTGTTCACCTCCTCCCGGCTAAGCTTATTTATTATTATCCAGAAGGATCTTTTCTTGGTTATGCTTACATGGCCAGGCAACCGTCAACCGGAATAACCTGTCCGGTAACGTAGCCGGATGATGCGGCCAAAAACAGGATCACTTCTGCTACATCTTCCGGTTTGCCCAGCCGGTGAAGGGCAATTCGATCCAGAACCTGCTCCTTAACTCGATCCGAGAGCTGATCGGTCATTTCAGTTTCTATAAAACCCGGAGCTACGGCATTAACCGAAATATTGCGGGAGCCCAGCTCCTTGGCCAGGGTTTTGGTAAAAGCAATTACCCCGCCCTTGGCTGCTGCGTAATTGGCCTGGCCGGAATTACCATATAGTCCGGCAACAGAAGCAACATTTATGATCCTACCGCCGCTTTTCTGCTTTAAAAGAGGGCGTAAAACAGAACGGCAGCAATTATAGACCCCGTTCAAGTTTGTTTCAATCACTTCCTGCCACTCTTCAGCTTTCATTCGGGCCAGGAGGTTGTCTCTGGTAATGCCGGCATTATTAATTAGTATATCAATTCTCTTAAAATGGTCAATAGCGCTTTGCATCAGGTTCTCACACTGGCCATAATCGGCAACATCAGCCTGGACGATTTCTGCTGTCCCTCCCTCGCCCTGTATTATTTCTTTCACTTCTGCCGCCGCCGGCCGGTTTTGGCTGTAATTAATTACCACAGCCGCCCCGGCCCGGGCCAGATAAAAAGCGGTAACCCTTCCTATCCCCCTGGAAGCGCCGGTAACAACAGCAGTTTTTCCCTCTAAATTCAACTCCAACACCCCGCAGTCGGTCAATTATTTAAAAACTGTTCCAGATCTTCAACCTTCTCAACCGCCCGAGTATCTAATTCGGGAGCAATCCTTTTCATTAACCTGCTCAATGAAGTACCCGGTCCAAGGCCGATAAAAGCGCCGGTTCCCGCCGATATCAGGCGGCGGATCGATTGCTCCCACCTGATCGGATTACTTACCTGGACCACCAGATTGCGCTTAATCTCTTCCGGTTCATAAACAAATTCAGCCGTGACATTAGACACTACCGGCACTAAAGCAGGTTTAAACTCAATCTTTTCCAGCTCTGCAGCCATTTTTTCTTCGACCGGCTTTAACAGTTCGCAGTGAAAGGGAGCGCTGACTTTTAACCCGGTGATCCGCTTCGCCCCGGCCAAACGGGCCAGTTCCACGGCCTTTTCCACTGCTTTCTTGTTCCCCGAAACAACAATCTGCCCCGGGCAATTATAGTTGGCCGGAGCCACTACTCCTTCAACCTGCGCCTCCAGGCAAATCTGTTCCACATTTTCATGATCAAGGCCCATGATTGCCGCCATTTTACCCTGCCCGACGGGAACAGACTCCTGCATGTAAATACCTCTTTTTTGCACCAGCGGCAGGGCCTCCTCAAAAGAAAGCGAACCGGCTGCCACCAGGGCTCCGTATTCACCCAGGCTCAGGCCGGCAAAGGCGGAGGATATAAAACCAAGACCGGCAAGAACCCTGTAAATAGCCATGCTGACGGTCAGAATCCCAGGCTGCGTAAACTCGGTTTGTTCAAGCTTTTCCCCGGGTCCCGAAAAGATGGTATCGACAATTTCCGGACCGAGGATTTCGGCAGCCTGTTCGAAAACTGCTCTCGCCTCCGGATAATGATCATAGAAATCACGCCCCATGCCCGGGTGCTGTGCTCCCTGGCCGGGAAATAAAAAAGCAATGTTTTTGTTCTTGGGGGTAAAGCTGCCCGTTACCATCTCATTAAAACACCGCCCCAGGTAAGGCCTGCTCCAAAGGCCACCATGGCCACCAGATCTCCTTTTTTCAAGCGGCCGGACAGGTTTTCTTCATGCAAGGCAATGGGTATCGTTGCCGAGGACGTGTTGCCAAAGCGATCAATATTAACCGGGAACTTTTCCGGAGGCAACTTGAGGTGTTTGCGAATGTGATCTATGATCCTCAGATTAGCCTGGTGCAATATAATCATATCGAGATCTTCTGGCTGCTTGCCTTTTTCCCCCAATAACTTAAACAGGGTGTCTTCCACCACTTTGACGGCAAATTTAAAGATCTCGTTGCCATGCATGACCAGGTAATGCTTGCCTTCTTTGACAGTTTCATGACTT
>SL_5KL_010_SEDDRAFT_10000892_pt1 | contig 18781 bp, 16 predicted proteins | sample SodLakKL_010_SED_FD_9118 | JGI IMG/M metagenome (IMG submission 9118)
ACCGATCCCCGCCACTTCCTCCAGGTCCTCCACCCGGTGAAACGGTCCCTCCAGCTCACGGTGGTCCACGATCCGTCGAGCCAGGGCAGGCCCCACCCCCGGGAGCCGTGAGAGCTCCACGTCGTCAGCCCGGTTCGGGTCGATCCGCTCCCCGGGACCCAGGGGAGTGAGGCGACGCTCCTCCAGCGCCAGGAGCGAGTCTGTGGCCGGGATCAACTCCGCATAGGCGGAGGAGTCCGGAGGCAGGAGGGGAGCCATGGGACGGGACTCCCACCCGAGTCTCGCCAGACTCGCCACCAACAGGAGGGTGGCAGTAATGAGGACGGTACGGCGTTCTTCAGGCGTCATGCCCGAGTCTGCCACGGCCGCCGGGGCGTTGCCATGGCCCGATGGGCCTCAGAACGGGTCGACGGGTCTTCCCAGGAGGGCGGCAGGTCCGGCGGAGAAGATCATCCGAGCCCAGATCCCCACCTGGAACTGGGTAGCACCGGTCTGGAGCCCCACGAACGACCGCCGGTCGTTCAGCGCCACTCGTCCTCCCACTTCCATATCAGAGAGCCGGGTGTCCACCGCCAGGTTCACACTCCGGTCGAGCTGGGAGACGAAGGGGACGCATCGGTCCCTGCCGGCCGTGACCCGACAATCTTCCGTCTCGGCCCAATCCAGGATCAGGGCGAACCGAACCGGCTCCTGCATCCTCCCACCAAGTCCGGCCTGGGGAGCCAGAACGGTTTCCACCGACACACCGTGATCCCGGCGGCGACGCTCCGTGGCTCCGGTGGGGTCGACTCCCTCTCCCCGCCCGAGGAGTCCCCGGTATCGGGTGGCGAACCCGCCTCCCCACTCCACCACCACCTCCACCGGCACCCGAACGTCGGAGCGGGTCCGGCGCTGGAGGACCGCCTGTCCGAACTCCACCTCCTCCCAGATCTGCTGCCAGCCGGTGGAGAGGGTCACCCGGTCGACCCAGCCGTCCCAGGCGTCGGGTAGAGGGAGGTCCGAGACACCCAGCCGCAGATCGGGCCAGGACCGCACCCTGCTGGTCCGCTCGGCCCGGATATCCAGCGAACCCACCCGGGTCTCCTGCACATTCACATTCATGAAGAGGCTGCCCGGGAGCCTGAGCCCGGAGCCCAAGGTGATGCCGGTTCGGTCCACCAGTGTCGTCGCCGGGATCCCGTCTACCTCCTGAAGGGTCCCCAGACGCGCCAGCCCGAGCTGCATCCCGGCACCCGGCGCCACCGGCTCACGGAAGAACCACCAGGTCACCCCATCCTGGACGCTTAAGGAGACGGGGCTGAGTCGCCGCAGCCCATCGGTCAGGCGGGACGGTTCCACCGTTAGCGTTGCCCGGAGGTCCCGGTCCGCGCCTGCGTTCCGGAGCAGCTCTCCGTCCTCCATGGCCTCGTTGGATCCGCCGTTTCCGTGGCGAAAGAGCCCGGCGTTGCGATGGGACCGGTACCGGGTCCGAACCCCGAGATCAGCCCGGATCCAGTCCGGAAGGGGCGGACGGTAGCTCAGGCTGCCCTCCACGTTCCGTGCCGTCTCCCACCCCAGGCTCCGTCCCAGAAGCATCCGTCGCTCCGCCTCCACCAGGGGTCGGGCCGCCGGGTCCCGCACCCCGTCCTCCGGGTCCAGTAGGTCTCGCACTCCGCGAACCTCCAGCCCAGCCCGGAGGCTCTCCAGGGGGTTCATCTCCACCCTGAGGGCGTGCTCCAGCCGGTGGTCCAGTCCTCGCTCGGCGAAGCCTTGGTCGAGGGGATCCACCAGCAACTGGTCGAAGCGAGTGGTGGTACGCTGCCGCCTCGCCACCCCCCCGGCAAACCTCACCTCCACAGGGGTCCAGCGGATTCGGGTCTCTCGAAGACTCCGGACCCAGCTCGGGGGAAGGAAGACCCGAGCGATGGGCTCCAGCGCACCCGGCAGGGCCCCAAAGCTCCGATCGTCCGGACGCCAGCTGTACCCGGCCCCCACCTCGCTCCCCCGAACGGCCGTCTCCGAAGTCACCGTGGTCCCGGTGGAGCGCAGGATGCTGAAGCGCAGGTCTGCGCCTGGAAGGATCCGGTCTATCCACCCGACCCCCGTCTCCCCCCGAGCCCCCAAGGCGGCCGCAACCCGGGTCTCCCGGAACCCCGGCGCCCGAAGCCCGGGCAGAAGATCTCCCCGGAGATCGGTGCCCTCCAGGAAGAAGGGATCCCGGGACGAACTCTGGTGCGAAACGGTGACGGGGAAATCCGTTCCCCATGCCTCCGGGAGGAGCTTCCCGGCCTGCACCGTCCCCCCCACGGAGAAGGCACCGTCGGATTGGAAGGTCCGCGCTTCGTCCAGTTGCTGGAAATCGGCTCCCTGACCGGTATAGCCCAGTCGAAGCTGGAAGAGGTCACCGCCATCCAGCTCCAGGTTCATGACCTGGGCCGCGCTGGGAGTCCGGAGCCCCCCTCCCAGCCGGAGTTCGTTGATCCAGACCTCCCCCTCCACAGGCGCCGGCCCCTGGTTCCAGACCCCCATGCTGATCTCCCTTACCGCCGCCAGGTTGGGGGCCCGGGCCCGATCTCTCAGCACGACCGCGTAGGTGGAGTCGGCGGACCATACTTCGATGGGTGGCTCGCCGGGCCCTGGCGGGGCCATGAGGAGGCGTTCCTCCGCTTCGCGCCGGAGTTCGATCCAGCGCTCGAACTCGATCCGATGCTCCGGCCGCCACTCGTCCGGGAGCACCGCCTGCGGGTCCGCCGCCGGGTCCAGACGACTTCGGTATAGGTAGAAGTTCTCCGGGTCGCTTCCGACCTTCAGGAAGAAGTCGGTGGGTACCCCCTCTCCCCAGGCCCCACGCCGGGCCAGGGTCCAGACCCGCAGTCGGGAATAGTTCAGGAAGCTCCGGGGACGCTGGAGAAACCGGAGGTAGACCTCGGCCCGGTCCCCTGGACCGAGCCCGTCGTAGCGGAGGGCCAGAGAGCTCTCGCTGAACTCCACGCCCCGCCCCCCCACGGCGGCTCCCGGGTCGTCGAGCTGCGCCAGCACCCCCGGGGGTGCCCGGTAGGCGGGGCCCTCCGTGAGGACCGAGACCGGGGTTACCTCCAGCGTCCCCAGCGCCGAAAGGGTATCGCCACCGATACCCCTCAGCACTCCGTCCACCCCCCGCTTCACCCACCGGGACCCCACAAGCCGCATCCGTGCCAGGGTGGCGGTCCCCGGACGGGTCCCTGCCACCGTCAACCGCAGGAACTGGACGCTGCGCCAGTCCGCCTCCGTAAACGCCCCCTCGGGATTCACCGCCAGTGGGCCCCGCAGCGGAATTCGGTAGAGACGGAAGCGGGTGCCGGTCTGGGTCCGGTCGCGCACCAAGTAGGGGGATCCGGCCCCCAGGGGAAGCACATACCGGATGTAGCGTTCCTCCGTGTCGAGCACCCCGTTCTGGTTCAGATCCTCCGTATCCCGACGCCCATTTCCCCGGGTACAGTTGGCCCGGGGGTCACCGATTCGGTAGACCCTCCCCGGATCAGCCCGGCACTCCTCGGGCCACACGCCCCGGGCATCGGTCTCGGGACCCCACACCTCCCCCCTGAGTGGATCCGCCTCCTGATCAAGCACGCCCTGCCCCCACGGTCGTCCGGTGCGGGGGTGGATCCCCGATGTGCGCCCCTGGGAATCGATGAAGAAGGCATCCTCGCTCACGAGCCCCAGATCCAGGATCAGGGTGAGGTCGGCACCGTCGGCCACGTAGACGTCCAGGAATTCCGTCTGGGTCAGATCCGTGCCCGTTGGCGAGAGGAGGGTAGTGATGGAACGCCATCGAGGACCGTCAGGGAAGGGACCCGGCCCCTCCTCACCGCCGAAGGTGAGGCGAAGCCCCGTCTCCCGGGTCTGACTCCCGGCGAAGCTGATCTGGCGATCCACCTCGTCCTGGGAGAGGAAGCCCTCGAAGACCCCAAGAGAATCCCCCGCCGGTGATTGCTCAACCCAGGTATGCTGCCACACCAGCGATGTGGCCGACCCTGGATTCAATTCGGTAGGAAGGATGTCCTCGGCTCCGAACCGGGAGGAGGGGCGGCTACCGAGATGCCAGGCAGAGGAAACCAGCGAGAGCGCCCGCTCATTTCCGGCGTCGAAGTCGTCCAGGTAGGCGTCGCCGGACACATTGGGGTTGGGCAGCGACACGGCCACCTCCCCGTCCAGGCGGAGCCGGGCGCCCCTCCCATCTCCCGCCCCGGCTTCCTGGAAACGTTGGAGGAAGGAGTCCAGTCCAGGGAGTTCCCAGGCCAGATCCGAGCGGATCCCCACCATCCCCAGCGATCCCGGCTCCGCGCCGAAGCGCGGCCGGTTCACCCGCTCCTGCTCCAACTGGTAAAGCCCCAGAAACTCCACTCGCCCTGCCTGGCCCGCCGGAAGGGATGCCCCGGCTCCCACGATGGAGGTGGGAGCAATCCGGAAGACCGATGCCTGCTCCCAGGAGACCTGAAGCCGGTCCGAGGAGCTCCGAGCCAGAAGACCCGCCGGCTGCAGAAGCGTCAGCGTCCCGGTTCCGGGATCCAGGATGTAGTCCACCGCAGGCTGTAGCAGGCGATCGCCCAGGTAGACCCGCTCGCTCCCCTCCCGGATGCCGAAGGCGCCCAGGGCGATGGTGGAAGTCACCCCCACACTCCGGATCTCGGCGGTGATGTTAAGACGAAAGAGCCCGGAGGCCCCACGCTCCAACGGATCCACCGTCTCGTAGATGCGGCGGTTCGCGTCGGCTCCCAGGATCGCCCGTGCCTCATCCGCGTCCAGCCCCTCCGAAGGTACCGGCGGTGGTTCCATGAAGGGGCGGAGGGTGGGGAAAACCAGGAAGGTGCCCTGCAACCCCACCTGCTGCTGCAGCCCCGCCTCCCTGAAGAGTTCCTGGGCGGGCTGGAAGATGCTCCGGGCATCCACCTGGTCTCCCGGCGCCGATTCGTCCAGGCCCAGAAGGCGCAGGAGGGGGATGCGGCGCCCATCGGGGGCGCCGAGGAACGTGCGTCCGCCACTCTCCTCTCCCAGGGAGATCCGCAGATCCAGGGAGCCCGGGTCCACATCGTCGGAACCGGAGATCCGATACACCTGCTTCATCTCCCGGTCCCACGTCGGGCGACCAGGCTGGTGCTGGGCCTGGGAGGCTCGGAGGAGTTCCAGTGTGGGGACATCACCTCGATTGGCCACTGCCTCCGGATTATAGTCGCCCACCTCCTCCCCCAACGCATTCCGGTAGGTGACGGCCAGCGCCTCGTCCGGCCGGAGGGGACTTCGCAGCGCCACCCACAACCCGGAGGGGTGAAGGTAGTAGTCCACCCCTTCCCGGAGGTACCGGAACCATCCCGACTCCCGGACCACGCCGTCAGGACCGTGGGCTACCGCATCGGCCTGGATGTACCCCTCCACCTGCTGGCGTAGAACGGGATCCCGCTCCATCCGGTAGAGCTGGATGGGCTCGGGACCGGGCGCGAGCCCAGGGGGGGCGTCGGAGGGGCGTAGACTCAGAACATCCAGGTGGGGCGCCCCGGGCAGAAGCATGGGGTCCATGAGGAAGAAGAACTGTCCCCGCACATACTCGGCGTCGTCCAGCACCAGGCTGTCCCCCTGTATGATCCCCACCTGGCCCCCCTGTCCTCCGAGCCGGAACTCCCGGGACCGGCGGGCACCCTGCTGCTGGGCGAAGACGGTCTGGAGTCGGACCCCGGCCACCTCGCCCCGGGCCAGGACGCCGAAGTTGCCGGCGGGAATTCCGCGAGTGAGGAAGCGAGTCTCCGGGAGGGCGAAGGTGACATCACCCACCTCCACTCGCTGGAGGAATTCCCCCTCCCGCCCCTGGTAGAAGGCCCGGAAGCGGTTGGCGCCGGCGAACTCTCGGGTCTGGTCGTAGTCCACGTCCAGGAAGATCCGATCGGCGATCCCACCTCCCGCCTGCACGCCCAGGAGCAGATCCGGCTGGAGTTGGGGTACCAGATCCGGATTGCACGTTCCCTGGATCCCGACGTCACAGGGGCGGAACTGGGTCCAGTCGCCACCGAACTCCCCTCGGGCCCGGATCCGGATGGCCAGATCACCGGCGTCCGGTACAGTATCCGCCATGATGGTCCCCCCGGCGCGGGGAAGCGTTGCCGGTGGATCCACCCCGGACAACTCCGACGCCGGATTGGCCCCGTGTAGGAGGAGGAGCAGGACCAGGGTCGCGAGAGGGTTCACCGGTGGCACCCCGCCGAACCGGACGGAACGAGGGACCGCTCTTCACTGATCCGGGTAATCCGACGATTGTAGGACCGTGCCCCGAGGGCCTTTCCGGCCCGGTCGTTCGGGGCGCCCAGGAGTAGCAGGACGGAGGGGAAGCCCTCTCCCCGCCCTGCACGGTCGCCCCGATACAGAGCCCGGCCCTCATGAGGATTCTGACCCGCTACATCGTCCGGTCCCACCTGGGACCCTTCCTTTTTGCCTTCACGGCGGTAACGGGACTTCTCTTCCTGAATGCCGTGGCCCGGGCGCTGGAAGACCTCGTGGGCAAGGGGCTTGAGGCCGGGATCATCCTGGAGTTCATGCTCCTCTCCCTCCCACACATCATCGCCCTCACCTTCCCCATGGCGATCCTGGTGGCCGTGCTCTATGCCTTCTCCGACATGACGGGGAACAATGAGATCACGGCGCTGGCGGCGGGAGGGGTGCACCCGGCTCGGCTCCTCATCCCCATCGCCGTGGTGGGCCTCGTGCTCACCGGGGCCATGCTGTACTTCAACGACCGCGTGCTCCCCGAGTCGAACCACCGCCTCGCCAACCTCCTGGCCGATGTTGGGAGGCAGAATCCCACCTTCGAGCTGCGGGAAGAGGTGGTCAACGAGGTCCACACCGCCGACGACACCCGCTACTTCCTCAGGGCGGGGGGGATCGACCAGGGCACGAATCGGCTCACCGACGTCACCATCTATGACCTCTCGCGCATGGGCGAGAATCGCACCATCGTGGCCCAGCGGGGCGAGATGGCCTTCACCCCCGACCGTCGGGACCTTTTCCTGACCCTGGAAGACGGAGTGGTCTTCGAAACCACCGACGCCCGCCCGGGAGGCTTCCAGCGCCTGTACTTCGAGACCCAGATCATCCCCTTCCGCGGAGTGGGCACCGAACTGGAGCGCCGCACCGGCGGCGGGAGCCGCAGCGATCGTGAGATGAACATCGCCATGCTCCGCAACCGCGCCGCCCAGAGCATGGAGGAGACCCACTCCATCGCGGAGGAGATGCACTCCCTTTCGGAACGGGCGGTGGAGAACGCCCTGGAACCGGCCCCGGCCGGAGACCGGCCCGTGGTGGTGGTGCCGGCGGACCGCCTCTCGGCGCCCCGAGACCATCTGGTAGCCGAGCAGGCCTCCGAGTCCCGGGTAATCCATCACCGCTGGGGGGTCCAGTACCTGAACGTCTTCCAGTACCAGGTAGAGATCTTCAAGAAGCATTCCATTGCCTTCGCATGCCTGGTCTTCGTGCTCCTGGGGGCTCCGCTGGCCATCCGTTATCCCCAAGGGGGGGTGGGGATGGTGATCGCCCTCTCCCTGGGCATCTTCTTCTTCTACTGGGTTGGACTCATCGTGGGCGAGCGCTTCGCCGATCGGGGGCAGATCCACCCCTGGGTCGGCATGTGGGCGCCCAACATCCTCCTCCTGATCCCGGCGATCTTCCTCATGAGCCGAATGGCCAGGGACATGGCCACGAACCGGGGGAATCGCCTCGATGAGATCAAGCATGCACTGGGTGCCCCACTGCGTCGGCTGCGGGAGCGTAGGGCCACATCCTCCGGTTCCCCGCAGGAGAGGGCGGTCTCATGAGGATCCTGGATCGTTTCGTCCTGGGGACGTTCCTCAAGCTCTTCTTCGTCTTCGTCACCGGCGCACCCCTCCTGTTCATCCTGGGCGACGCCACGGACCGGTTGGATCGGTATCTGGAACGGGGCCTGACCATGGACCAGGTGGCGCTGGGGTACATGTATCAGTTCCCGAACTTCTTCCTCTGGTCGTTCCCGGTGGCGGCGCTGCTGGCCTCGGTCTTCACCATCTATCCCATGACCACCCATCGGGAGGTCATGGCGGCGAAGGCCGGCGGCGTCTCCTTCTACCGGCTCATCATGCCCATGGTACTGGCAGGGCTGGTGCTCACGGGAGCCGCCCTGGCCCTCTCCCAGTTGGTGCCCCGCACCAACCAGATCGCAGCCGAGGTCCTGGGCGAGCGGGAACGTCGCCAGGAGTGGCGGAGCAACTTCGTCTACATCACCGACGCAGGCGAATCCCTCTCGGCCCGCCGCCTGACCACCTCCGACAACCGGATGCAGGGTGTCACCCTCCAGGGTCCTTCGGCCAACGGGGAGAGCGCTACCCGTCACATTCTCGCCGACCAGGCCGTGTGGCGCGAGGGTGAGGGGTGGATCCTCCAGAACGGGTGGATCCGGACGCTGCACCCGGATGGGCGGGAAGAAGCCACCCAATTCACTGAATTCGTCGCCGAATCCCTGGTGGAAGGTCCGCGAGACCTCCTGGATACGGTCCGGGACGAGGAGGAAATGACCTACGCCGAACTCGGGGTGCTGGCGGAGCGGGTGATCCGCTCCGGTGGCGATGCCGGTCGGATTCTGACCAAGAGGGAGCAGCAGCTCGCCATCCCGGTGGCCACCTTCATCATCATCCTCTTCGGCGCGCCCCTTGCCACCTCCAGTCGGAGGGGGGGAACGGCCTACGGAATCGGCCTGTCCCTGGCCACCACCATGCTCTACCTCATGCTATTCCGGGTCTCCGGAGCCATGGGGTACGCGGGAACCCTCCCAGCCCTCTGGGCGGCATGGCTCCCCAATGTCCTCTTCCTGGTGGCGGCCATCATCCTCCTCATACGGGTTCGGACCTGAGGGCCAGGCTCCGGACGAAGCCGGGGGTGAGTCGTCCTTCGCAGATCTCCCGGACGGGGCCCCTTAGGATGACGTCCAAATCCTCGGATACCGTGACCTGCATCCTGCCCCCCTCCATCTCCACCTCCACCGTCCCGTTGGGGATCCTCCCCCGATGGACCGCAGCCACCGCCGCTGCGCACGAGCTACTTCCGGACGCGTAGGTCTTCCCCACACCACGCTCCCAGATGGCGATACGCAGGCGCCCATCCCGCTCGACCCGGACAAGCTGGACGTTGGTCCCCTGTCGGAAGGCCGCATGGGAACTGAGGAGCGACCCCACCTCACGGAGGTGGGTGTCGGAGAGGGTCAGGGGTGGATCCAGATCCTGGACGAAGACCACAGCGTGAGGATTCCCCACCGAGACGGGCTGAAGCGCCAGAGCTGCGGCGTGGGCCGGCAGCCGGGCTGGATCGAGCCCCACCGCCTCCGGCGATGGATCGGCCTGGCCCATGCGCACCGAGATGTCGTACTCCCCCTCGGTGGAGGCACCATGGACCCGCATCCCGATCAGATCTCCGCCGCTCCGGACCTGGAAGGCCTCTTCCCGCACCCGCCCCGAACGATGCAGCCATGCGCCCAGGACCCGGAGCCCATTCCCGCTCCGTTCGAACTCGGAACCGTCGGGGTTGAACATCCGCAAGGGGAAGGGTTCGCCGTTCCGGGAGGCGGGATCCAGCAGGGCTACGATCCCGTCACTCCCCACTCCGAGCCACCGGTGACACACCGCCGAGACGGCGCCTGGCGTCGCCTCCCATTCATCCCCCGCCTCGAAGACCAGATAATCGTTACCGAGCCCGTGGGCCCGGAAGAAGCGGCTACTCAGTCGTGGCCGAGCCTGATCCGTCACCACCGTTTCCTCCCTGCTGGATTCCGGTTGGGTCGGCCCATCCATGGAACCGCCCGTCGCTGCCCACCTGTCCGCGATCCTTGCGCCGGATCAAACGGCACCCACCAAGGCCGCTACCTCCCGGGGCTCGGTGGGAAGAGCCGCTGAGAGGACTTCGCAGCCATCCGGGGTGACCAGAACGTCATCCTCGATGCGGATCCCCAGACCGCCAAAGGGATGGTCCAGGGGAGCTCCGTCCCCGCGGAGCGGAAAGTAGAGTCCCGGCTCCACCGTCAGGACCATCCCCGGCTCCAGCGGCCTATCCCGACCGTCCCGCACATAGTCTCCCGGATCATGGGTATCCATCCCGAGCCAGTGGGACGTCCGGTGCGGGAAGTATGGCCTATGCGCCTTCCTGCCCCGGAGTTCATCCACGCTCCCTGAGAGGAGGCCCAACTCCCGGAGACCCAGGAGGAGGCGGGTTTCGGCTTCACGGTGCACCGCTTGCACCGTCTTGCCGGGAGCCACGGCAGCCACGGCAGCCTGCCGCGCGTCCTCCACCACCTGGTAGACGGCTTCCTGTTCCGGGGAGAATCGTCCGGACACGGGGAAGGTCCGCGTCAGATCGCCTGCGTAGAGGCGAACCTCAGCGCCGGCGTCCAGGAGAACCAGATCCCCATCTCGGGTCCTGCGCCGGTTTTCCGTGTAGTGGAGCACACACCCATTCGCCCCGGACCCCACGATGGTTCCGAAGGCCGGCCCCGAGGCTCCGGCTCGTCGAAAGGCAGCCTCCACCTCTGCCTGGATCTCCCACTCTCCCACCCCTGGGGCGGCGACGGCCATCCCGGCCCTGAACCCCCGGATCGTCGCCTCCACCGCCATACGGATGGCGGTGATCTCCTCCGGACCCTTGCGGAGACGCAGTTCGTCCAGAATCTCTCCCGGATCCACCACCGACCGGGGACCTCGACCGGTCCGGGGTCCCCGGGTCCGAGCAGTCCGGAGAGCCTCCACCACGAGAGCGTCCACCGACGGGTGCACTCCCAGGCGATGGTGGACCCGGCCGGTTCCCTCAAGCAGTTCCGGGAGACGACGGGAGAGTTCGCCCATGGGAAAGGCGCGATCCACGCCGTAGAGATCCATGGCCGCATCCACACCGATCCGGGGACCGGTCCACCGCTCCTGCTCCGGGTCCCTGGGCCGGATGAAGAGGACGATGGAGGCGTCGGCAGACCGGCCTCTCAGCACCAGTACGGCTTCCGGCTCCCGGCATCCCGTCAGGTAGAAGAGTTCCGAGTCCGGCCGGTACGGGAGCTCCGAATCACGGCTTCGGATGAGGGGAGGCGCCGCCGGCAGGACCATGGCGTCCTCACCGAGACGCTCCACGACCCGACGGCGGCGCCTCCGGAAGGTCTCAGGGGCGAAGCCGTCCAGAGAGGCGGAGGGGTTCGTGTCCATGACGGTGGCTCCGGAAGGGGTAGCGAGGGGAGAAACGGCCTGCGCAGCGAAGAAGGTAGGGCCGACACGGGCCCGGTAGAAGTGGGAGTCCTCCACCCTCTCCCACCGGGCGCTTGACCCCTCTCTTCCAGGGCGTTTGCTTCGAAGCGCAGCAAGGGGACCGGTCCCCCGCTCCTGGCGACGGCCGCGTCCATACACCCCTGAAAATCCGGAACCCGGAGAGCCACCATGACCCTCACCTCCAGCCTCCTGGAGGCCGCACGTCCCATCTGGGATGCCCAGCTCGGCCACCCCTTCGTCCGAGGCATCGGCGACGGCTCGCTGGATCCGGACGTATTCGCCCGGTGGGTGGTGCAGGATTACGGCTACCTGAAGGAGTTCGCTCGGATCTTCGCCTGGGCGACGGCCAAGGCCGAGGATCTGGAGAGCATGGGCTGGTACGCCCGGGTCCTGGACATGACGCTGAACACGGAAATGGAGCTTCACCGCAAGTACGCCACCCGCTTCGGCATCTCGGCGCAGGAGCTGGAAAGCGCTGTGATGTGGCCTACGAATCGGGCCTACACCGACTTCCTCGTCCGGACGGCGGCGGACGGGGACATGGCGGACCTCCTGGCGGCGCTCCTTCCGTGCGCCTGGGGCTACATGGTCATCGGACAGGCGCTGGTTCAGGAAGGGACCCCGGCCGATAGCCGCTATTCAGACTGGATCGAACAGTACGCCTCGCAGGAGTTCGCCGCCGCCGGAGAGTGGCTGCGAGACGAGCTGGACCGGGTCGCGGCAGGCGTCACCCCCCTTAAGGAAGCCCGCCTCCGGGAAATCTTCCTCCTGTCGTCCCGGTACGAACTGCGCTTCTGGGACATGTGCTGGGAGGGGGAGAGCTGGTAGGACGTCGGTGGGGGAGGTGGGCTCACCTCTGGGATGGGCTCACCGCTGGACCGGCTGGCAGTAGGCGGCGTCCCTCCGTACCACCAGGGCGTTCACCACGGCGCGCTCGCCCTGGGGATCCGACGGCCGGTTCACCGTCTCGCCTCGGATCACCATGACCGATGACCCTCCGCCATCGAGATTCAGGGCCTCTCGAGCACCCAGGGCTCGGAGCAGGTCGGCCAACTCGGGAAGGGTCATCCCCTCGGAGGAGCTTCCGCGACCATCCACTACCACGAGCCATGCCCGTGCCGAACCGGGATCGAAGCCCAAGGCCGTGCGCGGGTGGCGCTGGGTCGAGAAGGCGGGGCGGTCCGCCTGCTGGAGATCGCCCACCCATCCTCCGGCCCGAAGGAGGGTTGGATACCCGCCCAGGATCTCCGTCCGGGCATCCGGTTCCTCCACCGGGAAGGCCCAGTTCCCCACCCGGATGGAATCACCGTCCCACTCCAGCGATCCGATCCAGGGTCCATTCCCGGGTCGCCAGGCGAAGACGGGGCGGGTACTCCTTCCCCGAATGGCCCCACCACTGGCCTCCACCCCGAGGGGAAGGTCCTCCGGCGTGAAGAAATCGCCGTTCACCGCTGCCACCAGACCGGGTCCGGTTCGGCGGGCCAGTGTAGTCACCGGGACCCGGCCCTCATCCTCACTGCTTCCCTCCACCTGGAATCCCAGGTCGCACCGGGACAGATCTACCTCCAGGAGGTGAACGACCCAGGGGTTGGGCCCGCTCCGGATCTCCCGGTAGACCACCCCCTGGTCGAGTCGAAAGGACCGGATCCGATCCGGCTCGAGGAAGTCCACGGCGGCGGCCGGGAGCCCCGGAGCGAGAACCGGAGGCCGATCGGGTGCCTCGCAGGCTGCACTCACCACCATGAGCGCGATTCCGCCCAGGAGGGCTGCCGGGCGGATGTGGGAAACCCACCGGGCTCGGGGCCACGGGAAAACGACGCCCACCCCCGAGCCCCCCCGAGCCCGGTACGCTGTGTCCTCTGCGGACGAGGGTGTTACCTTGGAGGCGGTTCGGGGCCCGCGGAGATTGCGTCCGTCCGGTGCCCGGGACGCCGTTTTCCGTCCTACCCCCCACCGATCCCGTCTTCCCCTCATTCCATCACGATGTCCCGTCCGCACCTCATTGGCACGCTGGGCCTCGTCCTCTGGCTCTTCGGTTCCTGGGGGCCTTCGCCGGTCCCACTGGAGGCCCAGACCAGCGACCGGGGAGAGGTGCGCCTGGGGGTCAGCCTCGGGGGTACCGGATTCCTGGGTCTGGTGACCGAATACCGCCGGAACGACTGGGCCGCCGAACTCACCTTGGGAACCATCACCTTCCGGGAGATCGCCGTGGCGGTTTCGACAAAGCGCTACTTCGGCGACAGCGCCTTCCAGCCCTTCGTCGGGCTCGGCTTCTGGAGTCTCACCGCCTGGACCGAAGATGGTAGCGGCTCCATTCTCATCGCCCGTGCGCCCCTGGGCGTGGACTGGAACATCTCCGGGGGCCACAGTGCCGGTCTGGAGGTGGCTCTGAACCGAGCGCTGGTGGTGAATCGGCTGGATCCCGAGGATGACACGCCCCCCAACCGTACCATCGTACCCATCCCCGGCGCCTACTACCGGTTCGGCTGGTCTCCCTGATCTGTCGGGGTGACGCTCCGGAAGGGATCGTTTGGGTATCATCCCCGCCAGTCCTCCGCCTGATCCCAACTCTCAGACCAGAAGTCGTCCTCCGCCTCCCGGATGGCATCCTCGTCCAGGGGCGGATCCTCCGGGATATCGGCATCGCTCTCGGCCAGGATTTCCCGGAGGAGGGGATCATCGGTCATGGGATCCCGACCATCCACGGTTCGGCGAAGGCGACCCCGGAAGAGGAGCCCCCCCACCACCACCAGCGCCGCCAGCAGAAAGAAGAGTGTGCCCAGCATTCTACCTCCCTGTTCCTCGTCCCCATCCCCTCCATGGAGAATGGAGACCGTCATCCCTCCCGTAAGTGAACTTCGTCCCGGGGTACGCTCAAGGTGTCGGGCGACGGCTTCCGCAGCAGGCGGACTCCCATGATCAGTGCCACAAAGGCTCCCACCACCAGTAGCAGGGGGGGCGCGTCGTCGGTTCCGGACACCATCTCCCGGGTGAGGGGGAGTGCCATGAGGGCCAGGATCGCCCCATTGTTCAGGAAGTGGAGCAGGATCGCCAGAGGGAGCGATCCGGACGCCACCACCACCCAGGCCAGGAGGATCCCGAGCCATGCAGTGGGAAGGATCCGGAATCCCGTCTCCGGCGAGACGTGGAAGAGTCCGAAGATGATCCCACTCAGCACCACTGCAACTGCGGTGGGAAGCCCGTTGCGAAGCCCACTCAGCAGGGTGCCCCGGAAAAGCACTTCCTCACAAAGGGCCGGGATGGCCGCAGCCATGAACAGGAGCCATAGGAAGCGGGACACGGAATCGGCGGTGAGCATCTCGGCCATGGCCTCCAGGTACTCCACCGGGACGGGGGCCACGAGACTTTGAAGCCAGGCCAGGAACCAGGCCAGCGGCGTACCGCCCAGAAAGAGGAGGAGCCCTCCCAGCAGGTGCCGCCGGGAGGGGAGGCGGAGGGAGAAGGTCCGGGAGAGGTCGTGCCCTCGGACCACCACGTACAGGACTGCCGGCAGCGCCAGGAAGAGGAGCTGGCTCAGGACCAGCCCCGGCTCTCCCAGAAGGGCGTTCAGCGGAAACGCCCCCATGAGGAAGAGGACCGCCGCCAGGAAGAGGAGCGCGACGGCCCCGCCCGGACTCGGCACCGAACGAAACCCGCCGGACTCGGGCGAAGAAGGCATGGGCGTGCAGTTCTCCGAAAGGGAGGGGTTGGGAGCGCATCGGCGCCCTGGTGCAGGGGGGTCATGGGGCTCAAAGGGCCGCCGATCGAGGCTAATGAAGGGGCAGGACCTCCACAAGTCGAGAGGTGGGGTCCAGGTCCGGGGTGGGCAACCCTTTTCGCCCGGACCACCATCGAAGAAGTAAATCCGGCCGGAAGAGGCCGCACACGAAGCTTCGCCGAGAGGTCGGGGGATGCCGGTCCCAAGTGAACGGGAACTCATCGAGGGTGCCGCACGGGGCGAGCGGGCGGCCAGTCGTGCGCTCTATGAGCGCTACGCTCCCCGTGTGTACGCCGTGGTTCGCCGGATCGCCGGCGACGACGATGTGGCGGAGGATGCGGCCCAGGAGGCATGGATCCGGGCATTCCGGGCGATCCCGCAGTTCCGGGGCGATGCCCGCTTCTCAACCTGGCTTCATCGCATCGCCGTGAACTCAGCCCTCCAGCTGCTCCGGGGCCGCCGGCACATCACCGAGAGGCGAAGCACCCTCCCGGAAGAATTCCCGGGCGAGGAGGAAACGGGACCCGGTGACCCGTTGGCGGCACGAAGGCTCGAGGAGGCGCTGGACCGCCTCCCCGTCGGAATGCGCACGGTCCTGGTTCTCCACGATGTTGAGGGTTTGACCCATGTGGAGATCGGGGATCGCCTCGGCGTCCAACCGGGAACATCCAAGTCCCAACTCTTCAAGGCCCGGGCGCGCATGCGGGAGATCCTCCGCGGGTCCGCACTGGACCCCGCGGGAGACGGACGATCCAACGAAGAACCAGGAGATCGAAGATGGAGCGGCACCTGACGCTGGAAGCCATGGCCCGTCTCGTGGACGAGGCGCCTGACTCTGAGGAGGCCCTGCATCTGGAGGCCTGCGCCCGGTGCCGCCACGAGCTGGATGGGCTCCGGGATCAGACCCAGGCACTGGGGACCCTGCCCTCGGTGCGCCCCGGCGCCTCCCCCTGGGAGACGATGGCGTCCCGTCTTGAGGCCGAAGGGCTCCTGGGAGAACCGGAAGCGGGAGAGGTGAAGGGACCGGCGTTGCCGCTTCGTAGGGACGAGGGTTTTGCAGGGAAGAGGCCTTTGGTGGCCGGCTCCGGGCGGGCCGCACGGGGCGGGGCCGGGAGTGCCATACCCTGGAGTCGTCTCGCCGCCGGTCTTCTCCTCTTCCTCCTGGGAGCCGGGGTGGGCTCCACGGCAGGTTCATCAGGCCTGCTGGGACCAGGGAGCCAGGCGGAGCCGTGGGCCGTTGCGGGGCCCGAGTCCATGGAGACCCTCCTGGCGACCCCGGGCGGACTCTCGCTGGTGGAGGCACAGGAAGCCCTGGCCGTGACCGAGGAGTGGCACCGCCTGGCGCTGGAACGCTACCGGGAACAGGTGCTGGAGGAGGCAGGGGGAACCGGGGAGGACCCTGGAGACCCCCACCTCCGGTACGCACTCATGGAAACACTCCTTCAGGTGGGGCGGGAAGCGCTCTGGGCCGCCCCGACGGATCCCTTCCTGAACGGACTGGTGCTGAATGTACAGGTGGAGCACGACGCCGCCCGCTTGGGGATGGAACGGGGCTCGCCTGATCGGATCTGGTATTGACCCCGAGTGGGGAGGAAGTGGGAATGGAGACGGTGACTAGACCGGTAAGGCTGGGGGTGAGACTCTTCGTTCCGGTGCTGATGGCGGCCTTCTGGCTGGGCCTTGCCACATCCCCAGTCCAGGGACAGCAGGGAGAGCGGCGAGGTTGGCTCGGCGTCCAGGTGGAGTTGGCGGCGACAGACGCTGGGAGGGGACTCCCCATCCGATCGGTCCTCCCCGGCGGACCGGGGGCCCGGGCTCACCTGCTCCCCGGGGACGTCATCCTGGAGATCGGAGGTCTCCGTGCCACCCGTGCCACCCTGGAAGCCGCCCTCGCCGAAATCCGACCGGGAGATGAGTTGGACCTCCTGGTGGCCCGCGGGGGGGTCGAGCGCCGGGTAGCGGTGCTGGCCGCGCCTCGCCCACGGGTTCCGGCGGGCGCCCAGTCCCAGGAGCGGATGAGGTGGGGAGAACGGCCACCGACCATGGTGGGAATGCGGGCCGTCGCCGGAGCCGAATTCCGGGGGTTGGACCCGGCGCTGGCCCGTTACTTCGGGGTGGAACGGGGGATTCTGGTCCTGGCCGTGGCGGAAGGGACCCCGGCCCAGGCCTCAGGACTCGAACCCGGGGATGTGGTGAAGAGCGTGGACGGGGAGCCCGTCCGGACCGTGGGAGAGCTGCGCAGACTCCTGATTCAGGGCCGGGTGACCGGAAGAAGTCCGGACTCGTCCTTCCAGCTCCAGATCGTCCGCGACGGCGACGACCTTACGCTGGAGCTTGCGATGACGAGGGTGCCGCCCCGCTGAGGGTGGAGGTCCGTCGGACCTGGTTGGGGAAGTCCCGCTCGATCAGACCGTCTCGAAGATGGACCTGCCGCTTCGCGTACTCGGCGATGTCGTGCTCATGGGTGACGACGATGAGGGTCTGGCCCTGGTCATTGAGACGCACGAAGACGTCCATGATCTCGTCGCCGGTGCGGGAGTCGAGATTCCCGGTGGGCTCATCGGCCAGGAGGAGCGCCGGATCATTCACCAAGGCCCGGGCCACGGCGACCCTCTGGCGTTGGCCACCGGACATCTCCGGTGGGCGGTGGGACATGCGATCACCGAGTCCCACCATCTCCAGCTTGCGACGGGCCCGCTCCCTGCGCTCCGCCGAGGGTACCCCCGCGTAGATGAGGGGGAGTTCCACATTGTGGAGAGCCGAAGCCCTGGGGAGGAGATTGAAGGTCTGGAAGACGAAACCGATATCCCGGTTGCGGACCCGGGCCAGGTCGCTCTCGCTCAGATGGCTCACATCCTGGCCGTTCAGCCAGTACTCTCCACCGGTGGGGGTATCCAGGCAACCCAGTAGATTCATCATGGTGGACTTGCCCGAACCGGACGGCCCCATGATGGCCACGAATTCCCCTCGGTGGATGGTGAGATCCACACCCTGGAGGGCCCGCACCGTCTCGGCTCCGAGCCGGTACTCCCGTTGGAGATCCCGGGTCCGGATGACCGGAACCGTCTTGTCACCTCCCGTCATGGGCCTACCCTTTCCCTGGTGGATGGAGGGAGAGCACCGTGCCCCCCTCATCTCCCCCTACGGCAGGTGGGGGAAAAAGATTCAGGGGAGGGCACAGCCCCCCGTTCCGGAGGCCCTGGGTCAGACGGGGAGCTTCCAGCGTCCGAAGGGAAGGGTGGGCGCGGTGGGGATCCGCTCTCCGTAGACGAAAGCCCGCACACGGGGGAGTTGCCCGGATAGCCGAGCCGCCTCGCCACCATCGGCGATGACGATTCCTGGCACATCGCCGGTCTCATCTCTTCGGCGAGGGATGACGGGGTTGGAACGGGGGTAGGCCGGCTTCATGGTGTCCCTCCAGCGTCTTCAGCATCTATGTGGAGTCCCGATCCTCGGAGACCGGAAACGGAGTCGTTACACATCTGACGCTTTATAGTGGCAAACCGCATGCCACATCCCTGAACGGNANAGCNCGGACACCATGNAGNGCAANTNNATTCACAGCAAAGACTTAACAGAACACCTGTAGCGCCNNTNACGCCCNNCTATGGNAGAGCGTGCGCCGAACGTGTCCAAACGAAACGGGGGTGCGTGTCGAAGTGACACGGNTCCAGNGGAGAGGGTATGCCGGTCCGACTCAGTCCAGACGGCGGGGCCTCCGGGTTGAACTCCGGCGGATGGGAGAAGGCGGAGGGNGGGTGGGAGTGGATGGCGGGGGTTCAGGGAGTGGCCGGAA
>SL_5KL_010_SEDDRAFT_10000893_pt1 | contig 18779 bp, 17 predicted proteins | sample SodLakKL_010_SED_FD_9118 | JGI IMG/M metagenome (IMG submission 9118)
GGATGCCGGTCATGCAAAAAGACTATGACCGCGATTTAATCATTCGATTTGCCATATCGATGGGTCGGTCCGTAACCTTTGCCGCATTGCAGCACACGCTGCCCGACACATTCATTCACCCAGCAACTTCATACAGCAAGGAGACCTGCAATGAACCTGCAAGCACGAGAAGGACAGCGCGTACCCGAAGTCACGTTCCGCTGCCGCAAGGACAACGACTGGAACGACATCCGCGCCCACGACATCTTTGCCGGCCGCAACGTGGTGGTGTTCGCCCTCCCCGGCGCGTTCACCCCGACCTGCTCTTCGTCGCACCTCCCGCGCTATAACGAGCTCGCACCCGTGTTCGAGGCGCACGGCATCGACGAGATTGTCTGCGTGTCGGTGAACGACGGCTTCGTGATGGAGGCCTGGCAGGCGGATCAGGGGGCGGAGCGCGTCACCTTTCTCGCCGACGGCAACGGCGAATTCACCGAGGGCATGGGCATGCTGGTGGACAAGTCGGACCTCGGGTTCGGCAAGCGTTCCTGGCGCTACTCGATGCTGGTCCGCGACGGTGTCATCGAGAAGCAGTTCATCGAACCCGACGAGCCCGGTGACCCCTTCGTCGTCTCCGACGCGGATACGATGCTCGAATACGTCGCTCCGAACGCCGCGCGCCCGAAGGACGTGGCGCTGTTCACAAAGCCGGGTTGTCCGTACTGCAGGGCGGCGAAGGAAGACCTGCAGCACGCCGGAATGGACTTCGAGGAGATTGTGCTCGGCCGCGACACCACCCTGCGCGGTCTGCGCGCGGCAACCGGGGCAATGACCGTGCCCCAGGTCTTCGTCGCCGGACACCGTATCGGTGGCTCGGAAGACCTGAAGGCCTGGCTGGCGGAACGCCCGGCCGCCTGAGCCCGCCGCGCCGGGGACGAGGTCCCCGGCGTGCCCGACCGGCCTTTCGGCCCCGCACCGCCCGGTACGGTAGAATTCGGGAACGATTCCCAACCCATCCCTTGCGGGCGCCCCGTCTCTCGGGGCGCANCCGCGNCTGCAAACTGAACGGGAGCCAACATGGAACAGTACGACATCCTCGTGATCGGCGGGGGCAGCGGCGGCCTGGCAGTAGCCGAACGAGCCGCCGGGCACGGTGCCCGTGTCGCAATCTTCGACCCGCGGCCGCTCGGTGGGACCTGCGTGAACGAGGGCTGCGTACCGAAGAAGCTGACGTGGTACGCGTCCCATCACATGACCCACGCCCGCCATGCCCATGAATTCGGCGTCGACGTCGAAGTCCGGGGCCTGCGCTATGCAGACCTGGTGCAACAGCGCCACGACTTCCTGCGGATGCTGAACGACTACTGGTCCGGCTACCTCGAGCGGCTTGGAGTCCACCATGTAGCCGAGCGCGCGGAGCTGGTCGATGCCCGGACGGTTTCCGCCGGCGGCACGCAATACCGCGGCGAACGGGTGGTCATCGCGACCGGCGGCGAACCGATCGTGCCGCGCATGCCCGGACACGAACTCGGGGCCACTTCCGACGATTTCTTCCAGTGGGATGACCTGCCCCGATCCATCGCCATCATCGGCGCGGGGTACATCGGCCTGGAGATGGCGGGGATGCTGCGTTCCTTCGGCGTCGATGTAACCGTGATCGCGATGGAAAACCGGGTGCTCGAGATGTTCGATCCGATGATCAGCCACGTGCTCGAGCGTCACATGGAGGAACAGGGGATCGCGCGGCACCTCGGTGCGACGGTAACGGGTCTCGAGGGGACGCCGGGCGCAATAACCGTGCATGCCGGCGAGGGGCGAAGCTACGGCCCGTTCGAGCGCGTGCTGTGGGCCGTGGGTCGACGTCCGAAGACCCGCGACATCGGCCTTGCCGCCGCCGGGGTCGAGATCCTGCCGAACGGCATCGTTCCGGTGAACGAGTGGCAGGAGACCAATGTTGCGGGCGTGTTTGCGCTCGGCGACGTGATCGGCAAGGCGCCGCTGACACCCGTGGCGATCGCCGCGGGACGGCGGCTCGCCGATCACTGGCTGGCGCCAGAGCGCGACCCCGTGCCGGTAGACTACGCGCAGATTCCGACCGTCACCTTCACCCATCCGCCCACGGGTGGCGTCGGCATGACCGAACCCGCGGCGGTACAGGCCTACGGAGATTCGGTGCGTGTCTACGAAACCGAATTCGGTGGTCTTGCCCGGGCCTTCGCGAAAGAGGACGTGGCGCCGGTGGCGATGAAGCTGATCTGCGCGGGCGCGGACGAGCGCGTGGTCGGCATCCACATGGTCGGGGACGAAGTGGACGAGATGCTGCAGGGATTCGCGGTCGCGGTGCGCATGGGCGCGACCAAACGCGACTTCGACCTCACCATCCCGCTGCATCCCACCAGCGCGGAGGAACTGGTGACATTGAAGGTGGCGCGTCCCGGACAGACCGATCCGCTCGTCAGTGCGGCCTGAGGCCTGGTCTGGCCGGGGATCCTGGCCGCACCCTGGTTATTCGGAACCCGCGGGCTGCGTCAGCTCCACTCGATCACGTCCGCCAGTGGCCGTCGCGGCGTCGGCGAGAGCGGTTGGGGGGCATACCCGAAGCGCAGCAGGATCTGGGGAAGCCCCTCACCGTCAACCAGTTCGCTCACCTGGCTACGCAGGGACGCGACCTGAATCGGCTGGTTGAGGTAGGACGCGCGCAGACCGAAACTGCAGCCCACCAGCAGCACGCGCTGCAACGCCTGCCCCGCCGCCAGCCAGTGACGCGGACCGTCACCGTCGGTGCCCAGCACCGCCAGAAGCGGTGAATTCTCCGCGAGCCCGCGATCCTTGGAACCCACGTTGCTGCCCATGTTGAAGTTGCGAACGACCATCTGGGCGACGGGAGCGGTGAAGGCGGAGATCGTCAGTCCGTCGCCCTCGGATCGCGTGTGCATCCACTCGGCGAGTTCCCGGCGCCACTCCGGATCGCTCCACTGCAGCGCGTCGCCCTCGACCACCAGGTTTACCGCGCGCCGGCGCAGCTCATCGCCGATCAGTGGGCGCAGCCATGCACCTTCGGCCGCGGCAGCCTCCACCATCGCATCGACGGCCTGCTGGTCGACCGCGCGCGATTCGAAGCGTGTCCTGCAGGTTCGGCGTTCCTCGATGAATCGTGCCAGATCCGCCTCGGGGACACGATCGGCGGTATTGCGGGTGATCGATACCCGGGACAGCCAGTCGGGCTCCTCCGGGTCCGGCAGCAACCGGTTCTCAACCTGCAGATCGCGGTCGGCAGCCGCCAGCACGAGGTTCAGCAAGGCGCAGCCGCAGCTGATGGTCAGTTCCCGTCCATCCGGATCATTGACCGGCAGCGCCCGCGTCCGATCCGCAAGCAGATCCACGTAGGGTTCCCCGAGCAAAAAGAACCAGGGCTGGGTGTTGTGGCTGGACGGCGCCATGACCGCCCGGCCCACCAGTTCGACGGCCTGTTCGCTCCAGCTGGGTGCCACTGCCATCGCCCCTCCCCCGCCACTCGCAGGCGTTCGCCAGGACCGGCCGCCCGGAGAACGCGAATGGTTCAACCACGTGCCCGCCTGGCGGGTCTTTCACCCCTACAGTCTAGTCGGTTCGGCGGAAACTGGGCGAAGTGGTGGGCGTGCCGGTGTCTACCGGCGCCGGGGCGTCTGCAGCTGCCGCCCCCCGACCGGCAGGTGCAGACGCCCCGCAACGGCTGTCGGCGCGCGCCGACAGCCCTGTGATGCGACGGCCCTCATCCCTCACGGCAGCCTCCGAGCGGGCATTCGCCACTGAAGATGAGGTGCAGGATCAGGCCAACGATCGCAACGGTCGCGCCCAGGCCCAGCAGGGTAAGATTGTCGAAGTACATGTGCTTTCTCCAAGGGTCATATCGTTAAAAGTCTGATGCGCATGGCCACCTTTGCGAACCGACCCTGGATCCCGCGGCTTGCGGGCAGAGTGAACCGGAACGATGGAGCCTTGTACGCAGAATTGAGGATACGGAAGGCCTGTTGCCTGCGGATTTCCTGATATGCTGATTTTGTAACAGTGTGTTTCAGCGCGGCACACGCCGAAGGCAGCCATGGAGACGAACACCACCGCCCGCATCCTGCTCGTCGATGACGATCCAGGCCTGCGCGAACTGCTCACCCGCTACCTCGAGGAGCAGGGATTCGAGGTCGTTGCCGTCCGGGACGGCGCGGACATGGACGTCGCACTGTCGAAGCAGTCCTTCGACCTGCTCATCCTGGACGTGATGCTGCCCGGCGAGGATGGCCTGTCGGTGCTGCGCAGGGTGGTCAACAAACAGTTCCTGCCCGTGATCATGGTCTCCGCGCGCGGCGAGGACATCGACCGTATCGTGGGTCTGGAAGTCGGTGCGGACGACTATCTGGCCAAGCCGTTCAACCCGCGAGAGCTGCTCGCCCGCGTGCGGGCAGTGCTCCGGCGACGTTTCTCGGCGTCGGCGGACGAACAAGCACCGGAAGACGTGCACCGTTTTGGGCCCTTCGAGCTGCACCTGCCGTCCCAGCGCCTGCTGCGCGATGGTCAGGATCTGCCCCTGACGGGCGGCGAGTTCACCCTGCTCCGCGTACTGGTGGAGCATCCGCAGCGCGTGCTTGACCGCAATACCCTGCTGGACCTGATCAAGGGCTACGAGCACCAGCCCTATGACCGCAGTATCGATGTCCGGGTCGCCCGCCTGCGGCGCAAGATCGAGGACGACCCCGGCAACCCGCGCTACATCCGCACCATCTGGGGACGCGGTTATCTCTTTGCCCCGGACGGGAACGGTACCCGCGCATGAGGTGGCTGCCGGCGCTTGCCCCGAGCTCGATCTATCTTCGGACGACCGGCATTCTGCTGATTGCCTTCCTTGCCTTTGCCCTGCTGATCCTCTCCGCGGTGGCTCATTTCACCATCATGCCGCTGGCCCGCAGCGCCGGCGACGACCTCGCCGCACTGATGCTGCTGTCGGCGCGAAGCTGGGCCGAAATCCCGCCGCCGGCGCGCGAGGAGTTCAACGATCGGCTCTACCAGGATCACGGCCTGCGCATCCGCGAACCCCGGGAACCGCTGCCGCCGGTGGACAGCCTGCCGCTTCCCTACCTGGAGTTCGTCGAGCAGTCGCTGTCCCGGCGTGCCGGTTTCGACCTGCCGCTGCGTCCGCAAATGCACCTGGGAGAACAGTGGTACTGGGCCGACCTGAGCATCGGCGGCCAGAACCTGCGCATCGGCCTGTCGCTCGAGCGCGTCGCAACCCGACACCTCGACGGTGCGCTGGTGGTGCTGGTAATCACCGCGCTGCTGGTCCCGCTGACCGCGGTGTTCATGGCCGGACGGACCACCCGCCGGGTCCGGCTGCTTTCGGCAGCGGTCGCCGACGTGTCCCAGGGACAGCAACCCGCCCCACTGCCCGATCGCGGGCCGCGGGAGGTCCGCATGCTGGCCAGCAACTTCAACCGGATGACGCGACAGGTGCGTGAGCTGCTCGCAAACCGGACCACCCTGCTGGCCGGCATCTCGCACGACCTGCGCACGCCACTGACCCGGATGCGGCTCTCGCTGGAGATCCTGCGCAACAAGCACGACCCGAAACTGATCGACGGGATCTGCAAGGATCTCGGGACCATGGACCGGATCATCGGGCAGACCCTGGAGTTGAGCCGCGACCTGGAGAACCGGCAGATCGAGACCGTCGACCTCGTGGCACTGATCGAGCAGATCATTGCGGACGTCGGCCGGGGCGAGGAAAAAGACATCCGCTGGACCGGATCCGCGCCGACCTGTACGCGCACGCTGAACCCGGTGGCCCTGCAGCGCATCCTCTCCAACCTGATCGAGAACGCGATCCGCTACGGCAATGGCAGTCGTGTCGAGGTCACGCTCCAGTGTGCTCCGACCGTGACGATCCGGGTAAAGGACCGCGGTCCCGGCATCCCGAGCGATCAGCTCGAAGCCGTTTTCCGACCGTTTCACCGTCTCGACAGCTCGCGGAGCAGCCAGACCGGCGGCAGTGGGCTCGGGCTCGCCATCGTCGAGCAACTGGCGAAGGCGAACGGCTGGAACGTCTCGCTGCGACCGCGCGAGAGCGGCGGCACCGAGGCGCATGTGGTCATCCCCCCGCTGCGGTCCGCGGAGATCGACACGCGCTGATCGCCGCGTACGGTTTCGCGGGGAGCAGTCGCGGGGTGCTATCGCCCGCGCTTGCGTTGCGCGGCGTCGCGAGCCTCGGCGAAGAGCGCGGCCATGCCGCCGCTGGGGGGCGTTTCCGGTTTCGGCTTGCCGGCGCGCCGGTCGGAGTCCCGGGCCCGGCCCTTGTGCGCGACTTCGGGGCGCTGGCCGTCCCGGTTGCCCGTGCCGCGCCCCGCCGCGGGGGCTGCGGCCTCTTCCAGACGCCGCGTGAGCGCGATTCGCTTGCGCGCGAGGTCGACCTCCAGCACCTTCACCTTCACGATGTCGCCGGGCGCGACGACCTCGTGGGGATCCTTCACGAAGCGGTCCGCGAGCGCCGAGATGTGCACCAGACCGTCCTGGTGCACGCCGATGTCGACGAAGGCGCCGAAGTTGGTGACATTGGTCACCGTGCCCTCGAGGATCATCCCCGGCTTCAGATCCTTCAATTCTTCGACCCCCTCGCGGAACTCGGCCGCCCGGAACTCCGGGCGCGGGTCGCCCCGGCTTCTCGAGTTCGCCGAGGATGTCCTGGACGGTCGGCAGGCCAAAGCGATCGCAGGTGAAGTCGGCGGGGTTCAGGCGGCGCAGGAACGCCGCGTCGCCTATCAGATCCTTCACCCCGCGCCCGTGCTTCGCAGCGATGCGCTCGGCGACGCCGTAGGCCTCCGGGTGCACCGCGGAGCCGTCCAGCGGGTATTTCCCGTCCATGATGCGCAGAAAGCCGGCGGCCTGCTCGAAGGTCTTCTCGCCCAGCCGCGGCACCTTCAGCAATGCCTTGCGACTGCCGAAGGCGCCGTGCTCTTCCCGGAACGCGACGATGTTGCTCGCGAGCGTGCCGTTCAACCCGGCGATACGGGCCAGCAGCGGCGCGGAGGCGGTGTTCACGTCGACACCGACCGCGTTCACGCAGTCCTCGACCACCGCATCCAGACTGCGTGCGAGCTGCACCTGGCTGACGTCGTGCTGGTACTGGCCGACCCCGATCGAGCCCGGGTCGATCTTCACCAGTTCCGCCAGCGGGTCCTGCAGGCGTCGCGCGATCGACACCGCGCCCCGGTAGGACACGTCCAGGCCCGGGAACTCCCGGGCCGCAAGCTCCGAGGCCGAGTACACCGACGCCCCGGACTCGTTCACGATCACCTTCTGCATGCGCAGCGCCGGGAGCTTGCGCAGCAGCTCGCCGGCGAGCCGGTCGGTCTCGCGGCTGGCGGTACCGTTGCCGATCGCGATCAGCTCAACGCCGTGCCGCTGGCACAGCGTGGCCAATTCCGCGAGCGACGCGTCCCAGCGCTTCTGCGGCGCGTGCGGGAACACCGTGGTGTGCGCCAGCAGTTTGCCGGTCTGGTCCACCACCACCGCCTTCACGCCGGTACGCAGGCCCGGGTCCAGGCCCATCGTCGCGCGCATGCCGGCGGGCGGGGCCATCAGCAGCGCTTTCAGGTTGCGCGCGAACACGGTGATCGCGTCGGCCTCGGCCAGCTCGCGCAGGCGCCCGAGCAGTTCGGTCTCCATCTGCACGGCAAGCTTCACCCGCCACGTCCAGCGCACGGTCTCCTGCAACCAGTCGTCCGCCGCCCGGTGCCGGTGAGACCAGCCGGCGCTGTGTGCCACCATCGCCTCGCAGGGATGCGGCTGCGCGCTCTCCAGTTCATCGGGAAGTGCCATCGCCACGCGCAGCACCCCCTCCTTGCGCCCACGGAACAGCGCCAGCGCGCGGTGCGACGGAGTCTTCGCCAGCGGCTCGGCGTGGTCGAAATAGTCACGGAACTTGCTGCCCTCTTCCGCCTTGCCTTCAGCCACCCGGGAGCGGATGAGCGCGTGTTCCCACAGCCAGGTCCGCATCCGCGTCAGCAGGTCCGCGTTCTCCGCGAAGCGCTCCATCAGAATCTGTTTCGCGCCGTCCAGCGCATCCTTCGCGGACTCGATTTTCTGCTCGGGATTCAGATATCCCTGCGCAGTGCCCCCCGGCTCCAGCGTCGGGTCGGCCAGCAAAGCGTCGGCCAGCGGCTCCAGCCCCGCCTCCCGCGCGATCTGCGCCTTGGTGCGCCGCTTCGGCTTGTACGGCAGATACAGATCTTCCAGCCGGGTCTTGCTGTCCGCGGCGAGAATCTCGTCCTCCAGTTCCGGGGTCAGCTTCTGCTGCTCGGCGATACTCTTCAGGATCGCCATGCGGCGTTCCTCGAGCTCCCGCAGATAGCGCAGGCGCTCCTCCAGCGTCCGCAGCTGGGTGTCGTCGAGCCCGCCGGTGACCTCCTTTCGGTAGCGGGCAATGAACGGAACCGTCGCCCCCTCGTCGAGCAGCGCGACCGCAGCGCGCACCTGCGCCTCCCGGCACTGGATTTCCCCGGCGATGACGGCTTCGATACTCGGGCGCGGTTCAGACATGGCAGTTCGGTCCTCCAGCAACACAGGCAACGCGCCCGGCATCATAGGCAAACCCCACCCCTCTGCCCACCCACCCCGGGGTCGGACCAACCCAACCCACTGTTTTCACAAAAAATAAAGTCATTTTCGCGGCGATTTTCGCGCTTAAACCGGCGTTTTTGGCAGCAAAAACACGGCTCCAGCGCCGAAATGGCTACCGCCCCGGAAGGCGGCGGCATTTATCCGCCGGGTTGCCGGCTCGTGTCGAGAGTTCGGTGGAGGATTCCGGGCAGGAACGGATTGAAAAACGGTCGACGACGCGCCCGGGGGCACGGGTCCGGCGCCGCGGAATCCGCAGGGGGATGAGGGCTGCATCATCCGCCGGCGCGGTGTTCGGCGTGCCGCGAATTTGCGACAACCGCCGCGTGCATATGGCGGATGCCGGCCTGCGGCCATTACCAATCTACGCCGCTTTCATGGCCCAGGCATGGTCCCGGTGGTGCAGGCCCGCCGCGAGGGCTAACGGCGCACTTCGGCGTCACGGTAGTGAATGTCGACCCAGCACTGCGGCAGCGGCTCGCCGGACGGGAAGACCACATTTTCCTTCGCAAATGGCTCGGGATCCGGCAGGTCCTCGCCCCAGTTGTAACGACCCTCGAAATGCGTCTCCGAGGGGTCAAAAAGGGTCACAGTGTCAAGGACTTCGATCAGGTGGTCGTTGGTTCTGTCTTTGAGGAACATCGCTGACCTCCTTTTTCGTGTCACCTTCGGAGTATGGATGCGGCGGGCCCGATTGCAAGAATGGGCGCGCTCCGTATCGAAAGGGCCGTCACCGCCCCGAGGCGTCGTTGACGTGCATGTCCTCTTTGCACCCGTCGCGAGCCGTTCCCGGGCGTCAGGGTGGACCCGGCGCAAAGGGCCCATCGTTCCGGTCGTGGCGGTTTGTGGTGGGCACACTTCGTTTTGCCCCCCACGGTGCTCCTTCATGGTCGGGGTGGTGCTTATTCGTTGGTCCGACTCGGGGTAAGGGGGCTGAACGGTGGCGAGATGCGAGATCTGGCGATGAATGGCCTTGTGGGCTAAAGTCCGGCGCAAAGAGATCAGGAAGGAGGATGGACCATGGTCATCCGTATGCTCATCCCTGTCGCGTTTTTCATCTCGCTGTTTGCGTTCTCGCTGGCAGCGGCGGGCGCACAATCTCCGGAGGCAGAGGCCGTGACCAGCCAGGCCACCGACTCCTCCGCGATTCGTGCCTTCGTGCAGTCACGACCCACACCCGAGGAGTTCCGGGAAGCCTACCCGGACGTCTGGCTGATCCTGCCCGGCGACATCGTAAGCCGTGAAGTCTGCTCCGAGTACTATCGCTTCATTGCCGAACTCGACGGCGACGGAAGGATCAAGGGCGGCTCCCTCGAGTAAGCCGCTCCCCCCGGACAACGCGGACGCATTGGTTCGCTGCGACCGGGGATCAAAACAGGCGGTTGAGCCCGTTGAGCGCCGCGATTCGGTAGGCTTCGGCCATGGTCGGATAGTTGAAGGTGGTCTCCACGAAGTACTCGATCGTGTTGGCCTCGCCGGGCTGAGCCATGATCGCCTGACCGATATGGATGATCTCGGAGGCCTGTTCGCCGAAGCAGTGAATGCCGAGGATCTCCCGTGTTTCCCGGTGAAACAGCAGCTTCAGCACACCCACCGTATGCCGGGTGATCTGCGCCCGCGCAATGCTCTTGAAGTTGGCCTGCCCAACCTCGTACGGAACCCTCTGTGCCGTGAGCTCCCGCTCCGTGCGCCCGATGGAACTGATCTCGGGGCTCGTGTAGATGCCTGTCGGGATGTCGTCCACCAGGCGCCAGTCGGTTTCGCTGTCGGCGATCAGGGTGCCGACGAAACGGCCCTGATCGTAGCTCGCGCTGGCGAGCGCCGGTGCTCCAACCACGTCCCCCGCCGCGTAGATGTGCGGCACGGAGCTCCGGAAGCGTTCGTTCACCTCCACCTGGCCCCGGTGATTGACCTGCACACCGATCTCCTCGAGCCCCATGTTCCGGGTATTGCCGGAGCGCCCATTCGCCCAGAGCAGGACATCGCTGCGGAATTTCTTGCCCGATCGGCAGTGCAGGATCACGCCATCGTCGCACGCCTCGACGCGCTCGTACTCCTCGTTGTTGCGGATCACCGTGCCCTGGTTGCGCAGGTGGTAGCCGAGGGCATCGGTGATCTCGTCGTCGAGGAAAGACAGCAAACGGTCGCGGGTGTTTACCAGGTTCGTCTTGATCGCGAGATTGCAGAAAATCGACGCGTATTCACACCCGACCACACCGGCTCCGTAGATGGTGATCGCGGCTGGCGACTCGGTGAGGTGCAGGATCGAATCGCTGTCGTGAACGCGGGGGTGGGAGAAGTCGACGTCGTCCGGGCGATAGGGTCGCGAGCCGGTGGCCAGCACGAAACTGTCGGCGGTAAAGGTGCGCGTTGCACCGCCCTCGGTCACCGCCAGGGTGTGGGCATCCAAGAAGCGTGCCCAGCCGTTCAGGACGGGCACACGGTTGCGGGTGTAGTGACGGTTGCGGGTGCGCACCTGCTCCCCGATCACGTCCGTGGCCGAGGCCAGCAGCTCCGGATAATCCACCTGCGCCGCGCCCATCAGACGCCGGAGCACCGGATCCCGGCGCGTGTCCGCGACCATCTGAATCGCCTGACGCAGGGCCTTCGACGGGATCGTACCCCAGTGCGTGCAGCCACCGCCGACGCTGCGATGCGCCTCGACCACGGCGACGCGGCGTCCGGACTTCACAAGCTTCATCGCCGCGCCCTCACCCGCTGGCCCGCTGCCGATCACGATCGCGTCGAAGTGCTGGTGTTTCATCGCCTGTTTGCTCCGGCTCTGGTGGCCCAAGCATAACTGCATTCAGCCCGGCGGTGACGCAGGCCGCCCCGAAGTCCCATAGACGGGACGTACCGCGCCGGCTGCTTTATGCTCCATATACGGCTATCTGCACGGCAACCCGTCGCAACTGACGCGTCCACCCGAGACCCCGTTGATGAAGAAACCCGTACTGGCCACGACCCTGACCATCGCCCTCCTGCCTGCCCTCGCCTTCGCTGCGCCGGATTTTGCCGACTGCCTCGATGGCATCCGGGACCGGGCAGTCGAGGAGGGCGTGAAGCCCGAGGTCACGGATCGCGTGCTGGCGCAGGTGGAATTCCTCGACCGGGTGATCGAACTGGATCGGCGGCAACCCGAGTTCACGACGCCATTCGCCGGTTACCTGGCTCGAAGCGTCAGCCCCCAGCGTGTCGAAAAGGGCCGGGAACTGCTGCAGACCCACCGCGCGCTGCTCGAGCGCGTTCAGCGCGAAACCGGCGTTCCGCCCGCCTACCTGCTGGCCTTCTGGGGGCTTGAGACCAACTACGGGAGCTACTTCGGCGGTACCGCCGTACCCAGCGCGCTGGCCACGCTGGCCTGCGATCCGCGCCGCTCGGAGTTCTTCACCGGGGAGCTGATCGCGGCCCTGCGCATCGTGGAGGAAGACGCGATCCCGCTGGAACGCATGCAGGGCTCGTGGGCAGGCGCGATGGGCCACGTCCAGTTCATGCCCTCGGTGTTCCTTCGCCACGCGGTCGACGCCGACGGCGACGGTCGCCGGGATCTCTGGAACAGCGTGCCGGATGCGATGCTGTCCGCAGGCAGCTTCCTGCAGGACCTCGGCTGGAATACCGGGTATCGCTGGGGGCGCGAGGTGCTGTTGCCGAAGGATTTCGACTTCGCCGCGGCCGGCCAGTCCCTGCGCCGCCCACTCACCGACTGGCGCCGCCTCGGCGTCACCGACGTCTCCGGCCGTCCGGTCGCGGAACTCGAGCTGCCGGCCCGGTTGCTGCTGCCAGCCGGACACCGGGGGCCGGCGTTTCTGGTCTACCCCAATTTCAACGTGATCCTCGGCTGGAACCGCTCGGAGTACTATGCACTGGCGGTCGGTCACCTCGCGGACCGGATCGCGGGTGCGGGACCATTGCACACGCGACCGCCATCGGATGCACCCCGCCTGTCCCGCGAGGAAGTGATGCAACTGCAAGCCACGCTCAACGAAAGGGGCTTCGACAGTGGCGAGGTGGACGGCATCCTCGGTCCGGCGACACGCAGCGCGATACGCGGCTACCAAATGTCGGAAGGCATGATCCCGGACGGCTTTCCGGACCGAAACCTGCTCACGCGGCTCGATATCCGCTAAGAACCAGGGGGTCGGACCAACGCAACCCGTTGTTTTAATTACCTTTAAGGACTTTTTAGACGCCAATAATCGCCTTAAAATGCCGTTTTCGGCCCCGAAAACGAACCTCCGGGAACAAATCTGCGGCGGTCGGTCGCGCCGCCCCGCTACCGCGCCTTCGCCAGGCTTTTTGGCCCAAAAATGGCGACTTTAAGAGCAAAAACGGCCCGTTTTTCGACCTTTTTCTTCTCCGATTCAATGGCTTGGCTTGGTCCGACCCCGCAGCCGTGGAAACGGTCTAGACTCAGGTGCAGACCGGGGATATCGCGCACTTCGGTGCGCGGAAGAGCCCGGGATCGGTAGCGGAATGTTCCTTAGCGCCGATCCACGGGCAGCACAAATACGCAAGCCCGGCCGCTGAAGGAGGAGAAACCATGAGCAATGGCATCGTGGACGTGACCGTTCACATCGACGAAACCCTGGACGCGATTTTGCGAGGAGAACTTGCCGACAAGCTGCGCGCGATCAGCGGAGTCAGCAATACCTCGATGTTGGACCACAGGCCCCACCTGATGGTGGTCGAATTCGACCCCGAGCGAATCGGTACCCGCGAGATCCTTGATGCGGTCACGAGTACCGGTGTGCGCGCGGAGTTGATCGGCCTCTGACCCCGATCAGAGCGACGGGGGAGGCGCCTCCGCAAGCGCTGTAACGGCCGCCCCTCCCAACGCCGGGCCGTAAACCGTTAGTGTTGCCCGGGCTGATCGCCCGGACAACACCACAGGCGCACTGTCGTTCAGGAAACGTGAGGCGGTCCCGGCGGGGGGCCGTCCTTGTCGTTGTCCCGACGCGCCGCCTCCTCCCGCTGTTCCTTCAGATACTGCACCTTTTCCTTCACCAGCACGCCTGCGAGGAGGACCAGCGCGATCAGGTTGGGCGCGGCCATCAGCCCATTCAGCGTATCCGCGATGTCCCAGATCGTGGTCAGACCACCGATCGCACCGAGGAAGAGGAACGCAATGAAGATAATCCGGTAGGGTTTCACGACCTTCGGGCCAAAGGCATATTCCCAGCTCTTCTCGCCGTAGAAGTTCCAGGTGAGCATGGTGCTGTAGGAGAAGAGCACGATCGCAATCACCACAATCCAGCCACCGAGGCCTGGCAACCCGGCGGTGAAAGCGCTGGTCGTCAGCTCCGCGCCAGTCTGGCCGGTCTGGATCACCCCCGTGACCAGGATCACCAGCGCGGTCAGCGTGCACACCACCAGCGTGTCGATGAAGACCTCCCACATGCCCCACAGGCCCTGCGCATACGGCTTGCTGCGCGCCTGGGCGTGGACGATGGAGGCAGAACCCAGGCCGGCCTCGTTGGAGAAGATCCCGCGTGCGAAGCCGTAGCGCACGGCCATCGCGACCGTGGCACCAGCAAAACCGCCGATCGCGGACGTCGGCGTAAAGGCCCCCGCAAAAATCATCCCGAAGGCCGCCGGGATCTGCGAGTAGAAGCTCACCAGTACGCCGACTGCACCGATCACGTAGATCAGGGCCATCGTCGGGACAATCTTCTCGGCGGTGACCGCTATGCGCTTGATGCCCCCGAGCGTCACAACCCCGACGAGGATCATCACGACGATGCCGGTGAACCAGGGCGGCACCCCCATGCTGGATTCGAGCGCATGGGCCATGGTGTTCGCCTGCACCATGTTGCCGATCCCGAATGCGGCGAGCCCTGCAAGGAAGGCGTAGAGCAATGCCAGCCACTTCCAGCGTTTCCCGAGTCCTTTCTCGATGTAGAAAAACACGCCCCCGGAGAACCGGCCCTCGTCGTCCACCTGCCGGTATTTCACACCGAGGGTGGCCTCCCCGAGCTTGGTTGCCATACCGACTAACGCGACCACCCACATCCAGAATACGGCTCCGGGGCCACCAAGGGCGATGGCCGTCGCAACCCCGGCGATGTTGCCGACACCGATGGTCGCGGCCATCGCTGAGGTCACCGCCTGGAAGGAGGTGATCGCACCCTCCTCGTGGACCGCCTTCCGCCTTAGCAGGCTGCCAAAGGTGCGCCGCCAGGCGAAGCGAAGATGGGTGAACTGGAAGAATCCAAGCCGGATGGTCAGGTAGAGACCCGTACCCACCAGCAAAATCATGAATGGTGGCCCCCAGACGATGCTGTTGAGCCAGTCGTTGAACACCATGAGCCCGTGGACCATTGCTGCCCCCCCTGGTTGCCCGCTGCGCGGCCCCTCTGAATGCCGGCTCCCCACTGCACACCGGCGCCTGCGTGAATGCTTTACTCCCGGCGGCCGCAATCCGCAAGTTTCAACAACCATGCTATTGCCGGAACAGCACGGCTCCCTGCAGGCCCGCCATGACAGCGGCCCCCGGTTTCGGACCCCACCCGGCCTCTCCGGGAATCAGATCACCGGGCACAAGCCCATCGCTTAACGCTTGCCGACGACCCAGCGCATCTGCCCGGATCCTCTACCGTTCACGGCTCCCTGGGCGCGCGACCCGCCGGTGCCCCGATTGCGGCGCTAGTCGCGGCCGCTCCGACCCTGCGGGCCAAAGGGGTTGAACTGCTGCTTGAAGGTCTCCTGCATGCTGTCGACCATCGCCTGCTGCATGCCTTTCATCATTGCCTGCTGAAAGCTCGCGGCGAACTCGGCCTGCTTCTCGGAGGGGATGAAGAGTTCCTTGAATTCTTCCGGGGTGCATTCGATATCGATTCTGACGTTCATCCTGCTGCTCCTCCCGTGTTGTCGTTCCGGCCCGGAAGTCCCGGGTCCGTCAGCCCAGTATGCCCCTGCGCAACCGCTTCTGCTCATTGGCCCGTGGCACGTCCGGAACGGGTTGGCGGGTCGCTCCGCGGCCCGGCTATCGGGCAGAAAAAGACGCGAGTGGAATGGCCGCGGGCACGACCCGGCACTCCGCCGAACCATCGCAAGACCGGATCCGGCACGGCGCCGAATGCCAGCCGCGGTCGCTCGACTGGTTCCCGGCGCTATACTCTGATGTTTGAGGCGGATCGCATCGACATCGGTTCGTTCTCCTGGCTCCGGGACGCACCGGTTGCGCCTGCAACGTACGGTTTCAGTCAAGCGAGGTTCAAGCCATGGATTTGTTGGTCCTCTTCCGCCCCGAGGTGATCATCTTCATCATCATTCTCGCCCTGATCGGCTTCAAGGTCGGCAAGATCGCCCTCAATGAGCGCGTGGAGCAGGTCCTCGAAGCCGAGCGCAAGAACCAGTCGCGCACTTTGAAGACGATGGACTCTGCTCACGCGGATACGCTGGAGAAACTGCGGGAGGGCCACGCAGAGGAGCTCAGGCGCGTCAGGGAGGACGCAGAGCGCACGGTCGAGGCTGCACGCGCGGACCAGGCCGCCGAGCTCAAGCGCCTGAACGATGAATACAGCGCCTCGATCGAACGCCTGAACGAGGCAAACATTGCCAACGTCCGGGAGACCCGGGCCGAGTACGAGAACCAGTTCGGTGCCCTGCACGAGCAGTACGAGGGAGAGGTACGCGCCGCGCGGGAGGAAATGGACCGCACGGTGCAGATGCTTCGAGCGGAACACAGCGAGGCGAATGATGCCCTCCGTGCCGAATACGAGGAACGCCTGAAGGCGGAGAAGAAAGAACACGACCAGGAGCTCGCGGCCGTCCGGCGCGACCGCGAGGAGGCCCTCAAGGCTTTGAAAGCCGAGCACGACGACGCCACCGCGACGCTCAAGCGGGAACACGAGGTCCAGCTCAAAGCCCTGAAGAAGGAGCACGAAAACGCGGCTGCCGAGCTTCGGGCGGAACACGCCGAGGCCCTGAAGGGGCTCAAGGCCGAGCACGAGGGGGCTATCGCGGTGCTCAAGCGCGAACACGAGACAAACGTGCAGACGCTCAAGACCGAGCACACCGACTCCATCCGGACCGTCAAACAGGAACACGAAGGCGCCCTGCACAGCCTGCGCACCGAACACGGTCACTACGTCGATAGCCTCAGGCGCGAGCAGCGGATGCTCATCGACGAGAAAGACGCGGAAATTCGCCGCGTGCGGAGCGAGGTCGCGGAACTGGAGTCGGCCGGGGCCCGCCAGCAGAAGGAGATCCAGAAGCTGCAGGACACGATCCGCGAACTCAACGAAGGCGTACGCGAGGCCAAGCAGAACAACGCCTTCGCGCTGTCGCGTTCGGGTGAGCGCTTCATCCGGGTGATCCGGACTGTGCAGGAACTGGCGATCGAGCTCGAGGAGACCTCGCGCACGGTCACTGGCGGCGAGTACTCGTTCATCAACGCGATCAAGGACCAGCGCGACCGCGATACCGTGCTGCGCCTGGCTGGCGGGGGCGATGCGGGTTCCCACGAGGAAGACGACGCGGAAGCCGCCGCAGGGCTTGCCGGGACGGCTGCGCCAGCGGGCGGCGATGGTGAAGAGCGTGAGCCTGGCGAGGCCGTCGCGGCGCCGATGGCGGCGGCAGCATCAAGGTCTGACGCCACCGACAAGACGGCGCTCAAGGGGGAAACCGCTGCGAATGCATCCGCAGCGACCGGGGCCGCGTCCGCGCGCAAGACCAACGGCTCGGGTACCGGACCCGAAGCCGCTTCGGCGGCTGGCGCAGCCGCGCCCCGACCCAAAGAGGATTCCGGGGTTGCCGAAGGCAAGAAGCCCAAGGCCGAATCCAAGCCCGAAAACGCCAAGGAGGCATCGAAAGGCAAGGGACCCGTGAAAGGCGAGCAGGCATCGCCTACCGGGGCAACATCTCGAAACAGGACCGACAGCACCCCCGGCAAGACGGACGGAACGGGCAAGGGGGAAGCCAGTACACCCGGCGCCACAACGGGCGCGAATGCGAAGGTGAAACGGGAAGCGCGGGGGGCGACCAAGGCCGCGAGCAAGAGTACGCCAGAGGCTCCAGCGACCGGGGCGGCGCCCGCAAAACCGGCCAAATCCGCGTCGACAAAAAAGGCTGGTACCAAAAAACCGTCTGAAAGCAGCACCGAGGGCAGCAAGAAGGCGACGCCACAAAAGAAGCGAGCTGCAACGACTAAGCCGCGGCAGCCGGCCGCCCCGAAGAAAACCGCGACCACCTGAGTCCGGGGAATGCGCTTCTTCGCGGGAAAGTGGGTGATCGGGGCGGCAGCGCTGGTCGCCGTTGTCACGATTCCGGCCCCGGTTAGCGCGTTCTTCTGGTCGGGCCCCGGTTGTTTTGTCGCCAACATGCTCGGCATGGGAAGCGCCGGCGGCCTGCATTTTTCGGTGGGCGGAAGCGCCTTCGGGAGCGGTCCGGGATACGGTCACCATACCGGCTATCCACCGCCACCCCGGGTCTTCCACCCGCGCCCACCGCCTGCGCCGCTGATGTCGCCCACCCATTACGCGCCGTTCGAGCCGCCGCATCGCCCGCAGCACATCATTGAGGGCAATACCTGGAGGAGTCAGACCACCGACCGGCAACCCTTCGCGTCCGGTCGCGGTGCGACGGCGCCCGGGAATCTTTGGAGGCAGGGTCACTGAAGCCGGCCGAGGATGCCGGGAGGATCGACCCGAAAAGGACTGCGGCTTGACCGCCCGGGACACCGCGGCTATGATCCCCGGCTCGCTGTACTGGGCTTTCGCGGTTTGGCACTTCGGGGTATAGCGCAGTCTGGTAGCGCGCCTGCTTTGGGAGCAGGATGTCGGGGGTTCGAATCCCTCTACCCCGACCACTGCTCCCGCCACATGCGCTCGTAGCTCAACCGGATAGAGCATCGGCCTTCTAAGCCGACGGTTGCAGGTTCGAGTCCTGCCGGGCGCGCCACCGCCCAGGCATCCGTGGGACAGGCGGTACGGCGATACGGTGGTGACCGTAGCTCAGTTGGTAGAGTCCCGGATTGTGGCTCCGGTTGTCGTGGGTTCGAGTCCCATCGGTCACCCCACCCCTCCTGTTGCGGGCCGTTAGCTCAATTGGCAGAGCAGTGGACTCTTAATCCATTGGTTGTAGGTTCGATTCCTACACGGCCCACCAATAAGATCAAACTCTTCCGTTACCGGCCTCAGCCACCGAAAGATGGATCGGCA
>SL_5KL_010_SEDDRAFT_10000894_pt1 | contig 18772 bp, 16 predicted proteins | sample SodLakKL_010_SED_FD_9118 | JGI IMG/M metagenome (IMG submission 9118)
CGCTCCCGGACCAGGCGCACCAGTGTGCCCAGGTTGTCCCGGAGAAGGCTGATGCGGATGGTGGCCGGACCCTCGTCCGAGGTTCCCTCCACCTCCACCATCCTAACCCCGGTGCGGTAGCGGATGGCGGTGACCCGGGACCAGGGCATCCGGACGGGAGGACGCTTCCCCCAGAGCGGGCCGACCTCGAACCCCGCCGGCGACACCTGGATGCGGATGAGCGCTTCCCNGAGGAGCCACCACGCCAGGGGAGCCAACGCCAGCGCCGCCAGCGCCAGCCAGCCGCCGGTGCGCTCCGGATCAAGGAAGAGGGCGTTCAGCGCCAAGGCCGGGAGGAAGAAGCCGAAGAGGAAGATGAACCCCCAGCTCTGGAACCGATGGCCGAGCTCCCGGGCCTCGGGTTGGGGGGGCGTGTCCGGTTGGCGAGGAGTCACGGGGAGGGGAGGCTCCCGTCGGCATCGGACGGGGGCCGGCAGCTGGGATACTCGTCACCGGGGACCCGGGTCCAGGTCTGGGAACGTCCCAGGAGCGTGATTCCCCGGTACCCCCGGAGGTCCATCCGGTCCGCCTCCTCCATGCGGATCCGGGCGCTGTAGGTCCGGCCGTCGTCGGCGGCGTAGACCTCGCCCTGCCGCCACTCGGCGGGGTTCCCCTCATTCTGTTCGAAGCCCGAGAGGATCTGGAGTCCGCAAAGGGGGCGGGCCCGCATGCTCCGATCCACATTCAGATCGTCCACCGTCCGGCCGCCCTCCGCAATCCAGTGGATCCATCCGCAGAGGCCTTCATCACACCGTTCGATGCGGACCACGGCCGTCTCCTCTTCGGTTAGCCAGAAGCCGGTAGGGTCGGTCACGGCGCCGGCCCGGGGCTCGGCTGGTGGCGGGGCCAGCGACGCGGCCAGGAGCAGGGCCGCGGTACTGAGCGTCATGACGGTCACGATCGTCCTCCCATGAATGGGGACCTGGGGAACACAAACCCGTCAACCTACGGGTTTCAGTGGCGCACGTCACCGGGCGCGCCGCCGGATTCTGCCGCTTTCCCGGGCCGGGCTGGTCGATGAAGGTATGAATCTCCGGATCCGTCAGAGGACAGAGAGGGGCAACATCCTCGGGGTGGATCGCCGCCGAGCCTCTCCGACGGGTTGACGAATACCGGAAAATACACCGATATTATGCGGCTGTTGAATAGTGCAAGGGGCGCCTCCACCGCCGCGAGGGCGGGAGGGCCCGATCGGCGGTCCGGCGTTCCGTCCGGGCCTCGCCCCTCTCCTTGCCGTCATCCAGGAGGGTAAAGCCATGGCCAAGACCGGACCCCGCGTGACCATCAAGATGGGGAGCACCGAGAGCTCCCACGTGTTCTCCACCAAGAAGAACAAGCGGAACACCCCCGCTCGCCTCGAGCTGAAGCGGTACGATCCCATCGTCCGTAAGCACGTGCTGTATCGGGAGCAGAAGTAGCGCCTGACCGAACCGGGATCGCCCTCGGTTCCCGTTGGGAGACACGCCCCCGTCGGCAATCCACCGTTCTTCGGTGGGGTGCCGGCGGGGGCCTTCTCTTTTGCCGGCCCCCTCCCGTCGGCCGGCACTCCATTCTCCTGCGCCTGACCCTCCCAGTCGATACCCATTCCAGTTCCGTGTAGCAACTCGTCGCCACCGCAGGGTCCAATCCACTGGACACTCGGGTCCGACCTCGGGGGGTCCCGCTCGGGACATGACAGCAGAAATGCCACTCCTGAATGGGTTTACGGCGACATCTCCAACCGATACACCCATGTGACACGTACGCTTGACGGGGAGGGTGTCATTTTTTCTTGACATCCCCTGTCGTCAATTCTAACTTCCAATCGTCGGCGGATTCGAGGGGATCGCGCCCCTTCATGCAATCCGGCTTCTCCCAGCTCAGCAAAGAGGTGGTCCATGCGTATCGTCCTCATCCACCCCAATTACCATTCAGGCGGCGCCGAGATCGCCGGGACCTGGCCCCCATCCTGGGTCCCCTACGTGTCCGGCGCCATCAAGGAGGCGGGCGATCACGACGTCGAGTTCATCGACGCCATGACCGACCACATCGATGATGAGGCCCTGGTTCGCCGTCTGCAGGAGATGCCGACCCCGGACATCATCATGTGCACGTCCATTACCCCGGCCATCTATAAGGCGCAGAGTACGCTGAAGCTGGCCCGGCAGGTCTACCCCGACGCCCTTCTGGTCCTCGGGGGGATCCACGGGAGTTTCATGTACCAGCAGGTGTTCGGTGAGGCCCCCTGGATCGACGTGATCGTGCGGGGTGAGGGCGAACGGATCGTCCGGAACCTAGTGGCCTCGGTGCAGGAGGGGACCTTCGAAGAGGACAAGCCCCACATCAAGGGGCTCGCCTATATGAAGGACGGCCAGGTGGTGGCCACCCCCGCCGAACCCCCCATCCAGGACCTGGACTCGCTGACCCAGGACTTCGACATCCTGGACTGGTCCAAGTACATGTACATCCCCATGAACTGCCGGGTGGCGGTTCCCAACTTCGCCCGGGGGTGCCCCTTCACCTGCTCCTTCTGCTCCCAGTGGAAGTTCTGGCGGACGTACCGCACCCGGGACCCGAAGAAGTTCGTGGATGAGATCGAGTACCTGGTGAAGGAAAAGAAGATCGGCTTCTTCATCCTGGCCGACGAAGAGCCCACCATCAACCGCAAGAAGTTCGTCGCTCTCTGCGAAGAGTTGGTGGAGCGCGACCTGGGGGTCCTCTGGGGGATCAACACCCGGGTCACCGACATCCTGCGCGACGAAGAGCTCCTCCCCCTCTACCGGAAGGCCGGCCTCGTCCACGTCTCCCTGGGTACCGAGGCGGCGGCGCAGCTCAAGCTTGATCGCTTCAACAAGGAGATCAAGCTGGATCAGAGCAAGAAGGCGATCCGGCTTCTCCGCGAGCAGGGGATCATCACCGAGGCCCAGTTCATCGTGGGGCTCGAGAACGAGACCCCCGAGACGCTGGAAGAGACCTACGAGATGGCGAAGGACTGGAATCCGGATCTGGTGAACTGGAACTGCTACACGCCCTGGCCCTTCTCCGACCTCTTCGAGGAGCTGGACGACAAGGTGGAGGTCCGGGACTACTCCCGGTACAACTTCGTCACCCCCATCATCCAGCCCGATACCATGACCCGGGAAGAAGTGCTGGCCGGGGTCCTGAAGAACTACCGCCGCTTCTACACCAAGAAGTCCTTCACCGGATACCTCTGGGACAAGGAAGCCTTCCGGCGGAAGTATCTCCGGGGCTGCCTCAAGGCCTTCCTCAAGAGCACCATGGAGCGCCGCTTCTATGATCTGGGCCGCATCAAGTACTGGGGCCAGAAGAAGGTGGACTGGGGCTTTGATGAGTCCAAGATCCTCTCGAAGGACGAACTCATCCGGCGCCGCCAGCAGAAGGAAGAGGAGCCGCAGCAGATCCAGCTGGTCTACGGCCGCAACAAGAAGAAGCGGCGTCCATCGTCCGCCGAGATGCTCCCCTGCGGAGGCGGACCCACGGTAGGCGTGGATCTGGAGGCTGAACTCGAAGAGGCCCGGAAGGTCGAAGAGACAGCCGGGTCCACCTCGTGACGAAGGTGGCCCAGGAGAATGGTGCACCGGCCCGTATCGGGCCCAACGCGGTCATCCGGACCGTCCAGGAGCTGGAGGGCATCCTGGGTCGCGTGGATACGGAGCGTCTGCTCCGTCGGTTCGGGTTGGAGCATCTTCTCGACGTGAAGCCCGACGGGATGCGCCCGGAGGAGGAATTCCTCCAGTTGGTTCGGGCCGTCACCGAATCCTTGCCTCCGGAGACGGCTCGTGCCGTCCTGTTGTCGGCGGGACGGAGCACCGGTTCCTACGTCCTGGAAAACCGGATCCCCGGTGTTTTCCGAAAGTTGGCCCCCGTGCTGCCCAGGAGCGTGCGCCTCCGCCTCCTCCTCTCTGCCTTCCAGCGCCACGCCTGGACCTTTGCCGGGAGTGGACGCTTCGAGGTGGAGCCCGGTTCACCGGCACGCATGCGCCTGGAGCTGGCCCCGGAGGCCCGGAACCTTCCATCGCGGATTCCACTCATAGCATATTACACCGGGTCGTTCGAGGTCCTCCTCCGGGGCGTTGTGGCGTCGGAGGTGGCGCTGGAGGGTCCGCCGGAGCGGGACGGCGGACCGCCGGATCGGTTTGAGATGACCATCCACCCGGAGGGCCTCCCCCAGCCCTGCTTCTTCCGCGACCGTGCCCCTCGCCGAAATGGAGCCAACCATGGAGCCCATTGAAGCCGGACGACGCCTGACCTCCGAGGTGGTGGACCGGTACGCCCGGCCCGGGCCCCGGTACACCAGCTATCCGCCCATCCCGTTCTGGGATCCGGAGGTGGGGGAGGAGGACTACCGCGCCGCCCTGGCCAGGGCCGGTGAGGCGAAGGATGAGCCCCTGGCCATCTACGTCCACCTTCCCTTCTGTGCGGCTCGCTGCGCCTACTGCGGGTGCAACGCCACCGTGACGAATCGGGAGGATGTGGTGGATGTGTACCTGGACCGGGTGGTCCGGGAGATCGAGATGGTGGAAGGGCTTGTGGGGCGGGGCCGGGCCATCAGCCAGCTCCACCTGGGGGGAGGGACCCCGAATTTCCTCACCAACGCCCAGATGGCGCGGCTGTGGGAACGGCTCGATGAGGCCTTCGACCTCTCGGCGGCGAACGAACGCTCGCTGGAGATCGATCCCCGCATCGCCACCCCGGAGCAGGTCACCTTCTATCGGGGTCTGGGCTTCGACCGGATCAGTCTGGGCGTTCAGGATGTGGACCCGAGGGTCCAGGAGGCCATCGGCCGGGTCCAGCCCGAGTCCCTGACCCGTCGCATCTACGCCGCCGCTCGGGAGGCTGGATTCGGCAGCGTCAACCTGGATCTGGTCTACGGGCTCCCCTTCCAGACCCCGGAGGTCTTCAACCGGACGCTGGATGTGATGGTGGAGCTCCGCCCGGACCGGCTGGCGTGCTTCTCCTACGCCCATCTTCCCCATCTGCGGCCAAACCAGAAGCAGGTGGACGCCTCGGGCCTTCCCGAGACACCCTGGGAGAAGATGAAGCTCTTCCGCCTGGCGGTGGAGCGGCTCACCGAGGCCGGGTGGACCTGGGTCGGTATGGACCACTTCGCCCTGGATGAGGACGAGATGGCCCGGGCCCTCCGGGAACGGCGCCTGCACCGGAACTTCATGGGCTACGTTGAGCGTCCAACGCCCCACCTGGTGGCCTTCGGGTGCTCCGGGATCGGCGAGGTGGCCGGACTCCAAGCCCAGACCGAGGTGAAGCTCGGGCGCTATCAGAAGTCGCTGGACGCCGGAAGCTTCCCCATCGTCCGGGGGCACCGCCTCACCGATGACGATCGGCGCCGGCGAAAGGCCATCTACCACCTCCTGTGCAACCTGGAACTCCCGGCTCGCCTCCTGGACGCCTCGGTGGGCGAGAGTGGTGAGCACCTCCCTGCGCTGGATGAGTCCCGGGAGGGGCTGGATCGCTGTGTCCGGGAGGGGCTTCTGGAGGTGGCGGGTGAGGGGTACCGGGTCACCGGGCTCGGACGCTGGTTCCTCCGGAACGTGTGCATGGAGCTGGACGCCTACCTGCCCCGCACAGCCGAGCCCCGGGTGGATGGCCCGTCACCGCGGCGCTTCTCCATGACGGTGTGACCGGCGGGGGACCGTGTCCCCCGAAAACCGGATCCTTTCCGGCCCCTGTGGGTCTTCTTCAGATCGGGCGGGCTCTCTCGCGAGGGTCCGCCCGATGGGCGTTTTCGTACTCCCCTGATGCCCCCCACCGTTCTCCCCATGTACACTCTGCTGGAGCGGGCCGCCGAGTTCCTGGAACTGTGCGCCCGGGAGTTGGACCGTCCACAGGATCCTTCCCGCTGGGACCAGGTGCGTAGGGAGGTGGAGCACCGGGGCACCTACACCCACACCTTCGAGGAGCTGCAGGTGGGAGGAAGGGTGGCCTGGCGCAACAGCACCCGATGTATCGGCCGCCTCCACTGGCCGTCGCTGGTGGTTCGGGACCACCGGAATCTCCACCGCCCTGGCGAGATCTTCCGGGCGCTGATGGATCACCTTCGCTTCGCCACCAACCAGGGCCGGATCCGCTCCACCCTCTCCATCTTCCCGCCGGCCGACCCACTTACGGGTCGGGCCCCCCGCATCTGGAACGGCAAGCTGGTCCGGTACGCCGGTTACCCCGACGGACCCGGCGACCCGGAGGAGATCCCCTTCACCCGGATCTGCCGGGAGCTGGGATGGAGGCCGGAGGGGAAGCCAGGCGAATTCGACCTCCTTCCGGTGGTCATCCAGGGAGCGGGCGACGGCGAAGGCGTCCCGGGCGGCGGAGGGGGAGGTGAGGAGCCTCAGTGGTTCCAACTCCCCCGGAAGGAGGTTCTGGAGGTGGAGATTCGCCACCCCCGTCTTCCCTTCATGGGTGAGATGGGGCTGCGCTGGTACGCAGTGCCGGTGATCACCGACATGGTCCTTGAACTGGGTGGGATCGAATACCCCTGCGCTCCGTTCAACGGTTGGTTCATGGGAACGGAGATCGGTGCCCGGAATCTCTCGGATCCGGACCGCTACGATCTGCTCCCACGAGTCGCCCTGGGGATGGGGTTGGATCCGGAGGAGCGGACCGGTCTCTGGCGGGATCGGGCCATGCTGGAGTTGAACGAGGCCGTCCTACACTCGTTCCGAGAAGACGGGGTCACGGTGGTGGACCACCATACGGCGTCACGCCAGTGGGAGGCCTTCGCGGCCCGGGAACGGAACGCCGGGCGCCCGGTCTACGGCGACTGGTCCTGGCTCGTCCCGCCTCTTTCCGGCTCCACCTCGTCCGTCTTCCATACGGAAATGGAAAATCGGGTATTGAGCCCCAACTTCTACTACCAGGACCCGCCCTGGCGGGAAGACGGCGGGGAAGCGCTTCACCCCTGTCCCTTCCACATCCGGTCCAGAAGAGAAGAAGGCGCCCCCGCCTGACCCCCTCAGGTCAGGCCGAACGCTCCCGTCGGTCGGCGGGGACCCGGCGTGGAGAGACATCAAGGGGAACGCCGCCGGAACCCTCCTGGGCGCCCTCCGCCGAGATCACGATGCGCCGGAGCGAGCGGATGAAGGCTGGGTGGTCCTTCACCGCAGGCACCCGCACCAACTCCTTCCCCCCGGCTTCCAGGAAGGTCTCCCGGGCCTCCTCGCCGATCTCCTCGATGGTCTCGAGGCCGTCGGTGAGGAAGCCCGGTGTCAGAACCACTACCCGCCGCACACCCTTTTTCGCCAGCTCTTCCAGGGTGTCCTCGGTGGCGGGCTTTAGCCAGGGCTCGGGACCGAACTCGGACTGGAACGCGGTAGTGGCCCGGTCTTCCGGCCAGCCGATGCGCTCCAGGAAGGCGCGGGTCGTGGCATGGCATCCCCCGGAGTAGAGCCCTTCCTCCCGCCGGTCGTGGCGGATGGGGATTCCGTGGTAGGAGAAGACCAGGTGATCCGGGCCCACCGACATCTCCGCCGTGGCCTCCTGGTAGCGGTCCACCAGCGCCTGGATCAGCCCGGGATCCGCCGCATCCGGGTGGAAGACCCGAACCTCAGGAGGATTGGCGTGCCGGCGCCGGGCCCGCTCCACCAGTTGGTCGATGGTGCCGGTGGTGGAGGAGGTGAGGTGGGGGAAGAGGGAGCAGACGGTTACCGGACCGTGCTCCATGGCCTCCTCGAGCCGCCGCTCCAGCGACGGCTCCCCGTAGCGGTACACCGCCTCGGCCCGGGTCCCCTCCGGAAGGGTCCCATTCAGCGCCTCCACGATGGCCTCCGTCTCCAGATGGAGGGGAGCACCCTCCTCGGTCCAGATGGACTCGTACAGGGGACGGATCTTCGCCGGCCGGAAGCGGAGAACGAGAAAGCGGAGCACCGGCTTCCAGAACCAGGCCGGCCAATCCACCACCCGCGGGTCGCCCAGGAATTCCCGGAGGAACTCCCGGATGGCCTCGTCCGTGGGAGCGGCCGGCGTGCCGAGGTTGACTATGAGAACGGTGTGGGTCATGGACCAGGGAAGACGTGAAACGAGTGAACCGGGGCAGGGGCTCGGGGGCAACCCGCCGACAGGTCCCGGAACCCGGATCCGGAGTGAAGGGTCCGGGGCAGAAGCACCGGGTGGAATATAACCCAAAACAGCCCCAGGTGTCCCCTNTCGGTATGGCGGATGGGGCGAGAGGCCGGATTGACCCCCCATCCCGGCCGCCTCTACCTTCCTAGGCCCTTGGAAACCATGCCGGACCCCACCCCAATGAGGACGCCATGCTGCAGGATCGCTACGTAGAGGTGAAGGATCTACGGAACCACGCCGCCGACCCGGACGCGGAGGTGACAGATACCGAAGTGACCGTTTCGGGGTGGATCGAGACCACCCGAATCCACGCCCGGGTGGCCTTCCTGGTGATACGTGACGGCACGGGTCTCGTCCAGTGCGTCCTGTCCAAGAAGGAGCTCGACGAGGCCACATGGGAGTTGGGGACCGGTGACCTTCCCCAGGAGTCCACGGTGGAGGTTCGGGGCCGCCCCAAGGCCGATGACCGGGCCCCCGGTGGGGTGGAACTCCTGGTCACGGGGCTCACCGTGGTCCATCGGGCGGGGACGTACCCTATCCAGCCCAAGGAGCACGGCGTCGAGTTCCTCATGGATCATCGCCACCTCTGGCTCCGGTCATCCCAGCAGCGGGCGGGGCTCAGGGTTCGGGCCGAGGTGATGCAGGGGATTCACGATTTCTTCTACGATCGGGGATTCACCCGCATTGATACGCCCATCTTCACCGGCGCCATCGGCGAGTCGGCGGGCACCCTCTTCAGCACCGAGTACTTCGGGGAGACGGCGTACCTGGCCCAGACCGGGCAGCTCTATGTGGAGGCGGCGTGTCCGGCCTTCCGGAAGGTGTATTGCTTCGGGCCCACCTTCCGGGCCGAGAAGTCCAAGACCCGCCGCCACCTCACCGAGTTCTGGATGGTGGAGCCGGAGGTGGCCTTCGCCGACTCGGAAGACAACATGAAGCTCCAGGAAGAGATGGTGAGCTACCTGGTGGCCCGGGCGCTGGACCGGTGCGCAGAGGAGCTGAAGGTGCTGGAGCGGGACACCTCGGGGCTTGAGAAGGTGGCGCCCCCCTTCCCCCGGATGTCCTACACCGAGGCGGTGGAGTTCCTGCAGTCGAAGGGGAGCGAGATCGAGTGGGGGCGGGACCTGGGCGGCGCCGATGAGACGGTGCTGGCGGCAGAGAGCGAGCTGCCCACCTTCATCTACAANTACCCCAAGGCCGCCAAGGCCTTCTACATGAAGGAAAATCCCGACGACCCCCGCACCGTGCTCTGCAACGACCTGTTGGCGCCGGAGGGGTACGGGGAGATCATCGGGGGCAGCCAGCGGGAAGACGACCTGGAGCGCCTCCAGGTCCGCATCCGGGAGGAAGGTCTGCCGGAGGAGCCCTACCAGTGGTACCTGGATCTCAGACGCTACGGCTCCTTCCCCCACTCAGGCTTCGGCCTCGGGGTGGAGCGCACGGTGGCCTGGATCACCGGCCGGCCCCACGTCCGGGAGATGATCCCCTTCCCACGCCTCATGAAGCGGCTGACCCCGTGAGCCGCATCGTCCTGGATCTGGCCGATCGCCGCCCTATCTGGACCGTCCCCGACTGGGCGGTGGAGCGGGTCCGGGAGGCACTCCCCGCCGGATGGGAGCTCACCCGGATCCAGGCCCCCGCTGACGGCTCCGGCGACGGTGGACGGGGGCCGGTTCCGGAGGTGCTGGAGGCGGTAGAGGGGGCCCGGGTCTACCTGGGGTACGGGGTGCCGCCGGAGATCCTGGAGGCCGGCGCCGGGACGCTGGAGTGGGTCCACAGCGGCGCCGCCGGAGTGGGGAGTTCACTCCACGACGCCATGCGCCGGAGTCCCGTCCTCTTCACCAACTCGGCGGGGATCCACGGTCCGCCCATGGCCGAAACCGTGCTGGGCATGATCCTCCACTTCATGCGCGGGCTGGATTTCGCCGTGGCGGCGAAGGGGGAAGGGAGGTGGGATCAGGACCCCTTCCTGGCGGCGGACACCCCGGTGACGGAGCTGGCGGGGTCCACGGTGGGAATCCTGGGGTACGGCGGCATCGGCCGGGAGGTGGGATGGCGGGCGGCGGCGCTGGGAGCGCGGGTGCTGGGGCTTCGCAGGGGCAGCGGCCGGGACGACCGGCGGCGGCCGGGCGGCCTCGCCCAAGCCCGCGGGGGGTCCGAGGCGGCCGGCGACGCCGGCGTCGAGTTCCTCCCGGAGACCGGAGGACTCGACCGTCTCCTGGCGGAGAGCGATACGGTGGTGGTCTCAGTGCCCGACACCCCGGCCACTCGGGGGATGCTGGACCGGGAGCGGCTCGGTCGCCTTCGCCCCGGTGCCATCTTCGTGAACGTCTCCCGCGGAAAGATCGTGGATGAAGACGCGCTGGTGGAGGTGCTCCGGGAAGGGCGGATCCGGGGAGCGGGGCTCGACGTCTTCCGAACGGAGCCCCTCCCTGAGGATTCGCCCCTCTGGTCCCTTCCCAACGTGCTCCTCACCCCCCACGTCTCGGCGGTGAGCCGGGGGTTCTGGCGGCGGGAGACGGCGCTGATCGTGGAGAACCTCAGCCGGTTTCTGGAGGGGCGTCCCCTGCGGAACCTGGTGGACCGTGAGGCGGGGTACTGACTCTTTCCCCCTGCTTCACCTCATCCCAGAGCCGATCCAGCTCTTCCAACGACGCGCCGGGCATGGCCACGCCTCGCTCCCGGGCCAGCGTCTCCAGCGCCTGGAACCGTCCTTCGAACTTCCGGTTGGCCCGGCGGAGGGCCGTCACCGGGTGCACGCCGGCCAGGCGAGCCACATTGACCACCGAGAAGAGAAGGTCACCCATCTCCTCCGCCAGACGGTCCGGACTCCCTTCCTCCAATTCGTCGGCCACCTCCTCCACCTCTTCCCGAAGCTTCTCCAACGCGCCTCGGGCTGTTTCCCAGTCGAAGCCCACCCCGGCGGCCTTCTGTTGAAAGCGGTAGGCCCGGAGGAGAGGGTCGAGGCTCCGGGGAAGCCCCTCCAGCACACTGGTCCTGGCCGCTCCCTTCTCCCGGGCCTTGATGGCCTCCCAGCTCTCCGGGCCCCCCAGGCCGAAGAGGTGGGGATGGCGCCGAATCATCTTCTCCTCCAGCTCCCGCACCACCTCGTGGCGGCGGAACCGCTCCGCCTCCTCGGCCACGACGATCTGGAAGGCCAGATTCAGGAGGAGGTCGCCGAGCTCTCCCCGGAGCGCCCGGGGATCCCCCGACTGGATGGCATCCACCGTTTCGTGGGTTTCTTCCAGGAGGTGGGGGATGAGGGACTCGGCGGTCTGCTTTCGGTCCCAGGGGCAGTGGGCCCGGAGGTATTCCACCAGCGCAAGGGCCCGATCCAGCACCCCGTCCACAGGAGGAAAGGGTCCGGCATCGGCGAGTTCGGCGGGGGTTCTGGACACGGTGCCGGGGCGGGGCAGGGGGGGAAGAAGGGGCGCTCGGCCTTGCTCCAGGCTCATTTTCTCGCATCTTTCTGCGACCATGTCAACTGAACCCCACTCCCGCGCCTGGCTCGAGATCCGACCGACCGTCCTTCGCCGGAATCTGGCCCGGATGCGTGCGCTGACGGGCCGCGATTCCCCGGTGATCCCCATGGTGAAGGCCGATGCCTACGGGCTCGGGATGACCGAGGCCGTGCGGGCCCTACGGCCGCTGGAGCCCACGGGGTGGGGGGTGGCTACGGTGGCGGAGGGGGAGCGGCTCCGGGCCCTGGAGCCGGCGGCGCCCATCTACGTGTTCTCTCCGGCGGCGCCCGACGAAGCGATCCCGGGGATCGAAGCGGGCCTCACCTTCTGTGTGTCGAGCCTGAAGTTCCTGGACCGGCTGGCCCGGGCGGCCCGGAGGCTGGACCGCACCGGGACTGTGCTGGTGGAGGTGGACACGGGGATGGGGCGGGCCGGGTTGGACTGGCGCCGGTCCGAGCGCTGGATCCCCCGCATCCGGGCCATCCTGGCGGAGGCCGGAGGGCGCATCTCCTGGGAGGGCATCTTCACCCACTTCCACTCCGCCGACGAGAACGACCCCGCCTCGGTCGAGGAGCAGGCCCGCCGCTTCACCGGGATCCGGCGGCAGCTTCCCGACCTCCCGGCCCACCTCTGCAACTCGGCGGGCGCCCTGCGCTTTCCCGAACTGGCTCCCCGTGGGGTCCGGCCCGGAATCTTCGTCTACGGCGGATCGGCGGGGGCGGGCCTCCCGGAGCCGGAAGAGGCGGTGTCCCTCCGGGCCCGGGTCACCCTGGTTCGGGAGGTGCCCCCCGGGACCACAGTAGGCTACGGCGCCACGTACCGCTCCACCCGCACGGAGCGCTGGGCCACCCTGGGGATTGGATACGGAGACGGCCTGCGCCGGGCCCTCTCCAACGCGGGGCACGTACTCCTGGGAGGCCACCGGGCCGCCATCATCGGACGGATCTCCATGGACATGACTGTGGTAGACATTACGGATCTCCCGTTCGTCCGCCCCGGCCATGTGGCGACCCTCCTGGGCGCCGATGTCCTGGGGGTGGGTCCGGAACGGGCGCCCGGTTACCGGATGCATGATGAGGCCCACGGCGAGGACCGGCATGGCACGCTGGCCACCGATGACCGCATCACCCTGGAAGACATGGCAGAGCTGGTTGGGACCAACAACTACGAGATCCTCACCGGATTCACCCCGCGGCTACCGCGGGTCTGGCTCTGGGATGAGGAGGTGGAGGGTGGCGCGCTTGGTTCGGATGACGGAAACCAGAGGTTGGTTTCGGCCGGTGGGAGCGGCGTGAGGCCCGAAGGGTCGGATGCCGCAGCTCCGGCGGAGCCAGGAGCGGCGCTGCCGCCGGTCCGGAGGGGAGCATCTGAATCTGGGACCCCGAGCGGGGAGGTGGTCTCGGCGGCTACCGCATCGGGTGTGGACTGGCTTCTGGACCGGGCCCGGGAGGTACGGGAACAGGCTCACGCCCCCTATTCCGGCTTCCGGGTAGGCGCGGCGTTGGAGACGGATGACGGAAGCGTCTTCACCGGGGTCAACGTGGAGAACGCTTCCTACGGACTCACGGTTTGCGCTGAGCGCAATGCGGTGGCGGCGGCGGTGGCGGCCGGGCATCGAAACTTCCGACGTATCGCCATCGTCACCGGGGCCCAGGTGGCCACCCCGCCCTGCGGGGCGTGCCGGCAGGTCCTGGCCGAGTTCGCACCGGACCTGGAGATCCACTCCCGGGTTCCCGGGAACGGCCAGGTGTGGAGGCTCGACCAACTCCTCCCGGCCCGCTTCGCGTCAGGGTCCTTTCCCTCCGGAGCGGAGGCGGCGGCCAGGACGGACTCCGAGACGCAGGCCTCCACCGAAACGCACGGTCCCACCACAAAAGGATGAACGGGTGACACTCCAACCTCGCCAGCCCCGCTCCCGGGGCCGCGTCCGCACCACGTCGGGCCCTCGCCTGTCCGCCCTGGTCGCTGCCCTCGTGGTGGCACTCGTCGCCTCCGGGTGCACCGACGCCGTGCCCACCGTTGAGGATGGAGACTCCATCCCGGTGAATGCCCGCACGGTGGAGGTCATCCTCCCCTTCTCTGAGTTCATCGAGTCCATGGAGGTGTTCGCCGGCTTCGGGTCCCGGGCCGACGTCCCGGCGCTGCATGTAGCGCTGGATTACCAGGACGACTTCCAGGCCCGCTCGCTCTTCCGGTTCGGCTTCCTCCCGGCCACCATCCAGGTCTTCCCCCCCGGTGAGACCCAGAGTGTGGGCGACACCGCCTATGTTCCCATCGGAGGGCGTCTGGTGGTGAGCATGGACACCCTCCGGGCCGTGCCTGAGGGGATCGTGGAGTTGGAGGCCGGCGCCATCCTCTCCAACTGGGATGTGCCCACCGCCGGATGGGAACTGGCCGTGGACACCCTGGGAGGAGTCGTTCCGTGGGGCGAGCCGGGGGGGGGGCCGGTCCGGAGCCTGGGCGCAGCCTCATGGAACCCTCAGGAGGGCGATACGGTGGTCTTCGCCGTGGACAGCGTCACTGCCACTGAATGGGCCCGGGAGGTGAACCCGGCCCGCCGCGCCGCCCGCATCTCCAGCGCCACCCCCGGGGTGCTCATGGATGTCCGCTCGGCCCGCTTCGTCGCCGATGTCCGGTCGTCCATCAACCCGGACACGGTGGTGAACATCTCGGCCAACACCACTGGGTCCACCTTCATCTACTCCCCCGAGCCGGGCGTCACCCCGGAGGAGATCCGGATCGGCGGTGCACCGGCCCGTCGTGCTTACCTCCGCTTCGACCTTCCCACCCGGTTGGAGCCCGGTTCGAGGGCGTGTGAGGAGCTCGGCGACCTCTGTCCTTTGGATCTGACCCCGGACCGGGTCATCTACGCGGGACTCGTCCTGACGGGGAGGCCGTCCGAGCCGGCCGCCTTCACACCTCGGGATACCATCCGCCTCGATGCCCGACCGGCGCTGGCCGGCGACCGGGTGCCCCGCTCTCCCCTTGGCCAGGCCATCCCGGCCCGGCCCAGGGAGCTGTTGCCCTCCCTTCTGAGAGAGGGACGCCGTATGGAGCTTCCCATCACGCTTTACGTGGAGTCGCTTCTGAGCCAGGAGCTGGGGCTCCGGGACGAAGAGGCCGGTGAGGTGCCCCACACCGTAGCCCTCCTCTCACCCTTCGAGCCAACCGGCTTCACCTTCGCAAGCCTGGTGGGACCCGGTCAGGAGGGAGAGCCCTTCCTCCGGCTCCTCCTCACCCTCTCCGAAGGGGACCTCCTGCCATGACCCGCTTCGCCATGATGGTCGGCGCCGCCGCAGCCATGGTTCTCGCCGTGGGGGCCTGGGCGCCCGCCTCGGCCCAGTCCGTCTTCAATCTCGGGGGACTCGGACTCCAGACCGACCCCATGGACGCCCGGGCCCGGGCGCTGGGCGGAGTGGGGGTGGGGCTCACCGGGTGGCAGATGCTCATGACCGATCCTGCCGCCGCCGCCGGCCTCCGGCTCCCAGGGATCTCTGGTACCTTCCAGCCTTCGGTGAGTCAGGTGGAAGGATCTCCGGAGGCGGGGGGCACGCGCTTCCCCCTGGTTGGGGTCTCGTACCCCTTTGGACGCCACGTCTTCAGCGCCCAATTCGGGAGCTTCCTGGACCAGGAGTGGGCTGTCACCGCCGACCGGACGGTGGAGTTGGCTGATGGCCCGGTGCCCGCGGTGGATCGCTATCAGTCCCAGGGTGGGATCGGTCAGGCCCGACTGGGCTGGGCGACACGGATCGGAGAGCAGGTCTCGGTGGGCGCGGGTGTGGGATCGCTGGTGGGATCGGTCGAGCGACGGTTCACCAGGGAATTGACCACCGGGCCTGTGGAAGAGGGGCTTGAGAACTTCCGACAGGTGGGGGAGTGGCGTGTGTCCGGCGCCACCCTTGCGGCCGGGGTGAACTGGTTCCCCTCCGACCTGCTTCATGTAGGGGCGGCGGTGGAGTGGATGGGTGATATGACCCTGGACCCGGTGCGTGGAACGGCAGGGGAGGGTCGGAGCTACAGTATGCCACTGACGCTGCGGGCCGGAGGGACCTTCACCCTGGCGCCGGACGTACGGCTGGCCCTGGGGATCAGCCGGGCCGATTGGTCCGATGTGGACGCCGACCTGGGGGGTGGGGCTGCCCGGGATCTGGTGTGGGGGTACGGGGGCGGCGTCGAGTGGGCCCGGGGAACCATACGGGGGCGGGCGTTTCCCCTCCGGGCCGGGTACCGGGTGCAGCAGCTGCCCTTTCACGTTCAGGGGGAGAGCTCCGAGGAGCGAGCCTTCTCCGGTGGATTCGGGATCAATCTGGCTGACGCTCAGGACGTGCCCCTCGCCCGCCTCGACCTCACGGTGGAGCGGGGGAGCCGGGACGCCGGCCTCCTGACGGAGGACTACTGGCGGACCACCCTCTCACTCCGCCTTTCCGGGGGCTGATCGGTGCCGGCGGTGCCGGTACAGGTGGCCTACCACACCTTCGGGTGCAAGGCCAACCAGTACGACACCGAACGGATGCGCCAGGAGTTGGAGGCCCGCGGGGCCGGGACCGAGGACCCGGGCGGTGGCGGGTCCATGGCCGAAGGGAGTCGGCGCGTCCACGTCCTCAACACCTGCACCGTGACGAACCGGGCCGATGCCGACGCCCGTCGGCTCATCCGGCGTCTCGGCCGCGACGATCCGGACGCGGGCATCGTGGTGGTGGGGTGCTCCGCCGCCCTCCGGGCTGCCGAGTACCGGGCCATGGACGAGACGGCCGGGGTGGTGCAGGGGCACGATCCGGTGGCCGTGGCCGAGGCTGTGCTGGACGCGGCGGGGGTACGATCGACTCCTTGGAATTCCCCCGGCTCTCCGCTGCCCCTGTCCTCCTCCCAGGGCCCCGAACCCTTCCTCCCTTCCCCTCCCCTGATCCAACTGGGTGTCCGGCGGCGAGGGCTCGACGCCATGGATCGGGAGCCGGTGGGTGCCGAACTACTGCTCCGGCGGGTGGGCGCGTCCCGGGGATGGCTCAAGATCCAGGACGGCTGCGACCGGAAGTGCGCCTTCTGCGCGACCCGCCTGGCCCGGGGTCGAAGCCGCTCTCGCCCCATGGCCCAGGTGGTGGCCGAGGCCCGGCTCCTGGCCCGAAGCCACGCCGAGCTCGTCCTCACCGGGATCCACATCGGGCATTACGGCCGGGATCTGGAGCCTCGGGCCTCCCTGGGTGAGTTGGTCGAGTGGCTGCTGAACGCGGTCCCGGGCACCCGCTTCCGCCTGGGGAGCGTCGAGGCCACCGAGGTGGACGACCGGCTCCTCTCCCTCCTGGCCGAATCCCATGGTCGCCTGGCCCCCCATCTCCACATGCCGCTGCAGAGTGGAGCGGACCCGGTTCTGCGCCGGATGCGGCGCTGGCACACCCGGGAGATGTATCGGCGGCGTGCGTTGGAGATCGTTGAGGCGGTGATGGCTCGGGGAGCGGCAGTTCCCGGTGGGGGTCCGGTGCTGGGTCTCGGCGCCGACATCATCACGGGCTACCCCGGCGAGACGGAGGAGGATCATCGCGCCACGGTGGAGCTCGTCGAGGAGCTCCCGTATACCTACCTCCACGTCTTTCCCTTCTCGCCTCGGGACGACACGGTAGCGGCGGAGCTGGCCCGGGAGATGCCGGTTCCGCAGCGGGTCGCCGGGGAGCGGAGCCGGGAGCTGCGCGAGATCGTCCAGGCCAAGGGGGAGGTGTACCGGCGAGGCCGGGCCGGAAGCCGGGCCCGTGTCGTGTTGGAGGGTGAAGGGCGATCGGCGCTGACGGAGGATTATCTGCGGGTGGCCGTGAAGGGGCCGGTGCCGGGGCTGGAGGACCACCGAGGGATCCACGATGCCGAGCTGGTGATGGTGGATGGCGAAGTTTCGGCGGTCTTGGCGGGGGGCTGACGAAATGCTCGTGCAAGGGGTCATGCCGAGCGGATGAAGCAGCCGACCGGGACCACACCGCCGCATTATGCGGCGGTGGCCGGTCCCGGAGCGTAGAGCACATGCCCCTCCGGATCCTCCTCATACCGCCGGAGCCTCCGGACGGCAAGGTAGAGGAAGGGGGTATCGAAGAGCGCCGCCAGGAACTTGAAGAGGTACGAGTTCACAATGAGGATGAAGAGCGCCCCCAGACCGGTGACGCTGTCGCCCAGGTTCCCGGTGAAGTAGAGGATCGACAGGATGGCGGTGGAGTCCACGAGTTGGCTGATCATGGTGGATCCGTTGTTCCGGAGCCACATGTGCTTGCCGTTGGTGAACCGCTTCCAGAAGTGGTAGAGGCGTACGTCGATGGTCTGGGCCGTGAGGTAGGCGATCATACTGCCGATGGTGTTCCCAACCATGAACCCGTACACGCCGTCGAAAAGGGTCTCACCCCCGCTCACCCCGTCCGTGCTGGGTAGGTAGTAGTTCACCGTCATGACCGCCAGCATGAAGACGTTCATGAAGAACCCCACCCACACCAGGAGCTGCGCCTTCCTCCGGCCGTAGAGCTCCGAGACCAGGTCCGTCACGAAGAAGGTGAAGGGGAAGGCCAGGAGCCCAACCGGGATCGCCATGACATAGACGTTCTCGTCCCGGACCAGCGAAGGGACGATCCCCAGCATCCACTCCGGAAGCCTGAGCTGGAAGAGGGTGGCGAACTTGGTGGTCCCGATGATGTTCCCCATGACCAGCGCCGTGAGGAAGACGGCGCAGAGGGTCAGGAAGAGGGCATCACGGCGAAAGGCGAACTCCTCCGGCGGCAGTGCGTCCCCAGCCGTCGAAGACCGGGTGGAGGGGCGCCGACGGGAGCGTGGAGGGGCTTGGGGCATGGCTGCGGGGGGAATCCGGGATGGGTGGCTACGATAGGGGGAGACAGGTGGTTCACAGATGTCCACAAGTTCCATGATCACCATGGAGCGCGCCGGCTTTGTGGATTTCTGCGACCGCCGAGCCGGAACGACGCCGCCTCGACCCTTTCGTTTTCCTTTCGTCAGAGGAAAAAAGGCGCTACTCTGCCGCCATACAACCACGTAAACCCTTCGCCACGCAACCCAGATACCCTTCGACGGAAGAGGACGCCATGGCCGTTTTCGAGATCGTGAGCCGTCTGGGACGCGGAGCCGTCCGGCAGAAGATGCGCCAGAACCGTGGGCACATCCGCGTTCGCCCGGCCCATGCCCCCCACGCCTGACCGGCCCCTCCCGGCCGCGCCCGA
>SL_5KL_010_SEDDRAFT_10000897_pt1 | contig 18759 bp, 13 predicted proteins | sample SodLakKL_010_SED_FD_9118 | JGI IMG/M metagenome (IMG submission 9118)
GGCCGCAGTGTAATTGTTGTCGGTCCCGAACTGGAACTTCATCAATGTGGTCTGCCCAAAGAAATGGCCCTGGAGCTATTCAAACCTTTTGTTATGAAACGCCTTGTGGATGAAGGTAATGCCCATAATATTAAAAGCGCCAAAAAAATGGTGGAAAAAATAGAAGAAGAGGTCTGGGGTATCCTGGAGGATGTCATTAAAGAGCATACTGTGCTGTTGAACCGAGCTCCAACCCTCCACCGACTTGGTATTCAGGCTTTTGAACCGGTTCTGGTTGAAGGTAAGGCCATTAAGATTCATCCCCTGGTCTGTACAGCCTACAACGCCGACTTTGATGGCGATCAGATGGCAGTTCACGTACCCCTATCCGCCGAGGCTCAGGCAGAAGCCCGACTGCTAATGCTTTCCACGTATAATCTTCTTTCTCCTCAGAATGGCAGGGCCATTGTGGTTCCCACCCAGGATATGGTTCTGGGAGTTTATTACCTGACCATGAGTCGGAAGGGAGATCGGGGAGAAGGAAAGTTTTTTACCGGACCGGATGAAGTTATCAGGGCTTATGAAGCCCAGAGCATAGGCCTGCATTCCCTGATTAAAGTTCGCATAGAAGGGCAAATTATTGAAACCACCGCCGGAAGAGTTATTTTCAATGATGTGCTTCCGGAGGAAATGTCTTTTGTTAATAAAACCTTTGATAAAAAAACCCTGAGCAGTCTGATCGGAGAATGTTTCCGTAAATCAGGAAATGTAAAGACTGCTGATACTCTGGATAAAATTAAAAACTTAGGCTATTCTTATGCCACCAGTTCTGGAATCACCATTGGTATTACTGATGTGGAAACACCTCTGGCCAAGCCCAATATCCTGGGCAAGGCTGAAGAAGAAGTTGCTTCTACAGAAGAACATTACCGTCGTGGTTCAATTACCAGGCATGAGCGCTATCAGAAAGTAATAAATATCTGGAATAAGGCCAAGGTTGATATTACTTCGGCCATGAATTCCGAAATGAGTGAGTTTAACTCCATTAATCTGATTACCAAGAGTGGAGCCCGGGGTAATGAATCCCAGACTGCACAGCTGGCCGGGATGCGAGGTCTGATGGCTGATCCTTCTGGACAGATTATCGATCTACCCATTAAAGCAAATTTCCGGGAAGGTCTCACCGTGCTGGAATACTTTATCTCTACCCACGGAGCCCGCAAGGGTCTGGCTGATACTGCCCTGCGAACTGCCGATTCGGGGTACCTGACCCGGCGTCTGGTTGATGTTTCTCAGGATGTTATTATCCGGGAAGAGGATTGTGGCACCGAAGAAGGTATCTGGGCTGAAACCATTGACTCGGAAGCAGATGTGATTGAAGATATTGGAGCCCGGGTCCTGGGACGAATTATTGCCCGGGACGTGCTGGATCCGCAAACCGGCGAGGTTCTGGCTTCGGCCGGGGAGTATATTGAAGAAGAAAAAGCCAGAATTATAAATGAAAAAGAGGTGGAACGAGTATATATTCGGTCGGTATTGACCTGCCGTTCCCGCTATGGAGTCTGCCGCAAATGTTATGGAAGGAACCTGGCAACAGGACGACCGGTTGATGTGGGTGAATCAATCGGAATAATTGCCGCCCAATCAATTGGCGAGCCTGGAACTCAGCTGACCATGAGAACCTTTCATACCGGTGGAGTTGCAGGAGATGATATAACCCACGGTCTGCCTCGGGTAGAAGAGCTGTTTGAAGCCCGAACTCCCAAGGGGCAGGCAGTAATCAGCGAGATTTCCGGCCAGGTTAAAATAATGAAGAAAAAAGCCAGTCAAAGAGTTGTTATCACCAGTGATGATGGCCGTAAAAAAACCTACACCATCCCCTATTCGTCCCAGTTACGGGTTGAAGATAATCAGTATGTGGAAGCAGGGGATCGCCTTACCGGTGGACCGATTGATCCCCAGGATATTCTTAAAATTAAGGGTGTCCGGGCTGTTCAGCGCTATCTCCTGGAGGAAGTGCAGCGGGTTTACCGCTCTCAGGGGGTGGAAATCAACGATAAGCATGTCGAGGTAGTGGTCCGCCAGATGCTGCGCAAGGTTAAGGTTAAAAGTGCCGGGGATACGGATCTTTTGCCTGGCAGCCTGGTTGATATTTTCGATTTTGAGCAGGCCAATCAGAATGTGCTGGAAGATGATCTGGAGCCTGCTTCAGCTGAACCTGAACTGCTGGGCATCACCAAGGCCTCCCTGGCTACAGATAGTTTCCTTTCTGCTGCTTCCTTCCAGGAAACCACCCGGGTTCTGACTGAAGCGGCTATGAAAGGAAAAATTGATCCCCTCCTGGGACTCAAGGAAAATGTGATTATTGGACAGCTAATTCCAGCCGGAACTGGAATGAGACGCTACCGGGATATCGGTGTTTCTGCTCCTGAAGAAGAAAAGGTTGACGAAGCAAAAGAAGTGGAAGAAGAAGTTGAAACAACTGCTGGAGATAGTTGACAGGGTCCGGCAATAATGATAAAATACTAAAGGTGTCTCCAGAGGGGGGATTACGATGATAAGCCAGCTCAAGAAGAAACAGATGAGAGTGGTTGGCTTTAAGGAAACCCTGAAAGTTATTAAGGCCGGCCAGGCCAGGGTAGTATATCTGGCAGAAGATGCAGATGAACACATTAAAGAGCAGATTGAAAGGGCCTGTCAGCAACACGAAATACCTCTGGAAATGGTTGAGAGAAAAACCTATCTGGGCGAAGCCTGCGGGATCGATGTCGGTTCTGCTACGGCCGCCCTCTTGGATAAAAGTGAACTCTCCAAATGAGATTTGGAGAGGGGCTTAAAAACCCCAGGCAAAGGGAAGACCCTTGGTATGACCCCTCTTGCCCTGCAGGGGGGGTCAATTTTTTGCAAAGGAGGTGGAATATTTGCCCACAATTAATCAGTTAGTTCGCAAGGGACGGAAAGCAGGAAAGCGCAAGGAAAAAGCACCGGCCCTGCAGGGATCACCGCAGAAGAGAGGGGTTTGTGTCCGGGTTTCCACCGCGACTCCCAAAAAGCCTAACTCTGCTCTGCGCAAGGTAGCACGGGTCCGTCTGACCAATGGTTTTGAAGTTACTGCCTATATTCCTGGAGAAGGACATAACCTGCAGGAACACTCGGTAGTACTGGTCCGGGGCGGCCGGGTCAAGGATCTGCCCGGGGTCCGTTACCATATTGTTCGTGGAGCTTTAGATACCGCTGGAGTCGAAGAACGACGGCGGGGCCGTTCCAAGTATGGAACGAAAAGACCAAAAAAATAAGTAAGGGGGGGAAATTATGTCCAGAAAAGGAACAGCTCCCAAAAGAGAGCGGGAAGCGGATCCCCTGTACAACAATGAATTGATTACCAGAGCCATTAATTATGTAATGTGGGATGGCAGAAAACAACTTGGAGAAAAGATTTTTTACGGGGCTCTGGAAATAATCGAAGAGAAAACCCAGGAGGATCCCGTGGAAGTTTTTGAAACGGCACTGAAAAATGCCATGCCGGTTCTGGAAGTTCGTTCTCGGAGAGTTGGGGGTTCCACCTATCAGGTGCCCGTGGAAGTTAATCACAACCGCCGCTTTGCCCTGGGACTGCGCTGGATAGTTCAGGCTGCCCGTAAGCGGGGAGAACGAAAAATGGAGGAAAGACTGGCCAATGAGATAATGGATGCCTATCGGGGTGAAGGTACTGCCGTCAAAAAGAGAGAAGACGTGCACCGGATGGCTGAAGCAAATAAACTGTTTGCTCATTATCGCTGGTAGGAAGAACTAAAGGAGGTTTGGGCATGTCCCCAGGAAAATTAAAAAAATTGCGCAATATCGGGATCATGGCCCATATTGATGCAGGAAAAACCACAACAACAGAACGTATCCTTTTTTATACCGGAAAGGTCCATAAAATGGGCGAGGTCCATGATGGAGCCGCTGTTATGGACTGGATGGAGCAGGAGCAGGAACGGGGCATCACCATCACCTCGGCTGCTACCACCTGTTTATGGAGAGATTACAGGGTTAACATTATAGATACACCCGGACATGTGGACTTCACGGTTGAAGTAGAAAGATGTCTGCGGGTTCTTGATGGAGCCATTGCTCTTTTCTGCAGTGTGGGTGGAGTTGAGCCTCAATCGGAAACCGTCTGGCGCCAGGCTGACCGCTATAAAATACCCCGGATTGCTTTTGTTAATAAAATGGACCGGGTAGGGGCCGATTTTTTGCGAGCTGTAGATATGATGCGGGAAAGGCTGGGGGCCAATGCAATACCCATCCAGATTCCCCTGGGTGAAGAAGAAAATTTCCGGGGACTCATCGACCTGGTTCACATGAAAGCCCTGATGTACTATGATGAAATGGGTAGCAAGTTTGGCTGGGAAGAAATCCCTGAACAGTTTCAATTAAGGGCCCAGGAATATCGGGATAAGCTAATTGAAGCGGTTGCAGAGACTGACGATGGGATTATGATGAAATACCTGGACGAAGCAGAGATCCCCGAAGAAGAATTGAAGGATGCCCTGCGGCGTGCTTCCCTGAATGTTCAAGTAATTCCGGTTTTATGCGGTTCAGCTTTTAAGAACAAGGGAGTGCAGCCTCTTTTGGATGCGGTGATTGACTATTTACCCTCTCCGGAGGATGTCCCTCCGGTGCGGGGAGTTGATCCCGATAGCGGGGAGGAATTAACCCGCCAGGCTGATGAAAATCAACCTTTTGCTGCGCTGGCTTTTAAGGTGATGACCGATCCTCACGTGGGTAACCTGGTTTTTTTCCGGGTTTATTCTGGAACATTTTCCGCAGGCTCTTATGTCTACAATATTAATACCGGCAAAAAAGAGCGGGTCGCCCGGCTTTTACAGATGCATGCCAATCACCGGGAGGAAAGAAAAACGGTTCGTCCCGGAGATATTGCTGCAGGAGTGGGATTGAAAAATACAAGCACCGGGGATACTCTATGTGATCAGAAAAACCCAGTTATCCTGGAAACCATGGAGTTTCCCGAACCCGTAATATCCGTAGCAATTGAACCGAAAACCAGGGCAGATCAGGAAAAGCTGTCTATGGCCCTGGACCGCCTGGCCAGCGAGGACCCCACTTTTAAGGTTCGGGTGGACGAGGAAACCGGTCAGACCATCATTTCCGGTATGGGTGAATTACACCTGGAAGTAATTGTGGATAGAATGCTGCGAGAGTTCAAGGTGGGAGCCAATATTGGACGGCCCCAGGTCTCCTATCGGGAAACAATCAAAGAAGAGGTTCATGGAGTAGAAGGTAGATTTATCCGCCAGTCCGGGGGGCGGGGCCAGTATGGCCACGTTAAAATTGACCTTAAACCTCTGCCCAGCGGTGAAGGGTTCGAGTTTGAAGATAAAATTGTGGGGGGAACTATTCCCAAAGAATTTATACCCTCGGTTGAAGCGGGCATTAAAGAAGCGCTGGATACCGGTGTTTATGCCGGATATCCCCTGGTTGACCTTAAAGCTATCCTGGTGGATGGGTCTTTTCATGAAGTTGATTCTTCAGAAATGGCCTTTAAAATTGCTGGATCAATTGCCTTTAAAGAAGCTGTGCAAAAAGCCAGCCCGGTTCTTTTAGAACCAATAATGAAGGTAGAGGTAATTACCCCCGAAGAATACATGGGGGATGTCATGGGCGACCTGAACGGGCGCCGGGGTCGGATTGAAGGCATGACCAACCGGGCAGCAGCCCGGGTTATCAAGGCTAATGTTCCACTCGCGGAAATGTTTGGGTATGCAACGGATCTCAGGTCTAAGACTCAGGGGCGGGCAACCTATGTAATGCAGTTTTCCCATTATGCTGAAGTGCCGCCCAACATAGCCCGAGATATTATTAAAACTTAATTAAAATCAGTAAGGAGGAGAAAAAAATGGCCAAAACCAAGTTTGAAAGGACGAAACCGCACGTTAATGTGGGAACGATAGGACACATCGACCACGGAAAAACAACTCTGACTGCAGCAATAACCCGGACCCTTTCCAGCAAAGGAACAGCAGAATTTCGCTCTTTTGATTCTATTGACAATGCTCCGGAAGAAAGGGAACGGGGAATTACCATTGCTACTGCCCACGTGGAATATGAAACTGAAAATCGTCATTATGCCCACGTTGATTGTCCCGGTCACGCTGACTATGTCAAAAACATGATCACCGGAGCCGCCCAGATGGACGGTGCGATACTGGTAGTATCTGCAGCTGACGGTCCCATGCCCCAGACCCGGGAACACATTTTGCTGGCCCGTCAGGTAGGGGTACCCAATATCGTGGTATTTCTGAACAAGGCAGACATGGTAGATGACCCGGAATTGATAGACCTGGTAGAGATGGAAGTGCGGGATCTTCTGAATGAATATGAATTTCCTGGAGATGAGATGCCGGTAGTAGTGGGCTCGGCTCTGAAGGCCCTGGAATGTGACTGTGATAGTGAAGAGTGTGATGCCTGCGGTCCCATCTACGAGCTGATGGCAGCGGTTGACGACTATATTCCGACTCCGGAAAGGGATACGGACAAGCCGTTTTTGATGCCGATAGAAGACGTATTCAGCATCACGGGGCGTGGCACTGTAGTAACTGGCCGTATTGAGCGGGGGATAGTGCGGACTGGTGATGAAATAGAGATAATTGGAATAACCGATACCAAGAAGACAGTAGTAACCGGAGTGGAGATGTTCCGTAAGCTTCTGGACGAAGGAGAAGCAGGAGATAATGTAGGTTGTCTGCTGCGGGGTGTTGGTCGGGAGGATGTAGAACGAGGTCAGGTCCTGGCCAAGCCAAAGAGTATTACTCCGCACACCAAGTTTAAGGCAGAAGTTTATGTCCTGTCCAAAGAAGAGGGAGGACGTCATACTCCGTTTTTCAACGGCTATCGTCCCCAGTTTTATTTCCGGACCACTGACGTAACCGGTGATATAACCCTGCCGGAGGGAGTAGAAATGGTAATGCCTGGAGATAACGTGGAGATGAGCGGTGAACTGATCACTCCGATAGCAATGGAAGAAGGAGTTCGTTTCGCTATCCGGGAAGGTGGCCGCACCGTTGGTGCCGGAGTAGTAACGGAGATTCTGGAGTAAAGAAGAGGCCCGTCTTTACCGGCGGGCCTTTTTTTCTGGTATTGACATCGGCAGGGGATTATGATAAATTTATAAACGCAAAGCTAAGAAAAAGGTTTCTGCGATTTTTTTTTTGAGGAGGTGGACAGGGTGCGGGAAATAATTACCCTGGCTTGTACAGAATGTAAACGCAGGAATTATAATACTTCCAAAAATAAAAAGAACATTACCGGCAGGCTGGAAATAAAGAAGTACTGTCGTTTTTGTGGCAGACATACTAGCCACAGGGAAACCAAGTAAGGAATACCCTGAACTGGGGGAGTGAGATTATGGCTAAGCAGAGTAAAGCAAACAAAGCGGGCAAACAGAACAAGCAGGGAAAACCCAGGCCGAACCTGATTAACAGAGCTTCCAGATTTTTGCGTGAAGTTCGCAATGAACTGCGCAAAGTAAACTGGCCCAACCGTAAAGAACTCATGGCCTATACTGTTGTGGTTCTGGTTACTGTTTTTATTGTAACCACCTTTATTGGCGTAGTGGATCTTATTTTTTCACGAATAATTTCCGCAATTATTCTTCGCTAGGAGGTGTGACAACTGGTTGCCCACGAAGTAGATAGCTCGCAGAGGGCCTGGTATGTAGTCCACACCTATTCCGGGCAGGAAAAAAAGGTTAAGGTTAACCTGGAAAAAAGGGTTAAGGCCACTGACATGGAAAACAAAATTTTTAATGTCCTGGTACCAACCGAGGAAAAAATTGAAATAAAAAAAGGGCAGAAAAAAACCGCCCACAAGAAAATTTTCCCCGGTTATGTCCTGGTGGAGATGATTATGGGTGAAGATTCCTGGTATGTGGTACGTAACACCCCCGGTGTTACGGGATTTGTCAGTGCCGGAACCAAGCCTGTTCCTCTCAGGGAAGATGAAATCCAGGATATTATGCGAGAAATGGGAATGGGGAAACCCAAGGTAGACATAGGTTTTTCCCCGGGCCAGAATGTCCGGGTTACTGGCGGACCTTTTGCAGATATGATCGGGGTAGTTGACGACATTCTGCCCGAGAAGGGCAAGGTTCGAGTAAAGATTTCTATGTTTGGCCGGGAAACCCCGATTGAACTGGAATATAATCAGATTGAAGAAGTTTAAGCTGGAGAGGAGGTGGAGAAGAGATGGGTAAAAAGGTAATAGGTTTTGTTAAGCTCCAGATCCCAGCAGGCAAAGCTACTCCCGCTCCCCCGGTTGGACCAGCGCTGGGTCAACACGGGGTTAATATTATGGAGTTTTGCAAGGCGTTCAATGCTAAAACTGCTGAAAATGCGGGAATGATTATTCCTGTAGAGATTACAATTTTTGGTGATAGATCCTTCAGTTTCATTACCAAAACTCCCCCGGCTGCTATCCTGTTGAAAAAGGCTGCCGGCCTGGATACGGCCTCTGGAGAGCCCAATACCAATAAAGTGGGAACAGTAAGCCGGAAGGATTTGAAAAATATTGCCGAAACAAAAATGCCCGACCTCAATACCACCGATGTTGAAGCGGCTATGCGCATGGTAGCCGGAACAGCAAGAAGTATGGGTCTGGTAATCAAAGACTAGTGGGAGGATTTAAATAGTCCGTTAGAACCACAGGGAGGTATTAACATGGGAAATCGCGGAAAGAAGTATCAGGCTGCACTGGCCGAGGTAGATCGGGATCATCTGTATGACCCGGAAGAAGCCCTGAAAAAGCTAAAAGAGTTTGCTCCAGCCAGTTTTGATGAAACTGTTGAACTGGCCTGTAAACTGGGAGTCAATCCCCGCCATGCCGATCAACAGGTTAGAGGAGCAGTTGTGCTACCCCACGGTACCGGGAAAGATATCCGAGTAGTTGTTTTTGCCGAGGGAGACAAAGCCAGGGAGGCAGAAGAAGCCGGGGCTGATGAAGTCGGATCTGACGATCTGGCCAAAAAGGTTCAGGATGGCTGGATGGATTTTGATGTGGCTATTGCGACCCCGGATATGATGAAAGTAGTTGGAAAACTGGGTCGAATTCTTGGGCCCAAAGGTTTAATGCCCAATCCCAAGGTAGGAACCGTTACATTTGATATCAAACAGGCAGTAGAAGAAGCCAAGGCAGGAAAAGTGGAATACCGGGTGGATAAAACTTCCATAGTGCATGTTCCGGTGGGCAAAGTTTCTTTTTCATATGAGCAACTGGCTGATAATTTCCGGGCAGTTTTAGATGCTCTACTGAAAGCGCGTCCTGCTGCTGCCAAAGGCCGGTATCTTCGCTCGGTAACAGTTTCTTCAACTATGGGTCCCGGAATAAAACTGGACCCGGCCCGGGTTACTTCTTTTGTTGAAAAGTAATCGGGAAAAACTGAATAAAGTGGCTGCAGACAGCGGGTGCCCGATGGCTTAAATTATTAGGCCCGCCGAGGCTGGATTTATTTGCTCTTCCTCGGGAGAGCCGAGTCCTCCTCTGTCTGCAGGAGGTTTTTTTATGCTCCATTTAAGGAGGTGTTAAGTTGGCTACAAAGGAAAAGGAACAGAAGGTCCAGGAACTGGCGGAAAAAATGAACAATTCTCAGAGCTTTGTTTTCACTGACTACCGGGGATTAAATGTAGCAGAAATCAATAAATTAAGGGATAAGTTGCGGGAACAGGGCATTGAATATCAGGTGGTAAAAAACACCCTGACCCTCCTCGCTGCTCGTCAGGTAGAAATTGAAGACCTGGAAGAGGTTCTTACCGGTCCCACTGCGGTCGCTTTTGGCCAGGATGATCCGGTTTCCCCGGCTAAAGTGCTGAATGATTTTTCCAAAGATCATAAGCAGCTGGAGATTAAAGGTGGGGTCCTCGACGGTAGCTTTATTTCCGCCGAGAGGGTGGGACAGCTGGCCAAAATCCCGCCCCGAGAAGAACTGCTGGCCAAGCTAATGGGCAGTATGCAGGCCCCGGTTTCTGGGTTTGTATGTGCTCTGGCGGGGGTTCCCCGCAAGCTCCTGTATTGCCTTAACGCAATCAAGGAGCAAAAATCCGAATAAATTTTGGAGGTGTTTTCATTGAATAAAGAGGAAATCATGAAAGCTATTGAGGAAATGTCTGTATTGGAACTGTCTGAACTGGTGGAAGCAATGGAAGAAAAGTTTGGGGTTAGCGCTGCTGCTCCTGCTGCTGCCGCTGCTCCTGCTGCTGCAGAAGCTGCCCAGGAAGAAGAGCAGACTGAATTTGATGTGGTTATCACTGCTGCTGGAGACAAAAAAATCAATGTTATCAAGGTTGTCCGTGAATTAACCGACCTGGGTCTCAAAGAAGCCAAGGCCCTGGTAGACGAAGCACCCAAGCCTGTCCGGGAGGGTGTGGATAAGGAAGAAGCGGATAAAGTAAAAGCCAAGCTTGAAGAAGCAGGGGCAACAGTAGAAGTCAAGTAAAAAGAGGGGGCGGTTGTCCCCTTTTTTTATTTTATTCAACCTTTTTTGGGAGGCTTTTTGCTGTTTTCTTTCCTTTGTTTTAAATAATAGGGGACATCAGGGGATAAATCTTTTATAATATAAAAAGTGCAAGATGATCAAAACCTTACCTGCGTTTTAACCTCCTGTAATTGGAGAAAAATTCCCCTCTTTTTTCAAAGAACTTGTATTAAGTTGTGAGAGAAGCAGTATTTATTCATTTGTTTTCCAGGCGCCATCGGATTTCCTGGGTGAGGTATTGCCGGGATTTCCATGTCTGCTTTTATAGTTATTTTAATTATCGCTCACCACTTTATAAACTTCCTCTTAACTCCGGAAATCATTCTGATTATAATACTCATCAGCAATATTGATGGGGGTCCGAAGTATTCCTCAGAACTTTAAGGATTGTTATTTCAGCTCTTTTTTCCACTATTTCTTTGGTGGATAGTTTTTGGGACTGATCTTCTGCAGTTTTTCTACTATTACTTTTGCTTAGTGGTCTGGTCGAGAAAGTTTTTTGGTGGGTCCGTTTTTCCTGATGCTCTTTTTTCAGCTCTAGGATACTTTTTTCAGAAATCCCATATATCCAGGCTACCAGTGAGGTGGTTCCAGGGGCAGGGCATTCTTCAAGCGCTTTTTTTTAAATTTACCTGGATATGTCTCTGGGCTTATTAGCAACCCAATGGTTTTTGATTATTTTCCTTTGGGCTGTTCCCCGGAGAGTCAAAAAAACTGCAGGGTTTTTTCCCAGATGAATTCTGGGATGGAAATCTCGAGAGGTGGTTTAGGTGAATCTTCGATTTGACCATTTTAATATAGATAAGGGATTATCGCAAAACACTGTCAATTGTATTGCTGAAGATCAGGATGGGAAAAAATGGTTTGGCACCCAAAATGGATTAAATAGATTTGATGGTTATAGTTTTAGATGTTTTTTCAATTTGAAAGAAGATAATAGGAGTTTAGCAGGTGACGGAATACAGACTTTATTATTTCATAATCAAGAGGCCTGGATTGGAACCAATAATGGCTTGAGTTTTTTTGAATTTGAAACAGAGCAATTTAAAAATTATCGATTTGAAGCAAAAAGAAAGGTTGAGTTTAACAGGCTTTTAGTGAATGAAATCATTATAGATAATAATTCCCCACACGTTTTGTGGTTAGGGACTAATTATGGCTTATTGGTTTTCAATAAAAATGAAGATGCATTGTTCAGTAAGGATCAAAAGGATATGCTGATTAGCACATCCACCCATATCAGGTCAATTTGCAACCTCAATAAAGAACACCTTATTTATGGTACCTTTGGTGAGGGTTTGTTTTTATTCGATAAAATAAAACAAAAGCATCAGCAAATTGGAACAAGTCAAAAAATGAGAGTATGCAGCATGTTAGAGTTGGAAGAAGAAATAATTATTGTTACAGATAAACAGGGAGTATTCAGCTATGATATAAAAAAGAATGTTCTTCAAGAACATCCCAGCAGAGAATTGCAGGAAACCCTAAAAAACACCTATACAACTAAAGTAGTTTCAGATAAAGATTATTCTTTGTGGTTTGGAACTCAGGACAAAGGCCTTATTTCATTCAATCCTCACTCCAATAAAATTTCCAAAATATATCACGATAGATTTGATGAAGAAAGCCTGCCCAGCAATTGGGTTCGAGCTGTACATATTGACGGTAAAAACAGGCTGTGGGTAGGCACTCTAACTGGGGGAGTTAGTCTATTTGATTCAGAAAAGTATAAATTTAAACATCAAAAAAGTTTGCCATTGAGAAAAAACAGTATTCCCAGCAGTGTTGTGAGATGTTTTCAAGAAGACAAAAAAGGAAATTTTTGGATAGGAACTGAGGGTGGTGGTGTCAGCAGGTATGATAGAAAGTTGAAGGAGTATGTTCATTATCAATATCAAGACAATAATCCTAACACCATAAATAGCGATATGGTCAGGAAAATGTATTTAGATAACTTTGGGGTGTTTTGGGTTTTTACCTGGAATGGTATTTGTTTTTATGACTATGATAATGACCATTTCGTGCGGTATAATATGGCTCCTCAAATAGATTTGAACCTTAAAAGTAATGACCTTCGCTTTATTTTTACCGACAGTGACAATAATTACTGGCTGGGAAGCGAGAATACTGTTATACAGTTTGATAAAAAGATTTCATTTTATAGAGTTTTTGATTCTAATCCCAACAATCCCCGGCGAGTTCTCAGCGACATGGTCAGGTTTATTTTTGAAGATAATAGTAAAAGGATCAGGTTAAGTGCAATTACCGGGCATTCCTTGATAGATAGGAAAAATAATGAAATAATCCTTTTTAATGAACAAAAATCTGCCAAACATCCCCTATCATCTCATTTTATGTTTGATTTACATGAAGATGATAGCTATTATTGGTATGCTACAATGAATGGGCTATACAGAGAACATAAGGATGATGGGTCGATTAGAAATTTTGGGAAAAAGGATGGCCTCCCTGATAACCTGATTTATTCAATTTTAGAAGATTGCTCTGGCCGTTTTTGGATGAGTACCAATAAAGGGATTACTTGCTTTGATAAACAAAAAGAAAGTTTTAGGAATTACGCGGTTTCTGATGGATTGCAGGCCGAAGAGTTTAATAACAGTGCTTTTTATAAGGCAAATGATGGAGAAATGTTTTTCGGTGGAATTAATGGTTTTAATCATTTTTATCCCCAGGATATAAAAGATTCGAAGGAAGAAGTTAAATTAGAGTTTTCGGATTTCTATATTTCTGAAGCCAGGGTAAAACAGCCGAATAGGGTCAAAAAAGAGAAATTTTTGCATATTCCCTATTCGGCCAGGAATTTTGCAATAAAATATACTGCCATAGAATACAGTCATCCAAAAAACATTCAGTTTGCCTATTTTTTAGAAGGATTTGATCAGGAATACCATTTTGTTGGTAATTACCGAACAGCTCATTATCGAAAAGTGCCTGCAGGTAGTTATGTTTTTAAATTAAAAAGTACCAATAAAGATGGTGTCTGGTGTCAAAATGAAATCGCAATTTCTATCAGAGTTGAAAAGCCGCAGTGGCTTCAAGCATTAAATCCATCAATTTCACCCGAAGAAAAAAATAATCTATTACATGAATTTATTGAAGAAATGCAGGCTTCAAATGAGGAACTGGAAATAAAAGATAAGAACTTAATGGAAAGCTCTAAATTGCTAATTAAATCAATTTATAAGGATGCCTTGACAGATGCCTATAATAGAGCAGGGTATATTGAATATTTAAAGGAATTTTCCAGAGGAGAATATCAGCCCCTGGGACTTATTGTTATTGATATTGATGGTTTGAAATTACTCAATGATAATTTAGGACATAGTTATGGAGATGAAATACTAAAAAAAGCAAGCAAAATTTTTACTGATTTAGCCAGTGTTCAGCAAGGAATTGTGTGTCGGATTGGTGGTGACGAATTTGTTATTTTGTTACCCAACTATCCCCAAAAAAAGCTAGAAGATTATTGTAGAAAAATTCATTCAAAAATTGAAAAGGAAAATTCGGAAGAACACCTTTTAGTTATCTCTTATGGTTTTGCAAATTCTGAGGAAGTTGATATAGAAAAACTTTTTGCTTTAGCAGATGAAAGAATGTACTCCTTTAAAAGAAAACATGGTCAGGGTTCAAGACAGAGAATAAGAAAATTTATTGCAAAAAAAAGAACCGGATTTGGTTTTGAAAATAAAGCTTAAATTTTCATAAAAAACCCCTGTAAATATTGACAATACCCCGTGGCTATGGTAATATTATTAATTGTCATCAGTAAGGGAGTGTCATTTTTTTAAACCTGCGGGGGGTGTTTAAGTGACTACCACGGAGCGTGGTCATGTTAGAGAACGCCGTAGTTTTGCCAAAATCACGGAACAGATGGATATACCGTTCCTGATTCAGACCCAGATTGATTCTTATCAGTGGTTTTTAAACGAAGGATTGGATGAGATTTTCAGCGAGATTTCACCCATACAGGACTTTTCGGATAACCTGATTTTAGAATTTAGCGAGCACAACCTGGGTGACCCCAAGTATACTGTGGAAGAATGCAAGGATAGGGATGTAACCTATGGAGCTCCTCTGAAAGTAAGGGTTCGCCTGATTAATAAGGAAACCGGCGAGGTCAAGGAACAGGACGTTTTCATGGGAGATTTTCCTTTAATGACGGAACAGGGAACTTTTATTATTAACGGAGCGGAGCGGGTGGTGGTTAATCAGCTGGTCCGTTCTTCTGGCGTGTACTTTAATCGAGATCGCAATAAGGAAGGTAAGGAACTATATACGGCCTCCATAATTCCCAATAGGGGAGCCTGGATTGAATTTGAACTGGATAAAAAGGATGTGCTGGCAGTCAGGGTTGACCGGACCCGGAAAACCCCTGCGACAGTTCTTTTCCGGGCCCTTGGATATAGCAGCAATGAGGATCTTGTTGATCTTCTCGGTGATTTTGACGTGGTCCACAATACCATTGAAAAAGATAATACGGAGAATAAAGAGGAGGCTCTTATTGAGCTGTATAAAAAATTGCGCCCTGGAGAACCTCCTTCGGTGGAAAATGCGCAAAACCTGCTTAACAATTTGTTTTTTGATGAAAAGAGATATGATCTGGCCCCGGTTGGCCGCTATAAGGTGAACAAGAAACTGGGGTTAAATATTGATAAAAAACTGCGCTGTTTAACCCGGGAAGATATTGTGGGCACTGTAAACTATCTTATTCAGCTGGTCCAGGGTGAAAAGCGCTATCGGATTGATGATATTGACCACCTGGGCAACCGGCGATTGAAAACGGTTGGGGAGTTATTACAGAATCAATTCCGTATCGGGCTTTCCCGAATGGAGCGAGTGGTGCGGGAGCGCATGACAATACAGGATATAGATGTGATTACCCCCCAGGCCCTGATCAATACCCGCCCAGTAGTGGCTTCAATTAAGGAATTTTTTGGGAGTTCCCAGCTTTCCCAGTTTATGGATCAGACCAACCCAATTGGGGAACTGACCCATAAGAGGCGGCTTTCCGCCCTGGGGCCTGGCGGTTTGAGCCGGGAACGGGCTGGTTTTGAGGTTCGTGACGTTCACCATTCTCACTACGGCCGTATCTGTCCCATTGAAACTCCGGAGGGTCCCAATATCGGCCTTATCGGTTACTTTTGCACCTATGCCCGCACCAATCAATTTGGATTTATTGAAACTCCCTATCGGCGGGTGGAAGATGGACGAGTAACCAAAGAGATTGTTTTTCTGACCGCTGATGAGGAAGATGAATACATTGTGGCTCAGGCCAATGAGCCTTTTGACGAAGAAGGAAATTTACTCCATCAGAGGGTCTCCTGCCGTTATCAGGATGAGGTTTTGCAGGTGGTCCCCGAGAAAGTAGAATATATGGATGTTTCTCCCAAGCAGATTGTGGGAGTAGCGGCCTCGCTTATTCCCTTCCTGGAGCATGATGATGGTCCCCGAGCCCTGATGGGAGCAAACATGCAGCGGCAGGCAGTGCCCTTGCTCCAGGCCCAGGCTCCCCTGGTGGGAACCGGTGTGGAGCACCGGGCAGCCAGGGATTCCGGGGTCTGTGTTGTAGCCCAGAATCCTGGAGAGGTAACCGGAGTAACTGCTAAAAGTATTACCGTCCAGGAGGATGATGGCCAGGAGAAAGTATATGCACTGAGGAAATTTATGCGCTCCAATCAGGGGAGCTGTTTCAATCAGAAACCCATTGTTCGACGGGGTCAGCGCCTGGAGAAAGATCAGGTAATCGCGGATGGTCCTGCCATGGACGGTGGTGAACTGGCTCTGGGGCGCAATACCCTTATTGCTTTTTTACCCTGGGAAGGCTATAACTATGAAGATGCTGTTCTGATCAGCGAACGGCTGGTTAAAGAGGATGCATTTACTTCTATTCATATTGAAGAACATGAAGCCGAAGCCAGGGATACCAAACTGGGCCCCGAAGAGATTACCCGGGATATTCCCAATGTTGGGGAGGATGCCCTGAAAGATCTGGATGATCGTGGAATTATCAGGGTTGGGGCTGAAGTTAAACCCGGGGATATACTGGTGGGTAAGGTGACCCCCAAGGGCGAAACTGAGCTGTCGGCTGAAGAAAGATTGCTCCGGGCCATTTTTGGAGAAAAAGCCCGGGAAGTTCGGGACACTTCTCTCAAGGTACCCCATGGAGAATCTGGAATTGTGGTTGAAGTCAAAGTTTTCAGCCGGGAAAATGGCGATGAACTCAAACCGGGGGTTAATGAACTGGTCCGGGTTTATATCGCTAAGAAGAGAAAAATTTCAGTGGGGGATAAGGTTGCGGGCCGTCACGGTAATAAGGGGGTTATTTCCCGGATTTTGCCCGAGGAGGATATGCCCTTTATGCCCGATGGAACTCCGGTTGAACTGGTTTTAAATCCGCTGGGGGTCCCCTCCCGTATGAATCTGGGGCAGGTTCTGGAAACCCACCTTGGTCTGGCTGCCAAAGCCCTGGGACTCCACGTAGAAACACCAGTTTTTAATGGAGCCAGTGAGGATGAAGTAATGGATCTCCTGGAAGAAGCGGGTTTTTCCCGGGACGGGAAAACAGTTCTTTATGACGGCCGGAGCGGCAAACCCTTTGACCGTCGGGTAGCAGTAGGGAGCATGTATATTCTCAAACTGCATCACCTGGTAGAAGATAAAATTCACGCCCGTTCTACCGGCCCATATTCTCTGGTTACTCAGCAGCCCCTGGGTGGAAAAGCCCAGTTTGGCGGCCAGCGTTTTGGGGAAATGGAGGTCTGGGCCCTGGAAGGTTATGGCGCGGCCTATACTCTGCAGGAGATGCTCACGGTAAAAAGTGATGACGTGGTAGGCCGGGTAAAAACCTATGAAGCCATTGTTAAGGGCGAAAATGTCCCCGAACCGGGGATACCCGAATCCTTCAAAGTCCTGGTTAAGGAAATGCAAAGCATAGGCCTTGATGCTCGCATCTTTAATGAAGAAGAAGCCGAACTCGATATTGAACTGGAGAATGAAGAGGCTGATGATGCGACGCACCGGTTGGGACTGGAAGGGGCCGAGGTAGAGCAGGAGGAAGGGGATGAGAGCGGTTAAAATTCTCAAGCCTAGACCCAAAAAAAGGGGGCGGGATCAGTGTTAGATTTTAATAATTTTGATTCGATTAAGATCGCCCTGGCCTCACCGGAGCAGATTCGAGCCTGGTCCAGTGGTGAGGTGAAAAAACCGGAAACCATTAACTACCGAACTTTGAAACCCGAAAAAGAAGGCCTTTTCTGTGAAAAGATTTTTGGGCCGCAAAAAGACTGGGAATGTCACTGTGGTAAATACAAAAGGGTCCGCTACAAAGGAGTGGTCTGCGACCGGTGCGGGGTTGAGGTAACTCGATCAAAAGTCCGCCGGGAAAGAATGGGCCACATCGAATTAGCCGCGCCCTGTTCTCATATCTGGTTTTTCAAAGGAATTCCCAGCCGCCTGGGACTTTTGCTGGACATGTCTCCCCGGGCCCTGGAAAAGGTAATTTACTTTGTTTCCTATATTGTTATAGATCCCGGTGATACTCCCCTGGAGGTCAAACAACTCCTTTCCGAAAGGGAATACCGGGAGGCAGAAAGCAAATATGGGAAAGACTTCCGGGCCGGTATGGGTGCCGAAGCGATTAAAGAGATTCTGCGCAACCTGGACCTTGAAGATGACATTGCCGAAATGCGCATGGAAGCCCGGGATGCTGCAGGACAGAGAAGAAAAAGGGCTGTTCGCCGCCTGGAGGTTCTGGAAGGACTTCGCAAATCAGGCAACCGTCCCGAATGGTTGGTCCTGGACGTTATTCCGGTAATTCCCCCGGATTTACGGCCCATGGTTCAACTGGATGGTGGTCGGTTTGCAACGTCTGATCTCAACGACCTTTACCGGCGGGTTATTAATCGGAATAACCGATTGAAAAGGCTTCTGGACCTTCAGGCCCCGGAAATTATCATCCGTAATGAGAAAAGAATGCTCCAGGAGGCCGTTGACGCCCTGATCGATAACGGGCGCCGGGGTCGTCCGGTGACCGGGGCTGGAAATCGCCCCCTAAAATCCCTCAGCGATATGCTCAAAGGAAAGCAGGGACGTTTTCGTCAAAATCTCCTGGGAAAAAGAGTAGACTATTCAGGCCGCAGTGTAATTGTTGTCGGTCCCGAACTGGAACTTCATCAATGTGGTCTGCCCAAAGAAATGGCCCTGGAGCTATTCAAACCTTTTGTTATGAAACG